>Ga0315899_10004743_pt1 | contig 14671 bp, 13 predicted proteins | sample LakEriMetagenome_2_FD_203518 | JGI IMG/M metagenome (GOLD analysis project Ga0315899, IMG submission 203518) | Freshwater fungal communities from buoy surface, Lake Erie, Ohio, United States - Buoy 4 MA112 | ecosystem: Environmental > Aquatic > Freshwater > Lake | place: USA: Lake Erie, Ohio... | reverse complement strand
TCTTCTTCGACGTGCTCCATCACGCCGCCGATCAGCACTTCACCCGTGGCGTCGCGCACAGCATCGACATCGACCTCGGTTGCATCCTCGAGAAAGCGATCGACAAGAACAGGACGCTCGGCGGAGAGGCCCCCTTCCTTGCCCAGCGACCCATCGCGGGCCATCTCGGCCATCGCTCGCTGGAGATGTGCTTCGTCGTGGACGATCTGCATCGCCCGTCCACCGAGCACGTAGCTGGGACGCACCAGAACCGGGTAACCCACACGCTGCGCGATGGTTCGAGCCTCGTCGAACGTGACAGCGGTTCCGCCGGGAGGTTGCGGAATCGAGAGTTGCTCGCAGAGCGCATTCCACCGTTCGCGGTCTTCGGCAAGGTCGATGGAGTCAGGTGATGTTCCGGCGATCAGCGACGGATCGATCTGCGATGCCAGCTTGAGCGGCGTCTGGCCTCCGAGAGACACGATGACCTTGGGCCGAACCCCGCCGGCCGCCCGCGTCTCGGCATCGATCACGTTCTGCACGTCTTCTTTCGTCAGTGGCTCGAAGTACAGACGATCGCTGGTGTCGTAGTCGGTGGAGACCGTCTCGGGATTGCAGTTCAGCATCACCGTTTCGAACCCAGCGTCACGCAAAGCGAAGCTTGCATGGACGCAGCAATAGTCGAACTCGATTCCCTGCCCGATGCGGTTGGGTCCGCTGCCCAGAATGATGACGCGCTGACGTGGTGACGGCCGCACTTCGTTCTCGTCTTCGTACGACGAGTAGTGGTACGGCGTCTCTGCGGCAAACTCCGCGCTGCACGTGTCAACCGTCTTGAACACCGCTTCGACTCCGGCTGCAAGACGTGCCGACCGCACATCGGCTTCCGACGCACCCAACAAGTGAGCCAACTGCATGTCGGCAAAGCCCAAGCGTTTGGCCCGACGCCATGTGGCCTTTGTGATCGACGAGAGTGGTGTTCCGGCGAGGGACTCCACCGCGCGGCGTTCATCGATGATCATCTGCATCTGATCGAGGAACCACGGGTCGTAATGGCATGTCTCCTGAATCAACCCGACATCGAGGCCGCGACGCAATGCCTCGCCCACCTGGAAGATGCGCTCGGGTGTCGGCACTCCGCAGTGCCGCAACAACTCGCCGTCGTCGATGGCCCGCACTGCGGACTCGGCCGGATCGGCATTCAGTCCGAAGCGTCCTTGTTCGAGTGAACGCAATGCCTTTTGGAGACTCTCCGGAAATGTCCGACCGATGGCCATGACCTCTCCGACACTTTGCATTTGTGTGCCAAGAACGCCCGACGTGCCCGGCAACTTCTCGAAAGCCCAGCGGGGAATCTTCGTGACCACGTAGTCGATCGTGGGTTCGAAGCTGGCGGGGGTCATGCGAGTGATGTCGTTCGGAATCTCGTCGAGGGTGTAGCCCACGGCCAACTTCGCTGCGATCTTGGCGATGGGGAAACCGGTGGCCTTCGAAGCCAGAGCCGACGAGCGCGACACGCGCGGATTCATTTCGATCACCACTTGCTCGCCGGTGACCGGATTGACTGCGAACTGAACGTTGCTCCCCCCGGTTTCGACGCCGACGCGCCGAATGCAGGCGAACGCAGCATCGCGCATCTTCTGGTACTCGACGTCGGAGAGTGTCTGCGCCGGCGCAACGGTGATCGAGTCGCCCGTGTGAACACCCATGGCATCGAGGTTCTCAATGGAGCAGATGATGACGCAGTTGTCTGCACGGTCACGCATCACCTCGAGCTCGTACTCCTTCCATCCGACAATGGACGTCTCGATGAGGATCTCGCTGATCGGACTTGCCACCAATCCGTTCGACGCAATGTGCTCGAACTCCTCTGCGCTGTTGGCGATACCTGTTCCACGTCCGCCCAGGATGTAGGCGGGGCGAATGATGACCGGCAGGCCGATCTCCCTCACGACTTCGCGGGCTTCTTCCATGTTGTGAGCAACACCGCTGCGTGGCACGGACAAACCAATTTCGATCATTGCCTTCTTGAACTGGTCGCGATCTTCGGCCGTGGCAATGGCTGTTGCGTTGGCACCGATGAGTTCGGGTGTTCCCGGAACTCCGACCAGACCCTTTTCGTGGAGCGCCATCGCAAGGTTCAGACCCGTCTGACCACCGAGTGTGGGCAAGACCGCGTCGGGCTTTTCGCGTTCAATGATCCGCGCCAGCACCTCGGGGGTGAGCGGTTCGATGTAGGTACGATCCGCAAAATCGGGATCGGTCATGATGGTGGCCGGATTCGAGTTGGCCAGGATGACCCGATAACCCTCTTCTTTCAGAACGCGACATGCCTGGGTACCGGAGTAGTCGAACTCGCACGCCTGGCCGATCACGATCGGGCCGGACCCGATGATCAAGATGCTGTGAATATCGTTGCGACGCGGCATTACTGACCATCCATGAGTTCGGCGAATTGGGCAAAGAGATAACGACTGTCGTGCGGACCCGGCCCTGCTTCGGGGTGGTACTGCACGCTGAACGCGCGGGCATCACGAACTCGCATACCTTCGTTCGTCTCGTCGTTCAGATTGAGATGGGTGACATCGACTTTTCCGGCCAACGACGATTCGTCGACACAGAAGTTGTGATTCTGGCTGGTGATCTCCACCGTGCCGTGCGAGAGTCGACGCACTGGATGGTTGGCACCGTGGTGACCGAAGGGCAACTTGTAGGTGACGGCGCCGAGCGCGCGAGCCAGGAGCTGGTGACCCAGGCAAATCCCGAAGATCGGAACTCCCTTGTCGAGGAGCAGCCCGATGTTCTCGGATGCTCCCACCACCGTGGCCGGATCTCCGGGCCCGTTGCTGAGAAAGACGCCATGTGGCGACATGGCCAGGACCTCGTCGGCAGATGTCCCCGCCGGTACGACACGAACGGTTGCGATCTCCGAGAGACAGGTGAGGATCGTGGTCTTGATGCCGAAGTCGTAGGCGACGACATTGAACCGACCGGAACCAACTTCGTATTGCGCGGGCGTGGTGACCTGTGACACCAGATCCACGCCGCTGGTACCGGCTTCGCCCTTGGCCACCTTTGCCAGAACTTCGACATCCGCTGTACCAAAGGCCCCGGACATTGCGCCCGTGTCGCGCAGAACGCGAGTGAGACGGCGCGTGTCGATACCTCCGATGCCGGGCACTCCCCACGACTTCAGGCTCGCGTCGAGCGACGACTCTGCACGCCAGTTGCTGTAGCGCCGGGACAGTTCGCGCACCACAACACCCCGGGCGAAGGGCCGGCGTGACTCGTTGTCGAGCGCGGTGATGCCGTAGTTGCCGATGTGCGGCTGGGTGAACGTGACGATCTGGCCGGCGTACGACGGATCAGTGACGATCTCTTGGTAACCCGTGATGGCCGTGTTGAACACCACCTCACCCGATGCAACTCCGCCGTCGGGAACGGCACCGAACATCTCACCTTCGAAAATGTCGCCATTGGCCAGTACCAACCGACCTTCAATGATGTTGCTCATACGAGACCCCCCTGATTCACAACGATTCTGCCCTGATAGAGCACGTGCCTGACTTTTCCGGTGAGCGACACGTCGAGATACGGCGTGTTCACGCTCTTGCTCACGATCGACTCGACCGACTGCTGCCACTTTTCAACTGGATCGAAGACCACCAAGTTGGCAGCCCGGCCCTCGGCGATGTCGCCGCCGTGCGCCTCCGACAGTCCGGCAATCGCGGCCGGAGCCCACGACATCAGCTCGATCACGCGACGTGGCGCACATCCTGAGTGACCGATGGCAACACCCAACGCGGTCTGCAGACCCAACATCCCCGGAGGAGCCGCCGCCAGATCCTGGTCTTTCGTGTGCGGCGCATGTGGTGCATGGTCAGTGGCAATGGCGTCGATGGTTCCGTCCAGGAGCCCGGCACGCAGTGCCTCGACATCTTCCATCGTGCGCAACGGCGGATTGACCTTGTAGATCGCACTGAACGTAGCGAGCCGTTCGTCGGTCAGGCTGATGTGGTGCGGCGTCACCTCTGCGGTGACGGGCAGGCCGTCGTTCTTTGCCTGGCGAACGATCTCGACACTGCGCGCAGTGGACAGGTGCAGGAAGTGCATCTTTGCGCCGGTTTCCCGCACGAGTTCGATGTCACGCTGCAACATCAACACTTCGGCGATGGCCGGCCAACCCGGCAGACCGAGACGTGATGAACAACAACCTTCGTTCATCACCGCCCCATCGGTCAGTCGCGACACTTCGCAATGTTGGGCCAGGGTGATGTCGAGTTCGCGCGCATATTCGAGTGCTCGGCGCATGATCAACGGATCCTGCACTCCGTTTCCATCGTCGGTGTAGAGGCGCACACCCGCTGCGGCCAGCGAGTGGAACGGCGCCAACTGCGTTCCGTTGCGCCCCACCGTGATGCACGCCGACGGCGATACATCGATCACACCCGCACGCTGTCCCTGCATTCGCACGAACTCCACAACAGCAACGTTGTCCTGGGCCGGATCCGTGTTGGGCATGGCCACCACGGCCCCGAATCCCCCGAGGGCAGCGGCCCGTGACGCCGTTGCGATGGTCTCGGATTCCTCCCTGCCGGGCTCACGCATGTGGGTGTGAAGATCGACGAACGACGACGACACGAGGCATCCAGAGGCATCGACGCGAGTCGGTCCACCTTGCGCCTCGGAGGGCAACGAGCCGGAGATCCCCGGCGCCACACGCGCCACGCGCCCGTTCTCTACGAGCACGTCGGCAGCGGTGTCACCCGTGCGGTTGACCACCGTGCCATTGACGATCAGAACTGAACTTTGGGTGTCAGACATGGTCAGCCTCCGCGCTGAAGAGTGAAAAGAGAACGGCCATACGCACGGCAATGCCGTTGGTGACCTGACGAGTGATCAGATTCTCCACGCCGCGTGCGGCCAGATCGTCGGCGCTCACGGCGAACTCGATGCCGTGATTCATCGGGCCGGGGTGCATCAGGAACGAACCCTTCTGCATCATGGCCAGACGCTGATCGGTGAGGCCAAAATGGGCCGAGTATTCCTGGGGCGACGAGATGAAGGCAGAATCCATCCGCTCGCGCTGCATCCGCAACAGGTACAAGACATCGATGTCGCCGATGATGCTGTCGAGATCGTTGGTGACAGCCACTGGCCAGTCGGAGTACGTGCCGTTCTCCGACCCGTACACGAGTGATGGAGGCAACAGCGTTGCGGGCGCCACCAGCGTGACCCGCGCGCCGAGCAACGTGAGCGACCTGACCGTGCTGCGCGCCACTCGGCTGTGTCGTATGTCGCCCACCATGGCGACGCGAACACCCGTGAGGTCGTTTCCACGATGCATGGCTCGCGACAACGTGTAGGCATCGAGCAATCCCTGCGTGGGGTGTTGATGCGCTCCATCGCCAGCGTTGACGACATGCGCATCGGTCCATCGCGTCATGGCCAGGGGCAAACCAGCTGTCTTGTGGCGAACCACGAAAACGTCGACTCCCATCGCCGAAAGTGTTTCGACGGTGTCGCGGAGACTCTCGCCCTTGTTCACGCTGGACGACGCGGCCGTGAAGGTCATCGTCTCTGCCGAGAGCCTCTTGGCCGCTGTTTCGAATGACAAACGCGTCCGAGTGCTGTCTTCGAAAAAAACGCTGGCAACTGTCTTGGCGCGCAACGCTGGCACCTTTGGTTGGGGCCGAGTGAGCACCTCCGACATGTGGTCGGCGGTTGTCAACAGGCCGGCCAATTGATTCACGTCGAGATCGTCGAGCGAGAGAAGGTGCCTCATTGCGCCGCCCCGTTGGTCACCACAACTCCGCCAGACGTGACTTCGACATCATCGGACACGTGCGTGGGCAGGTTCTTTCCCACGAAATCCGGACGAATCGGAAGCTCACGATGACCGCGATCCACAAGGACCGCAAGACGCACCGCTCGTGGCCGTCCGTATTCGATCAGAGCGTCGAGAGCCGCACGCACGGTTCGTCCGGTGAAGAGCACATCGTCCACGAGAACCACCACCACATCGTCGAGCGATCGGGGAACGTGGGAAACGCTGCCGGGCGTGGTGGGCCGCAATCCGATGTCGTCGCGGTTCATCGTTACATCGATGCTGCCGAGCGACACGTTGGCTCGAGGGTCGATCTTGCCGATTTCGTCCACCAGGATTTCTGCGATCCACACTCCACCGCGCTGCATGCCCATGATGACGAAGGGGCTGACCGAACCATCGCCGAGGTGCTCGAGAATCTCGTGAGCAATGCGCCGAATGGCGCGCCTCAGATCTTCGGCGGACAGCACGATGGCTGTCGGTGGGTGGCTTGACATGTTTCCTTCCGTTCGAGCCTCACAGGACTCGTTTGACGGTCGTTTTGGGTGGTTTCCCTACCCTAACACGGGTCGCGCTTCGGCAACCAGTGCGGCAAGCACACCGTTGACGAACCGACCGGAGTCGTCTGTGGAGAACCGTTTGGCCAACTCCACGGCCTCGTTCAAGATGACGGCTGTTGGTGTTTCGCGCTGGTGAGTGAGTTCGTGCAACGCCAATCGAAGAATGGCCCTGTCGATCATCGGCATGCGGTCGAGGCGCCAGCCTCTGGCCTTGCCAGCAATGAGCTGGTCGTAACGGGGTTGCTCGGCCTCGACGCCAGTGGCCAGCTCGATGGCAAAGGCCTGCGGTCGTACAACTTGTGCGGCCGCAACTTCGGCGACGGTCAGCGAGCGTGACTCTGCTTCGTACAGGATGGTGAGGGCGCGTTCTCGCGCCTCGGAAGCTTCAGCGGGCGACAACATCTAGACGCGCGTGATGTATTCGCCGGTGCGGGTGTCGACTTTGACCCTGTCGCCGATGTTGACGAACAACGGAACTTGAATCACCTTGCCGGTTTGGAGAGTTGCCGGCTTGCGGGCACCCGAAACACGGTCTCCCTGCACGCCGGGCTCGGTTTCGGTGATCTCGAGTTCGGCGCTTGCCGGGATTTCGACACTGACGATCTCGCCGTTGTAGATGGCCATGATCACCATGGCCGACTCGATGAGGTAGTCGGCCGCCTCGCCAAGGGCAACCGGCGCCACGTTCATCTGGTCGTAGGTTTCGGTATCCATGAAGACGTAGTCATCGCCGTCTTTGTAGAGGTACTGCATGTCGCGCTTGTCGAGGATGGCCTGTTCGACCTTGATGCCCGCGTTGAAGGTCTTTTCGAAGACGTTGCCGGCTCGAAGGTTGCGGAGCTTGGTACGCACGAATGCTCCACCCTTGCCCGGCTTGACGTGCTGGAACTCGATGACGGTGAAGAGGCCGCCGTCGATTTCGAGGGTGATTCCGTTCTTCAGATCGTTGGTGGAGATGGCGGGCATGCTGGATCCTTCGGGCTGTGTGTCAAGACGGAGTGACCGGTCTCGGTGACGAGAAGAAGTTCCTCGACACGGATCCCTCCGAGTCCCACACGATACGCCCCAGGTTCGACCGTCACCACGTCTCCGCAGCGGAGTATGTCGGCGGACCGCGGATTCACCCAGGGAGACTCGTGGATGGCCAGCCCCACTCCGTGACCGATGCCATGGTTCAACTCCGACTCGAGGCCAGCCTCGGCAAGCACCGCCCGACACGCGGCATCGACATCGCTGGTGCGCACCCCCGGCGCCACACGCGCCACACCGGCTTCGCACGCGCGGCGAACGGCGTGATGGCGCTCAAGGAGAGGTTGGCGAAGGTGTTCGGGTCCTGCCGAGACGAAACTCCGGGTCATGTCCGAGTGGTAACCGTCGACCATCGCACCGAAATCCAACACCACCGTTTCCGCCTGGCCGAGGAGACGATGACTGGGACGGTGATGCGGCAGAGCGGCATTGGGTCCGAAGGCCACGATCGTGTCGAAACTGGGTCCGTCAGACCCGCGCACCCTCATCGCCGTCTCGAGATGGTCACGCAGCTCGCGCTCGGAGATACCCGGAACCAGCAAATGCCGGACATCGCGCAACGCCGCGTCAGCAATGGCGGCCGCCCTGGTGATCCGCAGAACCTCGTCGGGGCTCTTGGTACGTCGCACCTCGGCCACACTTGATTCGACCGAAGTCCATGCACGAGGGTCGAATGCCAAACCGAATTCGCCCAGCGCCTTTCGCAACTCGTCTTCCAATGCAGAGAAATCGGCTACAACCAAATTGTTGGGTTCGAAGCCGACACGTACCGAACCGGCCGAACCAACGTGAGTGGCAATCTGCCGAGCAGCGGCAACACGCATCGCCGACATGGACGATTCGATCGCCACGACGCACGACGCGCCACTCGCCGCGATCTGGTTGGCGGCCTGCCCTGCGTAGCGACCATCGGTGATCAGATGCATGGGTCGATCTGTGTCCAACGGGACGACCACCAACCCAGCGGAGCCCGTGAATCCGGTGAGCCAACGAATGGTGAGCGACGAACTGATGATGGCAACTGTCGGAGCATCCTCCCCGAGTTGCCGGGCCAACGCGGCTCGCAACAACGAGTCCCTTCCCGCTACCGACAGAGGTGGGAACTCGACGGACATCGGAGAATCAGCCGAAATGTCGTTGCAACGCGGTGACTGCGAGTTCGTAACCCACACCACCGAAGCCGGCCACGGTACCGATGGCAACGGGGGCCACGACACTGACATGGCGCCACGTTTCGCGCTTCAACGGATTCGACAGATGCACTTCGACCACTGCGCCGTCGTACGCGCTGAGTGCATCGTGCAATGCCCACGAATAGTGGGTGAAGGCACCGGGATTGACGATGATTGCATCGATGGTTCCTCGCGCCGCATGAATGGCGCCGACAAGATCGGCTTCGCTGTTGGACTGCAGGTGGGTCATCGACCAACCCAAAGAATCACAAGCACCGGCCACGCGAGCTACGTGGTCGTCCAAGGTGTCCGAGCCGTACACCTCGGGTTCGCGTGAACCGAGAAGATTGAGGTTGGGACCGTTCAAGAGGAGAATGCGCTTGGCCGTCACTGATCTCACCGTACTTCACCTACGAGGTCGACACACACGAAGGCCAGCCTCACTGCGGGCTCGCGGCAAGGGCCAACGAGCGCAGAACAACTTCAGGGTCGACGCCCACGACAGTTTCGAGGCCTGCGGCACCGTCGACGATGAACGTGAGCCCCGACGTGGCTTTCTTGTCGCGGCCCATGATGTCGAGCAACTGGCGATGGTCGAGATCCTCGGGCAGGCGCGACAACAGGCCGTACGCGTCGAGTACCGCGTAATGCTCGGCCACACGCTGGTCGTCGACGCGACCCATGAGTCGGGCCAGATGTGCCGCGCAGATCATGCCGATGGCCACGGCCTCGCCGTGCGCAAAGCGATGTCCGCTTGCTGTTTCGATTGCGTGTGCGTAGGTGTGGCCGTAGTTGAGCAGCGCGCGCTTTCCGCCTTCTCGCTCGTCTTCGCTGACGATCTCTGCCTTGATCTGGGCACAGCGCGCGATGCGCTCGTCGGTATCCATGGCCATGAGATCGTCACCAGTGAGGAAGTGGTATTTGGCCACTTCTCCCCAACCGCAACGCAACTCGCGATCCGGAAGAGTGTCGAGAGCATTGGTGTCACACACCACTCCTGACGGCTGCCAGAACGCACCCACGAGGTTCTTTCCCTCGGGAAGATTCACTCCGGTCTTGCCTCCGATTGCAGCATCGACCATGGCCAACAGCGTGGTGGCAACATGCACCACAGCAGTTCCGCGGTGATACGAAGCGGCCGCGAAACCGGCGACGTCGGTGACGAGTCCTCCCCCAACGCCGATGACGACATCGTTGCGCGTGAGACCGAATGTGGCGAACCCGCGGCACAGTTGCTCGATGGTCGCCAAAGTCTTGTGGTCTTCGCCATCGGGAATGTGAATCAGTTGAGTGGGCAACGGAAGTTCAGGGAGGGAGGGAATCCCTGCCTGGGTCACGATGACCGCACGCTTCGCCGAGGTGGGCAACAGTGCGGCGATCTCGGTGACGGCTCCGGCACCCACCACCACGTCGTAAGAGCGTTCGCCGAGGTCGACACGAATCCGACGATGCCGGCCCGAGCCGGAAGCGCTTGCAGAAGTGAGTTGGGCCATGACCTTTCGCACAATACGGGGAATGGGTGTCGAATCCGTGGGTATTTCCAGTTCGGCCACGGAGCGATAGAGCGCGGATCGGCGCTCGAGCAGGGACGTCAGAGTCGCGCGACGCTCGTCGGGCGAGGCGGCGGCGAGAAGCGGCCGGTGCTGCGAACGGGCAGTGCGCGACAACATGGTGGACACCGAGGCCTGCAGCCACACCACCAGATGTCCTTGTGCCCGAGCATCGACCAGAAGTTGGCACGCTTCGGCCGACTCCACCATCCCGCCCCCTGTGGCGATGACCGACGCCTTTCCACTGGCCAGCGCATCACGCAAAGCAGCAGTCTCGCGAGAACGGAACTCGGATTCACCGTGATCAGCGAAGATCTCTCGAATGGTCGATGCGCTCGACTCCTCGACCATGTTGTCGGTGTCGACGAAGAGGCACTTCATTTCCCGTGCCAACATCTTTCCGACCGACGTCTTTCCCGCACCCATGAGTCCGACCAACACCACGTGGGGCGTGGCGCCGCGGGTGGCGCTCATGTTCAGAGAGCCTTCAGGTAAGCGCTGCAGTTGCGCTGGAACTCCTCGACCGAATCGCCGCCGAACTTGCGCTGTGCTTCGGCGGCGAGCACGAGAGCAACCATGGTTTCGGCCACGACACCCATTGCCGGAACGGCCGTGACGTCGGTGCGCTCTTTGAAACTCACGGTGGATTCTTTTGTGATGGTGTCGACGGTTTGCAAGGTCGGCCGGTTCAATGTGGCCAGCGGCTTCATTGCGGCGCGGACGATGACTGGTTCACCGGTTGTCATACCGCCTTCGGTACCGCCGGCAAGAGCTGACAGACGGCGATAACTCTGGGTGGACTCGTCCCATTCGATGGGATCGTGGGCCGCACTGCCCCGTCGACCGGCGACCTCGAAACCATCACCGATTTCGACACCCTTGACAGCTTGGATGCTCATGATGGCTTGGGCAAGGTTGGCGTCGATCTTGCGATCCCAGTGCACATGGCTGCCAAGGCCCACAGGCACGCCGTATGCAATGACCTCGACGACACCACCGAGGCTGTCGCCCTCGCGGGCGGCATCTTCGACGGCGGTGATCATGGCGGCTTCGGCAGCCTTGTCGAAACAGCGAACGGGGCTCTCGTCGACCTGCGCCAAGTCGGAGGCTGCAGGACGTTCAATGACGGCGGCGCGGGCGTCGCCCATCTGAATGACATGCGAGATGACATCGATCCCAATGGTCTTCAACAGCAGCTTGGCCAATGCCCCGGCGGCAACGCGCGCCGCGGTCTCGCGGGCACTGGCACGCTCGAGAACGTCACGGGCATCGTTGAATCCGTACTTTTGCATGCCGGCGAGGTCGGCGTGGCCGGGCCGGGGCTGAGTGAGCGGATCTTTGGTGACGCCCGGCGCCGGTGACATTTCTTCGTGCCACTTGTCGCTGCGGAACCATTCGGTGTTCTGGATCTGAATGGCCACCGGGGACCCGAGGGTTCGACCGTGTCGAATACCGCCGAGAAGCAGAATCTCGTCGACCTCGAAGCGCTGTCGCGGCCCACGCCCGAATCCGAGGCGCCGACGCCCCAACTCGGCTTGGATGTCTTCCGCGGTCACCTGAAGACCGGCGGGGAGACCCTCGACAATGACGACCAGTGCCTGGCCATGAGATTCACCCGCGGTGAGATAGCGCAACATCGCGTAGAAGGCTACCTGCGCCGTTGCGCCAGTTCGCGTTCAGCCGCGGCTCGCATCAGCGTCGTATCGGGCGACTGGCTGGTCCACAGCACCTGCTGGGCCACTGCTTGATGAATCAGCATCGACAAGCCATCGACGACGACAGCGCCACACTCCCGGGCCGCCGCCAACACCGGGGTCTCCAAGGGCTGGTACACGGCGTCGAGCACGAACTGACCCCTTCGCAAAAGCGCAAGATCGAAAGCACTGGAGCGGTCCGCCCCCATCCCCGCCGGTGTGGTGTGCACCACGATGTCGGCAGATGCGATCTCGTCCATTGACGTTGCTGCGGCCACATGGGGTGCGAGCATCGCGGCAGACTCCGCACGATCACGAGTTCGATTCACGATTCCGACACGACTCACCCCGCTGTCGGCTAGAGCCAACACACATGCTCGGGCAGTGGCCCCTGCTCCGACCACCACGGCATGTGCTCCGGCCAGTTGGGCTCCGGCTGCACGCAACGCTCCGACACAGCCAGCACCATCGGTGCTGTCGCCGAAGAGCGTGCCATCTGCGCGGGGAATCAGTGTGTTCAACGATCCGAGTCGCCGGGCGACTGCGCCCACCTCGTGACACAACGTGTGGGCGATCTCCTTGTGCGGCATTGTGACGGAAGCACCGAGAAAACCGATTGCCCTCAGCGCATCGACAGTGGGCGCCACAGCCGCGCTGTCCACATCGAAAGCGAGATACACGGCATCGATTCCACCGGCAGCGAAAGCGGCATTGTGGATGGCGGGCGACAGGCTGTGACGAACCGGGCTTCCGAGCACGCACGCCACACGTGTGGTGCCCGACACGATGTTGTGTCCGACGATGTCACTCATCCGATGAGTCCGGCCGTGCGCGCCGCTTCGACGTTTGCATCGTGTTGAGCGAGTGTGGCCGCAAACTCGTGACGCCCTTCCTTGTCCGCAATCACGTAGTAGATGTACTCGCATTTCTCCGACTTCTTGAGATCCTTGCAAATGGGATCGGCAAGGTCGGGGTTGGGTGCCGGATTCAACGCGGCCGCAATCGAGGCACGACCCGGGTTGGCGATGGGCGTGGGTGGCAGTCCCTTGTACAGGTACGAGTTGTAGGGCGTGTCGATGGCCACCAACTCGACGAAGGGCAGATCAGTTGGCTGCTTGTACCGCACAGTTGCATCGATCTGCAGTTCCATGTTGCGACGCAGGCGGTTGTAGATGACGCGCGAGATCTTTGCGCGATCCTCGGGAACCTTCGCCTCCCGTTCGATCATCGACGCAACGATCAACACCTCGTATGGACTCAGGCTCACTGCTTTTTCCGAGGCGTCCAAACCCTCTTGGCGCCCCACACGCTCCATGAGGCGAGTCATGCGATCGATCACACGGGTTGCCGAGTCGTCGCCGGAGATTTGGTAGGTGTCGGGGAACAAGAGACCCTCCATGCTGGAAGGCGCCCCTCCGGCGGCAGGACCGAAAGCCGAAGTGACCGCGCCGTTCCCCGCCTGCTGCATGAACGTTTCGGCGTCGAGCCGCGGCACTTTTTCCTCGAGGCGAGCGGCAATTTGTTCCACAGTGAAGCCCTCGGGGAACGTGACGTTCACGAACGTCTGCGCCGGCGGAGTGTTGAGCGCCGCCATGACGTTGCCCATGTGGTCGCGGGGCTTCAACTGGTAGTAGCCGGGAATGAAGTCGATGCCGCCTTTGCGCTCGACGTACCAACGAAAGACACCGGCCGAGGTGATGAAGGCTTCGTCTTCGAGCCGCTTGCTCACCGCATCGAGCGTGTCTCCTTCGAGGACCGTGAAGTTCATCGCAGCAGATGGATCGCCGGAAGGATTGACCTGCCGGAGATACCACAAGCCCGCCGCACCAGCTGCCAAGAGCCCGACGAGCAAGACACCACACACGACCATCACCCATCGGGGCCGTGGGCGCCATCCCGGCTGGTACTCCGACAACGCCTCGTCCGGAAGAGCCTCGACCGTGTCCCACGGATCGGGCTCCCAACCCGAGACGCTGGCCAAGCCGGGATCGATCGAGGCGGCTGTCGGGCGATCGTTTTCGTTGGTCATTCAGCGATTGTGTTGACGATCGATCCAGGACTGCAACATCACCGCAGCTGCCACTTTGTCGACCACCCGGCGCCGTGCGTCAGCGCGCATCTTCGCCTCCATCAGCACGCGATCTGCGCTCACCGTGGTGAGACGTTCGTCGTAGGTTTCGACAGGCACATCGACCACCGTAGCCAGTTGCTCGGCTTCCTTCAGGGCAGCTTGTGCCGCACGGCCCACCGATCCGTCGAGCGACAGTGGCAACCCCACCACCACTCGCTCGCACTCTTCTTCCAGCACCAGAGCGGCAATCGTTTGGTGGTCTCGCTTGATGCTGCCGGAGCGTTGGATCACTGTGAACGGCGAGGCGATTGTTCCGCTGCGGTCACTGAGCGCCACACCGACACGCTTCGAGCCGAGATCGATCCCCATCACCCGGCCGACGCTGCTGGTGGTCATGTCGTTGCGTGCACCAGCGCCGCACGTACCGCATCGGCGGCCAATCGCAGCGCTTCGTCGAGGCCCTCGGGATTCTTTCCACCGGCAGTGGCAATGTCACCCTTGCCGCCACCGCCACCACCAACAGCCTTGGCTGCGGCACTGATGAGAGTTCCGGCGTTCTCTTTGACATCGGCGCCCGTGGCGGACACCAAGGCCACGCCCCCGGTATCGGTGACACCGGCAAGCACGACCGCCCGCACTCCGGCCACCGCACGTACGGCCACGGCAAGATCGCGCAGCTCTGATGGGTTCAAGCCATCCACGCGGGTCACGACGCCACCATTGTCGGCGGACTCGGCAATGTCCTTGGCACGGCTGGATGCGATGCGAGCACGCAGTGCCTTGACTTCA
>Ga0315899_10004742_pt1 | contig 14675 bp, 12 predicted proteins | sample LakEriMetagenome_2_FD_203518 | JGI IMG/M metagenome (GOLD analysis project Ga0315899, IMG submission 203518) | Freshwater fungal communities from buoy surface, Lake Erie, Ohio, United States - Buoy 4 MA112 | ecosystem: Environmental > Aquatic > Freshwater > Lake | place: USA: Lake Erie, Ohio... | reverse complement strand
TTTACTGACACGCCACAGCCTATGGGTGATAGCGTATTCTATTGTATTAGTTTGGTTAATGCCAGCGGTATTGAGAGCGTGCGAAGCTTGCCCACAGGAATACGCTTTAACGACTCGCGCGAGGCTATTCCCCTGCTAATTCGTAGCGAGGAAGGATCGGTAATCTTTAGCTGGCCGGGTGGTAATCCCGATATTAAAACCGTATCGCTCGAGTTTTTGGCTGAAGGCGCTGCAGATATTACGATAATTAAAACCGAGGACGCAGCGAAATCAACAATCACACTTAACAATCCCGATAAAGGCTCTTACCGCATTGTTGGAACCGATGTTCAAGGCCGGAAAACACGCGAAGGCAATTGGGTGAGCTTTCCTTAAATGGGAACCGGAGCAGATACACAATCTGGCGATGCGCGGGCTGGCTTTTCAGCAGGCCCTAAATATCACTCAATTGTGGGATGAATTTCAATTCGCCAATACCATACTTTTGCTAAAAAGAACACTATGAAAAACCTTTCTACACTTTTGCTTATTCTTTTAATAAACATTACGGTTAATGGCCAACTGTTATTTGATGCATCCAGTTTACCTGCTGCTGGAACGGTTCACCGGTATAACGAGGGCATGGCAAACACCTTTCCTTCGGGCGCATCGGGAAGTTCGTGGAGTTTTACGCCAGTTCCCATGTTTGTCGATGATTCATCACGCTATACCTATAAATCTATTACCGAAACACCCGAAGCACAATATTTTCCGGAAGCCAATATGGTGAAGGAGCGAATACTGATACAAAACAGCTTTGGTTCAGTTTACCGCGATACCTTACTTTACTTTTATCGTTATGACAATTCGGGCTTGTATTATCATGGGCTTTGTCAGCCAGGGCAAGTACCCGACTATCCTTATGTGGGCGAAACCATTGAATTGCCTTTTCCGCTGAGCAATGGATCGTTCGACGAGATTAGCGATTTTGTGGAGTTTACCTACACCAGCGGTGCCGATTCCATCATGCAACGCAGTTACATTACCCGCACCTACGAAGTAACGGCTGAAGGGGCTTTAACAGTTGCCGGAAATACACATCAAGTTTTGGCGCTACTTTTCACATACGAAAGCATCGATTCGGTATTTACTTTTTCTCAAGCTACAAATGCATGGATCTTCGATTTTACCTCCGACAATGTTAGCGAAAAGGAGAGCTTTTATAGTCCTGCAATGGGTACCGCGATACTTACAGGAGAATTTTATCCTTCCGAAGGTCCCGGTTGGACGATAGCTTATTTAACCAATCCGCCAGTTACAACCAGTATTTCCGATGCCCAACAAGATGCAGCAAACGTGTATCCCAACCCAAGTAATGGCATGTTTAACGTGAATACCGGCATGCAGGGTAAATTCCGTTGTCGCATCTTCGATCTCAACGGGCGTTTGGTACAGGAAGCGTTGGTAAACTCGATGTTTTTTACCACCGATGTTTTGCCGGCCGGCGATTATACTTTGTTGCTGGAGTCGACAGATGGCAAGGTGTCTTTTAGCAGAAAGTTGGCTGTAACCAAATAATTAAATCAGTTTTTCTTTTTAATCCTGCACTTCTGTCAATGTGGTGCAGGATTTCTTTTTTCAAACGCCGCTAAGGAAGGATTACCTGCTCAGAATTATTAACTTTACCGCACCAATTCAAGCAGTATGTTTCTTCACAACCGGGTAAATGCCGAAGAGCTGAGGGAGCGCATCAAAAACGATCCTACACCGCGTACCACGCTGTCGTTTTATCGTTATGTAATTCTCGAAAATCCGCAGGAAACGCGCGATGAGCTTTACAAAGGCTGGTTCCCGCTTGGTGTTTTGGGGCGTATTTATGTTGCCCGCGAAGGCGTTAACGCCCAATTGAGCCTGCCCACCGAAAACCTCAATGCCTTCAGAACTTGGATTGATGCTTTTGCCCCGTTTAGCGGCGTGCCGTTTAAAATTGCTGTTGAAGACGATGGCAAATCGTTTTTTAAACTTGCCATTAAAATACGAAGTAAAATTGTTGCCGATGGGCTCGACGATAATTCCTTTGATGTAACCAATGTGGGCAATCATCTTTCGGCCGAAGAATTTAACGCCGCCATGAACGACCCCGAAACGGTGGTGGTGGATATGCGCAACCATTACGAAGCCGAGGTAGGGCGCTTTGAAGGCGCCATCGTGCCCGATGTGGACACCTTTCGCGAAGAATTGCCTTGGGTGGTGGATCATCTGGCCGATAAGAAAGATAAAAAAGTGCTCATGTACTGCACCGGCGGCATTCGCTGCGAAAAGGCGTCGGCCTACTTGCGACATCATGGCTTTAACGATGTGAACCAGTTGCATGGTGGTATCATTGCCTATGCGCAGGAAATAAAAGCCAAAGGATTGGAGTCGAAATTCAAGGGTAAGAACTTTGTTTTCGACGATCGATTGGGCGAACGTATTACCGACGATATCATCAGCAATTGCCATCAGTGCGGCAATGCCTGCGACCAGCATACCAATTGCGCAAACGTCGATTGCAATCTACTTTTTATTCAATGCGATTCCTGCAAAAATCATTTTGCTAACTGTTGCAGCGAAGAGTGCCACGAGGTGGTGCAACTGCCCGAAGAAAAACAAAAGGAATTACGCAAAGGCAAATCCCATCCCTATACCAACATGATTTACCGCAAAGGCCGACTGCGACCGCACGGCAGCCAGCTGCAACACATGACCTTAAACAAGCAAAAGCCATGAACTTCGACAATATCCTCACCGCCACTGATGCGGGAATTTTTACCATCACCATCAATCGGCCCGACAAGCTCAATGCCCTAAACCATAAAACCATTCAGGAAATTGGTTTGGCCATGCGCCTTGCCAACGATGATGCCGGGGTGCGTGGAATTATCATAACCGGATCGGGCGAGAAAGCCTTTGCTGCCGGAGCTGATATCAGCGAGTTTGCCGATTTTAATCGCCACGAAGCCGAAAAATTGAGCCGCGACGGAAATGACGTTTTTACCGGTATAGAACATTCTCCAAAACCTGTAATTGCAGCGGTAAACGGATTTGCGTTGGGTGGCGGATGCGAATTGGCCATGTCCTGCCATCTGCGCATTGCCAGCGAAACGGCTCGCTTTGGCCAACCCGAGGTAAATTTGGGCGTTACGCCCGGATATGCCGGAACGCAGCGTCTGGTGCAGCTCATAGGCAAAGGTAAGGCGCTCGAATTTCTCATGACCGCCGACATGATTCCCGCTGCAGAGGCCTTAAGTCTTGGTCTGGTAAACCATGTAGTGCCGCAGGCCGAGTTGATGAACAAGTCGCGCGAAATACTTGGAAAAATTGCTAACAAAGGCCCGCTGGCCATCGCCGCCGTTATACGTTGTGTGAACAGCTATTTTGCATACGACCAGGATGGTTTTGAAACCGAGATTCGCGAATTTTCGGAGTGCTTCGAAAATGCTGATTTTAAGGAAGGCACCCGTGCATTTTTAGAGAAGCGTAAAGCCGAATTTACCGGAAAATAAACTTTGAATCCGCTCCGCCAGCTCGCATCGCAGACGGCCATTTATGGCTTGAGCTCCATCGTTGGGCGATTGCTTAATTATTTATTGGTTCCTCTGCACACCCGGGTGTTTAATCCCTCGGAGTTTGGTGTAATTACCGAAATGTATTCGTATGTGGCTTTTCTGCTCATTGTGCTTACGTATGGCTTCGAAACCGCCTTTTTTCGTTTTGCCCGCAATGAAGAGGATGCTCCAAAAGTATATACCACGGCATCGTTATCGCTTCTCTTAAGCTCGGCTGTGTTTGTGGGTTTATGCTTGGTGTTCTCGCATCCGCTGGCAAACGCTATCGATTATCCGCTACATGCCGAATACATCGTTTGGTTTGCGCTTATTTTGGCCACCGATGCCATTACCGCTATTCCGTTTGCACGCTTAAGATTGGAAAATAAGGCCTTAAAATTTGCCTTGGTGCGGTTAATGAATATCGCTATCAATATCGGCCTAAATCTATATTGGTTGTGGTTGTGTCCATTCCTCATAAAAAATGGGCAGATGCCCGATTGGCTTGCCCCGACGTATAATCCCGGCATCGGCGTTGGCTATGTGTTTTTGGCCAATTTATTTGCCGGACTTGCCACCGTTTTGGTATTGCTTCCGGGTATAATCAAGAGTTTGGGGCGACCTGATTATTCGCTCTGGACACGAATGATGGGCTACAGTTTACCTTTGCTGGTGGGCGGTTTGGCGGGTATCACCAACGAAATGTTTAGCCGTGTGAGTTTGAAGTATCAATTGCCGGCGGAGGTGGCTATGGACGAATTGGGTATTTTTGGCGCCTGTTACAAAGTGGCCATTTTAATGACCATTTTCATTCAAACGTTCCGCTTTGCGGCAGAGCCCTTCTTTTTTTCGCGGGCAAAAGACAAAAACGCGCCCGAGCTTTATGCTACAGTAATGCACTGGTTTATTATTGCCTGCAGTGCTATTTATTTGGTGGTGATGTTGGGCATGCAATGGGTTCAATTTTTTGTAGGCGAGGAGTTTAGAGTTGGCCTCTCGGTGGTGCCCATATTGCTTATGGCTAATCTGTTTCTTGGCGTGTTCTACAATCTCAGCATCTGGTTTAAGCTCAACGATAAAACAGGGCTTGGCGCTTGGATGGCCATAGGCGGAGCGCTGCTTACTATTTTTCTGAACGCCTTGCTCATTCCTAAATTCGGCTACGAAGGGGCTTCCTGGGTAACGTTTGTGGTATATGCCAGCATGATGGTGGTCTCATACCTATTGGGGCAAAAGCATTACCCCATACCGTACAATTTATTGCGCTGTATTGGATACCCGCTGCTAGCTGTAGGCTTGGTTTATTTATTTGAGCGATTCGCCACACACATTCCCGAGGCCAATCCTGTTATTGCCCTGTTTTGTTTGATGGCATTTATCGGTGTAGTGTGGCTAATAGAACTACGCAAAAAATCCTTATTTTCGTCGCAATCTAGTACCTAAATCGAACATGAAAGTAAAGGTCATCAACCGCTCCGAAAATCCATTGCCCGAATATGGAACATTGCATGCCGCCGGCCTTGATTTAAGAGCCAATTTAAGTTTGCCCTTGGTGCTCGAGCCGCTCAAACGTGCCTTGGTGCCTACCGGTTTGTTTTTGGAATTGCCAATTGGATATGAGGCGCAAGTTAGACCAAGGTCTGGGCTGGCTATAAAACACGGAATTACGGTGCTGAACAGTCCGGGTACTATTGATGCCGATTACCGCGGTGAGGTAATGGTAATCCTGGTCAATCTATCGGACGAAGCATTTACCATAAATCATGGCGAACGCATCGCACAGCTTGTGCTGGCTAAACACGAACAAATTGAATGGGAAACGGTAAACGAACTCGAAGAAACGGCACGTGGAGCCGGAGGGTTCGGGCACACCGGAAAATCATAAAAAGCAAATCATGAGAATCATCATACCCATGGCCGGCATGGGAAAACGCATGCGGCCACATACCCTGGTAACACCAAAACCGCTGATTGAATTTGCCGGTAAACCTATGGTGCATCACATTGTGGAAGAACTGGCAAAAACCTGTCATGAGCCCATCGAAGAAATAGCCTTTATCATTGGCCGTTTTGGCGAACAAGCCGAAAAAAGCCTGATTGCCGTGGCCGAAAAACTGGGTGCAAAGGGCAGTATTTATTATCAGGACGAACCGCTCGGTACAGCTCATGCTGTATTGTGTGCGAAAGAATCGTTGAAAGGGAAGGTAATTGTGGGCTTTGCAGACACACTTTTTAAAGGGAATTTCGAGCTCGACGAATCGATGGACTCCGTAATATGGGTGCAGCAAGTGGCCGATCCGCGGGCATTCGGTGTGGTAAAGCTTAACAGCGATAACCTCATCACCGATTTCGTAGAAAAGCCACAAGAGTTTGTTTCAGACCTCGCCATCATCGGTATTTATTATTTCAAAGACGGCGAAAATCTGCGTAACGAGTTGCAATACCTCATCGATAATGATTTGAAGGAAAAGGGGGAATATCAAATTACCAATGCACTCGAAAACATGCAGCGTAAAGGGTTGCGATTTGCGCCCGGTAAAGTAGCCGAATGGCTCGATTGCGGCAATAAAAACGCTACCGTGGAGACACAAGGCCGCTGGTTGCAGTTGAATCCACATACCAATACCATCGGCGAAGATTTGCAATCCGAAAATTCGGTGGTGGTTCAACCCTGCTTTATCGGCAATAATGTAAAACTGAGCAATTCGGTGGTGGGTCCAAATGTCTCCATCGCCGATGGAACAAGCCTCAGCAACAGTGTGGTACAAAATTCCATCATCCAGAAAAATACAAGCATCCAAAACAGCGTTATAGACAATGCCATGATTGGAAGCTATGCCGAGGTAAAGTCCTCAATGAAATCTTTCAGTTTGGGCGATTATTCGGTTGCAACAGTAGAATGAAGCCTTCGTTAGCATTAAACATTCTTTTCGTTTTTGTGGTGTCGTTTTATTCATGTAAAACGGGCAAAAAATCGGTTGAGGTAAAGTCTGATAGTAATAAAGGCGCTATATCTGAAAAGGAGCAATTGGATTTTGATTATCTGTTTTTTGAGGCTCAAAAAGACAAGATTTTGGGTAACGATGCTCAAGCGGTAGACAAGTTTAATCAGGCTTTGAGAATAATTCCTCGAAATGCCGCAACACATTTTGAGCTTAGTCAGCTCTATCTGAATTCGGCTAATCTTGAACTGGCAGAGATACATGGTCAACAGGCGGTTAAAGCAGACCCATCAAACCTGTGGTATAAAAATTCGCTGGCTACCATTTACGAGCAGCTCGGAAAAAACGCGCAACTATTAAAGTTGATTGAGGAGATGGCTGAAGCCGATCCTAAATCGTTCGAAACCCAATTTTATTATGCCCGTGCATTGGTGATGGCGCAAAAATTTGAGGATGCCATAAAGGTATTTGATAAGATGGAGCGGCAGTTTGGTATTGACGAAGATTTAATCGAATATAAAAAACTGTGCTACTTAAAAATCAATAAAGCAGATAAAGCCATTATGGAGCTTAAAAAGCTTATTGCAGCGTATCCTGATGAACACGCGTACCGCGGTGTATTGGCCGAATTGTATGACGAATTGGGAAGAAAAGAAGAGGCACTCAAAGAGTATGAAACCATCGTTGAGTTAGACCCTGAAAACCCTACGGTATATTTTTCGCTGGCCGAATATTATCGACAGGCCGGAAATAAGGAGAAATCATTTGATGCGTTAAAAAAGGCATTTTCAAACCAAGAGGCCGACATTCATTTAAAAGAACAAGTTTTGGGCTCGTATCTTTTACTGGTGGAGACATTTCCTGAATTAATGCCTCAAGCTCTAGAGTTATCTAACTTGATGGTTAGCACTCATCCCCAATCGGCTAAAGCTTACTCTATCAGTGGGCAATTATGCATTATTAATAAGCAGCCAGATGCCGCTATCGAAGCGTTTGAAAAATCACGTAGTCTTGACAATAGTATATACGCCGTATGGACCCAGCTGCTGGGGCTGTTGATAGATAAAGAACAGTACGCCCAAATTCAGCAGCTTTGTAATGAGGCCATAGAATTGTTTCCTACGGCACCCATTTTTTATCTGTACGATGGATTGGCTAGCTTTCAGCTAAAACAATATGAAAAAGCCATAGAATATTTACAGGGCGGTCTTGCCGTAACTGTGGATAATAAAAAATTAAGTGCGGAGTTTTATTCATCCTTAGGTGATGCGTACCATAAAACGGGGCAGCACGATTTGAGCGATGCCGCTTATGAAGATGCCTTAAAGTTGGATGCAGATAATGAATATGTCATGAACAACTATGCTTATTATCTATCCCTAAGAAAGCAAAATCTTGTGAGGGCCTTGGAATTAAGTTCAAAAAGCAACGAATTGGCACCCTTAAACGCATCGTATCTCGACACCAAAGCCTGGATATATTTTCAGATGGCCGATTACAATAATGCCGCTATATGGATTGATAAGGCCTTGGATGCAGGCGGCAGTAACAGCGCCACCATTACTGAGCATAAAGGAGATATATTATGGAAACTAGGCAAATCCTCCGATGCACTTGAATTTTGGAAAAAGGCAGGATTATTGGGTGAAGGAAGTTCTAAACTAAAAGATAAAATAAGTTCGCAAAAGTGGGTGGAATAAGGCAACGTTTTTTCAATTCGATTAAACTAATTGCAGTACTGGCTTTATTGCTGCCTTTATTATTTGGTTGTAAAGCACGAAAAACAGCTATTGCAGATGCTAAGCCGAACAAACTTCCCGAAGAAGTAGTTACTGTTGACGTTTCGGGCACCGCTGCCGACAGTTTGTATAGCGCCATAAAAGCGAGCAATTTTTCATCAAGATGGTTTTCGGCACGAGCAGCCGTAGATGTTGCTATAGATAAGGACGAACGAAGTTTTCAGGCGCATATTAAAATTTGCAAAGATTCACTGATCTGGATTTCTATTTCGCCAGCCTTGGGCATTGAAGTTGCCCGCGTGCTTATTGAGCCCGATACCGTACGATTTATTAATCGTATTGACGGCACCTATTTTATAGGCGATTTTGGGTTTTTAAGCAATTTGTTGCAGGCCGATTTAAGTTTTGAGCTCGTACAAGCTGTTTTACTGGGCGATGCCTATTTACATTATAGTGTGGATAAGTATATTCAGGACCTTGAAAATAACGAGTATGTATTAAGCACTTTTAAGAAACGTAAAATTAAGCGCGAGAACGATTTGGAAATCCCCGAGATTTTAACCCAGGAAATTTGGTATTCGTCATTGGAAGGCAAGGTAAAGCGAATGGAGATGCGCGATTACAGACCGGTTAGATCATTTAACGTAAGGTATTTTAATCACGAAACGGTGGATAGTATTTTGGTGCCCTCAAGTATAGAACTGATGGCCACGGCAAATAAATCGCTGAGGCTAAACATGGATTATTCAAAAATTTCGGTCAATAAAAAGCAAAATATTTCGTTCACTATTCCCGAAGACTATGAACCTATCCGTTAAAATTCTTTTTATCGTATTATTTCTTTCGGGCGTGCTTCATGCGCAGAAAAACAAGTCGGATCTTGAAAAGCAAAAGAAAGCATTACAAGCAGAAATTAAGGAAACCACCCAGCTCATTCAGGAAACCCGAAAAAACAAAAAAGCATCCCTAACCCAATTAAAGGCACTAAATCAAAAATTGGCCAGCCGCATTGCGCTTATTGGTACCATTGAGCGTGAAATAAAGGAATTAAATAGCACCATTGGCGAGAACACGAGCAGAATAGCGGATTTACAATCCGATTTGGAACGATTAAAGTTTACTTATGCCCGATTAGTAAGACGGGCCTATATGAACCGAAACCACCGATCGGCCTTATTGCTGGTGTTTTCATCGCAAACCATTCAACAGGCCTATAAGCGCTTGTATTATCTTAAAACATATTCGGTTTACAGAAAGGAGCAGGCGCGGCAGCTCGAATCTACACGAACGCAGCTCGACGGACAAATGCAAAGTTTGCAGGTTAACTTAAATTCAAAAAGGAATCTGTTGGACTCAGAGCAGGAACAGAAAAACGAGTTGAGTCAGGAAAAAAAGGATCAGGAACTGGAGATAAATGCACTAAAGAAAAAGGAACAAACGCTAAAGAAAACGCTTGCTGCAAAAGAGGCTACAAAGAAAAAGCTGGATGCCGAAATCCGAAAAGCTATTGAACGTGAGATAGCTCGTGAACGAACGGCTGCTGCAAAAAAGAAAGAAAAACCTAAAGAAAAAGGATCTTCCACCAAAGCCGAAACGGCCTCTAACACAAAGGCGGCACCTAAAGAAACAGCGTTAAAAGTTACACCCGAAACGGCGGCCCTTTCCGGTAAATTCGAAGCCAATAAAGGCAAACTGCCTTGGCCTGTTGAAAAAGGAGTAATCACCGAAACTTTTGGTACGCACGCACATCCGGTATTAAAGGGCATAACTACCAACAATAATGGAATTGATATTGCTACGTCTAAAGATGCAAAGGTTAAATCAGTATATGAAGGAGAAGTTATGGGCGTTGTATCAATACCAGGTGCAGGTTCGGCAGTTTTAATTAAGCACGGTGAATATATAAGTGTTTACAGCAATTTAAAAAGCACATCGGTAAGTAAGGGACAAAAGGTAAAAACTGGTCAGTCGTTGGGTACTGCAGGCGAAAATGAGGATGGATTGCCTGAGGCACACTTTGAAATCTGGAAAGAAAAAACCAAGCTAAATCCAGCTTCCTGGTTGGCTAGGTAAGTTAATAGGTAAAATCGCGTTTAAACCAATACGAAACCCGAGGAAAATAATAGGTTATTTCCAATAAGGCATAATTGCCGTTCCAGCTGAATTTTTGTTCGGGATAAGGGTTTGCTTTAAAGAGTCCGCCATATTGCCCTGCGGGCGAAAACCGATAGCTCAACCCAAAGAAAATAGCGCCGTCGTTGTTAAAACTCGAGCCCACCTCAAAACCCACGGTGTAATTTAAAAAAGACGCTTTTTTATCGGTAATGTTCACTGTAAACTCAGAACCAGCCGTACTGTCACCCGAAATTTTACTGGTCAGATTATCGCCCAACAAGCTGTTGTAGGAGAGCCCTATAAATTCGCGGTGAAGAAGCGATCCCAGATAGCCAGAAAATCCAACCGTAAGGGGCAACTCCAAATGTTGGCGCGAAAAAGTAAAGTCAACCGCCAGATCGGTAGCATTATTTTTTTTGAACGAAAACGACTGCCGAGAGTAATTTACCCCGCCACGTAGAAAAAGACGTTCGCCCAGGCCCATCGAACCGCCCGCGCCAATTTGTAGCCCCGCTTTTCCTGAAGTAAAAAAACCATTATTAAGTTCGTTTTTACTGTTCGATAAAATCGAAAACGAAGGACCTAAGGAAATCGAAGGCCTAAAACTCACCTGAGCATCAAGCGCCTGAACTTTTATAAGTATTGTGGTCAAAACCAGTATTGCGAACTTCTTCATTCAAATTTCTTAATACAACGCAAACTTAATTGAGATGCAGAATAAAATTACAAGAGCGGGAATAAAAAACATTTGTAATTTTAATCGATGAAGAATTAGATGAATTTTACGCTAGCAAACCTTAAGGAACAACTTTTTCACCCGGTTTCTATCTATCCATTGGTAGCACTTCGGCTTTGCTTTGGTGCGTCAATGTCACTTTGGGCGCTGGTAATGATGGTATCAGGTCATGTTGGCCAACTATATAATGATACTACCCTTCACTTTCCATTTAAGGGTTTAGACTGGATTAGGCCCTTGCCTTACGAATTTATGTTGGTCGTTTTTTCGGCCCTAAGTATTGCCGCTCTTTTTATGGCTGCAGGCTGGTTCTATAGGCGATCTGCTCTGCTGTTCATACTACTGTTTTCATATATAGCATTTTGCGACAAAGCGGCCTATCTAAGTTATTATTCATTTGTGATTTTAATTGCCTTTATGCTGGTTGTTTCGCCGGCCCATCGGCTCTTTTCACTCGATTTGCTCAGAAAACCACATATTCGAGTAGATTATGCTCCTCATTGGCTGCTCCTTGCCTTTAAACTACAGGTAGTGATGCTGTTTTTTTTCGCAGGGATGGCAAAACTAAATTACGATTGGCTTTTTACCGGCCTCCCAATAACTTTATGGCTACAAGATGTTTTTGTGTCGTTTGGATGGTCAGCCGATGTATTGTTTTCTAACCCATGGATAGGCATTTCTTTATCTTGGTTTTTGGTCTTATTTGACTTTATTCTGCCTCATTTTCTGATGGACACGCGCACCTCACAAAGGGCATTTTGGGTAGTGGTTTTGGTGCAGGTGCCGGGTATGCTCATTTTTCCAACTGGCATGTTTCCCTTGCTGGTATTATTGATGTGCACAGTTTTTCTGCCTCACCTCCCCATTCATCTTTTGGTGTCAAAGATTTCATACTTTCTCTACGATTTTTTTCAGTTTAAAGGAGAGGTTTTTAATCCGGGCGGCGTTTTTATGTTAAAATACAGGATGGAGCGCCTATTTCCGGCTATAGCGGCACTTTATTTTTCAATTCAGGTTTTGCTGCCGGTATACCTTTTTCTGTCTTGGGGCAGTTTTCATTGGGCAAACAGGGCATTTCATTTTTCGTGGGACTTACATATAAACCAACATCGCTTACCCGATATTGAATTTGTTAAAGTAAATAAACTGCTAGGCAAGAGCGAGCCCATAGAGGTTGACCATCTCATTAATTCGTACCAGAAAAAAAGAATGGCGAACGACCCCGAAATGCTCGCAACGTTCATAGGAGCTCTTGAACACAGTGCCGAAGCGACATCCAAAGGAAATATTATTGAAATTCAGGCTTTACGCTGTTATTTAAGCGAAAAAAACATTAAGCAGTGCTCAGTTTTATATCGATTAGAAAGAGATGGCGAAAAAAGTGTGGGCAAAGAGTAATCTGGCAATTTCTTTATTGGTCGTTTTACTCTTGTTTGCTTGCAAGCAGAGCCCAGACTACCAATTAAAAGCCGAAAAAGAACTCGCAGAAAAGGATTACTTAGGTGCTGCTGTCGAGGCTAATAGCATGTTGGTAAAGGGTGACACCACCTTAAAAATTTTGTTGGTAAGGGCAGAGGCCTTTCAAAAGATGGGTAAGCCTTACAAAGCTATTGAGGATTTGAAAGTGGCTGAAAAAAAATGGCCCCAAAGCAAAGAGATATCTTTTAAGTTGGGACTTGCTTATTGGGAAAATAACGACAGTGTGAAAGCTCGCCAAACGTTCAATAAAATTAAAGACACTCAGGGACGTCTTGGTTCCGATACCTGGATTGAAATGTCACGCATGCTTTATTTCCAGGATCAATTCGAAAACGCGCTTGCGGCTTTAAACATGGCCGTAGAAAAAGATACTGCCAACGCCATGGCGTATTATTACAGAGGCTATTTGCAATCGAGATTTCGTGATGATGACGGCACTGCTCCCGAGAAGGTTTTTGCTCTTTTTAATTTTGAACGCGCCCTTTCTGATTTTGACCGAAGTATAAAATTGGATTCAAAATTCCCGGATGCCTATTACCAAAGAGGCCTTGTACATCTAAACATGTTTAACAATAGCAAAGGGCTTGAGGATGTGGCAAAGGCCATAAGTCTAGACCCTTTAAATGCATATTATTACACCGGAAGAGCAGAATATTATATACGTATAAAGGACTATGAAAACGCCATCTCCGATTTGAAGATGGCGCTTAAATTAAATCCTGCCGATAGTTTAAACAAGCAACTCCTTCAGAAGGCGCGGCTAATTAAATAGCAACTACTTTTTAAGTTCCGACTTTTTCGATTGCGGCAAACCCATACGTTGATCTTCGGGTTTACCATAAAGTTCAGGCCGCAGGTATAAGCCTTTTTCTCCTTCTCTTTTTTCAATTTCGGGTTTTGTGTTTTCAGGATAATACCTTACATAAGGGTCGTTACGCTGGGCCACTAAGGTCCAGCTTACCTTTTGTCCAGCTTTTCCGCCAGCAATTTCAAAAATACCGTTTTCGACCTCTTTACTCACGTAAAGATTTGGGCCTGGAGCGCCAATGCTCGTGAGCTGATAACTGAAATTGGTGTTGATTAAATGGACGTATGATGGTAGAGAAACACTAGCTTTTCCGTTTCCATCCAAAAGCACCGTACCGCGATAATAATTCAAAACCTCATCCGATTCAACCGAGAAATGCTTTAAATATTTGTTTTCAGGATCGCTGGGGTGATCAATTAAAAAATTCTTTAACCCACTTGCTCCAAAATCACCATTTGAATAAACACCATAAAAACTACCATCTACATTTTCGCCCCATACTCCAACGCCGGTTTCTGATTGTCCATAAACCCCAATGTTATTGTAAACCACACCTGTGTTTAAGTTCTGTCCTAAAACACCGGACAATTGTCCGTTTGTTGTTTGGCCTAAAACACCTATTCCTCCTACGCCACCAACCCCAACGGAATTGTTTGTGCCGGTGTTAATATTTGGCACTCCCGTATTTTCGCCGAATACGGCAAAGCCATCGCTTCGGGTTGTTACACCCGAAACACCATTGTATCCAACACCTTCAACCCCGATGCCTCCGTTGCCGCGTAAATTGTTGCCACGCACCGCCACATCAGAGCTGGCATTAGCACCAATTTCTCCGGTAACCCCTCTTGCCTGTCCGGTACTTTGGCCAAACACAGCAGAATTATTAAGTGTAGCGCTATTGGTAGTGGCCTGCACCGTTGCAAAACTATTGTTGGCATTGGTGCTGCTGGCGTTAATAGCGTTTCCTGTTCCACTTATTAAAGCACCCACTGCGGCGGTGGAAGTTCCTGATTGATTGATATTTAGGCCAATCCCCGGCGTTCCCGAGCCGTTGGCATTGATAGTAACCGAACCTGCATCAGCTGTTATTGTGCGCCCCAGGCCGGCGCCGCCAAAATCATATGCAGCATCCAATGTTCCGCCGCCTGTTCCGGCAGGCCCTTGTGGTCCCTGGGGGCCAGTTGCTCCTTGTGCTCCTTGTAGGCCTGTAGCTCCGGCAGGACCAATTAGCGAAACGCCTGTGCCCCAACCCCCGGCGGTTTTTGGCCCAAACAATGTATTTGTGGCTGT
>Ga0315899_10004741_pt1 | contig 14675 bp, 17 predicted proteins | sample LakEriMetagenome_2_FD_203518 | JGI IMG/M metagenome (GOLD analysis project Ga0315899, IMG submission 203518) | Freshwater fungal communities from buoy surface, Lake Erie, Ohio, United States - Buoy 4 MA112 | ecosystem: Environmental > Aquatic > Freshwater > Lake | place: USA: Lake Erie, Ohio... | reverse complement strand
CTCTGAACCCAGTGATTCAGCTCAGACTCTTTTGAATTTAGGCATTGCTGCCTTCGAACCCTTTACTGTCTACCCTCCGCCTTGATCCTAAACCCTGGACTCCAAACCGTAACGCAGGCGCACAACTATTCTTGACAACCGAGTATGGGCTGCTGCACCGTGCGCTAGCGCTCGACTTCGACGGTGTTCGCAACGCCCTCATCACTGGCCTCCACGTCAGCCGCGTGGCTGCAAAACCGATGGACAAGCACAAAGAAGCTCTTGCGGAGCTAGGCGACCTTGACTTCCCCTTTGCCGCCGACGGCCGTGACTTCTATGAGGTGGTGCACAAGATGGTTCTGCGCTACTTCCGTGTCTACTACCGCTCCGATGAGCAAGTGCGCAGCGACGCCGATATGGAGCGCTTCTACGCTGCGATCCGCATATTCAAGGACAGTTCCATGCCCGCCTGGGATCAGATCACCACTGAGCACCTTGCGGCGCACGCTGCCTCCTTCATATTCAGCGTCAGTGGCAGTCACCATGTCGTAGGCAACGTTGCCGAGTACATTGTGCATCCTGACTTTGCGTCCACTCGCATCCGCCCTGGGATCGAAATTGCAGACGTAGAGGCGTCGCACTACGGTTTGCTGGTGGCGATCCTCACCGGCATGAAGGCGCCAAAGCTCATGAGCGACTTCAGCCACCTCCTCCTCAACGACAAGCATCTCATTGAGACGCACAAGATCTTCGACGATTTCCAGGTCGTCTTTTCTTGATTTTGTTCATGCACTGTAGACGGCGTTGATGCATGTACTAAAGAAGATACGGTCTCTCTCTCTCTCTCTCTCCTCTTTATCTCTCTCTCTCTCTCTCTCTCTTTCTTATATATGTCCTAAAGACGATATGATTTATACCAGGCCGACCTTGTCGAATTCGGCAAGACGGTTGACGATCGCAACACAAAGAGAAAGTGGAAGTTCAACGGCTTTCATCCCGCTCGCCTCCTTTCGTCCGTGTCCATCTGAGTACTTACTTTATCTTTCAGCACATCAATCTACCTGTTCCAAGTCCCAAGCTCTATCTACCTTAACCTGCCTGCCTACCTATCTGGCAGCGGTACAAGGCCAATAGGCTCTGAGTTGTGCGGGTTAGCTGAAGGTCTGAGCTACCACGATATTTGTACTCACGCACCGCCATCCTCCTCCGAGGTCGAGTGCAGAAACCGTCGTTGAGCACGGAAGAAGAGGATTGCAAATCATGCTCGAGAGCGTAACAGTGTGACAGATGTTTTTTTAGGATGAGGGCAACGGTCTCGTAGATTAATTCATGTCGCAGGTCAAGGTGGTCGGCGATAGCAAGGGTGCGGTGGGCAGAGAGAGAGATGACCTGACAGAAAAATCAATTTTCAGAAAATTCAAAAAAAATTAGTGCCCACTATAGTAAATTTACTATATAAAGTTACCTAGATCCGACTTTTGAGAAATTTGACAGTGTGTGTTGAGTGTTTAATTGGAAAACAAAAGAAACCAATTCTATTTAAGGTCACCGAGCCGAGTTCCGTACCGTACAGTCAAGGTACGGGTTTTGTGATTCAATTCCATGTTGCCGTGTGTCAACTTAAGATGGCAACCCCCTTGGTTGGCTAGCGCACGGGCGGACGCGGGTTGTTGGGTCAGGTGACACACATGTTTGAAGTGGAATGCCCGCCCCAACGGGCGGACGGGTTTTAATGAACCAAACAAAACGGTAAATAAATTTTACCTACATGGAACAAATTCCGTACTCTGAGGGTTTACGTCATTGCTGCCCTCCAGATCATATATCACATATAACATAGAGTATGGAATATGGAGTATGGAATAGGGATTATGATCTCTACATAAATGGCACAGACCATCTGGTAGCTAAAAGAAAGTTGATCCAGCCACGGACACATGAAAGAGAGAGAAACACAAAAAAACAAACAGAGAAACAGCCCTCCAGGCGTAGAGCCCTCCAAGTAAACAGCCCTCCAGATAAGACCTCCCTGTACGCTCCCAAGAAACAAAAGCACACAAAGATATGGAGGCAAAGAAAGACAGGCTCAAGCGTATTCGTCGTCAGTAGATTCATAGCCCATACGCATGAGGTTCTCGGCAGCTTCAGCGATAGCGATGTGAGCGCGTTCATCGTGATAATCCGTACAGCCATCGTCGAACAGAACCTGCTCAGGGACCACGTTGTTGCGATAAAGCACGGAGGCAAAGACACGAGTTTCCTCAGGCATGCCACGATCGCGCCATCAGGAGGTAATGGCCTCCTGATCCTGGGCAGTGAAGGAGGGACGGATAATGACGTGTTGCACATCATCGAGTGTAAGTGCGTTACCAGCATCGACGTGAGCAAGAAGTTCCTTATAAGCCTTCTGGTGGCCAGATGCGTCCGAGAGGTAGAGGCCCATTAAGGTGACGAGGGCCAAGACGTCGCGAATGGACAGGTTGGGCATGTGTCGGAGTTGAGAGACGCTTGTATTGATGGAAGCAATGTAGTCCGTGCAGGCGGCTGTGGAGTCGTCCTTGAAGCCGAGACACGTCTTGAGGCCGCGGGCGAGGAGCTTGTGCGTGATCTAAGCACCTGTCAGGGGGTACAAGATAAAGATTTCTTCCCAGGCAGTGGTGCCACAATTAAGCGACCCGGGGCGCACACGCACGAAGACTTGGTGAAGCGACACAAAGTTCTACGTTTTGTGCTTAAGAAGCTTCCAGAACCAGTGCTGGAGTACGGCTTCCGAGGCCTTGCTGTAGCTGGCGAGCCAGTCGAGGCGCATCTGAGTATTCAGATCCTTGTCTTCCTCAGATAAAGAGACCCAGTCAACGACGGAAAGGTTAATCAGCAACATGTACGCTGGGCCCAGTTCCTCCAGGGTGGCTGGTGCAAGACCGAATCTCCAGCCCATCGGGGATCTGGAGCCCTTGGATTTTGGAGTCAGGTGTTTCACGATTGCGTGGGTGAGTTCGCTAGTGCGTATCTCTTTGGCTTCTATATTAGGTCTCTTTTATGCGATACTAGGTCTTTTCTGACAGTTGGAAGTGGCGATCAAGGGCCACGAGCAATGCAAGATATGTGGCTGCGAGTGCAACGAGGCGCACTTGGCACGCGTGGCCCACTTTAGGGTTTGGGGGTTAGCACTTGGCACGCGTGGCCCGGTTTAGGGTTTAGAGTGTAGGGTTCAGCACTTGGCACGCGTGGCCAGGTTTAGGGTTTAGGGTTTAGGGGTTAGCACTTGGCACGCGTGGCCCGGTTTAGGGTACAGAGTTTAGGGTTTAGCACTTGGCACGCGTGGCCCGAGGCGCTTGGAAATAAGATGTACAGACTGTACGCGCAGGTGTTGCAGCTCAGGGCCTTGTAGAATGTGTTCTCTTACTAACCATCATTAGAATGGGTTCTCTTACTTTGATGGTACAGGATGTACGCATGTACGCACAGGTGGAGCGATCGTTCTGTGGACCCCATTCAGTCTAACTCACAGTCTGTAGAATGTGTTCTCTTTTACTGACCTAGATAGAATGTGTTCTCTTACTAAGATGTACAGGTTGTATGCATGTATATACAGGTGGAGCAGGGCATCGTGCCGCGGAGCACGTTTGACCCAATTTCAATGATGCTCATTGACAAGCACGACGAAGCTGAAGTGTCGGCTACGCTCCAGTCGTCGGAGCAAGTGTGGAAATTCATTTTTTTGTAATATTTTTTTCTTCGTTTGTGTAAGAACAAATAAAAGACATCATCATCAAAAGCCTTCTGCATTGTGGCTTTATATATACAAGGGCGCTGAATTTCGAGGTAGTGTTTAGGTGGGGCAATGACTTTTGAGACTTTTGCGTCAGGTGGAAGAAGTGCGCAACCGCCTACACCTCTCCGATCTCTTTCACGCCACCTCAAATAGCACCTGGGACCACCTGGGATTCTTTTGCTATCCCTCGCCGCAGGGAGTTCCTGATCAGTCCCTTCTTTTCTTCCCTCGACCCAGATAGTCCCCTCTGCTTCTTTTACTATCCCTCGTATTCCTTCTTTTGCTATCCCTCGCCCCAGGTAAGCCAAAAGAAGCCTATTTGCTAAAGAAGCCTATAAGAAGCCTATTTACTATCCCTCGCCACAGGGTCTTATGACAAGCAATGACGTAAACCCTCAGAGTACGGAATTTGTTCCATGTAGGTAAAATTTATTTACCGTTCTGTTTGGTTCATTAAAACCCGTCCGCCCGTTGGGGCGTCATTCCTGTTCAACTTGCAACAATTGTGTCACCTGACCCAACAACCCGCGTCCGCCCGCGATGCGCCCGTGCGCTAGCCAACCAAGGGGGTTGCCATCTTAAGTGGAATTGGCACCTTTGCCGCTCCGCGGCTCGACTACCTCAGCCTTTCCGCTTCCCCCGTCGCAATCGCCATCGCAGATAGAAGCGTGATAAACCTCTCTGCTCTGGATGCTTGCACCTGTACACGCAAGGGCTTATTTTAGGCTGGACACCTACATCGCGTAGCGCCAATGTTTGCTTCGCTCGAAGTGTGCCAAACCTCGCGACTCTTGAAACGCGTTGGCCGATCAATTGGGAAGGATGTACCTCGGGATCCTCAAATCCTTTCCGAGATCTCTTGTGGACCAACACTTGTGTTGGACGGCGGCATGCTTTCTACCGTGCACCCGACCGCCTGACATCACGTGACTGCGTCTTCGCAGACCTCGACGGAGACCCCTTCGCACGCCGCGCTTTTGCCCTGACTCGGTCCGGGTTTCAGACTGTGCCCACTCGTCGTGCAGAAGAACGTGACGAAGAAGAGGGCGACATTCAGGATGACACCTCTTCTGGGGCAGCTGGCGGCGCCGGTCGTGTATCTCTATCTTTTGGGGCACGTGCACGCGCATCTATGATTCCGCGAACACCTGTGCGGTCTTCTACTTCGGATGACCTTCAGGCTATGCTGCAACCGCCGGACTCCTTTGGTGTGAAGGTTTTCGAAGTCGCCGTGCTCCTCGCCGTGTTTAATGCCTGTTGGCCCGTGAAGGACGCTGGTGACCTTGTCATCCTTCGGCAAACCTTCTTGGAAACGTGGGTTCGATTCCCAAACAAGAGGAACCAGGAAAAACAGACGCACCCTGTTTTAAAGTACCGGATTCCTCACGGGGTCCCAGTGCGTGATGGGCCCACTCGTCAACACCCGCCTCCCTCGTCGTACCTCATAGCTTATGTCCTTCACTGTCCCTCTTCCCCCCCGCACACAGCTTTGTAATAGGTTCTGCAGTAATAAACACACACAACTGCTTTCTGAATAGGACACAAAAAAGCTCGAGGGCCTGACGTTCAGGTTTTACTTGATATCAGTTTTATGATTTTTTTGCATCCTCTTCTTTCTCGTCTTTAATTTTACCTAAATCTAATCCTTTTTTGATATGATAGCGATAACATATGAGTAATTCTTTCATCACATTGATAATAGGGGTTGTGCATTCACTACTTGTTTATGGATCTTGATATACTCCTCATTGACTACTCTAGCGTCGAATTAATGTCCTTGACAGTAAATACTGGCCCGGGTGTAGTGGCAACCATAGCGGCTACGGCGTCCTTGGCGGCGATGGCAGCAACAAGAGGCGTAAGCTTGACCGTACCTGCGGCGGTGGCTCTCAAAGTACTACGGCCCTGTGGAAGGGGACGAATTCGAGGTCGACGACATCTACGACTTCAAGTGGGACGCCAAAAAGTGCGAGTTCAAGTTCTCATACGACGACGGCGAGAGAGTCGTCGTGGACCTGCTCCGCTCTTCTCCGCTAAGATGAGTGCGACCTGCTCGGGCTCCACCCACTTGAGGTCCGCGCCGAAGACCTGTAACGTGAGCCACGACGGCGACCACGACCACTACGTTCGACAGACACACGGAACTGGGGGATTGCTCCCCTCCGTTCCCCTTTTCTCTCTCATTCTTTCTAGAATCAGGAACATGTGATACAGATATACCGAATTTCCAGGCCAATTTATTCTGGAATTCGGAAATATAGGTCACGGTCCCTTGACATGGGCCTATGCAATATTTCCTCCTCCACCAAAATTCCCGATAAATCACTTCAGCTCTATATATCCCTTCAGGGTTCAACATATCCCTTCAGGTCTCTAGAGAGCCTTAGATGTCATCTATATAATGTTTCTAGTGGTCAATAAAGAATTATCCTACCGCTGACGCCACGCTGTCGCTAGGTCACCCTCGCCCACTCGCCGGTGCGGCTGCATAGCCGCATCAGGTTATGCGCCCTGACCTCCGCCAAGGAAAAAGGGCATTAATGCCGAGGCTCTGAACCAATACTTGTCCTCTCATCACCTCACGCAACGCATCAAGGTCCTCTACTCCGACAATGCTCGTGAACACCTTTCGCACGCTCTCGACGAATTCATCTTTGACATGCTAATTGACCAGCGATTCTCCGTGGTGGACAGCCAACACCAGAATGGTCTCTCAGAGAACGTGGGATGGAACCTCCTTGGCCCCGTGCGCCACGACCTCGACGTTTCCAATCTTTCAAAAGTTTTTCGTCGCGCATGCCTTCGTCTCAATGTTGAACTCCGCGTCTGCACACATGAAACAGTCCGGCTACCTTATATGGCTGCCTCGCCTTCGGAAGACGGTCGTAGCGGGGCACGTCCTCTTCGACGAAACATGGTTCCCTGCCTGTTTCGACAAGCATGTGCCCAATGCCTGCACAGCGCTGCCCGGCAACACTGCATCTCAGAGCTACCATTCCGACTTGAGTGCCGCGGACCCTCCCTCCCCCCCTACCAGCTTAGTTGCTCCTTCTTCCCCCTTCATTTTTCCCCCTCTTCTTCTCCCTGGAAATATCACCCTTCCCCAACCTCATGGGAGCGTAACTCAACACGTGACATCACCGATTCTGTCCCCCCTTCCCTCCTCTACTCACTCCAATGCTCCCCTCACCCCTCTCAGCCAAGCTCTATTCCAGAATCTCCAACCAACATGCAACTTTGGTATCCTCGAAAAATGCACCCTTATCGAGTTTGCGCCTGGCCGCGATGTTTCTCACGCGTGTTTCACTCGCCCTCATGCAGACCCTGGCAAGGGACTTTCTCACATCCCTGCAAACATCCCTGTACATGGCGATGGAGAATTGGCGGAATCTCGTCACGTCGTTCCACGAGAGCCAATGGCGGAACGTACCCTTTCCCGCGTTGGAATGCGGCGGGAGATACTCGATTTCGATCTGGGAGGAGGAGAAGGAGGCAGGAGCAGCAGCTGTAATGTTGCCAGCACGTTAGATCTACCTGCTCTGAATAAAGAAGGGTTGCTCCCTGCCTGGCAGTAAGAGCGTAAGCCTGTCTGCCTGCTTCCATCCCTCACTCCCTCTCTTGCCCTCTCACTTCCCCCCCCTCCCTCCCTCATGTGTCCACGACTTTAGGCACACACTACTTCAACCCCCTTCTGCCCCTCTGAACATCCCTCCTCCTCCTCCCTCCACGTTCTTTCACTTAGTCCCGGCAGCAGCCATATCGCGACCAAGCTCAACCAGTGCCTGCTTCGCGTCATCATCTTGCGGGTCCTCCTCCAGCACCCTAACAAAGGCCTTTTTTGAGAGAGAGAGAGAGGGAAAGAGGGAGAGAGAGAGGAGAGGTAAGGGGGTTGGTTGGGGAAAGGGGGGGAGAGAGAGAGTGAGGGAGGGAGAGAGGGGGGTAGAGAGAGAGGGAGAGAGAGATGGAGAGAGGGAGGGAGGGAGGGCGGGCGACAAAGGATGCAGTGAGTGATGCAGGGAGTGCGCATGGCTCGCAACGGGCGACGTAGTAGCATGAGATACCGGTATCTCAGAGATACCAGTATCCCCTGTTCAGAGTACAAACTAAACTACACAATAGTAGTACTAACTAAACTAAACGGTGGCTTTCATTCACAGCGGTATCCCCTGCATTGGAAGTTGCGATTCCTAACAAAACACCTTCTCTCTCTCTCTCTCTCTCAGGCTCGCTCTCTCTCTCTCGCACGCGCACGCGCTCTCTCTCTATCACGTACCCACCGACGCGCACGCGCCAAACACACAAACACACACAAACACACACACACATAAGTCTGTCACCTTCAGCAGACACACACGACACCCCCCCCGACGAAGCTCGCGCCCCTTGATTCCTAACGGCGCGGCGAAGTGGAGATTCGGAGCTCTTCTGGAAGAATTTATTCTTCAGGTCCTCGCGCGATCTTGAAATCTTATCATGCACTGCGCGTTTGTGAGTAGTATAGATATGTACAATAACGATGTCGGTAAGAGATTTATGAAGTAACGATGTCGGTAAGAGATTTATGAAGTAAAAGGGCACTCTAACGAGCGCCACCCTTTATTTTACTTCATAAGCTTCACAACCCTGTGCTCCCCCCTTACCGACATCGTTATGTACATATCGTTTATATTAATTAACCAGGTTTTTTTCGGTGGGTGGTTATCACGTTTTAAACTAATACGCCTTTGGCGTACTAATTTGGCGACGTTGTCTAGGTATGGGCTAATGGATGGATACCAATATACATATTGCCTGCCTCCGGCAGGTGGTCGCATTCGCTCCCAAGGTAATTATTATTGCCTGCCTCCGGCAGGTAGTTGCATTCGCTCCCAAGGTAATAAAATGCGCCGCCTACGGCGTCGCACAAGGGAGGGACGGAGTTATGGGTTTAAGGATTGGGTTCATTAATATAAACGATATGTACAATAACGATATCTGTAAGGGGGGAGCACAGGGTTGTGAAGCTGGCGCTCGTTAGAGTGTCTTTTTACTTCATAAAGCTCTTACCGACATCGTTATTGTACATATCTATACTACTTTTGTGTGGTGTCAAACGTAAAGTAGAACGGCTTAATGTGCTGTTCGCATGTACATCCGAGTCTTCTGCATGCAAATTTACAGCATATTTAAACATGTCCAATCTTGCGTCGGCGTGCGGATGCACACCTATAGAATCACATAAAAACCTCGCAATTAACACTAAACACCTCGACAAACCTCATTATCAACATCAAAACCTCGCCAGTGACATCAAAAACCTCGGAAAATGCCACGTGCATTACTAATCTCTTAAACTTCAAAACCCGCAGGTTCAAAACCCGCGGCCGTAGGTCTTTACGTTGATGGCAGGCGCCATTAAAATGTGTTAAGGGGAGGCCTTTGCAAATATTCAACGCTCGTTTTTCACCTTTTTCAAGATTCAACAGGTGTCGAGATAAAGGGATAGTGACCCTTTGCGAAGATTCGCGCACGACAACAAATACTTCGTACCTGCTTCACTTTGTCGGAATTTGTCATACAAACCAGGGTCGATATCTTGACCGGCAGCCTTCAACATTTTCAAATGTGATTCCATAGCTGGGAATAGGAGCATGAGTGAGACCGCGGAAGATATGCACCAAGGGGGCACTTCACGAGTGTGGGGTGCCCGTGAAACGTGCAAGGAGTTTTCGGAATTTCCAGACCTCTTAAGGCGTTGAAGGCCTTCATTTCTTCCGTCGCCATAGAGTTGATCTGCAGCGAATGAAAACAGGATGATTGCATTTCACAATCAGTTGAAAAATACCGAAGATGATCTGCAACATCACCGACTGACCATCCGCGGCGCTGAACACAGCAGCGTAGAGCTACCTGACTGGCGAGCTCGTCCAACTCCTCACCTATTCCCAGGGCCCCAGCGTAGCAGCCTGAGTTCGTGGGGAACTCTGAGTTCGTGGGGCCCTGGGAGCGAGCGGGTGAAGACGCGACGCGGGGCTTCCCTGGCGAGAAAGCCAGCGGCTTTTGTAAGATCCGTGGTGCGCCCGACGATGACGGTCGACCTTGGATTGGCTGCAGTTCCAAAAGCGGGCAATTGAGCCTAGTGAGGCAGACTATTGCGTGCGACAGAGTAAGGGCGCGCAAAGCGCATAATGCATCATGGAAATGCGGGCAAGAATGTCTCTTACGGTATGGGAGCTGCTGGGGCGGTGACGGAGAAGGTCGGTGTTGACGGTGCTAAAAGCTTTTTGATTGCATGTAAGGCACTGCCACAATGCGGCGCTCTAGTCAGAGTGTGGCCAGCGTGCAGACCGTGAAGACCTAAAGACGCAGCAGCAAACAGCACTGGCGAGACTCACGTTCGCGCTGTTGCATGTGCCCATAGTACACTTTCTGGCAGGCTTGACACCGCCACAGCATGCCTTGGTGGGGGTTGATGCTGCCGCCATTAGAATTCTCTCCGTGTTCGAGCGCCCTGCATGGGCAGAGCGCGGAGCACAGGGGGGCGGGCGGCAAGGACCAGACCGGAAACATGAGGGAAAATCGAGGGGACGAGGTTGAATCGATCGGACGCGACAAGGAAAGAGACGCGTGGATGCCCGCCCAGCACGCGCCAGACACAGTGGCACACCACACAGCGCAAGCAGGAAATTCTGGCAGCAGAAAATGCTGCGTGTTGCGTGTTGAAAACCTGTGCAGCAGCTGTTCTCGTTGCCCATGTCGAGACTGTTGCCGGTCCCGTTCTTCCAACTGTTCCTGGTGTTTGTATTTGCTGACCCGGGTCGAACATATGTTCAATAGGTTGACCTGCTCGTGGTGCCTGCCAAGCAGCGCCGCTCTCCACCCTGCACGTCCTTGATTTCGAGACGTGACACTCGGGTAAAAACGCACGTGATCGTCCTTTGAATTTACTAAGTTCCCATTATAATTGTGTCCTTGGGCATAGACAGAAAGGTGGTTCGACTTTGTCCACAAGAGATTTCGAGATTGTTCGAAACGAATCGATTTCGCAAGATCGTCAAGACTTTACCCCGACGTTTCTGTCGAAGGCCTAAGTCAGGCGGCGAAACGATGATGGCGCGGCGCGGACGCGATGGTGCGCCCAGAGACGAAAGCCCGCCGATTTTGGAGATTTCCGGGGATGCGGGCGGCAGGCGCATCTTGATCTGCCACCAGACAACGCTCAACAGGTGCGCGTTCGCGAGAGTTGGAGCCGGTCCGTTTTCAGCATGACCACACAGGGGGCACACACGCTCCTCGCCCGGCGTTGATCGCGGGCGTCCAATCAAGTGAGCGACACGTGTTGGCACAGGACACTGATGCTTATGACGTGTGCAGGCTGTCTGTGGCAATACAAAAGGCCGAGCAGCGCGCCGAGCACGGAATGCCGCGCAAGGGCGCTGTGCCCCACTACACCTCCTACCGCATCACGTGCACGCTTCCAGAGCACGGTGCGTGCTGGGTGGGGGGGAGCAAACGGCTAGTGGTGCGCTGGGATCGGGCCCCGCACGCGGCCGCACGCACACACGCGGAAACACTGTGTGACTCCGTCTTGCTGCAGCTGAGCTCACTCCTTCTGTCTTCTTCTACTAACCTTACTCCTGGCCTCGTCTCCTCCAGGCTCGCATCCTCAGGCGCGCTGGCATGTGTGGCACCGATACAGGTACCTGAACCCTAAAACTCGAGCCTAAACCCTAAACCCTCCCTGACCGTAGCCCTAAACCTCAAACCCTAAACCCTAAATCCTAACTCCTGAATCCTAAAACCCGAAACCCAAAACCCCACTTTTCGCCCTCTTCCTCTGCACTAAGAGTAATTAGGAGCTGCTGCTGAGCAAGTCTATTGCGCTGAACAAAACCATTTCCAACAAAATCATCTCCACTCTAACCGCGCACATCACCGTGATGTACATTATGAGCATGGCCATGGTACTCATGGCCATGCTCATGATTTACTACAGAATTCTCTATTTACTACAGAGAGTTCTGTAGTAAATCATCTAGTAAAGTATGCATTAGCAGTACGATGTGGCAGTATGCTTCACTCAAGTATACTTCACTACACAATTTACAACAGAGTCAACTTTGTAGTAAAGTATGCATTAGCACTATGCTTTACTAGAGTAAAGTAAATTATCAAGTAAAGTACACTTTAGTAAAGCATACTGCTAATGCATGCTTTACTACATAATTTACTGCAGAGAGTTCTTTGAGCTTCGGAGGAAGCTGATTGCGCTGAACAAAACCTTCTCCAATCTTCGCTTCCCCGTGCGCCGCTGGTTTTCAAAAATGGCAGAGGTAAAAAATAAAAATAAAAAACATCTCCTATCTTTGTTTCCTCGTCTGTCGATGTTATATATGTGTATATACATACAAATATTTGCATACGCACTCACACATGCACGCACGCACACGCACTCACACACACATAAATACATATACATATACACACGTGTGTGTGTGTGTGCGCGCGCGCGTATCAGGAGACAATACAGGAAAGGAAAACAGGCTGGGAGGCCTTTTTGGCCGGGGCAACCAAGGCCTGCGCCTCTCCACAAGAGGCTCAACTCCTCGAGTACGTAAACCCTGAACCCTGAACCCTAAACCTAAACTAGCTAAAGTGCGCCTCTCCACAAGAGGCTCAATTCCTCGAGTACGTAAACCGTGAACCCTAAACCCTAAACCTAAACTAGCTATACTAAACCCTAAACCCTAAACCCCAAACCCCAAACCTAAACCCCAAACCTAAACCCGAACCGTAAAACCCTGTGTGTGAGTGCGTGCGTGCGTATGTGTGTGTGTGTGTGTGTGTGTGTAAACCCTAAACCTGGAACCCCAAACTAAACTGTAGACACTGAACGCTAAACCCTAAACCCTACACCACAAGCACGAAACCCTGCACTAAGGCCTTTGCCTCTCCACAAGAGGCTCAACTCCTCTAGTAATTACCTAAACCCTAAACCCTAAACCCTAGAACCCGAACACCCTACACCCTAAATAGCGCCTTTTTGCCTAAACCCTAAATCTAAACCCTCCTAACACCTAAACCCTAAACCCTAAACCCTAAATCCTGCACCCTGAACAGCCTCGCTGAGCAGCGCTGCTTACCAACGCAATACGTAAGGACAATGCATCCTCCTAAACCACGCCGCAAACACTAAACTAAATTAAACTAAATCTAAACAGCGCCTTTCTGCTGAACAACGCAAAATGTAAGGACTCTTCATCCTGCCCAACGTCGCGGCAAACACTGAACTAAACTAAACGAAACCTAAACAGCGCCTTTCTGATGAAAAACGCAATACGTAAGGACTCTTCATCCTGCCCGACGTCGCCTCAAACCCAGGTTTAGTTAGTGCTGAGGGTTTAGTTAGTATTAGTTAGTACCTGCAACTAATGCAGAGCCCAACGTCGCCTCAAACCCAGGTTTAGTTAGTGCAAACTCGCAAAATTCAGCATATAGCTGACTTTTGAGAATGTGTACTCGTAATCCTGCGCACTCTATTTAGGGTTTAGTTAGTGCTCAGGGTTTAGTTAGTGCTTACTTTAGGGTTTAGTTAGTAGACTTTTGAGAATTTGCACTCGTAATCCTGCGCAACGTCGCAGCAAACACAGCAACTCGAGCAACAATGTCGGGACAGCCTCAATATTATTAGTTAACTTAACTAAACTAAACCTGGCACTGTTCAATTCCTAAAACGTCGCACCAAAAACAGCCGCGATGTCGGGAAGCCTAAACCCTGAACCATGAACCCTAAACCCTAAACCCTAAACCCTAAACAAAGCCGCGATGTCGTGACAGCCTAAACCCCAAACCCCAAACCCTAAACCCTAAACACAGCCACGAAGTCGCGACAGCGTATTCATCAGCCCCTTAAGGGCTCCGTGTCGCCTAGGTGCCTAAACCTTAAACTAAACCCTAAACTAAACCCTGAAACTCAGAACCCTCAGCCGGGATGTTGCGACTGCGTATTCATCATGTATTGCGTGATTTTTAATGATACATGAAGATTACAATACATACATGTATAAAAAATATATTGGTTATATATATATATATATATATATATACACAACAAACATAGTTGTTTATAATTTACTACAGGCCCTTAAGGGGTCCGTGACGCCTAGGTGGTGTGTGTGTGTGTGTGTGTGTACGGTGGGTGGGATATTTTCATTGGGTGTGCGTGGGGGGATATTTCCATTTTTTGTGTGTGTGTGACAGAGTGTTTGGGGCATGTCTGAAGTCGTTGTTAACACCTACGCACACGCACACACACACACACACACGCACGCACACACACACACACACACACACGCACACACACACACACACACACACACACACACACACACACACACACACACACACACACACAGGAGCGAGGCTGGTGGAGACTGCATCAGAACATATTAATATGCAGAGAACACTTTAATAAGAGGAGGCGTAGTACTTACATACCACACGCACACAGGGGCGAGGCTGGCGGAGACGGACACACTGAATCACAAGACAACTGACGACATCGACTTCACTACTGTGAGTATATGCCTCTGTTTAGTTCAGCAAACTACTACTACACACTGAATCACAAGACAACTGACGACATTGACTTCACTATTGTGAGTGGATGTCTAAACCCTAACTAAAGCCTAACTACAGGGAGAGAGAGGGAGGGAGGGAGAGAGGGAGGGAGGGAGAGAGAGAGAGTCACAACATTGCAGGGACTGTCACCCATGACCTCGCAGATGTAAGTACTACGCCTCCTCTTATAATTACTTCGCCTCCTCATATTAACGTGTTCTCTGGATATTAATGTGTTCTGATGCAGTCTCCTGTCACCCATGACCTCGCAGACACACACACACACATTTTTTGAGTTTTTTGAGACCTTGCACACGCACGC
>Ga0315899_10004740_pt1 | contig 14682 bp, 14 predicted proteins | sample LakEriMetagenome_2_FD_203518 | JGI IMG/M metagenome (GOLD analysis project Ga0315899, IMG submission 203518) | Freshwater fungal communities from buoy surface, Lake Erie, Ohio, United States - Buoy 4 MA112 | ecosystem: Environmental > Aquatic > Freshwater > Lake | place: USA: Lake Erie, Ohio... | reverse complement strand
GAAGATCGTCTTCACGACATCGGCGGTTACGCCGTTGTTGCCCTTGTAAGGGGTGCCGTTGCACTGCATCGCCACCGAGATGTAGCGCGGCTTGCCGGCGTCCTGCAGGGCGGTGTCGGCGTCACGCACCGTGGCGGCGGCGTCGATGCGCAGGCAGCTCTGGTTGGGGCTGACGATCAGGCCGTTGATGAGGTTGAGGTCAGCGCCTCCACGCAGGAGCATCGCCGCGCCGTTGGCGCCGGTGGTCGACCGGCCGATATAGGTGAAGTTCGCGACCTTGATGAACTGACGCGGCAGGGCATCGACGCCGTTGTTGGCGTTGGTGCCGGCATTCGAGTCGGTTTCGAGGAAGCTGTCGCCGATGTCGTTGTTGGCACGCTGGACCGAGATCAGATATTGGACCGTGCCGCGATAGCCGACATCGGTGTCGAGATTGTCGTCTTCGTTGCCGGTCAGGACCAGGTAGCGCGGGTTGAGCGAACCGCCGAAGATTTCGATGCCGTCGTCCGAGCTGTTGTGGACCTGGATATGGTCAAGCTGTGTGCCGCTGCCGACGCCCGAGGGGGTCAGGCCCTGAAGCTCGCTAGAGCCCGACAGGACGAAGCCCGAATAGCGGATCTGGACATAGGACATGCGGCCCGAATTGTCCGCGTCGTCCGCGCCGCCATAAAGCGCGCCGCTCGCGCCTTCGGTGTCGCGTTCGCACGCGGTGGTGCCGGGCGCGGCCGCCGGGGCGGCGCAGTCGGTGATGCGCGCGCGGCCGAGCAGCACGACGCCGCCCCACTGGCCCGACGACTGGTCGGTGTTGGTGCCGAGCACATTTTCACGGCTAGTGAAGATGATCGGCTGGGTCGCGGTGCCCACGGCGTTGATGCGGTTGCCGCGATTGACCGCCAGGAAGGTGTTGCCGGTGCCGGCGAAGATCACCACGCCCGGATCGATCGTCAGCGTGACATTGTTGCCTGTGCTGCCCGGACCCTGATCAGTGCCGACATCGACGCGGCCAGGCATGGAGTAGATGACGCCGGCCTGCTTGGAGATGACGGTCGAGCTGGTGAAGCGCGCCGGGAAGGCGCAGTTGCGCCAGGTGTTGGTGCCGTCGGTTATGGTGCCCGCGTCGGAGAGCTGGGCCGATCCGGCGATGCTGGGGCAACCTGCGGCCGGGGTCACCGCGGTCGGCGTGGGGGTCGGCGTGGGCGTCGGAGTCGGGGTGGGCGTCGGAGTCGGCGCAGGGATGACGATGGTGCCTTCACCGGGCGAGGCGATGTCGTCCGCGCCGCAGGCGCTGAGGCCCACGCAGGCGCAGCTCGCCATCAGGATCGTGTGAATACGGTTAATCTTGGCCATGTCGTCTCCGCTCCGGCCCGTAGCCGGGATTGTTGAACCGCGGAGCGCAGGGGAAATGATTCGGACAACGCCCCCTGTCGCCCTCGGGAGCGGCAACTAGGCCCGGTACGTGACAGCAACATTTTGTTTGTGTGACAGTTCGGCGTCTTAAAAATGACGGTATCGTGACAATCATTTCAGGTCCGTTGCAACGGACCTGCCGGATCAGCCCCAGGGGCGTTCCCGATACCATTTGGTGATGACATGCTTCACGCCGCTGCGCACCTTCATGCCATGATGGATGCTGGCGGGATTGGGCTGGCCGGATGGAAGGCGGTTGTTCCAGACCAGCAGTTTGCCGGTTTCCGGCTGCACCGTCTTGCCGATTTTGGTGAAGCGGGTGGCCCCGCCGGCGGCGGGTTCGTTCAGATAGACCATCAGCGTCCAGGTGCGATTGCCGGCGACCGAGCAGAATTGTGCGAAGTCCGCGCCCCTGGGGTCGAAATAGTCGGTGTGCGCCTTGAATTCCTGACCCACGCCATAGCGTTGCCCCTGTATCGGTTCGCCATGGTGGCTGGCAATGCCGGCAAATGCATCGAGCCGCGCGTCGATGGCGGCGACGAACGGGTCGGCGGAATCGAGGTCGCAGGTTTCGCTGGTCCGAAAATAATGATCGCCATTGGCATCGGCGATGGTGGAGGGCCGTCGTTGCGCGTCGATGCGGCGGACCAGTTCGGCACACTCCTCCACGCTGAGGAAGGCGCGGCGGATGAACAAGGTGATGTCGCGGCTGGGCACCCGCTGCACGCGGGGATGCGCGCCGATCCATGCGGGGTCGCCATCGGCAGCGGCGGGCGCGGTCTGCTGTTGGATCATCATCGTCCCATGGGTGGATGACGCATTTGCTATCCCGCGCCGCGCGAAAAGCAAGCACCAGGATTGGCGTCATAAATCCGTCACGCAACCGTCATCGTCCGGTAAGACGAGGTGCCTAGCAGGCTGCCTAGTCTCAAAGGGGGTATGGCAGCATCATGCAGGTGCCGTTCGGCGACAGAGTGCGCGGATTGCGTCGCAGGCGCACTTCTGCGTCGCCCGCGTTCGACTGGCTGGCGCTGCTGGAGCGCGCGCTGCTCATCCTGCTTGCGCTGATGATCGTGCGGCTCGCATGGGCGATCGTGACGCCGGTCGGCAGCTTCGGCCCGTGGGAAGGACGGCGGGCACAGTTGATGTCGGCATCGGCCCGGCAGGCGCTCTTCGCCAGCTTCGACCCCTTCTTCCGCGACGGTCCGCAGCAGCCTTCGGGCGGAGTCGTCACGTCCCTGGCGCTGACCGTCTATGGCATTCGTCTCAACGAAGGATCCGGCCTTGGGTCGGCGATCATCGCCGGGCCGGACGGGGTGCAGAACAGCTTTGCCGTGGGCGACGAGATATTGCCCGGCGTGGTGCTGAAATCCGTCGCTTTCGACCATGTCACCATCGACCGGGGCGGGGCGGAGGAACAGGTGTTTCTGGACCAGTCCACGCCTGCGCCGGACGCGCCGGCCCCACCGCCTGCCGCCAGCGGATGGCAAAGCGCGGCACCGCCGCCCCCGCCGGCGACGGCAACAGGCGCCGGGCCGACAGCCGAGAGCCTGAAGCGTGACATCGGCTTTGCCCCCAGGATCGAGAATGGTCGCGTGACCGGCCTTGTCGTCCAATCGCGCGGGCCTGCCTTTGCCGGCGTCGGCTTCAAGCCCGGCGACATCATCGCCCAAGTCAACGGCCAGCCGGTCGGCGACCTGCAATCGTTGCAGAACCAGATCGCGCCCGGCGCGCGCCTGTCCCTGACCGTGGAGCGCGGCGCGACCACCGCCTCGGTCAACCTCATAGTGCAAGGCCAATGACCCGCAAACTGCTCCTGACCGCCGCCATGGCCCTCGCGCTCGCGGCGCCGCTGCCTTCCTCCGCGCAGCAGACGCTCAACGTCCGCGACGCCGACATCCGCGCCTTCATCCAGGATGCCGCGCGGGTAACCGGCCGCACCTTCATCATCGACAACAAGGTGCAGGGGAAGGTGTCGGTCGTGACCGACCGGCCGCTGTCGCGATCCGAATATTTCGAGATCTTCCTGTCGACGCTGCGCGCCAACGGCCTTGTCGCCGTGCCTGCGCCCGGTGGCGCCTATCGCATCCAGCCGGTCGACGGCGCGGCCGGCCAGCCCAGCGGCGTGGGGCAGGCGTCCAACCGCAACAGCTTCGTCACCGAAGTCTTCCGCCTTCGCTCCATCGACGCGGCAAGCGCGCTGGAGACCTTGCGGCCACTGGTAAGCCGGGAAGGCTCCGTCACCGCCAACCGGGCAGGGAACAGCGTGGTCGTCGCGGACTATGCCGACAATGTTGCGCGTATCCGTCAGGTGATCGCGCGCATCGACCGCGACAATGCGGCGACGCAGATGGTGGCGCTGAAGAACGCCGGTGCACGGGAGATCGCCACATCGCTCCAGGCGCTGGTCGCGAGTGGGGGCTCGGGCGAGAATGCCGCGCCGGCTTCGGCGACGGTGGTGCCGATCGACAGCAGCAATTCGGTCGCGATAAGAGGTGACGCGGGCACCGTCGCCCGGCTGGCGGCGATGGCGAGGCAGCTGGACCAGCAGGCGGCGAGCGGCACCGAGATCCGCGTTTACTGGCTGGAACATGCCGATGCCGAGAAACTGTTGCCTGTGCTGCAGCAACTGGTCGGCCAATCGACCGCGCAGCCCGTGACCTCCGATGCGCCGGCTCCGGCCAAGGGCAGCGCCGTGCCGGCTGCGCAGGTCGCAGCGCCCGTCGCCGCGTCCGCGCCGAGTGCGAGCGGCAGCGGCATATCGACGCGCGGTCCTGCCATCGTCACGCGCTACGAGGGCGCGAATGCGATTATCGTTGCCGCCAACAGCGACGTTCAGCGGATGCTGGGCGAGACCATCCGGCAAATCGATACGCGGCGCGAACAGGTGCTGGTGGAGGCGATCATCGTCGAGATCAGCGACGCCGCCGCCAAGAAGCTGGGAGTGCAGTTCCTGATCGGCAGCACCTCCACCGGCTTTGCGGCCACCAACTACTCCAACGCGCAGCCCAACCTGCTGACCATCGCAGGTGCCTATGCCGCGAACCAGCTGGGAACGACGACGACCACGGTGGTCGCGCCGGACGGGACGCGGACGACGACCGAAGTGCGGGAGAATGGCGACCTCGCCAACACGCTGCAGCAGGCGGCGGTCAACAGCCTGCAAAGCGCGACCGGCATTATCGGCGGCCTTGGCACGCAGATCGGCAGGAACGGCATTTTCGGCGCGATCATCAATGCCGTGAAGTCCGACACGGAAAGCAACCTGCTTTCCACGCCTTCTGTAATGACGATGGACAACCAGAAGGCATCGATCCTGGTGGGACAGCAAGTTCCGATCACGACCGGCGAGGCGCTGAGCCAGAATTTCGACAACCAGTTCCGCACCGTCCAGCGGCAGGATGTCGGCATCAAGCTGGAGGTGAAGCCGCAGATCAACACCGGCGGCGCCATCAAGCTGTTCCTGAAGCAGGAAGTGTCGAGCGTTGCCGGGCCGGTGAGCAACAGCAACAGCGACCTTATCATCAACAAGCGCGAGATCGAGACGACGGTCACGGTCGACGATGGCGAGATATTGGCGCTGGGTGGGTTGCTGGATGACAATGAACGGCGCACGATCGAGCGCATCCCCCTGCTGTCCGACATTCCGGGGATCGGCGAGCTGTTCAAGTCGCGGTCCAAAAGCCGGACCAAGACCAACCTGATGGTCTTCATCCGCCCCACGATCCTGCGATCGAAGGAGGATGCGCAAAAGCTGACGCAGCAGCGATACGGCTATGTGCGGGGCATGCAGTTGCAGCGCAACCCGGACGTCGAGCCGACGATCGACGAACTGGTCCGCGACTATATGGGCGCGGTTCCCCCGGTCGCGCCGCAGCCGGGCGACGTGACGGTGCAGCCGCCGGCGGGCGCGACCGTCCCTGCGCAAGTGATCGAACCCACGGTGCGGCAGTCGAGCGGGGTCGTGCGCCCGGTCGATATCCCGGCGAGCGGGGGAAAGCAGTGAGGTTTCCCATTCCCCCGTTGACTCCGAGCCTGCCGAACGGCTCGACTGAGCAGAGCGAAGCCATTTCGATCCGCTCGGGGGTGGGCTTCGACTCCGCTCGGCCCGAACGGAGGTTCATATGAGCGAGCCTGGTTCTGATCATCCCGTGATCCCTGCCGCCACGTCGCGGCCCATCGACATACCCTATGTCTTTGCGCGCAAGCATGGCGTGGTGATGCTGCCGCCCGAAGGCGACCGGCTGACCATCGCCGTTCGGGAAGGGAGCGACCCGCGCGTGCTGCTGGAGGTGCGGCGGCATCTGGCGCGCAGCTTCGACGTTCGGTTCGTGGAGCCGGCGCAGTTCGACCGGCACCTGTCCGACCATTATGCGATGGAGGGCAGCGCCGCGGCCATGGCGGGATCGCTGGAGGTGGGCGCGGACGAGCTGGACATCCTGGCCGCCGACATTCCGACAGCCGACGACCTGCTCGACAGCGCCGACGACGCGCCGGCCATCCGCCTGATCAACGGCATCATTGCGGAGGCGGCCCGGCAGGGCGTGTCCGACATTCATATCGAACCCTATGAGACGGGCCTGATCGTCAGGATGCGGATCGATGGCGTGCTGCGCGAGACGCTGCGGATGCCGCCCCATGTCGCGCCCGTCGTCGTCAGCCGCATCAAGGTGATGGCGCGGCTCGACATCGCCGAACGGCGCGTGCCGCAGGACGGGCGCATCGGCCTGACGCTCGGCGGTAAATTGCTCGACGTGCGTGTCTCCACCCTGCCGAGCCGGGCGGGCGAACGCGTGGTGCTGCGCATCCTCGACAAGGAGAATGCGGGCATGAACCTGGACCTGCTGGGCATGACCGGCGCGCCGGACCGAATCTTCCGCGAGGGCCTGAGCGAACCCAATGGCATCATCCTCGTCACCGGGCCGACCGGTTCGGGCAAGACGACGACACTCTACGCCGGCTTGCGCCAGCTCAATGACGGCAGCCGCAACATCCTGACCGTCGAAGATCCGGTGGAATATGCAATCGAGGGGGTTGGCCAGACGCAGGTGAATGCGAAGGTCGGGCTGACCTTCGCGGCTGGGCTGCGCGCGATCCTGCGGCAAGACCCCGATGTGGTGATGGTCGGCGAAATCCGCGATCGCGAGACAGCCGAGATCGCCGTGCAGGCTTCGCTGACCGGGCATCTGGTGCTCTCGACCGTCCACACCAACGATGCGGTCGGTGCGATCACCCGGATGCGGGACATGCGGGTGGAGCCTTTCCTGCTCGCGTCCACGCTGCGCGCCGTGATCGCGCAGCGGCTGGTGCGGCGGCTTTGCCAGCATTGCCGCGAACCCGTGCAAGCCGACAAATCGGCGAGCGCGCTCCTCGGCTTCGATCCCGGCACGATCATCTATCGCGCCCATGGCTGCGAGCACTGCAACGGGACCGGCTACAAGGGCCGGATCGGCGTGTTCGAGGCGATTCGCGTCGACGACACGATCCGCCGCCTCATCAATGACGGGGGCGATGAATCGCTGATTGCGCGTCATGCCTTCCTGAACGCGCCCAATCTGGGTTCGGCGGCGCGGGCACTGGTGCGCGACGGGCAGACCACGGCGGAAGAGGCCATCCGCGTGTCGCGCCGCGACGCGACCGAGGTGGAAACCATCGCCGATGGCTGAATATGACTATGTGGCGATCGACCCGGCTGGCCGGGAGCGTGGCGGATCGGTCAAGGCCGGCACGATCGAGGATGCGCGCGCCAAGCTGGACGCACGCAAGCTGTTCATCGTGCGGCTGGAGCAGGGCGCGACCGAGACGGCGCGCAAACGGACCGGCCTGTCGCTGCGCGCGCCGCGCCTCTCGCCAAAGGAGCTGACGCTCTTCACCCGCCAGCTGTCGACCCTGATCCAGGTGAGCCCGCTGGAGGAATCGCTGCGCACCATCGGCCGGCAGAGCGAGAAGGACCATGTGCGCGCCATCGTGGGTCGCGTGCATGGCGGCGTGCTGGAAGGCCGGCGGCTGGCGGACGCCTTGGGGGCGGAGCCCAGGAGCTTCCCGCCGCTTTATCGCGCGATGATTTCCGCCGGTGAAAGTTCCGGCAGCCTGCCGACGATCATGGAGCGATTGGCCGACCTGATGGAGCGGCAGGCGGTGATCCGGTCCAAGGTGCTGACCGCCATCGCCTATCCCAGCGTGCTCGCCGCCTTCGCTGTCTGCGTCGTCGCAGCACTCATGATCTTCGTGGTGCCCAAGGTGGTGGAGCAGTTCGACACAGTGGGGCAGCAATTGCCGCTGTTGACCCGCATGGTGATGGGCCTGTCCGCCTTCCTTGCCGCCTATTGGTGGGTGCTGCTGATCCTGATCGCGCTTTCGGGGCTATTATTCTGGCGCGCGCTGAGGAACGAGGCGTTTCGATATCGCTTCGACGCGACCCTTCTGGCGCTGCCCCTGCTTGGCCGCCTGATCCGCGACCTGCATGCCGCACGGATGGCGCGGACGCTTTCGACCATGGTGGCGAGCCGGCTGCCGCTGATGGAAGGTTTGTCGCTGACCGCGAACACCGTGCATAACCGGGTGCTGCGCAAGGCATCGGACGACATCGTGGAAGCGATCCGGGGCGGCGGCAGCCTGTCGGCGGCGCTGCGGCGCGCCGGGGTTTTCCCGCCGCTGCTGGTCTATCTGGCGGCAAGCGGCGAGAGCGCGGGGCGGCTCGACACGATGCTGGAACGCGCGGCAGACTATCTGGAGCGGGAGTTCGACAGCTTCACCTCCGCCGCGCTCGCCATGCTGGAGCCGGTCATCATCATCCTGATGGGGGGCATCGTCGCCGTCATCATCCTGTCCATCCTGCTGCCGATCCTGCAGCTGCAAAGCCTCACCGGGGCTTGAAGGAGTGAACATGCCCAATTGGAAGACCATTCGAGCCGCCGCTGTCGAAGGCGAAGAGGGCTTTACCCTGGTAGAATTGATGGTCGTCATCGTCATCATCGGCCTGCTGGCGACGATCGTGGCGATCAACGTCATTCCGGCGACGGAGACCGCGCGCGTCGAAAAAGCCAAGGCCGACATTTCGACCATCGAGCAGGCGCTCGAGCAATATCGGCTCGACAACCTGACCTATCCCGCCGCGTCGGACGGGTTGCAGGCGCTCATCAGCCCGCCCGCCTCGCTCGCCCAGCCGCAGCGCTATCGCCGGGGCGGCTATATCAAGAAGCTGCCCGAAGATCCGTGGGGCCGCGCCTATCTCTACACCGTGCCGGGGCGGAAAGGCGCGTTCGACATCAGTTCGCTGGGCGCGGACGGGCAGCCGGGCGGGGAGAATGAGAATGCGGACATCGTCTCCAGCGAGCTTTGATCCCTCCGAGGCAGGCTTTACGTCTTTGAAGCGTTCCGCCGAACATGGCTTCACTTTGCTGGAGCTGATGGTCGTGCTGACGATCATCGGTTTCATTTCGGCCGCCGTCGTCCTGGCCATCCCCGACCCGCGCGGTCGGGTGGTGGAGGATGCCGACCGCTTCGCCGCGCGCGTCGCCGCCGCGCGCGACGAAGCGGTCGTCACCGCGCGACCCATGGGCGTATGGGTATCGGCCTCGGGCTATGGCTTCCAGCGCCGCGAGGGCGGCGGCTGGGCATCCATCGACCAGAAGCCGTTCGGGAACGCCAATTGGAAAGCGGGCACGCGCGCTCTGGTGGGCAAGGATGGCGGGCAGCAGATCGCCTTCGACGGCACCGGCCTGCCGACCGATCCGCTGACCGTGACGCTGGCGCGCGAGGGCGAGCGGGTGGCCGTGACCGTCGACATGGCGGGGAAGGTCATGGTCGGTGGATAGGGGGCGCGCCGCGGAGCGCGGCTTCACCTTGCTGGAGATGCTGGTGGCGCTGGCGGTGTTCAGCCTCGCGGCGCTCGCGCTGGTCCGGTTGCAGGGGGTGACGTTGCGTACGGCGGCTGACCTCGACAGCAAGGCGCTGGGCCAGATCGTCGCGCGCAATCTGATGGTCGAGGTGCAGACCGACCCCACCCCGCCCGCCGTCGGCGAGGAGGAGGGCGATGTCGAAAATGGCGGCAGGCGCTGGCACTGGCGCAGGCTGGTCAAGGCCATGGACGACAAGCGGCTGTTGCAGGTCGACATGACCGTGGATGGACAGCCCGGCGCTTCGCCCGCCGTGCTGAGCTTCGTGCGGGTGGTCGAATGATGCGGGACGGCGAAACTCCCAAGGCGGCGGGTGGCTTCACGCTGATCGAGCTGCTGGTCGCGTTGATGATCTTCGCGCTGCTCGCCAGCGCAGGCGTGCTGTTGCTGGGCAACAGCGTGTCGGCGCAGGCGCAGGTGAAGGCGCGGCTGGACGACATGGCGGCGGTGCAGCGCGCGAGCGGCGCGCTCGCCGCCGACCTGGGGCAGGCCGTGCCGCGCATCACGCGCACGGAGGCGGGGACGCTCGCGCCCGCCTTCTGGGCGCATGGCGAGGGCGAAGCCCAGCCGGTGATGCAGTTCGTGCGCGGCGGCTGGGACAATCTGGGCAACCTTCCCCGCCCGTCCTTGCAGAAGGTCGAATATTGGGTGCGGCAGGGGCGGCTCGAGCGGCGCAGCTATGCGCAGCTCGACGGCGCGGCCGGGGACGATCCCGCGACGTTGCTGGACAATGTCGAAGCGGTGGTGCTGCGGTTCAGGGACGGGCAGGGGAAATGGCGCGATGCGTGGATGCCGACCCAGCCCGACCTGATGCCCCGCGCCGTGGAGATGCAGGTGACCCGCACGGGTGAGCCGCCGGTCGTGCTGCGGTTCCTCGTCGCTCCCGGCCCGATGGAGAAGCCCGTCGTGGCGGAAGGGGCGGCGGGTGCCTGATCCCCATGGCCGTCATGAGGAGGGCGCTGCCCTGCTGACCGTGCTGTTGCTGGTGGCGGTGATGGCTGTGGTCGCGTCGACCGCTCTGGAGCGGGTGGCGCTGGCGACCCGCATGACCGGCAATGGCGGCGCGGTCGATCAGGCGCGCGCCTTTGCCGATGCGGGCGCGGAACTCGCGCGACTGCGCATCGGCGATCTGGTGGCGTCGAACCCGGCGAAGATGACGCTGCAGGGCGGATGGATGGGCACGCCGCAGGTGGTGCCCGTGCCCGGCGGCGTCGCGAGCGTGCAGGTGACGGACGGCGGCAACTGCTTCAACCTGAACAGCGTGGTGACTGGCGAGAGCGAGGCGGCGCTGAAGGTGCGGCCGGTGGGCGTCGCGCAGTTCCAGGCGCTGCTGGAGGCGCTGGGCGTGGACGCGCGGCAGGCGCAGCGGGCGGCGAACGGCCTCGCCGACTGGATCGACAGCGACAGCGTGCCACAGCCCGGTGGTGCGGAGGACGAAACCTATGCCCAGGCCGAGCGTCCCTATCGCGCGGCCAACCGGCTGATGGCCGACGCCAGCGAACTGCGCGCCGTCGCGGGGATCACGCCGGCCATCTACGACCTTGCACGGCCGTGGGTATGTGCGCTGCCCGTCGCGGATCTGTCACCGATCAACATCAATACGCTGCTGCCTGATCAGGCCCCGCTGTTCGCCATGCTGCTGCCGGGCAAATTGAGCGTCGGGCAAGCGCGGCAATATCTGGCGCAACGGCCCGCGGAAGGCTACGGCGGCGTGTCGCAATTCTGGGCCATGACGGCGCGCGGGGGCATCAATCCCGAAGAGGGCGTGGACCAGCAGGTCAAATTGACGACCGGATTTTTTGGAGTGACTGTGTCGGTGGATGTCGGGGGGACGCAGGTGGTGGAACGCGCGCTGATCGACGCGCGCGAAAGCCCCGCCAGGATCGTGCGGCGAAGCTGGGGCGCGGGCGCATGAGCAGCAAGGATGCCCTGATCCTCTTCCTGACCGAGCGCGACGAGGATGCGCCGCGCTGGATGCGCGTGGTGGACGGCGTCGCGGTGAAGGCGGGCGAGGGCGCGGACTGGCTGGCGGCATGCGGACTTGCGGCCCTGCCCGAACAGACGCGGGTCATGCTGGTGCCGCCTGCCCCATTGGTGAGGCTGCACTGGGTATCGCACCCGGATCTGCCGGCGCGGCAGGGGCGCGCGGCCGCGCGTCTGGCCGCGATCGCGCAATCCATCCTGCCAGCCGATCAGCTATTTGCCGCCCCGGATGCGAACGATGATCCGGCGCGACCGCATATCGTGGCGGTGGCGGCGCGCGCCGACATGCAGCACTGGCTGCTGAGGGCGCAGCATCATGGCCTGGACCCCGACATCATTGTGCCCGCACCGCTGCTGCTGCCCGAGCCGGACGGCGGTTTCGTGCGCGGGGTCGTGGGCGACGAGACGATATGGCGGGGCGCGGACCTGGCGCTGACGCAGGAACTGGCGATCCCGGCGTTGACCGGCGATGCAGCGATCAGGGACGTCGCGCCCGAAGCGATCGAGAAGCGCGCCATCGCCGCGCTGGACCTGGCTCCTCTCGACATGCGGCAGGGCGACTTTGCCAAGCGGGTGCGACGTGCGCCCGACATGGCAATGCTGCGGAGGATTGCCCTGTTGAGCGGGATCATCCTGCTGCTCGCGCTCGCGACGGCTGTCGTTGGCATCGTCAAGAACCATGGGGAGGCGAGCCGGCTGGACGACCAGAGCGTGGCGCTGGCGCGGCAAATCCTGCCGGAGGCCAGCGATGCCGCGCAGGCGCAAGGGGAACTGGACGCCCGGCTCGCCGCGCGGGGTGCGGGCGCGCGCGCCTTCACTGCGCCTGTGGCCGGGCTCTTCGCGGCGATGCAGGACGCGCCGGGCGTGGCGCTGACCAGCCTGTCGCGCGACCCCGACGGCATGATCCGCGCGACTCTGGCGGCGGCGAAGGCGGACGACATCAATATCGTGCTGCTCGCCCTTCAGGCGGCCGGTTTCGTCGTGACGGCGACGCCGTCGCAGGATCCGGGCGGCCGCACGCTGGCAGACATTACGGTGCGGTCATGATGGAAAAACTGGCGACCCTTTGGGCGGAACGATCGCGCCGGGAACAGTGGATGCTGGCGGTCATGTTCGCCCTGCTCGCTGTGGTGGTGCTGTGGTTCGGGGTGGCCATGCCGCTTGACCGGGCGCAGCGCAGCGCGCGCGAGGCGCTGCTGGCGGCGACGGATCGCAACGCGGCCATTCGCGCGGCGGTGAAGCAGTTGAAGGCGCTGCCGCGAACCCCTGTCGTCAGCGGCCCCGCGATGGCCATCGATCAGTTTGTGGGACAAAGCGCGGGCGAAGCGGGACTGACGCTGGAACGTGCGCAGGCGCAAGGACAAGACAGGATGGAGATCGCTATCGCCACCGTCCGGCCGTCCGCCCTGTTCGGCTGGCTGGCGCGGCTGGAGGCGCAGGGCGTCCGCGTCGAGACCCTGAGCGCACGGCCGTCATCCACGGCGGGCAGCATATCGGTGCAGGCGGTTCTGGAGCGGGGAGAGGGGCGATGATGGGGCTTCGCCTGTCCCGGCGGATGCGGGCCGTTCTGATCGCGGCGCTGCTGGTCGGCCTGCTGCTGTTCCTGCCGATGCGCGTCGCTTTGGGACTTGCAGGGCTGGAGCGGCTGGGCATTTCCGCGCAGGAAGTGCGGGGCACGGTGTGGAGCGGGCGGATAGGCCAGTTGATGCTGGGCGAGATGCCGATCGGCACGGTGCGCGCCGGCCTGTCGCCATTTCCCCTGTTGGTCGGCCGCGCGCGCTTCGACATCGCCCGGAACAAGGGGCTGCCCGACGATATCCGCGGCGCGCTGACCGTCGGGTTCGGACGGATCGGCGTGGACGATGTGACGGGGGCGGTCCCGCTTGGCCGCACCTTCGCGCCGCTGCCTGTCGCCAGCCTGATGTTCGAGGATGTGAGTGGCTATTTCAGCGGCGAACGATGCGGACATGCGGAGGGGCGGGTGCGCGCCCGCATGGCTGGCCAGTTTCCCGGTCTGAACCTCAGCCAGGGATTGTCGGGCATTGCCGCCTGCGACGGCGATGCGCTGCTGTTGCCGCTGGTCAGCCAGTCGGGTCTGGAGAAGATCAATCTGCGCATCTGGCGCACCGGGCGCTATGTTGCGGAAATGCGGATCGAAACCGCCGACCCCGCGCTTGCGGCGGCATTGGGGCAGGCCGGCTTCGCCAGGGCGGGCAACGCGCAGTTGTTGAAGATCGAAGGAAATCTGTGATCGATCCGCTGGCGGCAGCGGCCGGTGCGGTGGCGGGCGCGATCGCCGGCAGTTTCCTCGCCACGCTGATCCTGCGCTGGCCCTCTGGCCGCAGCGTCGCGAAGGGGCGATCAAGCTGCGACGGATGCGGGCGACCGCTCACCGCCCGCGACCTGATCCCGATGCTGAGCGCGGTGGCCAGCGGCGGGCATTGTCGTACCTGCGGCGCGGCGATCGATCCGCTGCACGGCCGGGTGGAGGCAGGTTGCGCGATCATCGGCGGGCTGGCGCTGGGCTTCGCGCCGGATATCTCGGGTGCAGGCTGGGCGTTGCTGGGCTGGATATTGCTGACGCTGGCGCTGCTCGACTGGCGACACTACTGGCTGCCGGACGCTTTGACGCTCCCGCTCGCCTTCCTTGGCCTCACCATCGGTCCGTGGACGACGAACGCGACGATGACGGACCGGATTATCGGCACGGTGGCGGGATATGCCGTGCTGCTCGCCATTTCCGTGACCTACCGTATGACGCGCGGGCGAGAGGGCCTGGGCCTTGGCGACGCCAAGCTGCTGGGCGCGCTGGGCGCGTGGTTCGGCTGGCAGGCGCTGCCCTTCATCCTGCTGATGGCCTCGGTGACGGGCCTGGCCGTCATGCTGCTGACGGGGCGCGCCAAGAACGCCACCGCGCGCGTGCCGCTCGGCACCTTCCTGGCGCTCGCGGCGCTGCCGGCATGGGCGATCCTGTCGGCGCTGATGCGGTGAATGGTCGGGGAGACAGGATTCGAACCTGCGACATCCTGCTCCCAAAGCAGGCGCGCTACCAGACTGCGCTACTCCCCGGCGCTCGCGGGCCTTAGCGGGGAAGGGATGAGGGCGTCAATCGCGTTTCATCCAAAAGCGCATATGGGACAGGCGGAATGGCTTGCGGGCCGTCAGGACAAGAAAAAGGGCGGGCCGCATGGTGCGACCCGCCCTTTTGAATATTCGCCGAAGCGAAGATTACTTCGCGGCGTTCGCGGCGTTCTCGGCAACGTTCGCAGCGCTGTTGGCGGCGTTCGCGGCGTTGTCAGCAGCGTTGGCGGCATTGACGGCGTTGTCGACAACGTTCTCGACGACAGCGTTCGAAGCGTTCGCGGTCTCGTTGGCCGGCTTCTCACCGAAAGCG
>Ga0315899_10004737_pt1 | contig 14684 bp, 10 predicted proteins | sample LakEriMetagenome_2_FD_203518 | JGI IMG/M metagenome (GOLD analysis project Ga0315899, IMG submission 203518) | Freshwater fungal communities from buoy surface, Lake Erie, Ohio, United States - Buoy 4 MA112 | ecosystem: Environmental > Aquatic > Freshwater > Lake | place: USA: Lake Erie, Ohio... | reverse complement strand
CAGAAAAAGGAAGGTTTTTGAGACTGGTCAAGGTACTACCCAAAGCGAGGAGAATAGCTTTATTAAGACCTTGAGCAGAAGTAGCGTTAGATTTGGGAGGATTGAAGAGAGGAAGAAGGGATTTTAAAAGATTGTAGATTTGGAGATGATGAGAGCAAGTATAACCAACAGGAAGGACATTGGTTAAGACAAAAAGTTCAAATTCTTTATGAACTTTAATAAAAGAGGATTTGTCGGTAATTTCCGATTGAATAGCAGAAAGGGACAAGTTATCAAAATCTCGCAACATAAAAGATTTAGCTGTGACTTTTTTACCATAGCCTCTGGGACGCATAAAAACCTCCGTACCTATCGAGATTGGACTTGTCTTTTAGCCTTTTGAACTAATTCAAAGAGGGCTGGTTGTTTATAAAAAAGATGAGAAGTTAAGTCAACAAAAAAGGTGTCATGAGCAGAAGCTAAGGAATAAGATTCCATAATGATAGGTAAATCTTTACGAAGTTCAAACCCTTTAGAAGAAGTAAAAAAATTTAAACTAATTTCTACCATTTTAGCAGGAGGGTAATAAAGATTTTCAGCCTCAAGACATTTCAAAATAGCTTGAGAGATACAAGTGCCGTTAACCTCTAAAAACACGGAATAAGGATGCCATTTAGGAGAGTTATTAGAGTAATAATCAGCCTCTAGAAAAGTGCGTAAGGGTTCAAATTCAGGGGAATAAAAAGCTTGATGAGCTTTTAAAAAGTGAATAAGAAAATTAACGTCAAAAACAGGAGGGGGTAAAGATGGTTTCTTTTCGATGTTATAAGTGAAAAGAATGAGACAAAACCGCCAAAAGTAAACTAAAGCTTGAGTAGAATTAGTCATAGTTTGGATTCGGAAATTGCGTTCTAAGTCTTCGACAGTCTTATAAAGAGAACAAGGCTTAGTCTTTTTCAAAGTAGGAGCTATAGAGCGCATAAGATATTTATAAGTATCTTCATCAATATCCGGAAATTTATCAGGTTTAAAAAGAGGAATTTCCTCAGTATAGCCTACAACAGACAAAAATTCTTGAACACAAAGGTAAATCAACCAATAAATGAGAGACTCATAAGAAACATTGTACTTATCAGCAATAAATTGCCAATGTCGATGAAGGTTAAAAGGACAAGTTTCGTCAACCTGATAAGGTAAAGATTTGTCTTTACAAAGTTCAGCCTTAGTTTTAATTTCTAAGATTTTTATTCTGTCTTGAATGCCAGAGTCAGCGTTATAGAAATCACGAAGATTGAAAGAATTGCTACTAGCAATAATTACGGTCTGGGATTGTGTGTTAACAGCACTTTCACCCTTATTTTCAGTTTTGAGAACATTGTTAGAAACAATCTGTTTAATTTTGCCAGAAGAAATAATACGACGTTGGGTTTCTTTGGTTAAGTCATCGATAAACGTAAAATGACTGCTGGCAATTTCAGCCCAACCAAAACGACCGCTAGACTCAGAAATGGTAGTAGTTTCAAAGCCTAAAGATTGAATAGCTTCGGATATAGCGTCTAAAAAGGTTGATTTGCCTAAACGAGGTTCGCCAGTAATTATACCCATATAACGGGCTTTATGTTCAACGACAATACCCTCAACGGATTTTGTACCCCCACGCCCCACAAAAATCCTCCCAATGATGTACTGAAGCATTTTAGATTCTGCAGAGGGAAAAAGGTATAAAAGGTCGTCAATAGAAATGGAATCAAAACGTGAGTCAAACCAAGACTTTAGGGGGACAACATATAAACCTCCATCGCCCCCTGTAAGACTGATTAAGTTATCAGACTTTTGACGGGAATTAAACTTTTCAGCATCAAGAAAAAGGGACGCAAGATTAAAAATGGCTTTTCGTTTATCACCACCTAACTCTACCATAGGTTTCCAAAAATCACCAACTGATTTACCACATTGAGAACGAATAGCACAATAAGCATTAGACAATAAAGGTAAATCATCACCAAGGCTAATTCTTTTACGCCATTTAAAATTTTTTGGCGGGTTAACATCAGTAATTGTTTTACCATCTTTAGAAATCAGGGTGAAAGGCGTATCGACATAAACCCTGTGTCCAACACAGTCAGGGTTAGAATGGGGAATGAAAGTATAACCTAAAGAACTTAATACCCGAATACCTTCTGCATATTTATCATAGTCACTAAGATAGTTATCCCCTAAATCTTCTGTATCTTCGACCTCTTTTAAGTGATTTTGGCTATTATACTCTGGGTGGTTAAATTTGTCCACGTTGTTAGAGGATGCTTTTTTTCTGGGCATGGAAACAAACTCCTTAACTTAATATGTTACCCATAATAGGCCATAGGAGTAATTTTGTCAAGTTATTTAAATTTTTGATAAGCATTTGCTAAACGAACGTCATAGGGGGGTTTATGCAAATGGTAATTAGACCCATTATAGGAATAAGCAAACCCTTTCCAATCTTTAATTCTTAAAGTTTTAACTAATGAGTTTTTGATTAGAAATTGACCAAAAGCTTTTAATTGCTCTTTAGGGCTGAACATAGCTTCATAAAAATCTTGTACATTTTTAAATCCAACAAGAGCATGATTAAAGCCCATAATTTGAAAAGCCCCATAAGAAGCAGATTTCAAAGCGGCTGTTTCATTTAAATCTTTAGCAATATCTAATCTGGAATATTCTTTTTCGGAAGACGATAAATTTAGACTTGGATTGTATTTTTTGCTGGAAATCTTAGGATAATCTTTATCGTATAAATTATTAGTTAGGCTACTAAAGATATGAGATTCAAAGCGAATAATAGGTTTCCCATCTTTTTGTACCCAAGAACCAGAAGATTCTACTTCTATAACTGCTTTAATGGTTGCTAATTCAATAACTAAAGATTGGGATAAGGCTAAAATGTCAGCTTCTGTGATTGGGCTAACATCCAATTCAGTTTCAGTATTTTTTTCAGGATTGTAACTTGTTAATTTGCTTATAAAAGTTTTACCAATTAATTTTTTATCAAAATTATTAAGGTTTAATAATTTAGCGACAGACTCAATAGCAGTCTCAGTTCCTTGACCCCAAACTCCGTCAATTTTTAAATGATAAAATCCTTTTTCTTTGAGTAAAGTTTGCAATTCGGCAAGGATTTCAGAATTTGATTTTAGTTGATTAAAAGTAAGCGGCTTGCTAATTTCAGATAGCATTTTAAAAACCCAAGATATACTAATCTTGGGTTTGAGCGTTTTAAGCTGGTAACTATTCCGACTTTTCAACAAATTTTTCGTAGGTATCAAATATATCTTTTAGAAGCAAGTTTAGATTGGTAACTGCGTCTAATAGACTGGTGCGAGAAGCCAAACGAGAATTGTTACAGTCTAAATTTTTTTCAATGCGACGACGAGCATTGATGATGCTACGGGTCAATAAAGTACATTCGTTTTCTTGCTCTCCATTGTAAGCAGAAAAATCAAAGTTATTAGACATAGAAAAAACAAGGTGGGTAAGGGTCTAAAAGGGGAACAAAGAGGGGTAGAGACTAAATCTACCCCTAGACTAGCACTACCAGTCTAAATTAAAACCATCATCAGTCGGATAGTTTTCCACAGGAATTAGAAGAGCAACATTTACTTTCCAATTACCATTGGTCATCTTTTTCTTGTCGGCAATCCGCAGAGTACAGGGTTTCTCACGAGAAATGATGGGGTTTCCACGCAAAGTAGTAGCTAAAGCTCTGTTACTCATGACACGAATGCCAGAGTCTAACGAAAGGATGTAAAAACCTCCATTTTCCGACTCTTTAAATTCATAACCTATTACGGTATGAACAGAATTTTCGTCCATCTCACGGAGAGGAATACCACCACCACCACCGGTATGGGGTTCACATAGAAAAGCCCCTAAGTTGTTTTCGTTGTTTTTGAGATACTTTGCAAACGCCCGTTTAAAAGATGCTTCTTGAGATTTCCGCTTCTCTAGGTCAGGTTCAGAGTAACGAACACTGAATTTGACAGTCAGACTTTCGGGAAACAGTTCTGTTTCTGGCAAGGTAATCTCAATGTCTCCGTTGTCTAAAGCCACATCGCAACCTTCTATGGCTTTAAAAGCTAATAGAGGAACAAAAAGTTTAGCTCCCATACGGACACCAACATTACGCCCTTTCAGCAATAACTCTTCATAAGCTTTGATTTCTTCTGGAGTTTTTGCTTTGATTTTTTCTTCGTCTGAAACAGGTGTGCTATCACATTCAAATAAGCTAGGATTTTTTTTAGCGTAGGCAGAATCTCGAAGCTTCTCGTTTGGGACGAAATACACAGTAGGGCTGAATAAGCGTTTAAAATTACCGTTATCGGCTTGTACTGTTAATACTGAGTCGTTATCGGAGAAATCCTCTCCAACGGACTCAAAAATGTATTTAAATTGGGACTTAAGAAGATTTCCAATTGACGAGTTTGGAATGTTGACGTAGGATTTATCCCAATTTTTCGAGGAAAGTAGGGCTTCAAATTTATCATAACTGACGACAGAGTTGTAGGACATAATTAGTAGGTTTTGAGAGAGTTTGGTTGATTTTGAGGTCTGATTTTTAATTTTTGCGAGAATCAGCAAAACTTGCATCTTAGACGTGAGCGGTGTAGAGGCTTAAACTAGAACCTAGTCGCTTTGTCTATATTTCCTATATTAGCTGGTTTTTTTCGAGTTGTCAACCCCTTTTTCAAAGATTTTACAAAAAGTCTGGAACAAAGTCATAGTAGCCCCAGAATGGTACACGGTGTCCAGCAGTCAAAAACCATTGATGAGCTTTTTGGATATGCTTTACACTTGAGTTAGGTGTACCAGCATTTGCTACTTGCACTATTTGGGTTTTAAATTGGGCGATATTGAGCAAATCGTATTGAGGTGGTGGATTTAACAGATTAATCACCTCTAGAGGGCTACCTTTTGACAAATTGTCAGATTTATCGCCTTTTTCAGCCTTAATATCCCAGACTTGGGTAGGGTTAGCAATTTGGGTTTTTTCCCTTTTGAGTGTGTGAGCGATTACTCCTTCTACATTTCTAAAACGAGGTGTCCATTTATCCATGCTGACCCATTGAACAGTTGTATCGACCCATGGTTCCTTAATTGCCTCGTCTAAAGAAAAATTCGCATTGAGACAACCATCATTGACTAATCCCATCCAATCCGAGTCGATAGTGTGAAGAAAGATTAAACGTTTAGGACTTGTGCGGACAAGTGCCGAAGCTATATCATCTGCTTCATATTTTTCAAATTTAAGGTAATGCAAGGGCGAGTTAGGTGCGTGAATGTAGTCAATACCAGCTTGATTGACATCATACCATTCATCTGTTTTAGTGGGTCTTCCTCCTTTATATTCGGGAAATCCTCGTTCTCTTAAATAATCGCTTCTCCAATAGGGTGAACTGTCGTCGACTACCACCACAGTATGCGGAAAATAAGGTAATCCAGTATAGCCCCTGTTTAATTTTAAAGCCCATGCCGCTTTTAACCATGATTTCACAGTCTCTGGGGGGCAGTTTGCTTTGATAAATTGATATTCAGAATAAATTTGATACACAGCAACTCGAAAATCTACCACCATTAAAGGGGCATTTGAAACATCAGACATAATTAAAGACCGGTATAGTTATTAAATATATGTCTGAGGTTCCAAAAAAAAGCCCTCTAATATGGTAGAGGGTCAAGTAGAGGGCTTAAGTAATAAGGAGTTACGATTTCATTATAACCGATTAGTTTAAATTTGTCAACAACTTTTTTTCTGATGACTAATACTACTGAGAACACATACTCACCTGATTGGGTTTCACCACCAGGAGAAACTCTTGCGTACATCCTAGAAGAAAGAAATATGTCTCAATCGGAACTCGCCCAACGCATGGGGTTGCCGAAAAAGACTATTAATCAACTAATAAAGGGTAAAGCGGAAATTACTATCCGTATTGCCTACAAAATGGAATTAGCTTTATGGATACCTTCTGCTCGTTTCTGGATAGAGCGAGAAAGACTTTACCGAGAATCTCTAGCAAATCAAAACCAATGCTAGATAGGGTTAGTATAGAGAAAAATCCATGTAAAAATTATCACTCTTCTTGACAGTTATTGAGAATTATTCTCGTTAGCTATAAACAAAAACTCAAATTGGTCTACGATTTTAGTAGGGTTTTTGTTGTCGGTTATGGTATATACAGGTGTTAGTCTAACCACGTCAAGGAGAGGGTTTGCCTACGGTCAGAAGCTGGTCTTTTTGACATTGGCACTATTGAAATTAATTCTCAACTAATTTACCATTTGACAAGCAGTCCTTTGGGTATGAATGGTATCCTATCTACCGTAAAAACGAGATACTGAGACTAATATATTCATCATAATAAATCGGTCTGGGCAACCAAAGAGGGAAAAAGCCCACAAGCCTTACCCCATAAGGGTTCCCAGTCCCACCAGCTAAAAGTTGAAGGGGTTCAAAACTATTTGCTAATCAATTAAAATACTTTAAAAGTCTTTTGAGCTTAACTGTCTAAAAAATATTTTGTCCTGAAGGTTAATCCAAAAATAATAATTAGCATATAAAATATCAGGATGAATAAAAGGAATTTTGTGATAATCAAATAACTCAAATTGGTCATCTTTCAAACCAATAACTAAGCCGTTATAGACATCCCATTCGTAGACAGAATCAGGAGTGGCGTTAGGATTTTCAGAAGGGCGTATAGAGAGCAAATCAGTATCTTTAATCAAAATCCACTTATCAGGATTAAGAATATCTTTAGCAGAACCACCACCAAAAGCATACCCAAAAAAGGAATAATTTTGATTGTCGGAGTATTCATTCACATTAAGCCAAAAATCTTCAGAAAGATTATTAACAGCCAACATTAGTGAAGCATTATAAGGGGAGTAGATGGTTAAATCGATATTGTTATTCATCGGAAATATCTGGTTCTTTAGGCAAAGGTTTTAATTGGTCGTCTAAACTTGGGAAGTTGTCTGTTAGAGTCGAGCCAGTAAGTCCATTCATTATAGCATTCATCACCATTTTGGGGGTAGCATTAGCAGGAAGTCCCCAAATTCTAGGATTTTTTATAGCAGAGTCAAAGAATTGGCTTGGTGTGTGATTTCTAATATAGTCAGCGTTAAGTCCTTGATTGATTATGAAATTAGTTACCTTATCAATTTCTTTAATCACGTTTTTTGTGTTCTTTATTTTTTCTTGAATATTTTTAATAGCCTCACTTTGGGAAGAATTTTGGTCTGAGGGTAACAAATCATTTATTGAAGCCGCAGACTGGGTTAAAAAAGCTAATCTTTCCTCTAATTTAGTCAAATTATTGACGTAAGAAGGTCTGATTCCATTTTTGTAGTAATTATACTTAGCGGAATTAGAGATAATAGCTTTTTCACTTGTTGAGGGTATTTCTTCAAGTAGGGATATTACTGCTTTTTCAACTTGTTCATAAAGTTCGATACGACGATACAAGTATAAATTATCACGAACCTCATCATGTCTTTCAGACTCTACTTGACCTTTACCAGCTTTTAACTTTCCTGTTTTGAGTCCTTCTTCTAATTCTGTCTGAAGTTTTTTAGAGACGTTTAATTTAGAAGCTAATTCAGAAAGGTTTGATAGTTGAGATTTTTGAATATCATTATCAGGTTTTATGGTGTAATTTTCGACAGGGTGTAATAAACCATATAAACTGTTGACTCTAGACTTCTCATGATAAGCAATGGGTAAATCCAGATATAACTTAGGCGAGTGGTTCATTTCAGAAATAGCTTTGTCCCAAGAAACAGTTTCTCCAGATTCAGGATTTTTAAACCCAATGATAGTGTTGTCGGTTTTGTCTACAATTAACTCCCAATTATTGCGATAATAACTTAATGGTAAATCTTTTAAAAAAACAGAACCTTTTAATTTTGCGCCTTTTTCCGAGAAATAATCTTTATAAAAATAAGATATATTACCACTTTCATCATAGTTTACGGTTAAGCCTAACAAATCTTCTTCGGAAATAGCTTTAAGTGAATCTTTACTATTACTACCATAAGCTTTTTCAATGGCAAAATAAGGATTACCATTAACATCAAAAGATGCAAATTGGTTTACATGATGGAGTTGATACCCCTGTTTAATTTTAGTAACTGGGACTTGATAAATATCATCTTTTTCCAAGTTAAAAAGAAAAAGTTGAATCCTTGCCTTATCAACATCATTACCAATCTCAAAAAGTAATTGTTCCCGTAATTGCATTAATTCTAAAATTGGTAATTTTTTTAAAAACGTATCCTTAATTTGGAGTTTATTGCTAAGAATAGTTCTATCACCTACGACTTCAGCATTTCTACCAAGTTTTGTAACATACTCAATTAATAGTTTTGTTTCTGTTTCTATTTCTTTTATTATTTCTTTATCAGATTTGGGTACTTTTGCGGATTCGTTAGCAATTAAAGCATTTCGTATAAGTTCTTCTTTTTGAATGTTAATGGAGTCTATAGTTGATTTCAGGAACTGTGCTATTTGCTCTTTGTCAGCAACTTTTTCGACCTTATATGTACCAGCTTCTTTTGCGGCTTTAAAGTCTTTTCGCTTTGAATTTGCAGAATCATTGACAGATTTAATGTCTTTAAATAGTTCATTAACTTTATATTCTGGAATAGTGCTTAATTTTGCCCAAGTCGTAGAACTTAAAAAAGAAGCAACTAACCTGCTTTCAAAAAATTCTTTGTTTAATGCGTCAACGTCGTTTTGTTTAACTAAAGCCGCTCTAATATCTTTTAAAGAATTGTAAACTTGACCGTCAGCAAAAAGTTCAGGAGCCTTAAAATTAATAAATCTTCGATATTCATCTAAGAGTTTTTTTCTATTTTCAGCAGTAAGCAGACTAATATTATAAGACAATAAAATTTGTTTTGTTGAAAATTCTCCAAAAGCCTCTCTAAATTCTTTAAGGTTGTTTAGCATAACAGAAAAGTTTCGCTCACCCGATTTTAGCATAATACCGGCTGGTTTTATTTTACCTCTAGAATCTTTAGGTAAAGCTGTACCTTTGGAACTTAAAGGTTTACTTTTTTGAGTAACTATTTCTTCAATTTTTTCTAAAAGAGGCTTAATCTTTTTAGCAAAAGATATGCGAATCAATTTTGAGTTAGGTTGATTTTTTTTTGCACTTTTGGAATCCAGAGTTAAAAGATTAGGTTGAGACTCCTGATTTTGATTTTTAAGTTGAGATTTTTTATCTTTAGCTATCTTTTCCTTTCTTTGTTGACGATTAAATTTACCATAAGCTTTACTTACGGCTCCCTCAAATGTAAATTTCCCACTAGCATCTCTTTTAACATCAGATTCTTTAAAGATTCTGTATATGTTAAACTTACCAAAAGCTTTTGTGCGATAAGCAATTGACCCTTTAATTTTGGCTTTGGTATTTATTTTTAAGCCTTTAGCCTTTCTATTTCGCCTCATAACCAACTCCCTCTAAAACTTCTTCTGGCGTAGCGTCAATTAATTTACCTAATTCTTCAGCTAATATCATAATTATTTGTTTTGCTTCTTCAGGTGAAATATCTTCATTAAAATTAACAGAAGCAAGAATATCTTCAGTTTTATTATTAGAAAGAGTAGCTAAAGCATTAGCTAGATTTACCACAGTTTCAAAAGGGTCAACAGTTTTTTCAGTTTCTTCAGAATCAGTTGTGGGTGAGTTCTTACCTTCAGGGTTTTGAATAGCTTGCATTTCAAGCATTTGTTCTTTAATTCTGTCCCATTCTACTGAGGGGTCAAAGCCTAATAATTCTTGAGCAGTAGAAACAGAAACGATTTGGTTTAAGACTAAAGACGTAAGTTCTTCTAAACCAAGTTCAGGATGGTCGACTTTTGAGAAGTCTTGTAACGTTTCCTTATGAATAATTTCTTGTTCAAGAATTGAAGCGTTAGGGGTTAAAGCTCGTTGTAGGTCTTCAACCACTAGGCGCATAGCAGTATTGGAAATAGGAGTGTCTAAAGCCTCTAAAAGGGATATTCTATTTACTTTTGTGTCAACAGTATCTAAAACAAATTCATTAAGACCAGAAACTGAAATTTGAGAAATTTCCTCTTTACTAAAACCCTGAGTTAAAGCAACTAATTTATAACATTCTTCAAGAAAAAACAATAATTGTTCACCGTAAGCGGCAAGAGCTTGTTCTTGACTAATAAAGTCCATACTTTTTGCTATGCCAGATTCTTGCATTGGTCTATCATCACCAGCAGAAATACCATTAGAAAAAATTAAATCTTTAATTCTACTTTCTAGTTTTCCTAGATAGCCAGCAATGGTATTAATAGCAGTACCTGTAGTTTCATTAAAAGTAAATCCTTGTCCAATTAATACTCGATGGTTTCCTGTTTGACCTCTGGCTTCTTCCAAGTCAACCATTTTATCTGCGGATTCTGACATAGGAGTAAATAATCTTTGAATTTGACCGGCAACATTTGCGGTATATGTCAAATTATTATGAACCCTAATATGTTCCAAAACTAAAAATATAGCTTCTTTAGTGACCCAAAGATTTTCAGGAATTTGAATTTTTACAACGGGAATAGTGCCTCTTTCATGAGCAACTTGTTTAAATAAAGGAATCATATAAGAACTTGAATTAAACTCCGATTGGACATCGGGTTCAAGTTTTCCATTACTATAAATCATTGGGCAACGATAGCTAGTAATAAAAGTATCATCGATAAATGTCCATTTCAGAAAATATTGCGTTTCACCTACAGGGCTATAATTGGTTTCTAATTCTCTAATTTTTATCCATTTTAGCTTTCCATCAAGTTCTTGATAGTGAATTACAGAACGAGGGTCATACAACGCAATATAAGGCATTAAACCTAATTCTTCTTCTTCTTTTTTATTAGTCGGTAAAATGTCTAAATAATCTTTTTCTATTACTGCGTATACTTTTTCATATTTTAAAAGTTTAAAGAAAACATCTTTAATAAAAGCTTTTTCTTTTTGATGATTACCGTTAACAGATTCTCTAAATTTAGACCAAAATTCTTTGTGTTTAGGGCTTTCTGAAAAACCATTAATAGTATGATTAGATGCAGTCATTCTATTCAACAATTGAGCTAAACATTGCCCTAAAATAGGAACATAAGTGAAGAGTCTTTTACGGTATTTGTAAATTTCAGCATCTTCATCGGGTTTTTTAATTAAATATTTTTCTAAATTATCTTTTAATCTTTGCCCGCCGCCTAATAAGTCGTCAGTCATATTAAAAAGTTCCTGATTTTGTTCAACTTCAGGGTGGACAGATTCTAAAATTTCAAATGCTACTTTTTTTGGATATTCCATTTAAAAACCCAACGCTACTAGAGTGTTGGGCGATTTTAGGTTCATATTAAGCCCGCAAATAAAGAGTTAGACTTTGTAACGGGTCTTTCTGGTGTAGTAATGACAGAACCCTCTGGGATAATGTTTTCGATGTTTTTATGTTCTAAAGTTGCTAACACATATCTTAAAGCATCGCAATTACTCACTAATACTGCGTTTGAGCCAATTTTGATGAAGTAATTGTGTGACTCCTCGACTTCTATGTTATATACTCGGTTTGTTGAGTATTTACCTACACATTCTAGGGCTGGGCTTGACCCTAGTGTATCTGCTAAGTTAGAAATTCCTATAAGTGACAGCCATTGAGATTTGTCAAGATTTTTTAAATGGTTCGTAACACTAAGGTTCTCGGCACTTATCAAACCATTATAAGTGTAAAAAGGGTGGTCTGGAGTACAGCGCACAATAGCTGAAGAATTGTAATCTTTAACTTCTATCGTTTCTGCCAATCGGGAACCAGTGAAAGTAATATTTTTTAATCCATTAGAAGACCACACTTTGTCTTTAACTTTCAGGCTTTCTATATTTTGCCATCCTGTTTCTGTTAAAACCTGTGTGCCAGCCGCAAAACAAAGATGGTCTTGTTGAGATTCAGCAACTTCTTCTTTAATAAATCCTTCTTTGGATGCCCGATGATATGCTCCCATATCTTCATAAACCCTTCTGCAAGATTCGGCTATCATTAAGCGTTTTTGATAAAGTAAAGTGTTTACAATACCATTCCCTTCACTAACACGGTTATAACCCCCCATAAGTTTAGGAATCCCAGACTTTCTCATAGTTAAAATTCGACCGGGTTGTGAAGGGTCAGCAAATGAACGGCTCACATTGTGTTCACTCACAAACTGAAGAGCTTTGTCGTTGTGAACTCGTTGTTCAATGGCAGTATTAGGGTTAGGATTTTCCCAGAAATCAATAATAAAGTAAGTGTTACCCATTTTACCCACCACAACTAAAGCTGGATTGACATCCCCCCAGTCAACACCTAAATATACTTGTTCAAAGTAAGTAGGTAAATTCTCATCAGAAATAATATTGTCAGTAGATAAGGAAGAAAAAATTTGACCATCAAAATTTTCCCAAGAAGCCAAACATTCTTGTCTAAATACTTTTTCTGGTAAAGATTCTTTTATACGTTCAATTTCTTCACGAGGAATAAAGGGGTTGTCATAAATTGTACGATGGAAAGCACCCCAATCTTTGTATTTTTCCCCATTTTCGTACAAACTGTGAAAAAAAGTTCCATAACCTTTAGGTGTATTATGACTAATAAACCCGTTACTCCAGAAAGAATTTGTGTTAGGTACTGTAAAATCGTAAGTCTGATTTTCAGAGTCACTAATTGATTCTATAGTGTCCCAAAAATAGTCATTAGAATTAAAGGGTTCATCGGGAGGGTTTAATTTTTGTACTCCTAGGCTACTTGTTTTTTTGTTATCAGACCCAAAACCAATTAATTGACAATAAGTGTCAAAATGTGAACCAGTTAGTTCTAATTGTGCCATTTCTGGGTCATGTGGTAATAAAAAAACTTTTGCAATTACTCCTAAGTTAGAAAGTAACAATTGAAATTGTTGAGCTAATGTTTTATTACAAGTGAAATGAATAATTTTTGCTACTCTGTTACCTGTAGTACCAATCGAACCAGCAATGTCCATAAACCCTTGAATAAAAGAGATAGCCCAAGATTTACGCCCTTGAAACAACCATAATGGTAAGGTTCTTCTTCTCCGACTCACAGTGGACATCCCTATATGCTTTAGTAACTCTACTAAATCGTTATCTACATACGACCAAACATTTCCTACATCTTGTTTAAATATAGCCCCTAAAATCTTACCACTTTCTAGAAACTCTCTCATTTGTTGTGTAGTAGTTTTTACGGTAATGTAATACTTACCATTTTGTTTTTTGTGGGTTCCTTGAGATAACCATAGACCAAGAAAATAGGCAAAATCTTTGGTCATGCCTTGATTAGGTTGTAGCCAACCTTTTGTTTTAGGGACATATTGTCTTTTGATTTTGAAACCATCTATAGGGTCTTTCGTACCCCAAATGTCCATACCATGTGCTATAGCCACTGTGTCCCCCTCTTTTAGTTCTTCCATTTTTTTCCAGCCATTTTTTGTCCAAATAGGATGGTTTAAAGAAGCTTCTAAAGTGAATCCAAAAGAAGATGTGATGATTTTGGTATTGGTATATCCATTATTAAAAAAAGAATCTGCTTTATGAAATTCATTATTGAGTCCATAAAGTTCAACATCCTTTAGCGGTTGATACTCTTTTGCACAACTATCCTGATTAAATTCAACAATTTCTGTCATGCCTTGTCTAGGTAAGACAAAGGTGTTAGGAGCCACACAACCTGTTAATAAAGCACATGACCCTTTTGTATCAATTAATGCTGGCATAATAACTTCCGACCATGCTATAGGTTTAACGTCTTGCATTTCATCTAATCCTGCGAAATAAATTTTTAACCCTCTACAATTGTCTCCATTGTCCTCATTTAAACCCCTTAAAATTATATCCGGTTTGTTTCCTTTAACTGAAATTCGACATTCAGATTTATAAATTCTCTCTATTCCAGGATGCCCATCTAATAATTTTACTAAAGGATTCCAATGAATTTGTTTGGCTTGTTTTAATGAGGGCATTCCCAATAAAACTACAGGCGGTGATGCTTTATCATACGCCCCTTTATAATTGAGTGCCTTATCTATAATCATTGTCAACATAAGTCTCGATTTACCGTATCTTCGGGAACTCACTAATACTTTAAATCTTTTAGGACTAACAAATACTGTTTGTTGACCAGGGTGCAAATATAACTTTAATGTTTTATTCCTTTTTAACATCCAAAACCCTATTCAAAGTTTATCGAAACTCACATCAAAAAAATGGGCGAAACTTTCCTTAACTTTATGCGTCTTATCACAGATTTGCAAAAACCCCTTGACAATCTAGTTTAGAAGTGCTATTATATATATAACTGGTATCAACTAAGATTAAATTATGCGTCAATCCACCGACAAAGACTTTGTTAATGCACTAACTTCTTACTGGGAGTTCACAAGCACTACTGTCGTATATCCTTCAAAAAAATCACTGGAATACGTCACTCTCGGTTTGATTAGTGAAATCAACGAATTGGTTAACAACTCTTTTGCTTTGCTTATGGCTCATCAAGAAGGTGAGCTAGAGGTCGAAGAAAGTGTTTTAGACATAGAACGAACCAAGTTGCTTTTAGAACTAGGCGATATACTTTACTATGTGACTCGTTTGTGTATTCACCTCGGTTAT
>Ga0315899_10004735_pt1 | contig 14686 bp, 16 predicted proteins | sample LakEriMetagenome_2_FD_203518 | JGI IMG/M metagenome (GOLD analysis project Ga0315899, IMG submission 203518) | Freshwater fungal communities from buoy surface, Lake Erie, Ohio, United States - Buoy 4 MA112 | ecosystem: Environmental > Aquatic > Freshwater > Lake | place: USA: Lake Erie, Ohio... | reverse complement strand
GGCCGGGTCGGCGGGCACCAGCGGGTAGTGGCGGCCGTCGGCGGCCCGGGGCAGGTCAGGGTAGGTGGGCAGCGCCAGCGTGGGCCGGGGGGCGCTTGGCGTGGCGGGCGGGGTGGGCACGTCGGCGCCGACGCCGGCGGGCGCCCGCAACACGGTGCTGCAGCCCATCAGCAGCGCGGCAAGGGTGAGGCCGGGCCAGGGGGAAGGGCGGCGCGCCATCAGTGGCGAGGCGTGCCCGAATCAGCCAGGAGGTCGTCTTCCGGTCCGCCAGCCAGGCCGCGGAAGCTCTGGCGCAGCAGATCCAGCCAGCCGCCGCGGTGCTCCCGCAGCTCCTGGCGGGCGGCCCACTCGGTGGCCTCCACCTCCTCCTCCGGGAGCGCCACCGCATCCACCAGCTGGCGGTAGGCCTGCTTCTCGCGCGGGTTGATCGCCTCGCGGTCGCCGGGGGCCCGCCCGACGAGCACCATCATGAACGCAAGCTTGAGGGCCAGCTGGCGGTCTTCCAGGCTGGGGAGAGCGCGGGCCAGGGTGTTGAGCAGCTCCCGCGAGGCGGCTCGGGCGGCGATGATTTCCACCGCTTCGGTGGAGGGGCCCTCCCCCCCCGGGGGCGTCAGATAGCGGGCCACCAGCTTGGCGAGCAGCCGTTGTTCCTCGGCGCTGAAATCACCGTCGCACCAGGCCACGGCGCAGACGATCCGCAGCAGATCGAGCTCTTCGGATCCGGGACCGCGGGCCGGGGCCAGGTCTTCCGGGAGCGGGGCGTGGGGGTCGGAGGACATCGGCAACTGCAGCGCGGGCCTGTCGCTCATTCTGGATGGCGCAGGCTCTCCAGCACGCCGTTCTGGTGCAGATCGGCCAGCGCGTCGTAGCCGCCGATCGCCTCGCCATCCAGGAAGATCTGGGGGAAGGTGGTGCGGCCGCTGCGTTCGGCTAGCGCCTGCCGTTGTTCGGGGCTCGTCACGGTCGCCAGCTGGTGGGGCACGCCGAGGGTGCGCAGCATGCGCAGGGCCCGTGCCGAGAACGGACAGCCTGCGATCACGGCGATCTCCAGGCGGGGTTCGCTGGGCTGGGATCGGTGGGTGGGATGGGATTGGACGCTGGGCTGGGCCTGGGGCTCGGAAGCCAGATCCCCTTGCAGCAGGCCCACGAGCAGATCGGCGCCGCTGCGGATCAGGGTGCCGGGCTCCAGGTGGCCGCCCCATACCTGGCAATCACCGTCCGAGAGACTCAGGTGCAGATGCACCCCATGGGGGGCCAGGGTGCCCTGGAGGGTGATGATCTCCAGATCCCCCTCCAGCACGCTCGGGCCTGGCCGTCCGGGGCATTGGAAGGCGGCCCGCGAGAGGTTGCCGACCACGCCGAGCACGAAGCCGCTTGCTCCCTGCTGCGCCGCCAGCTGCTCCAGGCTCAGGCGCAGGTCGCTGCCTGGCTCGAGGTGGATCGGCACGACGCGCATGGCGGAACCCTCGGCATAGCGCCGCCCACCTTACGGGTTGAACCCGCCGCCCTCTCCCTCGCCGCTTTCCCCCTCGGCGCCCCCGCCCACCAGCACCCGCGAGCCGCGCTCGCCGGCGATCACCTCGATCCCCTGCCGAATCCGCTCCCGCAGGGCGCCCACGTGGCTGATGATCCCCACGAGGCGCCCCCCCTGGCGCAGGCGGTCGAGTTCATCCATCGCCAGCTGCAGGTTGTCCGGGTCGAGGGTGCCGAAGCCTTCGTCGATGAAGAGGGTGTCCAGGGCCAGGCCGCCGCTGTGGGCCTGCACGGTGTCGGCCACCCCGAGGGCCAGGGCCAGGGAGGCCTGGAAGGTTTCCCCTCCCGAGAGGCTGGACACCTCCCGCTCCTCGCCGGTGTAGGCATCCAGCACCCGTAACCCCAGGCCCGCCTTCACCCCCCGCCGCCCCTCCACATCGCTGAGCCGCAGCTGGTAGCGGCCGGCGGTCATCAGCTCGAGCCGCAGGTTGGCGAAGCGGCAGATCTCCTCGAGGTAGGCGGAGAGCACCCATCGCTGCAGGGAGATGTGGGGCTGGCTGCGTCCCAGGCAGCGATCGGCCACCCGGGACACCACCTCGGCCCGCTGCCGCTGCTGCTCCAGGGTGGTCGCCGCCAGGCGGTGCCGCTCCGCCAGGCGCCGCAGCTCGCTGCGGGCTGCCTCCACCCGGGTGCGCCGCTCCAGCGCCCGGCTGCGGGCGCCATCGGCCAGCACCAGCCGCTGGTCGGCGGCGGCGGTATCGGGCCGTGGTTCGGGTAGATCCTGGAGATCAGGGGCCTCCAGCAGGGCCGCCAGGCGCGTGCCCTCCTCCTCGAAGCTGCGGATTCGCGCCTGCCACTGCTGGCGTTCGTGCTCCTCCCGCAGGGCGGCCTGGGCGAGGGCGGCATCGGCAAAGCCGCTGGGGGCCAGATCCTCCGTCAGGCGCCGCTGCGCTTCGGCGGCGCGGCTGGCGGCCCGGGCCCGCTCCTCCACCAGCGCCCCCAGCTCCTCGAGGGCTTTCTCCAGGGGCGGGAAGGTGTCGAGGACCGCCGTCGGGGCGGTGCCCTTCCCCAGCTCCGCCTCCACCCGTCCGGCGAGTTCCCCGGCGCGGCGTTCGCCGTCGTCGGCCTGCTGGCGCTGCCGGGTGGCCTGCTCGCGCAGCTCCCGCAACCGCTGCTCATAGCGTTGCCCTTGGCTGACCAGCTCCTGCAACCGCTGCTCCAGGGCCGGAACCTCAGCGGCCTCCCGGAACGCCAATGCCAGGGCCTGGCCGGTTTCGGCCGCTGCGGCCCGGATGGCGGCGGGACGCTCTTCCCCCAGGCGCTGCTCGAGCGCTTCCCGTTCCGCCTGGCGCCGCGCCCGCTCCGCCGCCGCCTGCCGTGCCCGCTCCTCGGCGGCGGCCCGATCCCGTTCCGCCGCGGCGATCTGCGCATCGGACACCGGGTCGGCCGCCGCTTCGGCGGGCTGGGGATGGCCGGTGGCGCCGCACACCGGGCACGGCTGCCCCGGCTGCAGGTCGGCGGCCAGACGGGCCGCCATCCCCGCCAGTTGCCGTTCCCTCAGCTGCAGGAGCGCAGCGCGGCTGTCGTTCGCCGCCCCTTGGGCCCGGACGGCCAGCTCCCGCGCCTCCCCCTCGCGGCTGCGGGCGGCCTCGAGGTGCTCCAGGATTTCCAGTTGCGTGCGGGCCTCGGTGTCGGCGCGCTGCAGCCCATCCAGGCGGTCGGCGGCGCGGCGGGCTGCCGCCAGTTGCCCCTCGCCCGCCTGCCGTTGGGCCTCGGTGGCCGCCAGCAGCTGCTCCCCCTTCGCCACCCGGGTGGCGGCTTCCACCGCCCCTGTGGCGGCGGCGGCGGCGGCGCGGTGCAGGCTGGCGGCTTCGGCCGCCACGGCCGCCAGGGCTTCCAGCTCCGTGCGCCGGGCGGCCAGGGCGCGGGAGGCCCGCGCCAGGGCGGCCGTGGCCGGCGTCTCCCGCAGGGACAGGCCCCGTACGGCGTCGGGCAGGGCCTGGGGCAGGGCATCGACCCGATCCCGCGCCTGCTCCGCCTGCCGCAGCCCCGCCGCCAGCCTCTCCTGCCCCTTAGCCAGGGCGATCCGTGCTTCGTGCTCGGCCCGCAGGCTGCTCCGCAGGGCCTCGGCCCGCTCCGCCACCGCCAGCGCCTGGCGCATCGCATCGATGGCGGCCACCTGGGGCTGCCGTTCGGCGGCACGCAAGCGGGCGGTGGCGCGCCGATCCCAGCGTTCCGCCAGGCTGGCGGTGTCGCCCTGGTGGCGGCGCGCGCGCTCCAGTTCCTCGCTGGCGGCGGCCAGGAGCCTTTGGCCCTCGGCCTCCTCCGCTTCCAGGGCCTGCACCAGCCCCTCCAGCTCCCGCTGGTCGGTTGGCACGTTGTGGGGTGCTTCCTGCGGATCTGCTCCGTCTCCGGTCCGCCAGGGGGAGGCGACATGGGCGGCCTGTTCCCGCAACCCCTCCAGCTCCCGCTGGCCATCGAAGACCGCCCCCCGCGCTGAGCGGGCCTGCTCGTCCAACCAGAACGCTGCCCGTTCGTAGAGGGTGGTTTCGAACAGGGTCTTGAGGAGGCCCTCCCGCTCTTCGGTGCGGGCGCGCAGCACCTCGGCGAAGCGCCCCTGGGGCAGCAGGATCACCTGCCGGAAGCGGGCGCCATCGAGCCCCACCAGCGCCGTGATCTCGCGGGACACCTCGGCCGGCGCCCGCGCCACCGCTTCGGCCCCCTCGCCCCCCAGGCGCAGCAGGGCGGCCCGGGCTCCGCGGCTGGTGGTGCCGGTGCCGCGGCTCTTCGGCAGGGTGCAGGCGGGGGATCGCTCCACCCGCCAGCGCTCGCCGGCCGCGGTGAATTCGAGCGCCACCCGCGGCACCGCCGTGGCCGCCGCGTGGTCGGAGCGGAGCCCCTTGACGCTCCGCTCGCCGGTCACCTCCCCGTAGAGGGCGAAGCAGAGGGCGTCGAGCAGGTAAGTCTTGCCGGCGCCGGTGGGGCCGTGGATCAGGAACAGGCCATCGCGGGCCAGGGCATCGAAACCGATCACCACCGGTTCGGCGTAGGGCCCGAACGCCTCGATCTCCAGCCGGTGGGGTCTCATGGTTCTTCGCCCTGCCCGGCGGCCTCCAGGGCCTCCCGCAGCAGCCGCACCTCCGCTTCCTCGGCGGGGCGCCCCTGCTGATCGGCGAAGAAGGACAGGCTGCGCTCCAGCGGGCTCAGGCGGGGCCCGATCCGCTCGGCCCGGGACGCCCCCCCCTCCCCGGCCCGCTCCGGCGGGCGATGGCGCAGCTCGGCGATGTGGGGAAAGCGGGGTCGCAGCCGGGCCATCGCCTGCAGCGGCAAGCTTTCATCGGTGAGGAACACCCGCAGGCGGGCCTGCCGCGCCTCCTCCAGCGCCGGATCGTTCAGCAGCGTCTCCAGGGGGCCCTCGATGGTGCGTAGCGACCGGCCCACCCCCAGGGGCACCACCTCCACGCGGACCGTGCCGTCGTCGGCGAGATCCACCAGCCGCACCGACTTGCGCTGCCCCTCCTCGGAGAAGGAATAGGGAAGGGGCGTGCCGCTGTAGGCCAGGCGGGGGCCATCGAGCTCCTGGGCGCCGTGCAGATGGCCCAGGGCCACGTAGGCGAACTCTGTGAAAGCGGCCACGCTCACCCGCTCCACGTTGCCCACCGAGAGCTCCCGCTCCGATTCCGAGGGGCTACCCCCGGCCACGAAGGTGTGGGCCACCAGCACGGCGCGGCCGCCGCGGCGGGCCCGGTCGGCGTGGATGCGGGCCAGGGCCAGGCGCGTGACCTCCTCATGGCCGAGGCGGGCCGGCATTGCGCCCGGCTCGGGGGGCGGCAGCAGGGCGGGGCCGTCGAGGCTGGGCTCCAGGAACGGCAGGGGGTAGATGGCCACCGGCTCGCCACCACGGCGCGGGGTCACCAGCACCGGTTCGTCGCAGCGCCGGGCATCGCCGCGGATCGTGATACCCAGGGAGCCCAGCAGCCCGTCGTAGACCGACACCCGCACGTTGGAGTCGTGGTTGCCGGCGATCGCTACCACCGCCGCACCCGTTTCGCGCAGCTGCCGCACGGTGGCATCAAACAGCCGCACGGCATCGGCGGGGGGAATGGCCCGGTCGTAGAGGTCGCCGGCGATCAGCACCGCATCCACCTCCGCTTCGGCGGCGATGGCCGTGATTCGCGCCAGGGCCTCGGTCTGCTCCTCCAGCAGCGATGTGCCGTGGAAGGAGCGACCCAGGTGCCAGTCGGAGGTGTGCAGCAGCCTCATGGGGGGGGATCGAGCAGCTGGATGCGGTACAGCACCTCCTCCAGGGCATCGGCCGCCTGCACCCCCGCCCAGCGGGCCGGGTTGGTGGGCGTGCAGCAGGCGGGCACCGGCGCCAGCACGGTCCAGGGGCGGGCATGGCAGAACTGCACCACGCTCAACCGCTCCTCCCCGCTGTCGGCGGGGGCCACCACCCGGTGCCAGCCCGCGGGGATCGTGCCGTTGCTCAGGCGCTCCAGCATCAGGCCGGTGTTGAGGATCACGCGCCCGGGGGGCGGCATCGCATCCACCCAGTTCCCCTCCACCTGCACCTGCAGCCCCGGCCCGGTGGCCCGCGGTAGGGCGGTGATCAGGTTGATGTCGGCGTGGGGAGCGGCCCAGAGATGGCCCTCTCCCGGGGCCTGGGCCATGGGGGGGTAACGGATCGCCCGGCTCAGGGTGGGGGCCTCCTGGGTGATCTCATCGAAGAAGCCTTCGGCGCAGCCCATGCCCAGGGCGATGATCCGCAGGAAGCGGCGCTGCAGCTCGGCCAGCTCGCGGTGGAAGCGGCCCAGCACCGCCGTGATCCCGGGCACTGCGGCCTCGGGCAGCACCGGGGTGGGATAAAGCACCGGGTAGCGGCGCCGCAGGGGATGGGCGGCGGGCAGATCCTCGCTCCAGTTGAGCATCTCCTTCCAGTCGGCCCGCTCGCTGCCGGCGGCCGTTTCCACCAGGAGGCCGGTGTAGCCGGTTTGCCCGCTGCTGCCGGGGGCGCGGAAGTGGCCTTTCGCCTCGGGCTCCAGGGCGAAGAAGCGCGCCAGCATTCCGTAGGCGTCGTCGAGCAGGGTGGGGGTGAGATCGCAGGCGGCGTAAACGAAGCCGGTGGCCAGGCTGCGCCGCACCCCATCGATGACGGCGTCGCGGCTTCTGGCGTCACCCCGTTCGAAGGCCAGCAGGTCGACCTCGAGGATTCCTTCGCCGTGGCTGGCGGCTCCGGCGGCAGGGCTGCCAGCAGAGGAGGCGTCAGCGGCAGTGGTGTCAGCGAAAGAAGCGTCAGCGAAAGACATCGGCGACAGCGGATCGACGGGAGACGGCGACAGGCCCAAGCGTTGCATGTTCAGTACAAGCGTACTAGGCTCGGGTCAGGTATGGATCCGATCCATGGCTTCCCGCCTCCTCCCTCTCCCCTCCCGTCCCCCGGCGACGTCCCAAGCCAAATCTCCGTCCAAATCTCCGTCCACATCCACGATCACGGCCGCGCCCAAGGTGGATCCCGCCGTGGAGCCCTTGCGGCGCGCCAACCCCCATCGCTATCGCGATGTGCGCCCCGGCCATTTGGCCGTGGTGGCCGGCAGTGGGCGTCCCTGGTTCATCGGTCGTGTCTGCGATGTCACCGCCCGCCCCTGGGGCCGCACCCCCACTTTTGTGCAGGTGATCAACGTGGACAGCGGCGATGTGGAGCGCATCCCCGCCCCCTGGATCGTCGCCCTGATGAGTGAGCAGGGCCTGGCCTGAGGCGGGGGCTGCGATCAGCGCTGCCCAGGCGTGGCGAAAACCCGGCGCACCTGGGGCAGGTCCTCGCAGAAGGGGGGGCGTCCCATCTCGGCCGCCGTTTCCACCCGTTTGCCATAGCGCCGCTGTAGGGCTTGCAGCCGCAGGGTGATGCCGCACTGGGCCTCCAGCCAGCGCAGCTGGGGCTCCCGCTGCCGGGGCATCGGTCCAAGGGCCTCGGCCTCCCGCAGCAGGGGCGCCAGCTCATTGGCCCAGAGCGAGAGGGTCACCGGATCCTCCGGCGGCTGCCGGCCCCGGGTGAGCGCCGCCTGATCCCAGGCGCTGCGCCGATCCGGTGAGAACAGAGCCAGCAGGCTGAACAAGAGGGCAGCCGCCACCGCGATCCCCAGGGCCTGGCGCGTCCGAACCCGCCGCCACAAACCCCGGCGCAAAAACGGCCAGCGCGTTGAACGGGCCGGCGGAGGCGGGGAGGGGGAGGAAGGGGAGGCCAAGCAAACGGTGGGCATGGGGGGCGGACCGCCCTGGCGTAGCGCTGCCCCGGCAACTCCGGCAACCACCGCCGGTCTGCACCCGCCACGCACAGGCCTCTCCTACGCCGCGGGAGGATGGCGGCCTACGGGGCTCCGGCGTGGTCCGCTTCGCGATCGAGCTGCTCCCCTGCCTGCTGCTCGGCCTGCTGCTCGGCCACCGTTGGCCCGCCCTGCCGGCCCGCCTGGCGCCTCCGCTGATGCACTGGGGCGTGCCGGTGTCGGTGGTGGGGCTGCTGCTCCGCTCCGGCCTCTCCCGCGACCTGCTGGCCTCCGCCCTGTTGGCCGCCGTCGCCAGCGGCGGCGGGCTGTTGCTGATCCGCCTGGTGCCCCCGCTGCGGCGCCGGCTGAACCGCGGCACCCTCCAGCTGGGCAGCGTCGTGGGCAACACCGCCTACTGGGGCCTGCCGGCCGCCCTGGCCCTGTTGCCCCCAGCCGCCCTCCCCCACGTCATCAGCTACGACCTGGTGGGCACCCTGGTCACCTGGAGCGTCGGGCCGCTGCTGGTGGAGGGGATCGCCGCCCGCCCCCGCCCAGTGCTGGTGGCCCTGTTGGCGAGCCCCGCCAGCCGCGGGCTGGCCCTGGCGCTGCTGCTCCAGCTCACCCCCTGGCGCGAACCCCTGGCCAGCCTGCTCTGGTTCCCCGCCCGGCTGGTGTTGCTGCTGGCGCTGACGCTGGTGGGTATGCGCCTGGCCCGAATGATTGCGCCCACGGCCCCTAAGGGCGCGCCGGAACCCGCCTTGGCGCTGGCCCTGGCCCTCAAGCTCGCCCTGTTGCCCGCCCTGCTGCTGGCCTTCAGCGCGCTGCTGCCCCTGCCCCAGGTTGTGGGCGATGCCGTGGTGCTTCAGGCGGCCGCCCCAACCGCCATCTCGGTGCTGCTGATCGGCGAGGCGGCCGAGTCCCGGGGCCACCAGGGTGAGGCGGCACCGGCGGCATCCCTGGTGCTCTGGAGCACCGGGATCGGCTTGATCAGCGTGCCGCTGTGGGGGGCGCTGCTCCAAGGGCTCCCCCCCGGCTGAGCCGCCGCAGAGTTTCATGGGGCTGTTCGCCGAACAGGCCCCGGTAGTCGCGGGCGAAATGGCCGGCGTTGTGGAATCCCCAGCGATGGGCCAGATCCATCACCCGCACCTCCCCCGGCCCGTGGTGCAGGAGCTGGCCGTGTACCCCGTGCAGCCGCCGCAGCTTGAGGTAGGCCATCGGCCCCATGCCCAGGTGCTCGCGGAAGCCGCGCATCAGGCTGCGACGACTCGCATAGACCCTGCAGCAGAGATCCTCCAGCGTGATCGGGGTGCTGGGGTTTTCCCGGGCCCACTCCTCCACCAGCTTCACCAGCTCCAGCCGGGAGGGTTCGCGCACCACACCGGCCTGCCGCTCCAACCCATCCACCAGGCTCTCGAGCACCAGGGGCAACAGATCGCCGGCGAGCCGCCGCCTGTGCTCCAGCCGGGCCACGAGATCGGGCGAACGCCGGGCCAGCCGAAACAGGCCGTGCAGGAAGGCCCGCAGCTCCCCGAGGCGCTGGGCCTCCAGCCGCAGCCAGTTGTGCCGCACCAGCGGCCGTTCCAGCTCCGGACACCCCAGCCGCTCAGCGCTCTCCAGCAGCAGGCGGCGCTCCACCCGCAGCAACGCCAGGCCATAGCCGTCGGGGGTCACCAGGTGGACCTCGCGGAAGGGATCGAGCCCGTAGATCGCCTGCTCCGGCAGCTCCTGACCGTGGGCCTGCAGCCCCACCGGCCCCCGGGCGATCGGCGCCAGCGAAAGGCCGAAGGCATAACAATCCTGCGGCTTGGCCCCGATCGCCAGCACGGGGGTCTCGAGGCGCACCTGCAGCACCTGCATGTGCTCCAGCAGCACCACCATCCCGGTGGCCCGAAAGGGCCCGCTCCGAAGCTGTAGCACCTCCAGCTCCAGGCCTATCTTTTGCAATAACGAGGTAAAGACCTCGATGTCGCCACAGTCGAAGCGCCGCGGAAGCCAGCGAGAAGAAACATCCACAACGGCGGGGATTCGGCTTCCTGGGCGGCAAGCCTGCCACGGAGTCCCCAGGCCGGTCGACAGGATGGCAGCTTCCGCACACCGCCGCTCCCGCCGTTCCATGGCAGGTTCCCCCCGCCGTTCCGCCCCTCTCTCTCCGCTGCGGCGCCTTGGGGGCACGGCAGCGTTGCCACCCCTGCTCCTGGCCATCAGCTGGGCCCAGGAGTTGGTCGACCAGATCGTGTTCGGCGGTCGCTTCAACCTGCCGATGCTGCCCCGGGGACCGTTCCTTGGGGTGCTGACCGCCCCCTTCAGCCATGGGGGCTTCGGCCACCTGATGGCCAACAGCCTCTGGTTTCTGCCCCTCTCGTGGCTGGTGCTGCTGCACGGGCGCCGCGCCTACCTGGCGGTGTGGCTGGGGGTGCTGGTGGCGGCCCTCCCGGTGTGGTGGTTCTGGCCGGTGGGCAGCCATGGCCTGTCGGGCGTGAATTACGGCCTCCTCGGATACCTGCTGCTGATCGGCTGGCTGGAGAAACGCCCCCTTTCGCTGGCCCTTTCGTTGTTTGCGCTGCTGGCCTATGGCGGCCTGCTGCCCGCCCTTCTGCCCGTCTTCAGTGCGCCGGGGGTGAGCTGGATCGGGCACGTTTCCGGCTTTCTTGGTGGCGTGCTGGCGGCTTGGGCGATCCATCGGGAGCCCTGAGGATGGTGCTCCCCTTGCTGGCCGCCATCCCGCCGCCACTCCCTGCCCCGGCGGCCCTTCTCCAGCTGGACGGGGCGCCCCTCGATGGCGGGCGGGTGCGGGGGGGTGCCCGGCTGCCGCTGGAGCGGGCCGCCGGGGGGGACACCCCCGTGCTGCCGTTCCAGGCCCCCGCCGGCTCGGTGCGGCTCCTGCTCGACAGCGGTGCCTCCTCGACGATGGTGACGCCCGCCCTGGCCCGCCGTCTCGGCCTGGCCAGCCGAGCCATGCCGGAAGGGGCCGCGGCCCTGGCGGGCGGTGGTGGCGACTGTGCCCTGCCCGCCGCCCGCCGCACCACCCTGCCGACGCTGTCGCTGGCGGGGCTGCGGATCGAGCGGCTGGAGGCGCTGCTGTTGCCGATCGCCGCCCTGCCGCCGGGGGTGGATGGGGTTCTGGGGGTGCCGACTCTGCGGCGCCTGCCGGTGTGGGTGGATCCCAGCGGTGGCGGCGGTCTGGCGCTCGGGCCTCCGGCCCTGCAGGCGGCGGCCTCGGCGGGTGCCCCACGGTTGCGGTTGCCTCTGCGCCTCCATCGGGGGGTGCCGCTGCTGGAGCTGCAGGGCGAGGGCCGGCCGATCCCCGCCCTCGTCGACAGCGGGGCCGAGGGGCTATTTCTCAGCCCTTCTCTGGCGGGACGGCTGGCGCCGCTGGGGACTGCCCAGCCCCTGCGGCTGGTGGGGGTCTGCGGGGAGCAACCGGTCAGCCGTCGCGCTTACGCCGGATTGGGCTTGCCCGGTGAGCCCCCCGCCAGCCTGGAGCACCCGATCGAGGGAATCGTGACGACCAATCCGATCTTCGAGCAGCTGGGGGTGGAGGCGATCGCCGGCCAGGAGCTGCTGCGCCACCGCCGCCAGCTCTGGCGGCTCGATGCCCCCCGCCCGGAGCTGCTGCTGTGGTGAGTGCCCCCCTCCTGAGTGCGCCCCTGGCCCTGGTGCTGCAGCGCTGCCTCGCGGCCCTGCGCACCCCCCTGAGCGCCACCGACCTGGCCCTCACGCTGGCCCTGCTCGGCGCCTACGCCGCCTGGGCCCTGCCCTGGGGCCTCCGCAATGGCTTCCTGCGCCGCCGCTGGCGCCCGTCCGCGCCGCGGCCGTTGGTGCGTCAGGCCCTGGCGCTGCTGCTGATGCCCTCGCTGGTGGAGGAGCTGCTTTTCCGGGTGGCGCCGCTGCCCCGGCCCGGCGAGGGGGTGGCGATTCCCTGGGCCCTGGGCTGGGCCGCTCTCGCCCTGCTGGCCTTCGTGGCCTATCACCCCCTCGCGGGTCGGCTCTGGTACCCCGCCGGCCGCGACCTCTTCCACGACCCCCGCTTTCTCGCCCTCTGCGCCGGCCTCGGGCTGGTGTGCACCGTGGCCTACTGGGCCAGCAGCTCCCTGCTGGCGCCTGTGGTGCTGCACTGGTTGGTGGTGCTGGTGTGGCTGGATCCGCTGGGGGGAGAGGAGCGGCTGCGTCACCCCGGGGCGTGACGCGGCCGCGGCGGCTCAGCCGTAGTGATTGGGCACGAAGAACTGCTCATTGCGGGGCGGCCGCTGATAGTCGCCCTGGGTACGGCGGGGGGGCAGCTTGAGCGCCTTGGGGGTCATGTCCTCGTAGGGCACCTTGCTGAGGATGTGGCGGATGCAGTTGAGGCGGGCGCGGCGCTTGTCGTCGGATTCGACGCTGAACCAGGGCGCTTCCGGGATGTTGGTGTGGGCGAACATCGCATCCTTGGCGCGGGAGAAGTCGACCCAGCGATCCCGGGATTCCAGATCCATCGGGCTGAGCTTCCAGCGCCGTGCCGGATCCTTCAGGCGCGAGCGGAAGCGCGCTTCCTGCTCCTCATCGCTCACCGAAAACCAATACTTCAGCAGGGTGATGCCGCTGCGCACGAGCATCCGTTCAAATTCCGGGCACGACTGGTAAAACTCCTGCACCTGCGCCTCGGTGCAGAACCCCATCACCTTCTCCACCCCGGCGCGGTTATACCAACTGCGATCGAACAGCACGATCTCCCCGGCGGCGGGGAAGTGCTGCACGTAGCGCTGGAAATACCACTGGGTGCGCTGCTGGTCGGAGGGGGTGCCGAGGGCCACCACCGTGCACCCCCGTGGATTGAGGGGTTCGGTGATGCGCTTGATCGTGCCGCCCTTGCCGGCCGCGTCCCGCCCCTCAAACAGCAGGATCAGCCGGGTGCCGGCGTGCTTGATCCAGTACTGCATCTTCACCAGCTCCACCTGCAGGCGGGCCAGTTCCTCCTCGTAGAGACGGCGATCCAGGCGGGGACGGCGGCCCTCGCCGGGATCCTGCAGGTCTTCGTAGACGGGGGAGGGGTGGTAGGAGTCGGAACCGGTCTCGATGCGGTGCCGTTTCGCCTTGGCCTTGCCCATGGGAGGTGGGGATCGCCCCGTGCTGCTGGCTCTTCCAGCCTTAGCCCACCGCGAGCAGGCGATCAGCCCCCGGCACCCACTGGGCGATCAGCTGCTCGATCCGCACCAGCTGGTAGCGGGTCTGCTCGTTGGGGCTGCGGTCGTATTGGTCGCGCAGGGCCAGGAGCTGGGCTTCAAAGGAATGGAGGACGGGATGGTCGTTGTGCATGGACGGGACCGTAGCGGCTGCGGCGCGGGTGCCGGGAACGGCAGCAGGCGACGCGAGCGGCGAGCAATTCAAATCTTAAACGAATCGGGAGATTGGTGCTGTCGGGTCGCCCGTCCGCCGGCTCCCGATCCGGCCATTCGTCTGGATAGGTTGATGGCATGGACCTGACGCCCTTCCTCGACAGCCTGGAGGGAGCCACCCTCGACGAAGTGCTGCTCTCGGTGGCGGTGCAGGGCAAGGTGGCGATCGCCATGAAGGGGCGCTTCCTGCTGCGGGCCGTCTGCGAGAGCTTCCAGGACCGCAGCCGCATCGGCTGTGCCGTCACCGAGGAGGAGACCTGCCTGGCCTATCTGGCCCGCGAGCCCTACGAGCTGCTGATCTGCACCGATCACCTGGAGAGCGGCAACGGCTTTGAGCTGGCCCGCAAGGCCCGGGCCGCCCAGCCGCCCCTGAAGGTGGTGGTGCTGGCCCTCGGCGATGTGATCCCGGCGGAATACGTGGATGCCCCCTGGCTGGAGGCGGTGGTGGCCGAGGCCGATGTGGTCGACGACCAGAGACCGCTGCAGGCTGCCGTGATGGCGGTCATGGGTCACCACTCCTACCGCAGCCCTTCGCTGCGGGGGGGCAGCCTCCCCTATCTCAGCTGCCCCCGCCTCACGCCACGGGAATATCAGGTGCTGGACCTGCTCGCCAGTGGCCTGAGCGATCGGGAGATTGCCCGTGCCCTGGTGGTGAGCGAGGAGACCGCCCGCACCTACACCAAGCGCCTGCTCCAGACCCTCGACGTCAACAACCGCCTGCAGGCGGTGCTGAAGGGAATGCGCTGCGGCATGGTCCAGCTCTGAAAGGAGTGGTCCAGCTCTGAAAGGAAGGGTCCAGCTCGAAACGGCAGCGCCCTGTTCGGCGGGGCATTGTCCCCGGATGGGGGGCGCGACCCCTGGAGCGCTCGCCGCACAGTCAACGGGCCTGAGCGGGTTCCCCCCGGCCATGACCCTCTCCCCCCCGCGCCCGGACCAAGCGCTGCCCACCCCCTCCGGTGAAGCGATCACCATCGGCGAGCTGGAGGCCAGCTACTCCACCTATTGCAAGGCGATGCGCCTGCTGATCCGCGAAGGCCGCAGCCTGGCCCGCATTCAGCGCACGGTGTGCTGGCAACGGCTGGAGTCCCTGCACCGAAGCCTCCCGAGCCATTACCGCGATCCGGAGTATCTCTATCTGCTGTTGCGGCGCGAGATCAACGGCGACGGCTGAACGGGCCCTCTCCCCCTAGGCTTCGCCCATCGACCCGCCTGCGGATGAGCGCGATCGCTCTGGAAATCCTTGCGATCCTGCTGCTGATCGTTGCCAACGGTGTCTTCTCCGGCGCCGAGATTGCCGTGCTCTCCTCCCGGCGGGTGCGGCTGGAACAGGAGGCCAGCAAGGGCGATCGCCAGGCGCGGGCGGCCCTGCGGCTCGCCGCCGAGCCCAACGAGTTCCTCTCCACGGTCCAGATCGGCATCACCTTGATCGGCATCCTCAGTGGCGCCGTTGGTGGAGCCACCCTGGCCGCCCGGTTGCGCCCGGTGCTCGACAGCCTGCCGGCCCTGCGGCCCTGGAGTGAGGCCCTCAGCCTGGGATTGGTGGTGGCGGTCATCACCTATCTGTCGCTGGTGGTGGGGGAG
>Ga0315899_10004734_pt1 | contig 14688 bp, 6 predicted proteins | sample LakEriMetagenome_2_FD_203518 | JGI IMG/M metagenome (GOLD analysis project Ga0315899, IMG submission 203518) | Freshwater fungal communities from buoy surface, Lake Erie, Ohio, United States - Buoy 4 MA112 | ecosystem: Environmental > Aquatic > Freshwater > Lake | place: USA: Lake Erie, Ohio... | reverse complement strand
CCGAGGGGGAAGGGTCTTCTAGCCTCCTCACACTGTGACAACAACGGGCTAATTTTTGCTGGGGTAAGCGGGGATCGCGGCGGCGGTGGTTCGCTGGTAACATGGTGTCCCTGCTCCGCAACCGCGTAAAACGGAGCGCCCCAGTGGTTTTCGTGGCGGGGTGTAGCAGCGGTAGCTAGGCTGCCTCATAAGCAGACGGTCGGTGGTTCGAGTCCACCCCCCGCTACCAATTTTGATCCATGGTGTAGAGAAAGCCGACGGGCATAAGACACGCTGGGCCGTATGGTCCAGAGGTTCGGGTACTTTGGCTGATAGACGGTGGGGTGTTTGCAAGACTACTCACTGGAACCAACAGTTGAAATCCAGCCGTTCAATCCGATGGGTCATCCATTTACAGTCAGTCGCAGATGAAAGACTCGATCTCCGAAATGCTTCGTGCATTCCCTCCCCAGATCATCCGGCTCTTAGCGCGGGAGGGTAAGGGTCGAGGGGCCAAACGCCTCACGCATCACGACATCGCCAAGCGTAGCGGGCTCTCCTATGAGAAGGTGCGCGACCTGTCGCTGATGAAGTCGTGGGCCAAGGTCTCCATCGGAGACGCTGACGCATTCATGCGAGGCTGTGGCGTCACACTCCGCAACCTCTGGCGTCACCGCTACTTCCTCCGCAGGTCTCTCGACCCGCGGAAGACTGTCAGCCCCCTGTCATTCACATCGAGGCGGGGCGCAGCGCAAAAGCCCCCGCCGCCCGAGCTTTTGGTCGCAGCAGCCTTGAGCCGGACACGCTCTTCGGCTTCGAGATCTTCAGCTTCTTCGGCTTGAGCTTCGACATCTTGGTCTTGATCGTCCGCAGCGCCTTGGGTGTTGCGGAGCGACGCATCTTCCTGAACTTGGAGTTCATTCGATCGATCGCAGTCTTCGGCTTTCCGCCAACCCGCTCGTACTCACCGCGGCTTCCCGATTCAGGCACCAGGCTGGCAAGCGCCTTGTTGGCGTCTTCAGCCTTCTGATAGGCAGCACGCTGGCTATCGCTCATGCGAGAGAGCAACCCCTCGCGTTCGTCGTCGGTCAGCTTTCGGCCGAACGTCTTCCGATCAACAGATCGGCCGGCGATCGCAGACTTCACAGCACCGTACGGATCGGTGCCTCCGGTCTTCTTCTTCTCTGCAGCGGCCTGCTCAAGCAGGCTTCTGGCCTCCTCGAGATTGCCGCTGGAGGCAGCGGCCTCAGCCTTCTTGACGAGGTTGCTGAACTTGGTGGGCGTTCCACCCTGGCCGCCCTTGTCGGAGAGCTCCAGCGGGCCAGCAGCGACGCGGGCTGCACGTCCCGCATCGGCCGATGCATCTGCAGCACGCACCCCGGGCAGTCGGTTAAGCACAGCATCGGTTCCGGGAACCGTCTGGCGCAGCGTGTTAACCAGCGTTCCGGTCCAGTCGCCAGTCTTCATGCCGCTCTCGATAGCGGAGGAGAACGTCTTGGCCAGCTGCACGCTCTGCGAGAAGCTGGCGATATCAGTCGGGGAGTTCCGGTAGGTTTGACCACCCACCAGATTGGCGATCGACTCTCCAGCGTAGGGGACCATCAAGCCAATCGACGCCGCGGCCAGCTTCGCGATGCTTCCAGGGGTGGTGTCTCGAAGCACATCGCCAACTCGGGTCACTGCGTACGGACGGCCCTTCACAAATTCGTAGAAGAACCCGCGGATCTCGTTGTTCCATGCACCAGAGATGGCAAGCACAGTCAGAAGAAGCGCCATCGAGACCGCTGAGTAAGCAGCGAAATTGATGTAGCCACGCTTCGGATCAACAGCAGTCAGGTTTCCAAGCGTACTGAAGTACCGGTTCACCCAGCTGGAGAACGTGAACAGGAAGTTGTAGATGCGACCCAACACGGTGCGACCCTGAATCGCCTCAGGCCGCATGCCCTCCATCGCGGCATTGGTCATGCCGAGAAGCTCGCGTGACACGTCCCGATTGAATCCCTCATCAGCAATCGGCGGGACGTCATCGATGCTAGTGCCGGCAGCCTTGGCAGCCTGCACCCGCAGCCAGTAGTCGTGCAGCACGCGCTCCAAGCCACCAAGCCCAGAGAACGCCTGACGCATGTTGACCAGAGTCTCGCGCTGCCAACCGGCCGCCTCAGCCTCAGCCTCGCTGATCAGGTTCTTCGGGTCGGACCAGTTGTCCCATCCGGCAGCGCCAGACGCCGCACGCTTCTCCATGATTGAGATGCCGGAGCGCATCACAAGGTTCATGGAGTCCTGAATGGACATGAGGTTGATCAGGTTTGCCACTCGATCAACCGAGGCCGGGATGTTTTGGATCGCCAGCGCGACGTGAGGCAGGAACCACTTCGAGAACACACTCTCGAGCATTTGCGACGTAGATCCCTTGGAGTCGGCAAACCCTTCAACAGGAGATCCATACCCTCCGAGTTGTCGGATGATTCGAGCACGCTCAAACACGCCCAATCGCGGAGCGGCGAATCCCTCGAAATTGGATCGAGCCTGCATCCTCTGAAACTCCTCGGTGCGCTCAGCGAACTTGCGCATCAGGAACATGGACTTGGACTTGTTGGCCTTGAGCCATCCAGACACCGCCTTGTTCTCGGAAGACAGCGCGGCAGCTGTATCCCAAGCGCCTCTGACAATCTGCAGCAGGCTCTGTTTGACCAGGCTCTTCGGCTTGTAGCCCTGAAGATAGATGCTCGGAGTGAACTGGCCGGCAGTCACGGCCTGAGTGAAGTTCATGATCGCCGATGTCAGCTGAGCAACCAGCATCACACGGCGAACTTGCAGCATGTCCTCGATAACGGTGGTCTGAAGGCGTCCAACAGCAGGCTTCTCAAGCGTCTGCTTAAGAACATCGAGGCTGTTGTTGATCATCGTAACGAGATCTCTCAGCTGGCCTTGGTTCAGATACGCCTTGCCTGAGAGCACGTTGCGCTTCGGTTCAGTCCATTCGCGATTGAGATACCCAGCTGAACCAGTCCGGCTCTTGATCTCATCGTTGATCTTGGCGAGCTCAGCCTCGAACGCCTTCTTGGCATCACCCATCAACGCCAACTGGCGCATACGAATCGGCATCATGGCCGAGTGCGCGATCACGCCCTTGGCGCTGTCGCTCGACAGCGTGAAGTTGTAGAAGTTGGACGGAGCAACCATGTCACCACGAGGCTTGGTGAAGTTGTTTGATCCGCTGATGATCGAGTTAAACGAGTTGGCAGACAGCGCATCGGTCTTCAGAGCGGCAGTCTCTTCATCGCGATCAGAACCCTGAACCTGAGTCAGGTAAGACTCGACGAACTGACTGATCTCGTCGACCAGGCGCTGCGTTATCGCAGCCTTGCGAATCAACTCGTCACCGACATCTGGAGCCATTGCGTCGATGTCGTTGACAAGATCATCCAGAGTTCCAGGCAGCTTGCCAGTGGACGCGTAGCGATCTGCGAGTGCTTGGTAGATCTTCGCGTACGGAGAGTTCCTCTTGTAGAGAGGGCTCATCTCCGTGACGTGCTTGAGTGCAAAGTTGACGAACCACTTGCGATCCTGAAGAAGCGCAAGCCGGTTAGAGTATGCAGTGGATGCGCTAGTGCCGTAGTTGTACCACCGCTTCGCCATGTCGAGCACGCTTCCGGGAAGCTCGCTTCGATCCAGAATCATCGGAGTCGTGAACGCGCCACCCGCATAAGCGTAACGATATCGGGTGCGCTTCTCTCCGTTCTGAATGAACGACTCCTGAACCAGAGTCGGATAGTACATGGCGATGCCGCCGTTCTCGGAACCGCGAGCCGCCTTGTAGATCGCGTCAGCGAACCGGGCCTGAAGCTCGGCCGCCTTCACATCCTCCTTGGTGATGACGTGGCCGAATGCGGTGGTGTCGCCAACCTTGAGGTTGCGACCGGTCCGCTCCTGATTGCTGCCGAGGAACTCGTTCAGAACCTCCTTGTCCCAAGTGCGAGCATCGAGACCGGGGTGGCTCTTGATAGCGTTGTCGACAGCAAGGTTGATCGCGTACTCACCGTACCGCGGATTCATGCGAGCCGCCTCAATGCCAGAAGCAACCGACATGGATACCTTGAGCAGGATTCGGAGCTCCTTGCCGACAGTGCCCGGCATCAAAGACAAGACGTAAGCGCGATCGATCAGCGGCGTAAGGATCGGGATTGCGACACGCAGCCGGTTGATGATGTCAAAGCTGTTGATCGCGAGCGCAGCGTCACCCATCGGGTTGGAGAACAACGTCAGCTTGGTGCGCATCCACATCAGCTTGTAGCGATCGATCGGGCTCAGCGGCTTCTTGAGCTCTGACTCAATCGCGGCAAGCGCACTCATCACAACAGCGTTGTTGTTTGCGTTGACGGCCGGATCGGCGCTGTACTCGATGGTGTACAGCTGAGACCCAATCTTGTAGGTGACCTTGCGGTCGCTCTTAGCGCCCTCGGCACCGCCGTAATCGCCAGCGTTGCTGGACAGGATGTTCAGGCTGCGGATTGCCTCCTCGTACTGAGACGAGAACTCAGGCGACGCGACAAGGTTGTCGTAAACGTCGAGCTCTTGAACCAACTTGAGGATCTTGCGCTCCATCCGGTTGATGGTGTTGTCGAGCAGTCGAGCCTCCTCGATGGCTTTAGACTGCTTTTGAATGACTCGGCGATAGAGGCGAGCGAATGCGCGAGGGTTCACCTTGCGCTGCTTGTTGCCCGTCATTCCTGCAACAGCCTTCTCGAACGCATCCACAGAAGCCTTCACCCCGGCGATGTTGGAGTTGATCTTCTTGATCATCTTCAACGCAGGGATCAACCGGCGCATGGACTGAAGCGGCGTCTTGCCAGATGAACCAACAGTGAAGAGCGTGTTGATCGTCTCCGGCAGAACCTTTCCATCCAACATCTTGCGAGCAGCGATGATGTTGACGATGTCGTCGTTGGACTGAGCGTTGTTGAGCTCAGCATCCGTTACGCCTTCAGCAATCGCCGAGATCGCCTTGCGCATCTGGTCGGACTCCTTGTGCGTGCGGCGCACAATCTCAGACTCTTTCTCGATGGCTGTTTTTTGAGCAACGCTCAACGCGCCACTGACCGACTTCACGTCATCAACGTACTCCTTGTAGTCTTCGACAAGGTTGTCAACGACACCAGTGGTTGCAGCCACTTCAGCGTTTGCTGAGGCGAGGTTAGCTTTCAGTCCGTTGATCGAAGCGGCGTATTGCTGGCGCTCTTTTTCAAGCTCTTCAAGCACCTTGCTGCGTTCGTTCTCCACGTTTCTAGCCAGCTTATCGACAGCATGCGCAGCCTCGTGCTTGGCCTGTTCATCCTGCCATGTGGCAGTCGGCATAGAGGACAGCGGTTTTGGCGATTGCGATGCGCCAGCCTGTTCAACAAGCCAATTCAAACTGCGACGCACCTTGGAAGGAAGCGTTGCAATCTGAGCAACGATCGAAGCAGGGATCATCTGAGCCTGCGTCGCCGCCAAGTTCTCGATCGCGGCGATGTTGGCAGCGTTGAGTCCGGGTACAGATGTCAGGTCGTTCAGCTGCTCGGCGCTCTCAATCTGCGGTGCAGACATGAGCTCACCAACACCCTGATCACCCTCGCTGATGGCGACGTTAGGCGCGAACTGCTCGGTGCTCAGGTTGACAATCTGATCGAGCAGGGTCTTCTGCTCACCCTTGAACCCGAACAGGCGGCCAATCAGGTTGAGGAACTTGGTCCACAGCGACTGGCCATCCTTGTCGACCACACCGTTCAGCGCATCACGGAACTCCTGACTAGACATCGACTCGCCAACGAACTCAGCGAGGTTGTTGAAGTTGGAGCCGTGCTCCTGCAGGCCGTAGAAGCTGTTCGATCCGAGAGCATTGACGGCAGCGTCGCGCAGGCGGCGGACCTCGTTGCGGAAACTCACGTTGGTGCGCAGCGCGTACACCGTGGCCGCGTGGACCGCCTCGTGCATGACCAAGTAGTCGTGCGACGCAGCGGACTGGCGGATGTAGATCGTGTCGGACTGAGGATTGGCATCGTAGAACGCAGCCTGCCCGGGGCGCGGGGCGATGCGATCGAACTCGGCGTCGGACAGCACAACCACACGGGCACGGAGCTTGGCCTTGAGCAGCTTCTCAGCGATGCCGCGCATCCAGCTGCTGGCAGCGTTGCCGGAAAGCACGGTGTTGATGGCGTCAGCCAGCGTGGTCTCACCCTGCTGGAGAGACTGGTTTCCGGTGTTCTGGGCGGCGGCGTTGGCTAGGAGAGCTTCGCCTTCAACGATTGCCGCCTCAACGCCATCGATACCCTTCTCATCGTAGATGTCTTGAAGGTTTCCAGATGCAGTGAGACCGACGCTTCCGAGAGTTTCCGCGATTTTTTCAGGTGTTGTGCCCTCTCTTCTGAGTGCTTCAGTGACGCTTGCTGGCGCGTTGTAAATCAGTGACTTGAAGCCGCTGATAACAGCGTTAGTGAACTCAGCTGGAGTCAGCTGCCGACCACGCACAGCAGCCTCGGCCTTCTGGATTGCAGGAACAACAGCATCAGCAAGCGCCTCGACGTTCCTAAAGATGGACGCCATCGACGCAGCACTCTCCTTCTGGACAGGCTGAGCGAACTGCTCGATCGGCGAGCTCTCCTCTCCATCTTCGTCGACGGACGAGCTCATCGAGGTTGTTTTCTTTTCGACGAGTGACTTCTTGCGTGAGTTGCGAACAGCCCAGAGCAGGTTCTTCTTTGGCGAGAACCCAATAGGCGATTTGCTGTCGATGTTCTTGAGCACCCACTTCTTCAGGCCGCGATCGTAGTTTGTTAATACATCGTCTATTTCGACGTTGGCTGCACTTTGCTGGCCATCAATGAAGTCGAATGCGGTCTGCTGGTTGAACGCGGCCTCCATGGCCACGGACGCCCGCGTGCCAACCTGTTCACGAAGAGCATCCAACGCCTCCTCGTCAGCCTCGTTCTCATTGAGAGCGCCCCTCATGAGCTCGGAGAACCTGGGCCACATGGGATGGTTCACACCATCCTCCAAGATCGCTGCCACATTCTCGTCGTCGGTCTGGGTAATCTTCGACGGGCGGCCGACCTTCTTCTTCTCCTCCTGCTTCACCGGCTCACGCTTCTCGAGTAAGTTGGAGTTGATCACCGGGTACACACCACTGAGCTCGATGTTGCCGATCTTCTGGGTGTTCGGAGCCTTCTTGGACAGCTGCGTGACGCGAACCTGCGGCACCCCGTCCTTGATGGAGTCGATGGTGCCAAGCACCTCGTTCTTACCGGCGGCGGTGCGCCAGCGAATGGTGTCACCAGCCTTGATCTCGGTGCCATCACTGTACTTGGGCGCGGCTACTGGTCCTTGGGGCGCGATTGTTTGCGAACCTGCTGGCCCACTAGGCGTTTGGGTTTTGGCGGGCTGGACCGGGGCCACAGCCGCCGCTGAAGGCGCTTGGATTTGTGTACCATTTGAAGAGACGACCGGGGCTGCAACTGGGACACCACCCACAGGAGCAGCCCCGGTTCCCACCGGTAGCGAGGATTCAGTCGGCAGGGAAGTCGGGGTATTAGCGGCAGCACGGGCCTCAGCGGCAGCCTTGTCTTGAGCAGCCTTTTCGGCGGCAGCGCGGGCTTGGGCCGCAGCTTGCTCGCGGGCGGCTTGCTCTTGAGCAGCCTTCTCGGCAGCGGCCTTCTCAGCGGCAAGACGCTTGGCCTCAGCGCGTGCAGCAATCTCGGCTTCGATCTGGGCGTTGAGCTCCCTATCGCGCCTCTGAGCGTCTTCCAGCAGTGCCCTCAGGTTGGAGCCGGCATCAGGCCGAATAGACTGGGGAACTTCGCCGCGAGCGCCCGGCCCGAATTGATTGGCCTGATTCTCTTCAAGCTGTGAGAGCCTTGATCCAACCCCAGCGGCAGCGCGGTTAGCGATGGCTTCATCTTTCTGGCGTTCATCAAGGAGGCGCAGCATCACATCGATGCCTGCGTCTTCCATCTTCTGAGGAGCCTCACCACGGACTCCCGGGCCGTAACGGTTTTCCTGATCTTGCTCCAGTCTCGAAAGAGAACCAGCCACACCGGAAGCAGCGCGTTGAACAGCAAGGTTCTGTTCACGCGCGAGCTTGGCGTTCTCCTCAGCCATGGCTTGATCAGCCTCATCCATCCACGCTGGACGGGCGCGGCCACGCTCACGCCCTCGAGGGGCAGCCTCAGAATCGTACAGCGATGAAGCAGGGTCGACCTGCTGGGAAGTAGCGGCTTCCTGCACTGGGGCTGCAGCAGGGATGATCGCCTCAGCAGCAGTGACAGCATCGAGAGCCTCCTGAGCCCTATCACGCTGACTCTTGGTGAGCCGACCCTTGGCCAGTGTCGAAGCCAGTCGAGCGGAGTTGAACCCAGCATCGATCAAACCGAAGCCGATCGCCTCGGTGGCCAGCTGCTCAAGCGACGGGGCTTGGTAGTCCTGCACCCCGATGGCGGCACGACCAAGCTCACCGGCCCGCTCCTCCAGCATTTCACCGAACACGCCGTTCCACTTGGTGGTGTTGCGAACAGCATCGAGGAAGTCGTTGCCCTCGAACATGCCCGGGTACTTCTGGGCAACACGGCCCGCCACCGCCTGCTTGAGGCCAGAGGCCCAGTCGATCGTCTTGCCGAGACCAGCCTTTCTGGCACCGGCACCGAGCATGTCGGTGAGGAACCCGCCAGACCGCTCGCTCAGCACCTCAATGAACTGGTCTCCGAGCGCCTTGTAGGCAGCCGTCATGAACGGGTCGCCCTGCTTGGTCTCGGTGAAGTAGGTGCCTTCAGGGGACTCCTCCAGGTCAAAGCCCGGGGTCATCCGCTCAGCGGTCCCCGACACGATGCGAGTAGCACCGGAAGGAATGGTCTGAGCAGCAGCGCCGGAAACACCTCGAACGATCCGACCACTAACGCTTTTTGAAGCCCAGTCAGCAGCTTTTTTTGCTGCCGCTTCTGCCGTCTCCTTGCCAAGCGCCTTGACGGCACTGGAAGCGGCTTTCACGGCAGCCTTCTCGCCAGCGGTAGCAACACCTCCCGTCAGAGCCAGTTCACCAGCGAAGCCGGGAGCCTCGCCAAGAACTCGACCTACACCGTACGCAATCCGCTCCATCGTTCCGCGGCCCTCGGCCTCAGCAGCAGCCCTGTCTTCCTCGGCCTTGTACTCACGCAGACGCTGCATCTGCTCGTCAGAGGCGGTGCCTTCCCGGGCAGCAAGAGCCGCGCTCAGGACACCGACAGACTTCACCGCCTCTTTGCCGCCGCTGTAGAACGGAATACCGCCAGCCTCGAACCCGCGGCCGAAACCGCTGGTGAACGAGTCCCACACGCCCTGCTTCTCAGCAGCTGATGCGACCTGATCCTGCGCAGCTGATGGCGAACTGAAATAGTTCTGGTTAACGTACTGGTCGATTTGCTCATCGGACCAGTCGTCTCCGAACTGAAGGTTTCCGTGGCCTTCAACTGCAATGATCTTGGGCATTTGCGTGTAGGTCTTTTGTGCTGAGCGAAGTGATAAACGCCTGCTAGGACGGCTGTCAGCTACCGACTTACTGTTGCGTTCTGGTCATCCAATCCAAAGACGGAAGTTCGCGGTTCCGATACCCGCGATAGCCAGGAGAATAAGTGCCGGTCACATCTGCAGCAGAGTTCAGCGAATTGATGTACACGCTGTTTTTAACATCCTGAGGAAGACCCTCGAACTGCTGCTCGTAATTGCTCCAGTTGTCAGCCACAACAGAGCGCGGTCGCTTGTAGCGGTTGCTTGCGCCAACCTGCTCAGGCTCAACACCAAGAGCACTGGCCGCTCCAGTGTAGAACGGAGTTGTCAAAGCACCTGTAGCGCCAGCATTGGAGACAGTGCGCTCCTTCTGTTGCAACTCCCGACCTCGAGCTCTAAATGCTTCAGCAGGGGAAGGGGGGCCAAACTGTTGAGATTGATCAATCGGCTCACCCTGATCCTGGGGAGGCGCAGACTGAGAGACAGGCCGCTGACGACCACCCCGATTGAGCACTCGAGTCGGAGCGGCATTGGTAGGAGCAGCGGTCGGCGATGACATGCCCTGACCCCGAGGCACGTCGTAGCGGTCATCACGCAGAATCTCGTCAACTCCAGGACGAGAGCCAAAGCGAGCGTCAACAACACGTCGAGCCACGTTGCTGAGTGCTTCGTCATACGCCTGATCTTCAGACAAGCCTTGAGCTTTCAGTCGTTTTTGTTCAGCGAGAATCTGCTCAGTGCGATTGCTGTTAGGCATCCACGACGAGAAACCACTGGCCTCTGATTCAAAGTCCTTGTTCAGCTGATCCATGGTGGAGCCATAAGCACTGCGACGTTGGGCGTCCTGCTCCTGCTGATAGGACATCCGCATGAGACGCGCATTCTCGCCGGCAGGGTTGGTAGCAGCACGAAACTGCTGCAGCCCCTCAACACCGCCTTGATCGAACGCAAGCTGTTCGGCACGCGGGAGTCGATCGTACTGCAGCTGAGCCGCCTTAAGCCGGTTGGCAGAGTCGAACCTGTTGGCTCCGGCCAGGATATCAGTGCTTCGGACGCCAGCCTCAGCGCCGAATTCACCTGCCTCGGCCATGCGGCGGGTATTTGCTCGAGACGTGCTGAAACCTTCCATTCCAAGGCGCTCGCCAGACTGAATCCGGTCAGCCTCATTACGGGTCAACCCAGTTCGATACGTACCCATGCTCTCGGTGTCGAGTCGACGGCTTCCGGCATCGGTCTTTCCGATTTCAACCTGACCCTCGCGAAACCGGTTCAATCCGCCGACGTTTTCACGACCGGTCTCACCCTCGTACCGGCGAGTCCGGGCGTCTTCCATGCCGATGTCGACTTGGCCACGACGATAGTCGTTCATGCCCGACACGTTCATGCGGTTGATGGCCAACTCCTCCATGCCACGACGATCGAGAGCCTCTCCCTCGCGACGGCGGAGATTGGTGTTGGACACCTGATTGAGGAAGTTACGGTAGGAGTTCGCCTCAGCCTGCTGGCTGGCCTGTTGAGCCGCCTTGTTGGCCATCAGCGAGTCCAACGTCGATCCATAAGCGTCTGCCATAAATTTATTAGGTCTGATTGTTGTTCAGGGTTGATCAGTAGGGGCGGCCGTACATCGGCATTCCGTACATCATCGGATTGCCGTAGCCATAGGCCGGCTGCGGGTAACCGTAAGCCATCGGAGGAGGGGCCTGCTGCTGTTGCTGACGGCCTCCACCGCTGAGTCCGAGACCTCCCATGAGGCCTCCAAGCATGCCACCACTGCCGAGCATCCCGCCACTGTACAGGCTCATTCCGGTGTCGATGGCGCTGTTGACACTTGAATCAAGGGCGCTACCCAGCTTGGCCCACTTGTTCTGCTTCTCTTGGAAGCCTGCGAAGTTCGAGTTGTTCACGTCAGACAGACCACCCAGCTGTCCGATCTCGGACTGACGAGCCTGCTGACGAGCCTGCAGTGGGTTGAGCTCCATCTGGGCCACGTTCATCGGCAGCTGATTGCGGTACTGCATCAACCCCATCTGCTGGCCGACGTTCGCGCCACGCTCAGCGCCCGCTCCGGCAGCAGCCTGATTGAGGCCGCCGAAGATCTGCTGCGCAATGGGCGCACCAAACGCTCCAACGTAGCCGGCACGCTGCTTGTCCATGTAGGTGCCAGAAGCCTTGCCAGCGTAGCCCAAGCGAGAAGCGGCCATCTTGTCGGCCTTGGACATTCCTCCTCCAAGCTGACCAAGAAACCCTTGAAGCGCACCGAGGTCGCCTTCTCGGGCACGCTCGCGGTCACCCATGAAGCTGGCCTGACGAAGACCGCCAAGCATCTGGTTGGTTTCACCCTCGGTTTGCTTGTTGAGTCGGCCGACCTCACCAATCGCGGTTCGGTTCGCGGCAGTGTAATTGCCAAGGGCGGTGTCCGCCTCTTGACGATACTTGTCCATGCCGCCAACGGATGTGTCGATCTGGTCCTGAAGACCCTGATTCTTGTTCATCCGCTCCATCTTGGAGCCAGCGAATGCCCCGATGATTCCACCGAGATTTGAAATGCCCATAGCGTGTCCTGTTCTTTGAGTTAGTGAACCGCCGAAGCGATGTTGATGCTAGAAATAGTCTCCGTGTGAAGATCTCATTGAGACGCTCATCTCGTTTAGAGAAGACGAACCGCCGATCACAGGGTTTCGACTGGAGTTTGCGATCATCAACCGGAACCCAATCTGCGATCCAGTCCTGAAGAACTGGTACGTTGCGATGCGGTTCGGCCGAATGTTGTCGGTCGCCATCTGGCTCTCGGTCTGTGAAGACAGTCGGTCGATCTTGCGAGGGTTTGAGGTCTGCCAGATCAACCGGTGCGGCTGAGAGCCGTACCCAATGTCCACATGCAGTAACGCGGCGTTGATGTCAGGCACGTCTGGGGCGTCGTACTCAACAGCGACACGAGAGATCGTCTTGTTGTTCGGAGTCCCCATGTCCTGGGAGTCCGTTTGGATCAGAGTGGTGTAGCCGTAGTCGGCGTAGTTCACCACGGTGGTCGGATGGTTCGTGGTGGTCCACGCCAGGCCTGACCGATTGTTCGGGTCGGTGGTGCAGTAGGTTCTGGCATAGACATCAGGCGTGTACTCTTTCAGGCACTTGTCCTGAGAGGAGGCCATGATGAACTTGTAGCCGTTGCCACAGGGGGTGCAGTCCGGCTCCAAGCTGGGATTCGCGTCCATCTTGGCGCACAGAGAACCGGTTGGGCTTGGCGGAAGCGTGTAGTCCTCGGTGGTGTTGCGAATGCAGGTCAGGCTGGTGTCCAGAACGAACGTGATCGGAAGCGGGTTGCCCTCACCCGGCAGTGGTTCTGGAAGGCAAGCCCCGATGTCAGCCAACCACCGCCTCACGTTGGCTTGATAGCTGGGCAGGTGCGAAACGAACGAGGTGAAACCAGACTCAACCAAGCAGGCCTTGCCAATGTCCATCTGGAGGACCAGTGACTTGGAAGGAACCGTCTCAGCGTCAGGAGCCCACGAGAACCACACCATCCGCTCGGCCTCATCGTAGCCACCAACCAGCAAGTGACATGCGCCGCGGTTGATTGGGCCGAAAGCAGGGAACGAAGAGGTGGTGACGCCGCCAAGATAGTCGGCACTGACGCCGTTGTAGATCGCACCGCAAGCACGGTACAGCCAGTCGAGGATTCTCGGGCTGCGGTCGAACTCACCGATGACGTAGAGCGTGTCCTCTCCGCCGTAGACGTGCAGTTCTCCCAGATTCACGAGGCTGTTCTCGAACCTCAAAACTTGAGGGCCTCGATAGACCTCGCGGAAGTTGAAAACCTCGTCACCGCCAACCAAGTCCACGTTGTAGATGGCCTTGTCGGTGTAGACCCGGAACTGTGCTCCAAGAGGAGCCATTGCAAGCACCCGCTCGTCCTCACCGAGGTCGATGTAGCCGGCCAAAGACTCAGGTCCAGGCACAAAACTCAGCGGATCGTTGAAGTCCGACCAGAATACACGGTTCTGGTAGACAGCGCCCTCGCTGATGACGTTTCCAACGAAGACAAACCCGCGCCAAGCACCAATGGACCGCACTGTGGTGATGTCCATGGCCACGAAGTCGTCCAGAAGCTCAGCTGAGTAGCCAGTGGTGGGGTCCGCAGGCTTCTCCCACGACCACCAGTACGGCTGGTCCATGCCATTGGTGAAAATCGTGATGCCACCCATCTGGGCGTGCTTCCATCGCGTCTCAGGAACACCAGCGGCAGGCACTTCGCCGCCTAAGCCGCCAATCAGGAGCCGCCAGTTGCCGTCCAGACCGGTGTTTGAGTAGAGGCGAGAGCGCGTTCCAGCCAAGAGACGGGTGTCTCCGCTTTCGCCACGCATGTGGGCCAGAAAAGTGATGTACTCAGGTGCGCTCATTCACAAACGATTTGAGTGTTGGTGGGCGGAAGCAGGCTGCTGTCTTGCGCGGTCTGGTTCCAGACCATCAGCTTGTCTGAAACACCACTGTCAGTGAAACCGATCGCGTCAGAAGGCGCACACCCGTACGCAAACACGTTCTGGTTCGCTGCAGCGTTGGTGTTTGAGTACATGCGGACGGTCTGATTGCCGCCAGCCTGGATAGAGTTGTACTGGAGATCAACGTAGCCTGGAGAACCGGTGGTTACAGCGTCTGTGGTACGTGTAGACACGCGCCACAAGTAGCCAGTCCATGGAACGAACGAATGAACATCCGGCGGAACGATCGAAATCGTTGGGAGGTTCGATAAAACAGGTGAGTAGGCGTAAACAATCGCTCCGCTAATCGATATCGTTGCCGTTGCGGCAATCACGGAGCCTGGATTTTGAACAACCACGTTCGCTCCGATCACTGAAACAACAGCTGTTCCGCTGATTACGGTTGGAGACACCGTGTTGGTCAGCAACTGGTCGTGCAGATCCTCGTTTCCAGCGGGAAGTTCACCGAGCGCAAGCGGTCTCCAGCCACCAAGACGCCTCATTCGACCCTCACGGTCGCTGATGGCGTTGATGACAAGCCTGAAATACCCCTCACTGGTCTTTCCAGCAGGGGATCTCAAGTCAAGCGAGACAGCGTTCAGCTGAATCCCAGTCTCTCTAACGCCTCCAAGTCGCTTCATTCGGTTCGGCTGGTTCGGATGATGTACCAAACAGTGTAGTAAGGCGTCATCGTGTCGATTTTCAGTGAATCTGGGCTACTTGA
>Ga0315899_10004733_pt1 | contig 14688 bp, 16 predicted proteins | sample LakEriMetagenome_2_FD_203518 | JGI IMG/M metagenome (GOLD analysis project Ga0315899, IMG submission 203518) | Freshwater fungal communities from buoy surface, Lake Erie, Ohio, United States - Buoy 4 MA112 | ecosystem: Environmental > Aquatic > Freshwater > Lake | place: USA: Lake Erie, Ohio... | reverse complement strand
GAGGGAGCCGATAGTCACAGTTAATTTGTATATGCCGCAAGAGTACGTAGGTGCAGTCATTACACTGTGTACCCAAAAGCGTGGTGTGCAACTGAACATGGCCTACCATGGCAAACAAGTGCAGCTTACCTACGAAATACCCATGGCGGAGATCGTGCTGGATTTCTTTGATCGACTCAAATCTATTTCGCGCGGTTATGCCTCGATGGATTATGAGTTCAAAGAATATCGCGCAGCCGATGTCGTTAAAGTCGACATGCTAATCAACACTGAAAAAGTGGATGCACTAGCAATTATTGTTCATCGTTCGAATAGCCAATACCGAGGCCGTGCAGTTGCTGCAAAAATGCGTGAGCTCATTCCCCGACAAATGTTCGATGTGGCGATTCAGGCAGCGATAGGATCCAACATCATCTCGCGTGAAAACGTAAAAGCCTTACGAAAAAATGTGATTGCCAAATGCTACGGTGGCGATATCAGCCGTAAGCGCAAATTGCTGGAAAAACAAAAGGCTGGCAAAAAACGCATGAAGCAGGTTGGTTCGGTAGAAATACCTCAGGAAGCTTTCCTTGCCATCTTGCAAGTTGAAGACAAATAGTCAACGCCTGTTTAGACCCACAAAAAAGACGCCCACATGACTTTGCAATCCTTACTTGGAAATTTTGCCCTCATCTTGTTTCTGCTGACCATAGTGACAGGTTGTATTTGGGCGCTGGATAAATTTCGTCTTGCGCCTGCACGCCAGCGTGAGGCAAAAGACCTGCTGGACGAATTTGATGCACGCGCTGCGCGTCTAACCGAAAGTGGGGTTAAGCCAGACCCGGTAGCACGAGCTGAATTGGTCGCAAAACTCGAACGACAGCCTACGTGGGTAGCTTATACCGGAAGTTTTTTCCCGGTAATTGCCGCCGTCTTTCTTTTTCGCTCGTTTATGTTCGAGCCGTTTAAGATTCCATCGAGTTCCATGGTCCCCACCTTGCAGATCGGCGACCTGATATTGGTCAATAAATACACCTATGGAATTCGGCTACCAATAGTTAATAAAAAAATCATCTCCATTAACGACCCTACGCGTGGCGATGTGATGGTGTTTAAATTTCCCAAGGATCCATCACTGGACTACATCAAGCGGGTAGTAGGCATCCCGGGCGATAAAGTAGTGTACAAAAACAAGCGCATATCGATCAATGGACAAGATTTGCCCTATGAAAAATTACCGGATTATTTGGATGAAGAACGTTTGACCTATTTCACTCATTTACGCGAAAACCTGACCGGCGTTTCCCATCAGATTCTTAATGATGATCGTCTGCCTAGTTACGTGCCCAGCCCGGATGCTTTTCCTCAGCATGAATTATGCAGTTACAACCTCGAGGGATTTGAGTGTGTGGTTCCGGCTGGACATTACTTCATGATGGGCGATAATCGGGACAACAGTCTTGATTCTCGCTATTGGGGCTTCGTACCAGACAAAAATATTGTTGGAAAAGCATTTTTTGTTTGGATGAATCTGGGTGATCTCAAACGCATAGGGCCATTTCAATAATGCATTTGTCTGTGAGATACCTTGGCAAAGCCCGGGGGCCAAGAGCGCAAGGATTCTCACTGATAGGTTTTTTATGTTCATTGATTTTGATGGGTTTAGCAGGATTACTTGCAGTGCGTGCAGGCCCCAGCGTATTTGAATACTGGGCAGTGGAAAAAACAATCAAAGCCGCTTCGGCGGTGTCCCAAACGCCCGCAGATTTACGAGCAACATTTGATAAGTTAGCCTCGGCTGGTTATATCGATTCAATACAGGCTAAAGATTTAATCATCGAGGGATCTGGCGATACGATGAGAGTTAGTTTCACGTATGAAAAAAAGATTTATCTGGCTGGCCCTGTCAGCCTGCTGATTGTGTACCGGGGTTCGAATTTTACGGACCCTGAAGGAAAACCTCCTAATTGATCGCATGGCAGATGGATATCAACTCATTGCAAACTCGGCTAGGTCACACCTTCACAACGCCAGCGTTGCTGCAGCAGGCGCTGACCCATCGTAGTCACAGCAGCCTTCATAACGAAAGGCTGGAGTTTCTTGGCGACTCCATACTTAATTGCGTTATCGCCGCATTACTTTTCGAGCGCTTCGACAAGATTGACGAAGGTGATTTATCTCGTTTGCGTGCCAACCTCGTTAAGCAGCAATCGCTCTATGAAATTGCGCAGCATCTAGAATTATCTCAATGCCTGCGCTTAGGTGAAGGTGAGCTTAAGTCAGGTGGATTTCGCCGTCCCTCGATTTTGGCCGATACGCTAGAAGCATTGTTTGGCGCCATCTATCTCGATGCAGGATTTGAAGTGGCCTATGCTGTAATCAAAGAGCTGTACGAGCCCATTATAGAAACCGTTGACCCCAAAACCTTGGGTAAAGATGCCAAGACACTCCTGCAAGAATATTTGCAAGGAAAAAAATTCTCTCTGCCTCAGTACAACGTCGTTGCCACTCATGGCGCGGCTCACAACCAAGAATTCGAAGTGGAATGCGTGATCGCCAAACTCGATATACAAGTGTATGGCACGGGTGGTAGCCGTCGTGCCGGAGAGCAGGCTGCAGCGCGATTAGCACTTGAAGCAGTTCAGGCCGCTTTAGAAAATTCTCCAGCGCTGCCCAGAAAAACGCGGCAACGAACGACGCAATTAAAATTAGCGGGTATTGCAACGTTTCAGCCTGATGCACCTGCGGATGCAGCAAGAAAAAAATCGGACGATACTCTGAAGTCTGGCAAACAGCCACGCAGTACCCTGGCACAAGAGCAGGAACCATTGTTGCCCGATCCTAGCGACCCGACCAAACTTACCAGCCAAAGCAAATCAGCATGACCGAAAATACTGCCGCATCTGATTTTCGATGTGGTTACATCGCCATTATCGGCCGACCCAATGTGGGTAAATCGACGTTGATGAACATGTTGATTGGTGCAAAAGTTAGCATCACTTCGCGTAAGGCACAAACAACCCGTCATCGCATTACCGGCATACAAACCGTGCCTGATGCACAGTTTATTTACATCGACACACCTGGCTTTCAGACGCGCCATAACAATGCGCTCAACAAAACTCTCAATCGCACGGTGACACAAACCTTGCAGGCGGTTGATATTGTTTTGTTCGTTGTCGAAGCAGGCTTATTGAATGATGCCGACAAACAGGTTATCGAGTTACTGCCAGCCGATGTAACCGTCATACTAGTAATAAACAAATCCGACAAGCTAAAAGACAAAGGCCCACTCATGGCCTATGCACAGCAAGTTGCGGCGCTTCATAATTTTGCAGCGATAGTTCCTGTATCAGCCCGTCTCGGATTTCAGCTCGATCGTTTACAAGGTGAGATTCGTCATTACCTGCCGCTAAACAAACCCGTATTCGATGAAGATGATATTACCGACAGAAGCGAAAAATTCCTTGCTGCTGAAATTGTGCGTGAAAAAGTGTTTCGCTATGTCGGTGACGAACTACCCTATACCAGCACCGTCGTCATAGAAAAATTTGAACAAGAAGGTCAACTGCGCCGAATTTTCGCTGCCATACTGGTAGAGCGTAGTACGCATAAGGCCATGCTGATTGGTCAAAAAGGTGCGCGACTTAAAGAGATTTCTACACAAGCTCGCTTGGATATGGAAAAACTTTTTGGTGGCCCGGTGTATCTGGAAATCTGGGTCAAAGTGAAATCTGGCTGGGCTGACAATGAAGCTGGATTGCGCGCCTACGGCTATGAGTGAAATGCTCACTATGAATACACTCGCCGTAAGATCTGATGAAAATCCCGAGCCAGCCACACCCTCTCGTACTACACGAACCACTGCGCGCACCAGCAGCAAGATTAAACCTGTTGAGCGTGAGCACCGTATCACTGATCAGCCCGCCTTTGTGTTGCATAGCTATCCGTACAAAGAAACCAGCTTAATCGTTGAAGTGTTTGCCCGTGACTATGGTCGTGTACCGTTAATGGCTAAGGGTGCAAAACGACCTCACTCACAATTGCGCGGTGTATTGCAAACGTTTCAGCCTTTGCAAGTCGCATGGAGCGGAAAATCCGAAGTGCGCACCATGGTGTCTGCCGAGTGGGTAGGTGGTTTGCGTCCGTTAGAGCGCTCAGCGCTTTTGTGCGGATTTTATTTAAATGAATTGCTGGTCAAGCTGTTGGCGCGTGATGATCCGCATGCAGCATTGTTTGATTATTACGTCGCAGCGCTCAATCAGCTGGCACATGATGAGCCAGCAGCCATCGTGTTGCGAAAATTTGAGCTTGGCTTACTCAAAGAAACAGGGGTAGCAGGAAATTTAAGTTTTCTTGCGGCCACTGGCAAGGCAGTTCAATCAGATAAAAGCTACGTTGTTGATCCTGAGCGCGGCTCGCGCGAGGCCCTGGTCAGCGACACCATGCCTGTGGTGCTCGGTAAGACTTTGCTAGATATGGAGGCAGGGGATTACACCGATACAGCGACTCAGCAGCAAAGTAAATTATTGATGCGTCATTTGCTGTCGCATCACTTGAACGGGCTCACTCTTAATACGCGACAAATTTTGATCGATTTACTGCAGCTTTAATTAACTGAATAAAAAAATCATGAGCTTTTTACAACCACAACATCCTGTTATTGAATTGGGCGTCAACATTGATCATGTGGCGACCCTACGTAATGCTCGGGGGACGATTTATCCCGATCCTATGCGCGCGGCCATGTTGGCGGAACAAGCAGGTGCCGATGTCATCACATTGCATTTGCGTGAAGATAGACGTCATATACGCGACGCTGACGTAGAAGCCATACGCCCCAAAATAACCACACGCATGAATCTCGAATCTGCAGTAACTGAAGAGATGGTAGAGATTGCTTGCCGCATCCGTCCGCATGATGTGTGCTTGGTACCAGAGCGTCGCAATGAAGTCACCACAGAAGGCGGTTTAGATATCATTCGCCATTTTGACGATATACGTGTTGCGATAGAAAAATTAGCTCGACACGATATTCGCGTTTCACTTTTTATTGATCCTGACAAAGAGCAAATTAAGGCTTCAGCCGATGTAGGCGCGCCAGTGATCGAGCTGCATACTGGTCGCTATGCAGATTCTGAGGGAGCAGCACAACTGCATGAATTCGAACGCATACGACAGGCAGTAGAAATCGGTGTTGCGCACAGACTAAGAGTCAACGCCGGTCATGGCCTGCACTACACCAATGTGCAAGCAATTGCTGAAATTCCTCATATTTCAGAGCTCAATATTGGTCATGCCATCGTTGCGCATGCCGTATTTGCAGGTTGGGAAAATGCGGTACGAGAAATGAAGGCCCTCATGATTCAGTCACGATTAAAGGCCAGAAAGACTTGATGTCATGATTGCTGGTATTGGTACAGATATCATACGCATAGAACGCATAGCTGCTGCCGTGGAGCGACACGGTGATCGGTTTGCTGAAAAAATTCTGGGCGCGCAAGAACTCGAGAAATACCATCGTCGCAAAACTAAAGTTGAAGCACGAGGACTACGCTTTTTGGCAACCCGGTTTGCCGCCAAAGAAGCATTTTCTAAAGCCATAGGCTTGGGCATGCGCATGCCCATGACCTGGCGCTCTGCCCAATTTCTTAATGCCCCTAGTGGTCAACCAATTGTTGTCACTAGTGGTGCGCTTAGTCTCTTCATGCAGCAGCAGGGCTACACTGCACAGGTCACCCTGACAGATGAGGCAGAATATGCTGTTGCGTTTGTCATCGTGGAGAAGTTATGAACAAGCAGGTTCTAAATCGTCCGCTAGGGCCAGTCATGTTGGATGTTGTGGGCAAGACCCTGACCGAAGATGATCTTCGTCGTATCCAGCATCCTCTTACAGGTGGTGTGATTCTCTTTGCGCGTAATTACGCCAATCGTGAACAAGTCACCCAATTGTGCAAGGCCATACACGCAGCTCGGCCAGGCATGTTGATCGCCGTTGATCATGAAGGTGGTCGTGTACAACGCTTCCGCACGGATGGATTTACTCATCTACCCGCCATGAAGAAATTAGGCCAGCGCTGGGATGAAGATGTACTCGAATCCTGCAAGTTGGCAACCGCTGTAGGTTATGTCTTAGCTACCGAGTTACGCGCCTGCGGTATCGATTTATCATTTACGCCAGTTCTTGATTTGGATTATGGCGATTCTGAAGTCATAGGTGATCGCGCGTTTCATCGTGATCCCAGAGTGGTCACTATGCTGGCTAAAAATCTCAATCATGGTCTAGCACTAGCAGGTATGGCTAATTGCGGTAAGCATTTTCCTGGCCATGGTTTTGTAGCCGCTGACTCCCATGTGGCCATACCCGTGGATGATAGGCAGTACGCCGATGTTCTTAAAGAAGATGCCGCTCCCTATGGCTGGTTAGGGATGAGCCTTGCAGCCGTAATGCCAGCTCACGTAATTTATCCCACCTTTGATAAGCATCCTGCTGGGTTTTCAAAAAAATGGCTGACGCTACTACGTGAAAAATTGCACTTTGACGGCGTGATTTTCAGTGATGATTTATCGATGGAAGGTGCCAGCGTCGCAGGCAGCGTAGTGGATGCAGCGCACGCCGCCCTAACTGCTGGCTGTGATATGGTTTTGATTTGTAATTCACCAGATAAAGCAGACCAATTACTCGACGGCTTAGACACTCGTAAAATCCGTGATGCTCTTCGGTCTGCTGAGAGATTATCTGCACTGATACCTAGCTCTCATGCAGATGATTGGGATACATTGCAAGAAAATGAGACTTATATAGCGGCTAAAAAATTAGCGAAATCGCTCACGTAACTTTTGCTACGTTGCGAATCATCTGTGTTCCATGAATATGGATGGCTTTTCAATGACTTCTAAAAAAAATACCATCAGCGAAGATAACCCAGACCCAAGGGCTGGATTAATCGATGAGATAAGCCAGCTTCCGCATCTGCCGGGGGTATATCGGTATTTTGATGCCCAAGATAAGCTGCTCTACGTAGGCAAGGCGCGAGATCTGAAAAAACGCGTTTCTAGTTATTTTCAAAAAACATTAGCAAGTCCACGTACCGCCATGATGGTCGAGCGTATCGTGCGCATGGAAACTACCGTTACACGCAGCGAAGCTGAAGCACTGCTGCTAGAAAATAACCTCATCAAAACTCAACAGCCGCGTTTTAATATTCTTTTTCGCGACGATAAATCCTATCCCTATTTAAAACTTTCTGGCGGTACGTTTCCGCGCATGGCTTATTACCGAGGTGCTGTCGATAAAAAAAATCAGTACTTTGGACCTTTTCCCAGTGCATGGGCGGTTAAAGAATCCATGCAGATTTTGCAGAAAATTTTTTTATTGCGTACCTGCGAAGATTCTGTTTTTCAGAACCGCACACGTCCTTGTCTTTTGCATCAAATCAATCGCTGTAGCGGTCCGTGCGTCAATTTCATTTCTAAAGAAGATTACGCAGTTGATGTGGATAATGCAGCACAGTTTTTGCGTGGTCGGCAAACAGAGTTGATGCAAACGCTAGAGAAAAAAATGCATGCCTTTGCCGATGAGCTCAAATTTGAGCAAGCAGCCTTAGTGCGTAATCAAATTTCGGCGCTATCGCGTGTGCTGCACCAGCAAAGCATGGAAACATCTGGCGATACCGACATTGATATCATCGCTGTGGTGGTTCATGGCGGTCGGGCGTGTGTGAATTTAGCCATGGTGCGCGGCGGACGACATTTGGGGGACCGTGCCTATTTCCCTGCACATGTGGATATGGCTCCCGTGGACAGCACAGTAGAGGCAGAAGTACTCAAAGCGTTTCTTGCGCAGCACTACATTGAAAAATTCATTCCAGCTACGCTGATTCTCAACCTAGAACTCGATGAGCCTGAATTAATGATTGCTCTTATGGAGCAGTGCGAGCACCGCATCCATCTAATTTTTCAGCCACAAGGCCAGCGCCGTCACTGGCAAGAAATGGCTATCAAGGGCGCTGACATTGCGCTGGCCAGATTGTTGGCAGAGCAGGGGTCGCAACAATCGCGTACTCGCTCATTAGTGGATGCACTGTCAATAGATACGGCAGATATCGATGCGCTCAGAATAGAGTGCTTTGACATAAGCCACACACAGGGTGAAGCGACCCAGGCGTCGTGCGTGATTTATCACCACCATCAGATGCAAACTAGCGAGTACAGGCGTTACAACATTACCGACATAACGCCGGGAGATGATTATGCGGCGATGCGTCAGGTACTTACACGTCGCTATGAAAAAGTACTGCATGGTGACGGAGCTCTTCCAGAAATCGTATTAGTCGATGGTGGCAAGGGGCAGGTAGAGATTGCACGTCAGGTATTGTCCGAACTGGGTCTAGATATCAGTTTAATCGTTGGCGTGGCCAAAGGGGAAGGGCGCAAAGTTGGCCTGGAGACCTTGTTATTTGCCGATGGCAGACCAGCACTCGAATTAGGCAAAGAATCAGCGGCTCTGATGCTGATTGCCCAGATTCGCGATGAGGCGCATCGCTTTGCGATTACAGGCATGCGTGCCAAGCGTGCCAAGACTCGCCAGACATCCCGTCTTGAAGAAATAGAGGGCATAGGTGCCAAGCGTCGCCAAAAACTCTTGGCGCGCTTTGGGGGCTTGCGTGGGGTTGCCGACGCCAGTGTCGAAGAGCTTGCATCCGTGGAGGGAATCTCGCGTCAGCTAGCTGAAGATATCTATCGCCAGCTACATTAAATTGAAAGTCTCTTTCCTGCTTCAGAGATTAACGTTACATTAGCAAAACCTAACGGCCTTCGGTGCTTACTGCTAAACGACGCATGCCCTTCAATATTCCTATTCTTCTCACCTGGTTGCGAGTAGCGTTAATTCCGCTAATGGTGGGGGTGTTCTTTTTGCCCGGGCATTGGTTAACAATGTACGAGCAGGGCGTGGCAGCAACGGCGATTTTTATTGTGGCCGCAGTGACAGATTGGTTTGATGGTTACCTCGCGCGTCGATGGAATGAGACCACGTCCTTTGGCGCGTTTCTTGATCCTGTCGCTGACAAGCTCATCGTGGCGGGAGCGCTGATATTACTAGTACAGCTAGGGCGCACTAATTCCATTATCGCGTTCATCATTGTTGGGCGAGAGATAGCGATTACCGCTTTGCGCGAGTGGATGGCGCAGATAGGCGCATCAAAATCAGTGGCAGTGAGCTCCATAGGAAAAATAAAAACAGTGGCACAGATGATTGCTATTCCTATGCTGCTGTATGCCTACCCATTGTTTGGTGTGATTGATACCTTGTTCATAGGCCAGCGTTTACTCGATTTTGCGGCGGTGCTCACGCTATGGTCGATGCTTTACTATTTGCGTAAAGCGTGGCCTTTGATTAAAGAGCAGCCCGAACCAGAGCATCCATCTCGCGATGGCCGTACTTGACATAAATTTCACTTTGTCGCTATAATCCCGCTTCTGTTTTCGCGGGAGTAGCTCAGTTGGTAGAGCGCAACCTTGCCAAGGTTGAGGTCGAGAGTTCGAGACTCTTCTCCCGCTCCAAATACAAAAGGGAAGCTCACAAGGCTTCCCTTTTTCGTTAGCAATGGCACCATTTTTTGACTTTGCAAAGAGTCTCTAAACTTGCTCAGTATCGAGCAAAATGGCACATTCGCGGTTACAATATGCACCCTCGGCGGGGTAGCAAAGTGGTTATGCAGCGGCCTGCAAAGCCGTGTACGCCGGTTCGATTCCGGCCCCCGCCTCCAGTATTCATGCGGCTCCTAGCGATAAGAGCCGCTAACTTATGGGTAAAATGAAGAAAAGACTTTTCTTCAGTTGCTGGCCTTTCTCTTCAAAGGCTGCACCACATCCCCCCGTCTTGAGCGGATATAACCCGCTGTCATTTGCTCCGTTGTGTGCCCTAAAAGTTTTTGTGCCGCTTTAATGTCATGCATTGCATCGATGTCTGATGCGGCCTTGGGGCGAAGATCACGGAACTGAAATCGTTCAAAAGAAATACCTAATTCTTTTGCTTCTTGCTCAGCGGCGTCTCTTGCCTTGTCAAAATGGCTTCTGAAATAGCCAAACGCTTTCAACCACTGAGCCTTTTCAGTGAGTTTCGTAGCTTCCTTTTCCACCTGCTTTCAGCATAGCGTATCCCATGTAATACGCTTCTTCTGCGTAGTTCCTATCGTATGTATATTGGAACCCTGTACCGCCTTGGTTTTCATCGAACATATTTATCGTACTTGTAATTCCTCCACAAAGAGCTATCTACTCAAAACTACTTTCATTCATAGTTCTATCCACACCTTGACGTGTTCCAATCACTTTCTTCACCTTTGATTTTCTCTAAAGCTTCATAAATTTTCCTCACCGTCGCTACTGAGTAGTGATCGGTGATGAATTCGTTTGAGTACCAGAGGACCGCTGAAATAGTCTACTTTCTTACTACCGCTTCACGCAAATGCATGCCTACCGTGTGCCTCTGACTATGAACATGAAGGTCACCCAATCCAGCTCCGAACCGTGCATTCTGCCAACCAGAATTATTCAACATCTCAACGAGTTTCCAATCCTGCTCACGTACTAGTGGGCTCCACAGCTAAGCATCCTATGTTGTTTACTTCGTACGCAGATCATCCGCGCCGATTGATAACAATAAAGTTGGGCGATAAAGAATGGCACAGCACTGCAGCAGGTCGATATCAAATATTAGCGCGGTATTTTGATCATTATCGACAGCTACTGCATTTGAATGATTTTTCACCTGCATCGCAAGATGAAATAGCCATACAGCAGATGCGCGAGAAAGGCGCACTCCCTGATATTGAAGCAGGGCGCTGCGCGTCGGCTATAAAAAAAGTGAAATCACTCTGGGCTAGCTTGCCCGGTGCGGGCTATGGCCAACCAGAGAATTCGCTCGCCTCATTACAGCAAGCCTTTGTGCGCGCAGGAGGGCAGGTGATATGACTATCTCTTCACGCTTTATTTTTGCGTGCTTAGCATTGGTTTTGTTTGTTGGTGCTGAGTGGGCGCTGTATATCAAAGCACGTAATGCAGGACGCTATGAAGTGCAAGCCGTGTGGGGCGCACAGGTAAAGGCAGCAGAACAGCAAGTTTTGGAACAAGAGAAGCGTCAACAAAAAGTCACCGACAAGATCGTAACGACTGTTGTGGCTAACGCCGCTAAAGAGCGAGTGATTTACCGCGACATCATTAAGGAGATCCCCCAGTATGTATCGACTAATTTACCTGTGCTGCCTGGCAGTTTCCGCGTGCTCCACGACGCCGCCGCTCGTGGCAGTGAACTGCCCGACGTTGGAGATTCCAGCGGAATTGATGCAGCCACCGTCAGCGTTGAAACCCTTGCCGAGACGGTAGTGGAGAATTACAGAGCTTGTAGAGAAGATAGGGCGAGGTTGGAGGGGTTGCAGGGGGTGGTGGGGAGGTAGGCAATAAATGCAGGCTAATACTTTGTTTCCAATAAACATAATGCGCTGCTAGTTAGGTTTCAAATTTCTGAATGCTTTAGTGCAACCGCGAAGATGTCTGTCTAAATTATAAAAAAAGCAATAAAATCTACTTCCCGCTGAAGATCGTGTAATTGCCTCCCCAAATCTAGTCATTAAGAATAGTTCTCCTCCTACGTTGGCCTTGGGTTGCCATTTTGTCAGAAACTAATATAAACTTCTGACAAACGGAGTCACGCCATGAGTCAACTTGCCCAATCCATCTTCTTGCATGCGCAAACCCTCCCCGAGGGAGGACTGCTTTCGCCCAAGGAATTCCTGCATTTGGGATCGCGCGCGGCGATTGATCAGACTCTTTCTCGACTTGCGCGCGAAGGAAAGTTGCTAAGGGTCGGGCGAGGTGCTTACTCTCTTCCCGTTCATGGTCGCTTTGGCGTACGACCTCCCTCAACCGAATCCGTATTGGAATCGATTGAATCCGCAAGTGGAGAGACAGTCGTTGCTAGCGGCGCTGCCGAGGCCAATGCGCTGGGTTTAACAACGCAAGTCCCTACGCGCGAGGTTTATTTGACTTCCGGCTCATCCCGGCGACTGACACTGGGGAATCGGGAAGTTGAACTCAAGCACGGCAATCGGTGGCAGATGCTTTTGGGAAAGCGCCCGGCCGGACAAGCTATACGAGCACTCATCTGGCTAGGCCCTGAAAGAGCGCACTTAGTTTTGAAAGAACTCAGGAGCAAATTACCAAGTCAGGAATGGGAGGCTATGCGGGGCGCTCGAGCTGGGCTGCCGAGCTGGATGGCTAAAGCGGTAAGTGAGATCGTCAATGGCTGAATCATGGTTCGCGCTCAGCCGCAAAGATCAGGCTGAAGCACTTGAGGTGGCCGCAGCTCAGACTGGACGCCCTACGCATCTTCTCGAAAAAGATATCTGGGTTGTTTGGACGTTGTCCGCGATCTACGGATCAAGTCTCGCAGAAAAACTGACCTTTAAAGGTGGCACGTCACTGTCCAAGGTGTACAAGATCATTGATCGGTTCTCAGAAGACATTGATCTCACCTACGATATTCGCGAAGTAGTGCCAGAGCTTTTGCGCGATGGTAATCCGATACCAGCCACATCGAGTCAAGCTAAAAAAATTACAGACCGGGTTCGTGATCGGTTACCTCAGTGGATTGAAGGTGAAGTAATTCCAGTTTTGCAGTCGGAGATTCAGCGCGAAGAAATAAAGGCCACTTTGACGCTTGCAGGTAATGAAAAAGAAAAACTGATTCTTTCCTATGAACCGATCAGGCTTGGTACTGGGTATGTCTCTCCCAGTATTCAGCTTGAGTTTGGCGGTAGGGCTACGGGTGAGCCACATCAACGACACACAGTGACATGTGATATTGCTCCTGCGATAAACGGGGTCAAATTTCCGACGGCACAGCCGCTGGCAATGGCTGCAGAACGAACCTTTTGGGAAAAGGCCACAGCGACGCATGTGTATTGCCAACAGCACCGGCTGCGAGGTGATCGCTATTCACGGCATTGGTATGACCTAGCCGCCATGGTCCAATCCGGCCATGCTCAAACTGCGATTACTGATAAGCAGCTTGCTTATGCAGTTGCCGAACACAAGGCTATGTTTTTTGCAGAAAAAGATGCAGACAAAAATCCGATTACCTACAAAGCAGCTATTAGTTCTGAATTTCAGATTGTTCCTAAGGGTGCTGCATTGGATGCGCTTGAAAAAGATTACGATGCAATGCTGGAAGATGGATTGCTTTCAACTCACCAGCCGAGCTTTGAGGAAATCATGACCGTTTGCTCTAAATTACAGAGCCGCATTAACGAGTGAGTTGTTGTGATTTGGTGTGGCTCTTGAATTGCCTAGCAATAAATTTGGATGACTATCCAACAGATTAACGACCTGAGAGATAATTATGTATCCATTCGAAGAAGATGATTTAAAACTCGCTGGGGACTTAATTTTTACCCTGAATGGATTGGAGCTAAATAAAATTCTTCGCGGCGCAAGCCACACTGCTGACCTTCAAATGCTGTTGAACGGTGTACTTGTAGCGTATTGCGAGTTGAAATCTCCGCGTGATGATTGGTTAGAAAAACTGCTTGATTCGACCAAAATATGTCAAATCGTTGGCGGTGGACGAGAAGACCCAGTTTTTAAAAAAATCAGGAAGCATGCCAACAAGGCTTCAAAGCAGTTTGAGGCAGTAAATCCAAAAAGGACGGTTCCTAACATCTTGGTTTTTGTCAACCATGATGCTGGCTCTGACTTCGGTGATCTTAGAGAGACTCTAACTGGTTTGTTTCATTCTGCCGATGGCAATCGGCATGCAACCTTGGTCGATATCTCGGTCTCGCTAGAGCGCGCTAAGTCTCAGATCGATTTGTTTATCTGGATTGATAGTAAAACTTGTCGAGTTCAAGGGTACTTGTTCAACAGGGATGCAAGTCCAAACTACCTGAACCAGCTTTGTATGCTGCTGGGAAAAAATCCAACGGCAATCGAGTATTAGGTCAGCAATAGATACCTGAGGGAAAATATTATTACCGAGCGTGCAGGGAAGATAGAGCGAGGTTGGAGGGGTTGCAGGCGGTGGTGGGGAGGTAGAATTAAGGCGGTGTTAATTTAAGCAACAGTGCAGAGTAAATCCATAATGCTATCGCTTGACGAGGCTATCGATAGGCGATAGCATTAGCCATGTCCATCGAATCTTTCAAATGCCGCGACACGGAATCACTTTTTGATGGGCGTCGGGTCACGCGTTTTAGAAATATCGAAACAGTTGCTTTGCGAAAACTTGCTATGCTCAATCGGGTGATTAGGGTAGATGAATTACGTATTCCACCCAACAACCGCTTGGAAGCTCTTAAGGGTAATCGCAAAGGCCAGTGGAGTATTCGTATTAATGACCAGTGGCGGGTTTGCTTTCGCTTTAGTAATGGCCGTGCACTGGACGTTGAAATTGTTGATTTTCACTAAGAGACTATAGCCATGCGTAAAATTCCTTATCCCAAGCCCGGTGAAATTCTCTCCGAAGAATTTTTGCAGCCTCTTGGCATCTCAGCATATCGACTGGCCAAGGAGATTGGTGTGCCCCAGATGCGTGTGAGTGAAATCATTGCTGGCAAGCGTGCGATTACTGTTGATACAGGCCTGCGCTTGTCGCGTTACTTTGGGGTCAACGATGGTTTCTGGACTGGACTGCAGTTAGATTATGATGCG
>Ga0315899_10004730_pt1 | contig 14691 bp, 6 predicted proteins | sample LakEriMetagenome_2_FD_203518 | JGI IMG/M metagenome (GOLD analysis project Ga0315899, IMG submission 203518) | Freshwater fungal communities from buoy surface, Lake Erie, Ohio, United States - Buoy 4 MA112 | ecosystem: Environmental > Aquatic > Freshwater > Lake | place: USA: Lake Erie, Ohio... | reverse complement strand
GACTTCTACCACACCCGTTTTGTTGTTCAGGGTTTTGGGCATCATGGTATCCGGTACATTGGTTTCCAGCACTTTCAATTGTCCTGCAGCAAATTGAAATTGTTTTTCAATGATCCCGGACATTTCCTTGGAGGAGTATTGTCCAAATGCTGTGCTGATAAGCATCGATGCTGCAATCAGCAGCTTGGTTGGATGTAAATGTTTCATTGGCAAGTAATTACTTCTCTAGTTACTAAATATTTTTAAAAACAGGACTTCTTTTTATGAAAACCTTTTTTCTCTATTTCTGGGTATAAAAGTCTGATTTCTGAATTTTTAATAAAAATGATAAAAAATATTTATATTCATAATGTTATGAAAGTGAAGTGATAGGATCACCTATTAGTTAATTGTATTTTGTCCGTAACCAAACCTATTTTCCAGCTATATTTAAAACTAGCGATAAGCTCATTGCTGATTTTTTTATTTATAAGCCACACGTATTCTCAAGTTGATACAACAAAAAAGAAAAAAGAAAAGTTTTTCAAGATCTCTGGCTCCATCAATATTGGATATTGGATCAATCAGTCCAAGAAACAAAACATAGTTACGAATAAAGTGGATTGGTTTATTCAAGGGCAGCCTTCGTTGAAATTAGGCAATACCAATCTCCCTTTCAGCGGTAATTATTCCAATCGAGGATTGGAATTTACTCAACCTTTTAATCAATTTGGGATAAGTCCTACTTTCAATAATTTCACTGCGCATGTAGGGTACAGAAACTTACAGTACTCTGAATATATTTTTGCCGGGGTAACTTTCTTGGGTGGGGCATTTGATTGGCAGTTCAAGAAATTGAGGCTGGGTGCTTTTTACGGAAGATTCAACAAGGCTATTGATCCTGATGCAGCAGCAGCTGCCGGTGTTACTTATACAGTACTTCCGTCTTATTTAAGGATGGGATATGGATTCAAAGTCGGATTGGGTAAGGAAAAAAATCATGTTGATTTTGTTGTGACAAAATTCCAGGATGATACACTTTCTCTCAAAAAACGACCCATGCTTCAAACGGTTAAACCAGGTGAAAATATATCTGCATCGGTTATTTCCAAATTTACCTTTCTTAAGAATTTTAATGTTGAATCAGAAGGTGCGGTTTCTGTTTTTACAGAAGATATTCAACAACCTAAAATTACACTTGATTCTTCGTTGAGTTGGGTAAATAAAATGCTCACACTCAATGCAACAACCAGTATAAATCCGGCTGCGAATGTTTCGCTTGGATACAAAAACAAAAACCTTGGATTGGGATTTAAATCAGATTATATAGGCGCCAATTACCGTTCATTGGGTGCTTATTTTCTACAAAATGATTTATTCAGAACCACCATCAATCCAACGATTCAGTTGCTCAAAAACAAGGTCTCTTTTGCTGGTTCTTGGGGTGTTCAGAATGATAATCTTGCAAATCAAAAGGCTTTTAAAACCACTCGTACTGTGCATTCTGTCCGAATGATGGTTCGCCCTATCGCGCAGATGATTGTTCAATTAAATTATTCAGATTTTGGTACGACACAATCAAGTGGATTGGTTCAGTTGAATGATTCCATTCGCATCAGCCAGATCAACCGCAATATCGGCGGAACCTTCTCTTTGAATTTCCCCTCAAAAGTTGTGTCGACATCTATCAACCTCAATGGACAGGTGCAAAGCTTGGATGATTTAAATCAGTTTACAGCAAAATTTACCAAGTCTGATATCAGCACAGTAAGCGCAGGTGCAAATTTTTCATTGGATAGAATAGGAATAACAACAGGCGTTAATCTTGTGTATTCTGATGTGGTGAATGCATACAATCATTTTACATCTTTGGGACCTGGACTTTCTTTTGGATGGGGGCATAAAAAATTGGGTATTAAATTTAACAGTGCTGCCAACTACCAAACAAGAACAAAAGACGGCATAAGTGATGGTAATTTAATCAGTGTGAATTCCTCCGTTAATTATACTGTCAAAAAGAAACATCGTTTTGGCATCAGGCAAATACTCAATATCAATTCAACATCATCAACTTCTGTATATGCTTACCAGCAAAATAGAATTGGCTTTACCTATGGCTATACTTTCTAATACCAAAAAGTATTTACAACAATTTATACTCTTTACAACACTGATGCTTGCATCTGTGGCCGGATACGCACAAGCTGTCTCTATTTCTACACTTGTACTTCCTCCTTACAGTCCAAAGTTGAGTGACTATAGTGAGGCAGATGCGAACAGGGTTATCATAACGCTTACCAATAATACACAACAAACACAGTCTGTAAAGTTGCATTTGAAATTCACAGGCGACAATGGAGTCAAGGTATCAACCAAGTTATCTTACGAACCTTCTTCTCCGATAATATTAAATCCACTTGAAGTGAAAAGGCTTTCAGGTGTTGATGATTTTTCTTTTTTGGACATTGATAATTTTGAAATCACCGGAGTCAATGTCTCTCAAATTGCACAAAGTTCAATCATACCTGAAGGAAATTATACAATTTGTGCTGTTGCCTATCGGGCATTGACACCTGGAACAAGTGTACCACTCTCTGATGTGAATGGAGGGTGCAGTGCTCCCATTCCCATTGCATATGTGGAAGCGCCTTTTTTAGTTGGTGTATCAGGGCTGCCATGCGGCTCTGTTGTTCCTTATGACCCCAATAACTTACTAACGTTCACCTGGAATCCACCAGCCGGTGCAAGAGCTGGAGTAAAGTATCGTTTTACCATGTTTGAATTATTGCCTGCAAACAGGGTTGCCAATGATGCGATATTCAGTGATCCCAATCCCATCGTGGATCAGGAAGTAACAGCCCCTTCCATTGCATTCAGTCCGCAACAATCAGGACTTTTAGCAGGTGTACGTTATGTGTACAGGGTTCAGGTGATTGATGCAACTGAACAAACGGTATTTAAAAATCAGGGATTCAGTCAAATTTGCACATTTACCTTATCAGCATTGGCCAATCAAGATGCAGCAGTGAATAGCGGCAACAGCAATTACAGTGGTGAAATTATTTATCCATCTGACAATGACACCATACCTTTTCAAAATGCATGGATCATCAGCAGATTGAATCCGGGTGTCAGAAATCTTTCTCAAGGAACAGCTCAGGTCAGGTTAACCCAGAATCAATTTGCAATTGAGGAAATTCAAAATACGTACCGCAACATCAACAGCAATTCTGATAATTCCAACTTCGTACATCATCCCAATGCTGTAATGACCAACAGCATGCATGGTCGTGAAATCAATGCAGCAGTTAATTTTAATTTAAACATAGGAGGCAATGCGGCTCAACAGGAAATCATGCTCAATCAGTCATTTACATATGGCATGGGTAAACCTTCTGTTTTGAATATCAATGCGAGTCCTGATTCTGCATTGGTTTTCAATTTGCGTGTTTTGCCAAGCGCATCACCCACAAGTATTTTGCCTGCCTCAATTCAAACTCTGATAAGAGATGCCAACAATCCATCTGAAAGATGGGCTGTGAATGAAAAAATGTTTGTTGAAGTTTCCAGCAGTCAAAACTTTTCTAATCCGGTCCGCATCAAATTTGTCCCCTTCAATTTATCATTTGATCCAGCTAATATTACGGAAGAAGAAATCAGAAGAAATTTGTATGCTGCTAAAAGTATCAGTGTTCGTCTACCCAACGCCAATGCAACGTATTTAAGAGTTGGTTGGTTAACCAATGCATCTGACAGCACTGCTTCTGCGTATCATTACAGCAGTGTTGTGAATTTATCTGGGCAAATTGCACAAGCTCCAATCAGGACTGGCGTTCGTGTTGGTGGAAGGATACGTATTGCAGGATTTGATTTGGTTATTGCAGAATTATCAACACAACAATCTCCATATACCGGCGTGGGGAAGATCACAATTCCGTTTTTAAATCAATCCATCAAAATCAATTTTCAGGATTTGATTGTTGACAGTTTGGGTAACGTTCGTGGTGGTTTTGCGAGAGCATTCAACACTTTCATTGATTCAGCCAATCGATATTTAAACAAGGAGGCATCCAAGGCAATGATGTTGCTGGAGGAAAAGAAGAGAGAGATGTTTGATTTGGTTCGGAGAAATCTTCCAGATACCAATGGGCTGTCACTTCCATATACATTCACTTGGGGGGATGGGAACCGGGTGACTATTTATAAGTTGGATTTTAACCGTGACAGTGCATCGGTACATGCATACAGTGAAATTCAATTGCCATTTGATGAAGGAGAAGAGCCATTGAAAATTGGACTTTTCAATGCGAAATTTACACCCAATTGTATTGGAGCTGAGCAATTGAAATTCGATGTATTGTCAAGTCATTCTTTTGCATTGGGTGGAGGAAATTTCTTGAATGTTGCACCCCGTGGGGGAAGAAATTCATTTGTGAATTTCAATTGTAATGGTTTTCAGGGTGCGCAGTTGATTGGAAGTGTAAGCATATCTCCACAATACATTAAAACGCCACAAAACAATGATACGGTTGTTGTAAATACAGAAATAACGCTTGATTCTCATTATGAATCCATCACCACTATTGCGGTTCCAGCATTTATTGTAAACAAGCTGAACGATTGGAATTTCTCCAACAGCAACTGGATATTGGATCTGTCGAGTTCGACCAATGGAGCTGGTATGCCTGCAACTGTCAGTGGCAGAAGAATCGGTGTTGATTGGAAAGGACTATATATAGCCGCCTTGAATGTAACAACACCAAGATGGGTTTCTGGTCAAAACAATGTTCGTCCAATTGTCAATGCGCGACAATTGTTAATTGACGAAACAGGTTTCACAGGAAAAATTGGGGCATCGAATGTAATTCCAAATGATGGTTCCAGAAATTGGTCTGGATGGAATTATTCTATTGATTCCATTGGTATTGATTTTCGTTCAAACACTGTTCAGGCAAGCACCATCAGAGGAAGAATCAAAACGCCGCTGCATAAAAACAATGCTACTGCTGGATTTGACTTGGGGGTTGTAATTCCTGAACAAGGAAATGCAACATATACAGGTAATTTCACATTGGGAAGAGATATTGAATTTTCAGCACTTTACGCACAGGTGGACATCACTGAAACTGTTGCGCACATCAGCATAGGAGAGGATGTGAATTTTGACTTACAACTCACTGGGTCAATGAGTGTAAGTGTGCCATTGCCCGGAGGCGGCAATGAAGCCGCCAACGCAAGGATGCGATTCAGGGATATGTCTATTAGGAACATTGGTAATACGTTTGAATTAAGAAACATTGAGTTTGAAGATGTGCGGGTGATGGATTACGAGTTGGGAGCTGAGGAAGTTGAACTCGTCAGTTCTACCGACCCCAACAACCCACAAATAAAAGTATACAGTATCCGTATTGGAGGATGCCTCGCTTCTGAAGCAGTTTCATTTGCAAACATGCAATCTGCTGTAAGATTGAATTTTGAGTATGATAACAATCGAAAAAGATTCACTCCACGTCCACCTACCTTAGACAACACAAGTGTGCGCGGGGAGTTTGGTCCACTTTCTTTGAGTGGTTCACTGGCATTTTATAACAACGATAATACATGGGGGAGTGGATTGGCAGGAGGCATCAGGTGTACAATGGATTTTGGCACATCAGATGGAGTGGAAATCAGTTCAAATTTCAGGTTGGGTAAAAAGGGTTCTACTGTGTACTGGTATATTGACGGATCGGTTGGTCGCTTAAATGTCCCATTGTTTCCTGGTGTAATGAATCTGGATGGATTTGGATTAGGAGTTTACAGCAACTTGGCCCCGGTAAGATCAAACACTGCAGGGAGCTTTTACAGTTATTCCGTTTCGCCCAACAGATTTGGATTCATCGCCTCTGTAAGCATGGCATCAGCTACTCCGGGGGCGTACAAATTGAAAGGTGAAATCAATACAACATTCAATACCCGAAATTTTTCAGTTTCCAATGTCAGACTCGCCGGGAAATTGGCCCTCATGGGCTCCAACTATCCAGGTGAAGGGAATGGTGATTTTAAATTCAGTGCAGATGTTGAATTGAATATGGATCTTGAAAATGGAGGTTTCCAGGGGAACGCCAGTGCTTATCTCAAAGTTGGCCCACTGATCAGAGGTTCAGGAAATGGAGATCGATTTGGTACGATTGATGTCAGTATTAGAAGAGGGGGCTATTGGCATGTGCATGTTGGAAGACCACAAGACAATAACTATGCTGGTATGAATATTGGCGTGGGTGCTCTCGCGTTGGAATTCAGGACCTATTTCATGATTGGAAAGGATATTCCACCGATGCAATATCCTCAAGCGCTAATTGATATTATTGGTGTTGAGAATCTGCCTGCACCAAGAGCATCTCCTGAAATCACACAAGGATTTGCACATGGTGCTTCTTTAAGTTTTGATTCTGGTAAAAAAACTTTTTTGATTTTTTATGGTCGATTCCAATTTACAGTTGGGTATGATTTCAACGTACTTAAATACCAAGATGCATCATGCGATGGTGTTTCCACCAGAAATATCGGAATTGACAATTGGTATGCACAAGGCAGGGTATATGCTGGTGCCCGTGGTTCAATAGGATTGCACGTGGATGTTTGGTTCTATGAGGGAAATATTGAAATTGCTTCGATTGGCGGAGCAGTCTTGTTGGAAGTTGGACTTCCAAACCCAACTTGGATGGCAGGAACATTTGCAGGAAGATACAAAGTGCTTGGTGGTGCAATAAAAGGCAGTTATAATTTTAAATTCAGCATAGGGGATGTTTGCAGGCCAACGGTGGAAATGGAGAGCCCGGTCGCAAATTTAGAACTGATTGAAGCAATAGATCCTGAAAATCCCAGGGCTGGACAAAAGCCGGATGTCGTTCCTGAGGTTGCCATGCGTTTTGTGAGAGCCAATGCATTCACCATTGCAGTTCCAGATGCAGAAGGAAGCGGCAGCATCAATAGAACTTTCAGGGCCAACTGGGATATTGCTTTCAGCAATATAACCCAAAACGGACAGAAAATTCCAGTTGCATACAGACAAGATGTATCAGTGAGCGAAGACTCATTCAGCTATATCAAGTTAATGCCAAATGGATTTTTACCATTTGATAAATCATATGAAGTCACGGTATCAGCGAGAATGGAAGAACGGATCAATGGAAGATGGGTCACCGCAAGAAGAAAAGACAATTCTTTGATCATTCAAACAAAAACTACCAGGTTCAGGACAACGCCTGTCCCAACCATTGAGCCATATTATATTGAAAGCCAATACCCTGAACCCAATCGAAGTTACATGTACAACTATACCAGCAATGGTAAAATGCGCTTTGCAGATAATCCAGCCGGTTTATTCATGCCGACTGCTTCAAAAATGAAGAATCAATTATCAGGACAGGTTTTTGACTTCGGCATGGAAAAAAATATCAAATATCTAATGAGGTATACTGATATTGAAACTGATGAACAGGCATACGTTCCATTGAATGTCCCTCAGCGTTCCAGGGAAGTTCCATTCAATCTGCGTCCACTTGGATTTGGCAAAACTTATAAAATAGAAATCATCCGTGTTCTAAGTGAAAATACCTTTTTAAGAAATTATGAATCAAGCATGGATCGTCCTGTATTTCACTCTGCGGTATCTATCGCAGCAGCAGCGAACGCTTCTATTGGTACACAAGTGCCAGCCAACATTAGGCAAAATGCTTTTACTGAGATGTCTTTTGATAACAATGGCAACACCATAGAGGTAGTGAAACATCGCAGACAATCCAATATGTCACTCGAAGAATTCGTTCAAGCCATTATTGTTGGGATGGTGAATTCATTCGAAGATGTCATGTATGAGACCTATGTGATGACAAGTAAGTATCAATCTCTACAGGAAAAAATGCAGCGAACCAATTTTGGATTCCTCGTTGTAGGTAATTCAATTAATCTATTGAGCACTGGGGAAGAGGGACTTTCCATGGAGGACATGGATGGAAGACTGGCATGGCACCAGGAGGGATTGGGTGGGCACCCGATATGGGCAATTCCGACAGAAAACAATGCTTGGTTTGTGAAAGCAAAACAATTCTACGAAGCATTGACAGTACTCTTCAGTGAGAACATGCTTCTGCAACAAGACATAGCACAATACGGACAGTTTTCAACCAATCCGTTATACAACAGTTCTCCAGCACCTCGTGGAAGCTATGTGTTTACTCCCGGAAATTTGCATATTAAACTGTTCCCAATCAATAACAACAGTGTTATTGGTTACAATGGAAATGTAAGAAACTGGATCAATTCCAGAAATCTTTACACTTCAATGGCTTTGACGGGAAACAAATTTGAATATGCGCCTCACCAAGTATTGAAAAGAGATTGGGAACGCGCAAGAAATTGGATATCGGTCATGGCAACTTCAAATCGTATTCCTCAAAACGCATCAAACAACGCAAGAGGAAAAGCAATTTGGATTTTGGTAAACGAACCACCAGATTTGCAAGATGGTGGCGGAAGCAATAATTGGAGATTGTCTGTTTGGCCGAAAGAAAGGGCACTGAGAAGCCTATTCCCGGCTATACCTCCAGTTGGAAACTTTATACAAGCACCCTCAATAAGATAATCATGCAAAAAATGCACCTATATAAATCAATTTTATCAATGCTGCTTACTTGTTTTGGTTTTGCATTGATGGCCCAGGACTCGCTCCAGCTTAAAGTTGCTACAAAATATGATGAGCAGGGGAAAACCAAGATTAGAATTTTTCCTGCAAATTATTTACAAACAAAGGCAGTTATATTGAGCGGATTAAAAGTTGTTGTTCAACCAGTTGCTACCAAAGTTGATTTTGTCAATGCAAGCCCCAGGGTGTACACATTTGATACAACAGCCATTTCTGTTTGGCGCCAAAACATAAAAGACCAAAATCTTGCCGTATTGGCACAGTTGGCATACGGTAAATTGGAGAATCCAACTGATATTTTTGCTGTAAAGGCCCAACAGGATAATATCTTCACTGTATCCATGATGTCTTCATCTTTATCATGGAGTGCTGCGCGCATTGCCAGGCTGGGCATTGAATTAGATTTGAATGCAGACACAGTTTATAAAATTTCAATCTCATTACTGCATCCCAGTAAATTGATTAAAAACGCTGTCAATGTTTTTCCATTGAATTTGACGACAAAGAAATACGAATTCAATGCGGTGAATATTGTCAACGGAGAACACCTTGTGATTGCTGAGTGGGATCTCAACGAAGATTTTATTTTATACGATATTGAAAAATCTGCATCAAAAAACGGAACATATACTAAGTTGAATGATATTCCCTTTACTGCTACTGACCGAGATACTGCCCGTTCCCAAGTACTTCCAAAAGTTTCATATACCGATTCGTTGAAAGGTAATTATGTACCCAACTACTATCGGGTTGTAGCGTATGATTATTTTGGAGATCGGATCATTGCTCCAGTTGTGTATGAGGGGATGGGAGTGGATAAAACAGCTCCAAAATCAATTGATTCATTGTGGTTCAGTTCCAACAGTGAAAAGCACGTATTGGTAGAGTGGAAAAAGGCAGTTGATCCTGATTTGCATCAGCAGTATATTTATTATGGCAATAAACCGGAAGGCCCGTGGCAACTGCTAGATAAATTATCTGCAGCTGCACGCTCTTTTAAACACGATGCTGCTTCCAATATGCTCAGTAATTATTATAGGATTGCTCAATTTGACACAGCAGGAAACAATGTTTTCTCTCTGCCTGTATTGGCTGTAACAAAAGATACTGTACCGCCGGTTGCTGTTGCGAATTTGCAAGGAATGATAGACAAGAATGGAGTTGTAAAATTGACTTGGGCGCCCTCAGTAAGTGATGATGTTGAGGGATACAGGGTTTTTCGTACAAAATCTGACACTACGGAGTGGCAGGCATTATTGGGGAAGAACCTGGCTGACAGTTTCTTTACTGACACCATGAATATAAAAATCAATCAGGGGAATATCCAATACAGCATCAAGGCGGTAGACAGAAAGGGAAATTTCGGTGAATATTCGAGTCTAGTTCGATTGGTAGTTCCCGATTTGAATCCTCCTTCTCAGCCACAAATTTTGCAGATCATACCGGAGGAGGATGGATCACTTCAACTTAATTTTTCTTATGCAAAATTAGAGACCAATGCAAAATTACAACTGAGGCGTCAGGTGAAGTCAGATACCATGAATTGGCAAGCCATTCCCCTTCAGGAGACATACAATGATACTGCTGTCAGCAGAAAATTCATTTATGCTTATCAAATCAGGTTGATGGATTCATCTGGCAATGTATCTACTCCCTCTGAGTGGATTTCTCAGCGTCCATTGCCAAAGCCAATGAACATTGAAGAATACCTGGATTGGAATGTGCAATATGACAGGGAATCCAAGTCAGTGACGATTAAATGGATAATGAAGAAAGATTGTAATCAGTGTAAAATTTATATATACAGAGGAGAGGAAAAATCATTTTTGATTACAAATAAGTCTGTAAAAGATGGTTCCTTTATAGACATGGGCTTCCCTGCTGCTGGATATGTCAATTATCAAATACAGTTAAAAGGTTATGAAGATGCCAAAAGCAGCATGAGTCAAGCAAAAACAGTATTTACGCAGTAATATGAACTAAAATTTATTGTTGGTTAAATCAGCTGTATTTCTCTCGTTGAAGGATCTCCAATATTTTATCCAACTTGTCAACTTCAATTTTACTCAGTTGGCGTTGAATATCTTCGATTTCTTTTTTGGCAGCAATATTGACTTGGTAGTCATGCAGGGCCTGCTCCCTGTCTCTTTGGTTTTGCCTATTTTGACTCATCATGATGATAGGAGCTGCATAAGCGGCTTGGGTTGAAAAAATAAGATTCAGCAAAACAAAAGGGTATACATCCCAGTGATGCACAAATCCAATGATATTTAGGATCATCCATATCAGTACAATAAGGGTTTGCCAAATAATGAATTGCCAGGATCCCATCACTTTTGTAATGGTGTCTGAAAGCCTCTCGCCAAAACTGAGTTGTTCATGATATTTTTGGTGCCATGTTTGTTCTTCCATAGAATGATTTATTCAAAACTAAAGGCTTCCATATATGCATAGCAAGATTCAGCTGCTATTATTATTGTATCTATCTGATATTTTATTATTTTATCTCATTTGATATTTATCAGGGTATTGTGTAAGTGAAATAGTGAAGGAAAATCAATAAAATATAAAAAGGTTCTGAGAATCAGAACCTTGTAAGGGGTGTAGTCCCGCCCAGAATCGAACTGGGATCTAAAGTTTAGGAAACTTCTATTCTATCCGTTGAACTACGGGACCAACGGGGAGCGAAAATAATCAATAAATAGCCTGCTGCTTCAATGAAATTCAAAAAATAGTTACTTCTTTCTGGTGTACTGATGAGCAAAGGAGTAGTTCAGGATGATATTCCAGGCAAAATTCTGACTGCCTTTGATATTGGTCTTGATTTCTTTGTTCATGACCGACTGCAAAGAGAAGGGTGACTTGTCATGTGACAGTCTGAAAATATTTGCCATGTATACTCCTTCCTGCTTGTCCAAGTTCAAATAATAAAATTGTGGTGTCCACGAAAACTTTAGTTGATTTCCGATGGGAATATTGGTGATATTGGTGTTAAATGCAACAAAATAAGTTGAAACCGGACCGTCTTTTTGCAACCCCATTCCCCTCAACAAATACGGACCTATACTTACATGCTTTGATACAACAAATGAAGGAGCAATTTCATACGCAATGAATCTTCTTGCTTGTGTGATGTCCCAGGTTTTTCCAGCTTCTGTAACCGTTCTGAGTGCCAAGTTATAAGCTGGATGTATACCTGCACTCAAATTGAATTTCTTGCCCTGAATAAATCTGTACCTGAACCAGAAAACCATAGATCCCTTTCTTCCATCCAATGTTGCCCGGATGTCTGGATCGAATGAAAACCGGTTTTTCCTTACATAAAAATTAAAAATAGCGGCAGGAGCATTCAGTGAAAAGGTTGGAATGATGGAAATCCCATTATTGGTGAGTCCGATGCCACCATTGATATTCAATGGCTTTGTTGTTGTATCTTGAAGGAGGCTTGCATGAGCCGTTGCAAATAAAATGGTGCTAAAAACCAGTAGGATTCCCTTTTTCATCTTGTATTAGACTGCAAAATTATAAAAATCATGTGTTAAAGCACATGACAAACTTTTAAATATATGAGTAACTTTATAATTCGTTGAGATCCTCTATCATACATATCTGTTCTCTTTTGCTGTTATTTTTCAGTCCACCTCCTATTTTTTCTCAGTCGAATCAGGCATTGATTGGATCAAGGTTTACAGGAAGCATCAACATGTATCAGAATCCCGCTACTACGATTGCTTCAAAAGACAGCTTCGATTTTTCGATTGCTTCCCTTTCTATAAATAATTACACAAATTTTATTCAATTCGGTTATGCACCTTTATTGCGAAGGAAGCCGATTGTCACATTTGAATTTACAGAAGGTGATTTTGCAAGAGATCTGATCACCCAACTGAATCTATCCTTGCTCAGCGCTAAATATAAAATCAATCCAAAGACTGCTGTTGGATTTGGAGTCAACATCAGAAGCATGGTCAATCTACATACCAGTCACTATAATTTGACAGATTCCGCTACCGATATCATTTCTTTTCTTGGGCAAAACAGTGGGAGCCTGCCTTTCAATGGCAATGCAGCCTCCTCCAATTGGTTGGAATATGCCGGAAATTTCTCGTATAATTTGATTGACAACAGAAGAATGATTCTCAATGTTGGTACAAATCTCAGGGTAAACAGGGGCCTGCTTGGACTGGCAGGAAAGATAGACAGTCTTGAGTTTCAAAAGACCAACTTGTTTGGAAATGACCTGTATACTGTAACCAATGCTGATTTTATTTATGGGTATTCAACCACTGCAACTGCCTGGGACAACACCATCAAATTCAGAGACAATGTAAGAAATGTGATGGGGGAGACCAAATGGGGTGCATCCATTGACCTGGGTGCTGAGTTGCTTATCAAAAATGAATCGGATTGGTTTTATGAAGGATTGGATTACAACTATAGGTGGAAGATTGGATTTTCAATATTGGACCTAGGTTTTGCCAACTACCAATATTATCCTGAAAGTGCCAAGACGAATGGCATCAGAGATGCAATGACGCCGGAAGTCTTATTGGATAAGTTCGTAGGAGTAACCGATAATATTGCAAGTTTCAATGATACGGTATCAACCGTAGTTGAAAGCTTTACAAAGCTCAACGGAAATTTCAACATATTTCATCCATCCCGTTTAAATCTGAACATTGATCGTAAAATAACAGATCATTTTTTTGTGAATGCATCTGTCAATCTTCCATTTTCAATGGTCAACCGTAATGCCAACTATATTTTAAATGATATGGGAGTCATTTCAATCACTGCCCGATACGAGAGAGATAGATTTGGGATTTATCTTCCTGTCATATACAATACAAAGACAAAATTGCATGTTGGCGCAGCAGTCAGGATGGGCCCCTTGATCGTTGGATTGAATAACTTGAATGTGTTTAATAATGATCTAAGTCTTCAAAATACCAGTGGCTACTTTTCTTTCCTGTTTAGGATCAAACCCAGGGTCAACAAGCCAAACCGTGACTTCATAAAATCTCCCCAGAAGGTTTTATAGTGTTTTTTTCACTCTGATGAGCTCAATCCTTGTTTCAGTTACTTCAAGAATTTCAAATTCAAATCTCCCGATTACAATTCGTTCTCTGATTCTTGGAATCGATTCGTTGTAATGAATGATGAATCCTGACAGTGTTTCTGAATCATTCATTTCAAGCCCCAATTTGTACTTATCATTGATATCTTCAATGCGCAACCTTCCTGAAAATTCAAACTCATTTTCGTTGATCTCTCGCTCGATCAGTTCTTCCGTATCGTATTCATCCTTTATCTCACCAAACAACTCCTCCAACAGATCCTCCATGGTTACAATGCCTGAAGTACCACCGAACTCATCAACCACCCAGGCCATGCTTTTTCTTTCTTTGATCAGTAAGTTCATGAGATCATTTGCAGTCATGCTTTCCGGAACAGTGGGGATGGTATGCAATATGGATTGGATTGTTGTTGGATTTTTAAACAGCGACAATTGATGAACGTAACCTAAAATATTATCAATGGTCTTGTCGTATACCACCAGTTTGCTTAAATTGGTTTCAATAAATTTTTGCTTCAACTTTTCAATGCCTTCATTGATCTGAATCGATTCAATCTCCTTTCTCGGTACCAGACATTGACGGATTTTAACATAGGGCAGGGTGAGTGCATTCTCAAACAATTCTTTGTTCAGCTCCTGACTTTCTGTTGCCTTTTCATCTCTTGGTTGGATAAAATTTTCAAACTCAAGTCTTGTGAAAGATGTTTTATTTTTTCTTACGTGCACATTGATCAGATTCTCCAAAATCCATTCAGAAACTTTTACAAACATACCAGCAATGGGATGAAAAATCCTGTAGAAAAATGCAAAGATGGGGGTGAGAAAGTACATCATTGTATCACTCTTGGATCCAAACAAAGCCCTGCTAAAAAAGAAATACAACAAGAATGCAGCTGCTGATACAGCCAGGTCAAACAAAATGCGTATGTAAAGAAAGTATGGAATCAAA
>Ga0315899_10004729_pt1 | contig 14692 bp, 8 predicted proteins | sample LakEriMetagenome_2_FD_203518 | JGI IMG/M metagenome (GOLD analysis project Ga0315899, IMG submission 203518) | Freshwater fungal communities from buoy surface, Lake Erie, Ohio, United States - Buoy 4 MA112 | ecosystem: Environmental > Aquatic > Freshwater > Lake | place: USA: Lake Erie, Ohio... | reverse complement strand
ATTCCGGTGATCATCACCGCCTATCAGGATCGTTCTTTCACGTTCATCACAAAGCTGCCTCCGGTTTCGTTTTTCCTCAAGAAGGCTTCTGGCATTGCCAAGGGCCATTCGACGACGGGTCGCGGAACAATCGGCAAGGTCACGGTCGCCCAGATCCGCGAAATCGCGGAGACGAAGCTGCCGGATCTGAATTGCGAGACGGTTGACGCCGCTGTTGCAATGGTGACTGGATCGGCCCGTTCCATGGGTCTGGAAGTGGTAGGTTGATCATGGCACACGCAAAAAGAATTAAAGCAGCTTGCGTCGGTATTGACCGCACAAAGCTCTACCCGCTCACCGAAGCAATTGCGATGGTGAAGTCCCGCGCCAATGCCAAGTTCGACGAGACCATCGAGGTCGCGATTAATTTGGGCGTTGATCCGCGTCACGCCGACCAGATGGTCCGTGGCGTCTGCGTTCTTCCGAACGGCTCGGGTCGTACGCTCCGCGTCGGCGTGTTCGCCCGTGGTGCAAAGGCTGATGAAGCCCGCGCCGCCGGTGCGGATGTCGTCGGTGCCGAAGACCTCGTCGAAATCGTTCAGGGCGGCACGATCAACTTTGATCGCAGCATCGCGACCCCGGACATGATGCCGCTCGTCGGTCGTCTCGGTAAGGTGCTCGGCCCGCGCGGCATGATGCCGAACCCGAAGGTCGGTTCCGTCACCATGGACATTGCCGGCGCCGTTGCCGCATCCAAGGGTGGGTCGGTCGAGTTCCGCGTCGAGAAGGCAGGCATCGTGCATGCCGGCATCGGCAAGGCCTCGTTCGATGCCGACAAGCTCGTCGAGAACATCAAGGCTTTCGTCGACTCGGTCGCAAAGGCGCGTCCGACCGGATCGAAGGGCACCTACCTTCAGCGCATGGCGGTCTCGTCGTCCATGGGCCCGGGCGTCAAGGTCGATCTTTCCTCCGCGACTGGCGGCTGATTTCACCCGCTCAACACCATCAGAAAGGCCCCGTTTTCGCGGGGCCTTTTTTGTTGGAGTTTGTTGGACTCCAACACGCCACTTTTACCGGTAAAAATAGTACGTTGTTCCGGAAAATAGGAGTTGGCATTGGTAAAGATTATCGGTATAACTCCAACACGAACTGCGTGATAGACGGGGCGGAATTTTTCCTAACCGTTTGAGAGTAATCGGTTTTCCGGCTACTCGATTGGCCGACAGGACAAAGGGAAACTTTTGGCCTCCGTCGGCTTTATCCTGTCCGAGACTGCAGGCGGGTATTGCAAAATACCCTTAATTCTCAAGGGCCTGCACAGATGGGTCAGACTGTTTCCTGGGTTTTCCCGGGATGGTTCGAACCAATGACTGGGGTGTCGTCTAACGGCATTCCGGGGACAAACGCGTCGGGAGCGTCGCTCCCCAAGGCAGCCCTGCTGCCAAGGTGGGCGATAGAGTGCAACCGGGCAGGGTATACCCCCGCCAACCGGAGAGAGCCCCGTGGATAGAGCGGAAAAAGCTGAGTTCGTCGCATCGTTGAAAGAGGTCTTCACCTCGACCAGCGTTGTTGTCGTTGCTCATTATTCCGGCCTTACGGTCGCCCAGATGCAGGACCTGCGCAAGCAGATGGCTGCTGAAGGAGCGTCAGTAAAGGTCGCAAAGAACCGCCTTGCCAAGATTGCTCTCGAAGGCACGGATGTCGCGTCGGTCGGCGGGCTTTTAACAGGCCCGACATTGCTGGCTTATTCCAGCGATCCGGTCGCGGCAGCCAAGGTCGCCGTTAGCTTCGCAAAGACGAACGATAAGCTCGTTATTCTTGGCGGAGCAATGGGTAAGACCGCTCTGAATGTTGATGGTGTCAAGGCGCTCGCCACGATGCCGTCGCTTGATGAAATGCGCGCGCGGCTCGTCGGCCTGGTACAGGCTCCGGCGACCAAGATCGCTCAGATCGTCAACGCTCCAGCTGCCAAGCTGGCTCGCGTTTTTGGAGCTTATGCCAAGAGAGATGCGGCCTAAGGCCATTACTTCATTTGAATGGTTCGAACCATCTAATCAAAGGACACTATCATGACCGATTTGAACAAACTCGTAGACTCACTTTCGTCCCTGACCGTCCTGGAAGCTGCTGAATTGGCAAAGCTTCTTGAAGAAAAGTGGGGCGTTTCGGCAGCCGCTGCTGTTGCAGTTGCCGCCGCTCCTGCTGCTGGTGGTGGCGCTGCTGCTGCTGCTGAAGAGCAGACCGAATTCACTGTGATGCTTGCCGCCGCTGGTGACAAGAAGATCGAAGTCATTAAGGAAGTTCGCGCAATCACCGGTCTTGGCCTCAAGGAAGCCAAGGATCTCGTTGAAGCCGCTCCTAAGGCTGTCAAGGAAGGCGTTTCGAAGGAAGAAGGCGCCAAGATCAAGGATCAGCTTGAAAAGGCTGGAGCCAAGGTCGAGCTTAAGTAATAGGGCGCCGTCATGCGGCGTTTCTCTACTCGATTATAGTGTTTAAGCGGTCTCGAGGTTTTCCTCGGGGCCGCATCGTCGTCTGTTTCCGTCCAATGCGGACATCAACGGACATTTTTATTTTTTTACAGGGTGATGGTCGTCGATTGGAACCGCTAAGCGGTTCAGGGGTTTACCCGAATCGGTGTTCTGTCCCGAAGCGAGGAACGAAATGGCTCAGACCTTCAACGGACGGAAGCGTGTGCGCAAGTTCTTCGGCCATATCCGCGAAGTCGCGGAGATGCCGAATTTGATTGAGGTGCAGAAGGCATCCTATGATCAGTTTCTCCAGATAGATGATCCGGTTTCCGGTCGTCTTGACGAAGGTATTCAGGCTGTTTTCAGGTCGGTTTTTCCGATTGCCGATTTTTCCGGCAGTTCATTGCTTGAATTCGTCAAATACACGTTTGAACAACCCAAATACGAGACCGACGAGTGCCGTCAGCGCGGGATGACTTATGCTGCGCCGCTGAAGGTAACTTTACGATTGATTGTTTTTGATATCGACGTTGATACTGGGGCGAAATCCGTCAAGGATATCAAAGAACAAGATGTTTACATGGGCGATATGCCGCTGATGACGTCGAATGGTACGTTCATCGTGAACGGCACCGAACGCGTTATCGTATCGCAAATGCATCGTTCGCCAGGTGTGTTTTTCGACCACGATAAGGGGAAATCGCACTCTTCCGGGAAGTTGCTTTTTGCTGCCCGCATTATTCCTTATCGCGGTTCATGGCTCGATATCGAATTCGACGCAAAGGACGTGGTCCACGCGCGGATTGATCGCCGTCGCAAAATCCCTGTCACGTCGCTGCTGTATGCGCTCGGGATGGACGGCGAGGAAATTCTCTCGACCTTCTTCAACAAGGTAATTTATTCTCGAACAAAAGATGCTTGGCAGGTGCCTTTCAGCGTTGATCGCATGAAGGGCATGAAGTCCGTAAACGATTTGATCGACGCGGATACCGGGCAGGTTGTTCTGGAAGCTGGAAAAAAGCTGACACCCCGTTCGGCTCGCCTTATTGCAGAGCGTGGCACAAAACTCTTGCTTGCGACTGATGATGACCTGATTGGTCAGTATATAGGGGAGGATCTCGTTAGTTTCGAAACGGGCGAGATTTTTGCTGAAGCCGGTGAGGAAATTACAGAAAAATTACTGGTTAAGCTCTTGGAGGCAGGTTTTAGCGAGATTCCTGTTCTTGATATCGATCACGTTAATATTGGCCCCTACATCCGGACAACGCTCGCGGTCGACAAGAATTCGTCACGTGAGGAAGCTCTTTTCGATATTTATCGCGTGATGCGCCCAGGGGAGCCACCAACGATTGATACGGCGGAAGCGATGTTCCAGTCGCTATTTTTTGACTCGGAACGCTATGACCTTTCGGCAGTTGGTCGCGTAAAAATGAACATGCGTCTTGATCTTGATGCAGCGGATACCGTCCGTGTTCTCCGAAAAGATGATATCGTCGCGGTCGTTCGTGCGCTTGTCGAATTGCGCGATGGCAAGGGTGAAATCGACGACATTGACAATCTTGGCAATCGTCGTGTCCGTTCCGTGGGCGAACTGATGGAAAATCAGTATCGCGTCGGCTTGCTCCGGATGGAGCGCGCGATTAAGGAGCGTATGTCATCGGTTGATATCGATACCGTGATGCCGCAAGACCTTATCAACGCAAAGCCTGCTGCTGCAGCTGTGCGTGAATTCTTTGGCTCCTCTCAGCTTTCCCAGTTTATGGATCAGACAAATCCGCTGTCGGAAATCACCCATAAGCGCCGTTTGTCGGCACTCGGACCTGGTGGTTTGACACGCGAACGTGCAGGTTTTGAAGTTCGTGACGTTCACCCGACACATTACGGGCGTATTTGTCCGATTGAGACTCCTGAAGGGCCCAACATTGGTCTGATTAATTCGCTCGCGACGTTCGCTCGGGTCAATAAATACGGTTTCATCGAGTCTCCGTATAGGAAGATCAAAGATCGGAAGCTATCTGATGAAGTTGTCTATTTGTCTGCGATGGAGGAGTCCAAGCATCATGTTGCGCAAGCAAACGTGTCCGTTGATAAGGACGGCAAACTGGCGGATGATATTGTTATCGTTCGGCACGCAGGCGATGTGATTGTCGTCCCTGCCGACAAAGTCGACTATATGGATGTTTCTCCGAAACAACTTGTGTCCGTTGCAGCCGCACTCATCCCATTCTTGGAGAATGACGATGCGAACCGTGCCTTGATGGGCTCGAATATGCAACGTCAGGCCGTGCCTCTCATACGTTCGGACGCACCGTTTGTAGGCACTGGCATGGAAGCAATTGTTGCACGTGACTCTGGTGCGGCTATTGCTGCTAGGCGGTCTGGTATCGTTGATCAGGTAGATGCAACGCGTATTGTTGTTCGCGCGACTGACGACGTTGATCCGTCGAAGGCTGGCGTCGACATCTATAGGCTTATGAAATTCCAACGCTCAAACCAGTCTACTTGTATCAACCAAAAGCCTCTGGTTCAGGTGGGTGATTTGGTTGAAAAGGGCAGCATTATCGCTGACGGTCCATCAACCGAATTGGGCGAACTTGCGCTCGGCAGGAACGTACTCGTGGCGTTTATGCCCTGGAACGGCTATAATTTCGAAGACTCAATCCTTCTTTCTGAACGTATAGCCAAAGAAGATACATTTACTTCGATACATATCGAAGAATTTGAAGTTATGGCCCGTGATACAAAGCTAGGCCCTGAAGAGATTACCCGGGATATTCCGAATGTATCTGAGGAAACACTGAAGAACCTTGACGAGGCTGGTATTGTGTATATCGGCGCTGAGGTAAATGCCGGTGATATTCTGGTCGGCAAGATCACGCCAAAGGGTGAGAGCCCGATGACGCCAGAAGAAAAATTGCTTCGTGCGATTTTTGGTGAAAAGGCGTCAGACGTTCGGGATACTTCTTTGCGGGTGCCGCCTGGTGTTCAGGGAACAATCGTAGAAGTTCGTGTATTCAATCGGCACGGTGTCGATAAGGACGAACGCGCTCAGGCGATTGAACGCGAAGAGATCGAGCGTCTTGCCAAGGATCGTGACGACGAATTGTCGATCCTGGATCGTAACGTGTATTCCCGTTTAGCTGAAATGCTGACCGGTAAAGTTGGAATTTCTGGCCCTAAAGGGTTCAAGAAGGATTCGGTTATCGAGCGGGATCAAATGTCGGGATACCCGCGGTCCCAATGGTGGATGTTTGCTGTGTCCGACGATGCAATCATGGGCGCACTTGAAGCCATGAGGAAGCAGTATGATGACGCCAAGAAGAGCCTTGAACAGCGCTTTTTAACCAAGGTTGAAAAGCTCCAACGCGGCGATGAGTTACCTCCCGGTGTCATGAAGATGGTCAAGGTCTTTGTTGCCGTTAAGCGCAAGATCCAACCCGGCGACAAAATGGCTGGGCGTCATGGCAACAAGGGTGTCGTATCGCGCATCGTTCCGATCGAGGATATGCCTTTCCTTGAAGATGGCACACATGTAGATATCGTTCTGAATCCACTCGGCGTTCCGAGCCGTATGAATGTTGGCCAGATTCTAGAGACTCATATGGGTTGGGCTGCAGCGGGACTTGGTAAGCAGATTGGTGATGCGGTGGACGCCTATCGCAGAGAGCATGACTCAAAAGCTCTGCGTGCGAGTTTCACGGCGGTTTATGGCGAAGACCAGTCAGTACGTGATCTGAACGATGACGGGCTCTTGTCGCTCGGTGAAAATCTTCGCCGCGGCGTTCCGATTGCGACGCCGGTGTTCAATGGTGCGAAGGAATCCGACATTGAGAGACTTCTTGAGCAGGCGGGTCTCGACAAGTCGGGTCAAGTTACCCTGTATGATGGACGCTCGGGCGAACCATTCGATCGCAAGGTAACTGTCGGATATATCTATATGTTGAAGCTTCACCATCTGGTCGACGACAAGATTCATGCCCGTTCGATCGGTCCTTACAGCCTCGTTACCCAACAACCATTGGGTGGTAAGGCCCAGTTTGGTGGGCAGCGGTTTGGCGAAATGGAGGTCTGGGCGCTTGAAGCATATGGTGCAGCGTACACGCTTCAGGAAATGCTAACTGTCAAATCGGATGACGTCGCAGGTCGAACGAAGGTCTATGAGTCGATTGTTCGGGGCGACGACACCTTCGAGTCGGGTATTCCGGAAAGCTTTAATGTTCTCGTCAAGGAAATGCGTTCGCTGGGGCTCAATGTCGAGCTTTTAGCTCCGGCATTGCCGATCGTTGAACTTCCGGCCTCTGAAGCCGCTGAATAAGCATTTCATCCGGATGTAAATTTCATCCGGATGTCGTCGATTGCGCCGCTGACGGATCCGTCGTGGCGGGTGTTTTGAAGAGACAGATGAGCCAAGCGTGTCATCTCGTTCTCGAATGTTAGGAGACCGCCATGAACCAAGAGATCATGAACCTGTTCAACCCGGTCGTGCAGCCACAGAGCTTCGATCGGATCAAAATCTCGATCTCCTCGCCGGAGAAGATTCTGTCGTGGTCCTTTGGCGAAATCAAAAAGCCTGAGACAATTAATTACCGGACGTTCAAACCTGAACGCGACGGTCTGTTCTGCGCGCGTATTTTTGGACCGATCAAGGATTATGAGTGCCTCTGCGGCAAATATAAGCGCATGAAATATAAGGGTGTTATCTGTGAAAAATGTGGCGTCGAAGTCACCTTGTCGCGGGTTCGGCGCGAGCGGATGGGTCATATTGAGCTTGCAGCACCCGTTGCCCATATCTGGTTCCTGAAGTCGCTGCCATCCCGCATCGGATTGCTTCTCGATATGGCTTTGAAGGATCTGGAGCGTATCCTCTATTTCGAAAACTATGTTGTTATCGAGCCCGGGTTGACCCCTTTGAAGGAACGTCAACTTCTCTCCGAAGACGACTATATGCGGGCGCAGGACGAATACGGCGAAGACTCTTTTACCGCTTTGATCGGCGCTGAAGCTATTCGCGAGATTTTAAAGGCGCTCGATCTTGAAAAAACTGCGGGTGATTTGAGGCATGAGATTTCCGTATCTACGTCGGAACTCAAGCCCAAAAAACTGGCAAAACGTCTCAAAATTATTGAAGCATTTATGCAGTCAGGCAACAAGCCTGAGTGGATGATTCTCGAAGTCGTTCCCGTGATTCCGCCAGACCTTCGCCCTCTTGTCCCATTGGATGGTGGTCGGTTTGCCACGTCGGATTTGAACGATCTCTATCGCCGAGTGATCAATCGTAATAATCGTTTGAAGCGGCTCATTGAATTACGCGCACCTGACATCATCATCCGTAACGAGAAGCGCATGCTTCAAGAATCGGTTGATGCGTTGTTCGACAATGGTCGTCGTGGCCGTGTGATAACAGGCGCAAACAAGCGCCCGTTGAAATCACTTGCTGATATGCTTAAGGGCAAGCAGGGACGCTTCCGTCAGAACTTGCTCGGAAAGCGTGTTGATTATTCGGGCCGCTCAGTGATCGTTGTGGGTCCAGAGCTGAAATTACATCAGTGCGGACTGCCAAAAAAGATGGCACTCGAACTGTTCAAGCCGTTTATCTATTCGCGACTTGACGCGAAGGGGCTATCGGCCACTGTTAAGCAGGCAAAGAAACTGGTCGAGAAGGAAAAGCCTGAGGTTTGGGATATCCTTGACGAGGTAATTCGCGAGCATCCGATTATGCTGAATCGGGCACCTACGCTCCATCGTCTCGGTATTCAAGCCTTCGAACCTGTCCTTGTGGAGGGTAAGGCGATCCAGCTACATCCTCTGGTCTGCGCTGCCTTCAACGCTGATTTCGACGGCGATCAAATGGCTGTTCACGTCCCATTGTCGCTTGAGGCCCAGCTTGAAGCGCGGGTTCTGATGATGTCCACGAACAATATTCTGCACCCCGCAAACGGGCAGCCAATCATTGTTCCATCCCAGGACATTGTGTTGGGGCTTTATTACCTGTCCCTTATCTCGGATAATGAACCCGGCGAAGGCATGGCTTTTGCGGAAATCGGCGAGATCGAGCACGCGATTGCGAACAAGTCGATAACGTTGCATGCGAAGATCAAATATCGGTATGAAGGTATTGATGAAGCAGGTAAATCCTTCACAAAGATTTTTGACACGACACCGGGTCGCGCGATCTTGGGTCAACTTCTTCCGAAGAACGCGAAAATGACGTTTGACGTCGTCAACAAACTGATGACGAAGAAGGAAATCTCGAACACGATTGATACGGTTTATCGCCACTGTGGTCAGAAAGAGACTGTTCTTTTCTGCGATAGGATCATGCAACTCGGTTTCTCGAATGCGTTCCGCGCCGGTATTTCATTCGGCAAGGATGACATGCTGATCCCGGACACGAAGCCGGCTATTGTTGGCGAAACGCGGACGCTCGTTCAGGATTACGAACAGCAATTTAACGACGGTTTGATCACGCAAGGCGAAAAATATAACAAAGTTGTCGATGCATGGGCAAAGTGCTCTGACAAACTCGCTCAGGAAATGATGGGTCGTATCTCTGCCGTGCAGAAAGACGACAAGGGGCGGACCAAGCCGATCAACTCGATTTACATGATGTCGCATTCCGGCGCTCGTGGATCGCCCACCCAGATGCGCCAACTCGCGGCAATGCGCGGCCTCATGGCCAAGCCATCGGGCGAGATTATTGAAACGCCGATCATATCGAACTTTAAAGAAGGTCTCGACGTTCTTGAGTATTTCAACTCGACCCACGGTGCGCGTAAGGGGTTGGCTGATACGGCTCTGAAAACCGCAAATTCCGGGTATTTGACCCGGCGTCTCGTTGACGTGGCGCAAGACTCTATCATTACGGAGCGCGATTGCGGTTCGGACAATGGCATCAAGATGCGGGCGATCATTGATGCGGGACAAGTGGTCGCTTCGCTTGCGCTGCGTATCCTCGGACGCACCACGGCAGATGATCTCTTAGAGCTTGATGGCACGGTGATTGTTCCGAAGGGAACGATGATTGAAGAAGTTCATATTGATCGGATCAATGCGGCTGGCATTCAGGAAGTAAAAATCCGTTCAGTGCTGACATGCGAGTCAACGAATGGGGTGTGCGGTACGTGCTATGGGCGCGATCTTGCGCGTGGGACGCCGGTCAATCTTGGGGAGGCCGTGGGCGTGATCGCAGCGCAGTCGATCGGCGAGCCAGGAACCCAGCTTACCATGCGTACATTCCACGTGGGTGGCGCGGCCAACATTGCTGATCAGTCGTTCATCGAATCCAACTTCGAAGGCAAGGTTGTGATTCGCAATAAGAATATTGCGCGTAATTCGGATGGTGATCTATTGGCCATGGGCCGGAACATATCAATTGTTATCGTCGGCCCAGACGGCTCCGAGAGGGCAGTTCACCGGATTCAATACGGTGCCAAACTCAAGGTTGACGAGGGTGACACGATTAAGCGTGGGCAACGTATTGCCGAATGGGATCCTTACACACGTCCGATCATCACAGAGATCGATGGCTCTGTCGCCTACGAGGATCTCGTCGAAAACGCATCGGTTGTAGAAACTGCTGACGAGTCGACAGGTATTACCAAGCGCGTTGTTACCGATTACCGGACAAACGTTCGCTCGGCAGATCTTCGCCCTGCCGTCGTTATTCAGGATAGCAAGGGTAAGATTGGCAAATTGCCGCGCGGCGGCGATGCGCGTTATCTCTTGCCGGTCGATGCTGTCATTCAGGCTGACCCGGGAACAAAACTTAAGGCGGGCGACATCATCGCACGTATTCCGATGGAAAGTGCAAAGACCCGTGACATCACTGGCGGTTTGCCACGTGTCGCAGAATTGTTTGAGGCACGGCGGCCAAAAGATGCAGCGATCATTGCTGAGAATTCAGGCACGATCCAGTTTGGTAAAGACTACAAGAACAAGCGGCGTATTTCGCTTGTTCCAAATGATGGTTCGGATCCGGTCGAATATCTTGTTCCAAAGGGTAAGCATGTCTATTTGCAGGCAGGTGATCTCGTTGAGAAAGGGGACTATATTGTCGACGGAAACCCTGCACCGCATGATATTCTTGCCATCAAGGGAGTCGAGGAACTGGCTGCTTATCTCGTGAACGAGATTCAGGAAGTTTATCGACTGCAAGGCGTAAATATCAACGACAAGCACATTGAGGTCATTGTTCGGCAGATGCTTCAAAAAGTTGAGATTTCGGATCCGGGCGAGTCGGAATATCTTGCTAATGAACAAGTTGATCGGATTGAGATGGATGAAGTCAATCTCAAGCTGGCCGAAGTAGGTAAGCGTCCTGCAAAAGGTAATCCTGTTCTACTCGGGATTACGAAGGCAAGCTTGCAGACTCGCTCGTTCATCTCCGCTGCATCGTTCCAGGAGACAACCAGGGTCCTCACTGAGGCGGCCGTCAACGGTAAGTCGGATGATCTTGCGGGCCTGAAGGAAAATGTGATCGTAGGACGGCTGATTCCTGCCGGAACAGGCGCGACAATGGCACGAATTCGTGCCATTGCAGGCAAGCGCGATGAACTTATCATTGCTCAAAGCGTCAGCAGTGCTCCAGCATCCTCGCCGGTTTCATTGCCGGCAATTGCAGGCAATCAGGCTGCAGAATAAGAAATTTTAGGGTTTTAAATGATAAAAAGGGCTCCATTTTTCGATGGTGCCCTTTTTATTTTAAATAGAACGCAATCAACTTGCCAACTTATGAGAATAAGGGTTGACGAGTGGGTACACGGCCTGTAGAAGCGGCATATTCCCGGCAAACAGTCGGCCAATCGTTTTATTTGTAGCGCCTAGTTGCAAATATGTTAGGCCGAGACGGTGCCGCAATTTACCGGCTGACAAGGTCGAAATGAGGGATACCACGACCACGGCTTGCCGTGATCCTCTGGTTCGAGAAGCGCCAAGGGCATATCGTCCAGGGCGTTTAATTGTTTTGTGTTGACTGTAGCACAGGACGAGTTTTTAATTTTCCGGGGGTGGCATATGCCTCTCCCGAATTCTGGATTTGAACGAGCGAACGATGCCGACCATCAGCCAGTTGATCCGCAAAGCGCGGTCCCCTCAGAAGGCCAGGAACAAGGTTCCTGCTTTGGAGGCCTGCCCGCAAAAACGCGGTGTGTGCACCCGTGTTTACACGACGACACCCAAAAAGCCGAATTCGGCTTTGCGTAAGGTTGCAAAAGTTCGTCTGACGAACGGGTTCGAGGTAATCGGGTATATTCCGGGTGAAGGACATAACCTTCAGGAGCATTCGGTTGTTGCCATTCGTGGCGGCCGAGTGAAGGATTTGCCTGGCGTTCGTTATCACGTCATCCGCGGCGTCCTGGATACACAGGGCGTCAAGAACCGTAAGCAGCGTCGTTCCAAGTACGGCGCGAAGCGTCCTAAGTAAGAACAGCGGGAGCGAAAAACATGTCACGTCGTCACCGCGCAGAAAAGCGTGAAATTATTCCGGATCCGAAATTCGGCGATTTGGTAATTACCAAGTTCATGAATTCGATCATGTATGATGGTAAGAAATCAGTAGCCGAGCAGATCGTCTATGGAGCTTTGTCGGTTGTTGAAACCAAGCTGAAGTCTGATCCGCTTGCCGTGTTTAAGCAGGCGCTAGATAATGTTGCGCCAGCTATCGAGGTAAGATCCCGTCGTGTTGGTGGTGCAACATATCAGGTTCCGGTCGAGGTGCGTAACGAGCGTCGTCAGGCTTTGGCGATCCGTTGGCTGATCACAGCAGCTCGCGGCCGGAACGATAAAACGATGATTGATCGTCTTTCATCTGAATTGATCGACGCTTCAAATAATCGCGGTAACGCGGTCAAGAAGCGCGAAGATACGCATCGTATGGCTGAGGCCAACCGCGCATTCTCGCATTATCGCTGGTAATTTATTTCACTGCTACTTCAGGATTAGTTCAATGCCACGTTCACATGCCATTAAAGATTACCGGAATTTCGGTATTATGGCCCACATCGACGCCGGTAAAACGACGACGACGGAGCGTATCCTGTATTACAGTGGTAAGTCCCACAAGATTGGTGAAGTCCACGATGGCGCAGCCACTATGGACTGGATGGAACAAGAGCAAGAGCGTGGTATCACGATCACCTCGGCTGCAACTACGACTTTCTGGAATGATCATCGTCTGAATATTATCGATACCCCTGGCCACGTTGATTTTACGATTGAAGTTGAGCGTTCTTTGCGGGTTTTAGATGGTGCTGTGTGCGTGCTTGACGGCAATCAGGGCGTGGAACCTCAAACTGAGACGGTTTGGCGTCAGGCTGACAAGTACAATGTTCCGCGTGTCGTTTTCGTGAATAAAATGGATAAGACCGGCGCTGATTTCTACAACTGCGTAAAGGAAATTATCGAGCGGGTTGCTGGTAAGCCGGTGTGCATTCAGTTGCCTATTGGCTCAGAGAATAATTTTGCCGGCATTATTGATCTTGTTCGTATGAAAGCTGTTGTCTGGGATAATGAAGCGCTTGGCGCGAATTATCATGACGAAGAAATTCCAGCCGACCTCGTAGAACTTGCGGCTGAATATCGCCACAAGCTGTTAGAGGCGGCCGTCGAATTAGATGACGATGTGATGTCTGCTTATCTTGACGGCAAGGAACCAGATGTTGCGACTTTGAAGCGTTTGATACGCAAAGCTGTTGTCGATCGTGTTTTTAATCCTGTTTTGTGTGGATCGGCGTTCAAGAACAAGGGTGTTCAACCCTTGCTCGATGCCGTGGTTGATTATCTGCCATCTCCTGCCGATCGTGAAGGCATTAATGGTGTTGATTATCGCACCGAAGAAGAGATTATCCGCCGTCCAACGGACGAAGAACCGTTTTCGATGCTGGCGTTCAAGATTATGGATGACCCGTTTGTAGGCACGATTACATTCTGTCGCGTCTATTCTGGTCACGTCGAGTCGGGAACGACTGTCATGAACTCGACCAAGGACAAGAAAGAGCGCGTTGGTCGGATGTTGTTGATGCATGCGAATAACCGCGAAGATATCAAAGAGGCTTTTGCCGGTGATATTGTTGCTTTGGCTGGCCTGAAGGATACTCGGACGGGCGATACTTTGTGTGACCCGAACAAGCCTGTTATTCTTGAACGTATGGAGTTTCCTGAGCCAGTGATCGAGATTGCGATCGAGCCTAAGTCGAAGGCTGATCAGGAAAAGCTTGGTGTTGCGCTTGCTAAACTTGTAGCAGAGGATCCTTCTTTCCGGGTCTCGACAGATTTTGAATCTGGGCAGACGATTTTGAAGGGGATGGGTGAGCTTCATCTTGACATTAAGGTCGATATTTTGCGTCGTACCTACAAGGTAGATGCAAATATTGGAGCACCTCAGGTCGCTTATCGTGAAACACTGACCCGCAAAACAGAAATTGATTACACCCACAAGAAGCAGACGGGCGGTACGGGGCAGTTTGCGCGGGTCAAGTTTAATGTCGAGCCGAATGAGGCTGGTAAGGGCTTTGAGTTCGTCTCGAAGATTGTCGGTGGTGCTGTTCCGAAGGAATACATCCCCGGCGTGGAAAAGGGCCTCAATAGCGTCATGAATTCTGGCCCGCTTGCTGGCTTCCCGGTTGTCGACGTTCGGGTTGAGTTAATCGACGGCGCCTATCACGACGTTGACTCTTCGGCACTTGCATTTGAAATAGCTTCCCGCGCTGCATTCCGTGAGGCTCTTCAGAAGGGTGGCGCGGTTCTGCTTGAGCCGATCATGAAGGTGGAAGTCGTTACGCCGGAAGACTACACTGGTTCGGTTATCGGTGACTTGACAGGTCGTCGCGGACAGATTCAAGGTCAGGATATGCGCGGTAATGCGATCGTTGTGAATGCAATGGTCCCGCTTGCAAGCATGTTCAGTTACGTCAATACGCTTCGTTCTTTCTCGCAGGGGCGTGCAAACTTCACGATGCAGTTCGATCATTACGAGCAGGTGCCAACAGCCATCGCGGCTGAGGTGCGTGCGAAGTATGCCTGATCTGCTTTCTTAATCGTTCACTCTAGCTTCCGACAGACGGAGGGATCCCATGGCCAAAGAGAAATTTTCGCGCAACAAGCCGCATTGCAACATCGGAACGATTGGTCACGTTGACCATGGCAAGACGTCGCTGACGGCGGCGATTACGAAGGTTCTTGCGGAGTCTGGCGGGGCGACGTTTACGGCGTATGACCAGATTGACAAGGCGCCCGAGGAAAAGGCCCGC
>Ga0315899_10004728_pt1 | contig 14693 bp, 6 predicted proteins | sample LakEriMetagenome_2_FD_203518 | JGI IMG/M metagenome (GOLD analysis project Ga0315899, IMG submission 203518) | Freshwater fungal communities from buoy surface, Lake Erie, Ohio, United States - Buoy 4 MA112 | ecosystem: Environmental > Aquatic > Freshwater > Lake | place: USA: Lake Erie, Ohio... | reverse complement strand
TGTGTCGCTGAAAATTCAAGCACCTTCGAAGGAACAACATACCTCGCAACAACCGTTAAACCTTGTCTATTCGGCGTGGCTGTTCCGTATGGAGTAATGTTATCGTACTTCGGTTGGATTAACATTAGGTTGGAAGAAAGCTGACGATTGTATGCATTTGACTCACGCATTAAATCGAACGCCGTTAAATTTCGAACCACCTGATCATTCGTAATTCTTCCAAAAGAAGTTGGCTGATAATTGTAATTCACTCGCTTGGTTTGTGCACCTGGACTGCGGAAATCTGAACTCACATATTTCCATCCTGCTTCAACAGACAATCCTTTCGAAGTATTCGCTGCCAACCACTTCGCATCGAAAATTTTTCCGTTTGTCTCTGGTGAACCTTCGAATTTTTCATAGTACGTTTTTGAAGTTCCAGCTTCCACATTCACTTTCATTTTCCAGTTGGAAAAATCTTTTTTCAACAACAAAGTACCTGTGGTTACTGGGTTGTGGAAGGTGCTTAGATTTCGAGATGTTCCTTCAATGTCGAAAAGAGTGACGTGATTCACTCCAATTTCAAGAAAATTACTTTGAACCAAATTCACATTGTATCCAGCGAATAAGCGATCGTTGATACTTCCGAAATCTGTTGTTCTCACACGAGTTGCCACGGTATGAAATTGCAACTCCTTCACATACTTCGCGAACTGCAATCCGAATTCTGCAGCTGCTCCTTGTTGTCTCCAAGTGCTATCTGCTGCATAGAAATTATCGTAATTCATCAAACGTGTTTGTTGTTGAAATACAACAGGTCCTTGCGTAATAATTTCTTGTTGAGTGTTCGAAAGGGTATAGGGAGAAAGCTTGTAGTTGATGTCACCCAATTGGTAACGTACCACTCCACCGGCAACACCTTTAATATATAATTGACGAATATCGAAGCTAACCCCAGATCCCCAGAATCCACCGTAATCGTTGCGTACACGCACCATACCTTGGATTTCGGTATTTCTATTCGGGCGAATATTCATACCCAAATCAACTAACGTGTGTCCACTGTTCATGCGAGGAATAGTTATAGAATCCTCCTCTTCCTGACCAATTCTATCGCCGTAATAAAGTCCACGTGCAGCACCCGTGAATACTACCTTACGCAAATCTTTTTCCTGTGCCGAAACAAACTGAGTCACGACCAGTGCAGCAATTCCAACAACAATGTGTAATTTATTTTTCATTAAAAAAACGCTTTTAATTCAACCACTAACTCTCTTCCATTGAACTGATCTAACGAGAAACTTTTGTCTTCGAAAGAGAACCAACGGTGACGTAAATAAAGTCTTGTATTTCTTCCTAACTCAACGTCAACTCCAAGTCCATAACCGGTTCCATATTGGTTTCTTGGTCTTCTAGAAACTTCGTCGATGTTCGTTAGGTAATTCGCTATGGTTCTTTCGTAACCAACGTATCCGTTCAACATTACCGTTGGAGTTAATTCAAAATACGCTTCCAATTCCGATGAATATTGACGAACATAGGCTTCTTCAGTTGTGACTAAAATTGGTGAGAACTTTCGTCCTGCACTTTGCGCTTGAAGCAACGAGAACAGGAATATTTTGTGAGAACCTATTTTACCTTGATACTTCATTTGGGCTTCAGCAACATTAAAGAATTTTTTGTTTACCACCACACCTGAACTATCATCTGAAAGCTGAACGCTTTCATAAACATCTCTATAAATGTCTGAATATCGTCCATAAGGACCCACATTCGCAGGGAACTGCCAGCGCCAAAAGCGCGAACGGGTTACACTGTTTACCGGATGTCCGTATGTAATAATTGCCGCAGCTGCTTCTATTTCAGAGGATGCACCTATTCCACCACTGAACTTAAATTTCTTCGTTCCCCATTGAACATTCAAATTCAAACCTTGTCGGTTGTTTGTCATTTGACCCAGACGAATCATCGAGCTTCCAAACGGTTGCAACAACGACGAACTTCCAATACTTCCCGCAGGAATTTCATTCGCGGAATATTCGTTGGTTGCGGTATTCCAAAAGATCGCAGAGTTATTCACTACCTTCGGACTTAAACGAAATGCGTGTACCTCTAAAATAGGTTTTGAACCAACTACAGGTGTAGACCAACGTAATTGAAGCGCTTCACCCCATCCTCTTGAGTGTCGTGGGCTGAAATATTTTCCTGCACCTAGCTCGGCTTTTAAAGTGTGTCCCTTAATAGTGGTCACACCTTCCAGTGTGATTACATTTAATCCAAAAGCTTCTTGAGCTAAGCTATCGGTGTAATTAACACTGTTAAAGGTGTTTAATGCAACGAATCCATTCTTCTTCCCTTTGTGTAATAATTTTCCTCCGTAAGAATAGTTTGGAACTACAGAAAATCCTCCGTTGATTTCACTCTTTCCAACCATTCCCAAGAAGTAAAAATCTTTAGGTAATTCTTTCCCTTCAATGACAGCACCTTGAAATGCGCGGTTACCCCAACGCGAATCTTGGTCTATGCTTCCTTGATCGAAGTATTGCTGATATCTAGAAGCCGCGCTGTTTCCCATAGGATCCCAAGGGTTTCTTTCAAACAACATAAAACGATTGTAACCACGAAAAGATCCAAAGGTCAAATCAGAAATACTCAACCATTGAATTCCACCAACTCGAACACCCCATTGTCCGTATTTCGTTTTGAAATTTCCGTACAAATTCATTCCCAACATGGTTCCTAAGTTTCCACCTAGTGCCACGGTTCCCAATGGTTTTTGAATACTTGGACGAAGAGAATCGGCCACTTGTGCGCCGTACGAAGGATTGATCACTCCATTCAAAAATTGGAACATTCTTAAATCGAAGCCCCAACTTGATTTATCTGAAAACTGTCCGGCAACATTTAATAATAAATTCGGAAGTTGCGCATCGTCGCCAATGAAAAAACTTCGCGGAAGAACTGTGTCCGCTGGAACGGTCAACTGGTAAGGATTGTTTTGCTTGGTGTATGTTCCAAAAAAACGATAGAAACCTGAAACACTTATTTTTCCTGCGGTTAAAGAATCCTTCTTCGGATAAAGTCCATAAGAAGATGTTAAGTTGTTGATCTGTCCCCACGCGCCATTTCCTTCAACCAGAAATAGAAGTGCTAAGAGAGAAAACAGATATTTAAAATTAGACTTCATTCGCATTAAGGTTGAAATTCGATTCGTTTGAAAGAGACCGCCCGCTTCGGTGCTTGTCCTTCTTTTCTTGGCATCACATAAAACGGAACATTGGTATAAGCGTAATGACCATTTCCATCTACCGTTTCAAAAAACAAGCGGTAAGCTCCTTCAGTAGAAGGGGCAAAAAACTTTGCGCTATTTGATGTTTTATTTTTGAATAGCCCAGGGATTGGAGTTGGCGCACTTTCCGCATCTCCACCTGATTTGATGTCGCGACTCTCAGGTACAATCACCCATGAAGATTTCAAAACATAATCATCCGCATCTTTAACAAAGGCAACGGCATTGTATACCTCATCAGCTGTCAAAGCGATGTAATCGCCTTTCTTTTTTCCATTCACTAAAACAGAATCTAAAACTGGCGTTCTGTTCTTTACGGTTCCCGGCTTCCAAATGTCTTGAAGAACTTCAACTGCTTCAGAAGCATTTCCGTCAGCAGAAAACAATCCGTACCACGTTGAAGTGGTCTCTTGTTTGTGTCCCCAAAGGAAAACATAAGACCCAATGCAAAAATCTTTGTCTACTTGAATTTCGTTGGTCAAACGCTCTCTGTATGATTTCGCTTTTTCCGAACTACTTTGTTCTATAGGCGCTCCCCACTTGGTCTTGGCAACTTCCCAATGTCCATTCGGGCCCCATTCTGTTATCATGTATGGACCTTGCCATCCGAAATTGCGAATGTTCTTGCGAACGCCGGCAATGTCGCCGTAAGTGTTCACACAATACACATCAATCTCTGGTGCATCGCGAAGAATCAATTTCACTTCTTTCTCATCCAATCCAGCAGTAACGGTTGAAGTCGGGTGGTTGGGGTCAACTTCATGAATAAATTTCGCAATGTCATTAATAGCAGCCCAAACGCGTGTATTGGAATAAAAGAGATCTACTTCGTTTCCAATTCCCCACATTAACAAAGCTGGATGATCTTTGTATTGAAGAATAACTTTTTTAAATCCTTCCAACTGGGCTGCAACCTTTTTCTCATCGTTGTAATCGAAACCGTGACGCTCGTGTTGAACCCAAAGTCCCAACATTACTGTTAGACCTTTTGAATGTGCTTCGTCTAAAATTTCTTGCGCGTTGTCTGTGCTCCAAGTGCGAATTGAATTTCCACCTATTTCAACCAATTTATCGAGCTGAACATTTCCCCCTGCTCCGCGCACATCATAAGCCTTTCCGCCTCTAGACATTTGCCAAACTCCAGATTCATTTTGAGACACCGTAACCGGAACCGCTTGGGCTATTCCCTCAGAAGCACTGAAGAATAGAGCCAATGATATGAACAAGTATAGAGGGCTAATGTTTTTCATTTTAAATTCGTTTCAGTTGAAGGAATTGCCGGCAAAGTACATAACAATTCACAAAACATTCATACAATAAAAACAAATGTATTAAAACCTTTTTGTATAAAGTACAATTTCTCTAAATTAGCAAAAAACTAGATCATGAAAAAAATTCTATTCTTATTCTTATCAATGTTCTCTTTGAGTGCAATGGCTCAAGTGGACGTAACTTTTCAAGTTGACATGAACGGCGTAACAGGATTTACTACTCCTGAAGTAAACGGAACGTTTAATAACTGGTGCGGAAGCTGCGCTCCGATGTCCGATGCAAATGGCGACGGTGTTTGGGATCTTACTATTGCTTTAATGCCAGGTGCCTATGAGTACAAATTTTCATATGACAACTGGGCTGGACAAGAAACTTTGGTAGCGGGAAGCTCTTGTACCATGACTACTGGTCCTTACACAAATCGCGTATTGAATGTAACTACTGCAGATTCATTGCCCGTTGTTTGCTGGGGAAGCTGTGCAGCTTGCGGGGAGTCTGTAGGTCCATACAACATTACTTTCGTTGTTGACATGAGCGCTAGTGGAGCCACATTCACTACTCCTGAAGTAAACGGCACCTTCAACAACTGGTGCGGTGGTTGTGCTCCTATGAGCGACTTAAACGGAGATAACATTTGGGAAATCACTATCGCATTGAACACAGGAATTTATGAATACAAATACGCTTACGACACTTGGGCAGGTTCAGAAGCTCTTTTAGCTGGAGATCCTTGTACAGTAACCAATTCAGGATTTACCAATAGAAGTTTAGAAGTAACTGACAACCTAGTTATGGATACTGTTTGTTATGGTAGCTGTTTAAGTTGCGGAGGCATCAATGTTACGGAAGAAACTGCAGAAGGATTTTCAATTTATCCAAACCCGGTTCAAAATTCATTCGTAATTCAGAGTTCAAACTTGGTAAAGTCAATTGCAATTCTAGACAACACAGGAAAGAGAATTGAACTTCCAACAGTGGCTTTGAACAACAATGTTCAAGTCAATACGGAGTCTCTTCCAACTGGAATTTATCACGTGCAGATAGTTACAGCAAATGGCTCTGCTACTCAACGTTTCGTGAAGTTATAAGAAAATTAAAACTCGAACACAAACCCTTTGTCGCGATACTGTTTATACAGTTTCGCGTCGAAGCGGTAAAGATTAGAAGGACGGTGACGCACGTTTTGTTGTGACTCGTCCAAACGTTTCAAGAATTTCAATCCGTTGATCTTCTTTCTAAAATTACCCTTGTCGAATTCACGTTGCAAAATCGTCTCGAAAATTGCTTGGAATTCGGTGAGGGTAAATTTTTCTGGAAGAACTTTACTCCAAAGTGGCTCTGCAACAATAATGTCTTTGAGCGCACGGAAACTCTCATTTAAAATTTCTTTGTGATCGAAGGCCAGCTTTGGAATACGTTTAATGCTGTGCCATTTGGTTTGCTTCGCCCATTTAGAAGGAAGCGGATTAATATCCATCAATTCCACCAAAGCGATATACCCAACGGTGATTACGCGTCCAAGCGGATGGCGATTTACCTTTCCGAACGTATGCACTTGTCTCATACTAACATCAGACAAAGAAGTCAGATCATTCAAAACACGTTGTGCCGAATCGTCGAGATCTTCGTACGGATAGACCAAGTCTCCCGGAAGTGCCCAATAATCTTGGTAAGGATCTGTTCCTCGCTGAATAAGAAGCACCTTCAATTCCCTCTCGTGGTATCCAAAAATGACACAGTCAACAGAGAACGCTGATTTAAAAAATTCGTCAATAGGAATAGAGTAGATATCATCTTGCTCAATTCTCGTCTTCGATATTTTTTTTGAAATTGCCATTTCTGAAATTTTAGCGAAAATAAATGACAATTCTTGGGAGTTTTTGTAAAAATCACAATTTTTTTCTGAAAAGAGTTTTTGTCTATTGTACAATTACTCTATATTCGTCTCAACCTAAAATCAATACTTAACTAAAATGAAAAAGATTTACCTACTCTTTTTGCTCCTCACATCGTTCTTAGGAGCAAAGGCGTTCGATGTCACGTTCAGCGTAGACATGAATGGGACCGGGCTTTCCAACGTTTCTTTGAACGGAACGTTTAACGGATGGTGCGGCTACTGTACACCCATGACAGATGCCAATGCCGATGGCATCTGGGAAGTAACTGTTCCACTAACAGCGGGCGCCTACGAATACAAGTTCACCGCCAACTCTGGTGGTAGTTGGGAAAACTTAGCTCCTGGATCTTCGTGCACAGTGACCAATTTCGGTTTTACCAATCGATCTCTCACAGTTTCTGCAGATGCAACATTGCCTACCGTATGCTGGCAGTCTTGCGTATCGTGTAACCAAGCTCCTCCGAGCTATCCTGTGACATTCCAAGTTGATATGACAAACGTTTCAGGATTCACTACCCCAACTGTTAATGGATCCTTCGACGGATGGTGCGGAAACTGTCATCCTTTAACAGATGCCAACGCCGATGGTGTTTGGGAAACTACACTTTCACTTCCAGCTGGAACGTATGAATACAAATTCGCATATGACAACTGGGCTGGACAAGAAACTCTAATTGCAGGAAGTAGTTGTACGGTTACAACTGGAGCATACACCAACAGAACCGTAACCGTGTCAGCGGCTACCACTCTTCCTGTTGTATGTTGGGCTTCTTGTGTGGCCTGTTCTTCAGTTCCTCCTTCTTATACCGTGACTTTCCGAGTGAATATGCAAAACCAAACGGGTTTCACAACACCAGAAGTAAACGGAACATTTAATAGCTGGTGTGGAAACTGTAACCCGTTGACCGATGCAAATGCGGACGGTGTATGGGAAACTACCATCACCCTTCAAGCTGGAACCTACGAATACAAATTCTCTGCTGACGGATGGGGGTCACAAGAAAACTTAACTGCTGGATCTTCATGTACAGTGACAAACGGCGGATACACCAACCGCGCATTAAACTTGAATGCTAATACTACTCTTGATATCGTTTGTTGGGGATCTTGCACCAACTGTGCGCCTCCAACCTATCCAGTGACATTCCAAGTTGATATGTCTAATCAAACCGGATTCACAACACCTGAAGTAAACGGAACATTCAACGGATGGTGTGGAAACTGTAACCCAATGACAGATGCAAACGCCGATGGAATTTGGGAAACTACCCTTAACCTCCCAGCAGGAACTTATGAATATAAATTCGCTAATGATAACTGGGCGGGACAAGAAAACTTGACGTCAGGTTCTTCTTGTACTGTGACGAACGGTGGATTCACCAATCGCGCGTTGACTGTAGGTACCGCTGCTCAAACACTTCCAGTGGTTTGTTGGGGCTCTTGTACTACATGTTCTGCTCCTACTTACAACGTGACTTTCAAAGTTGACATGACCCAAACAACTGGATTCACAACTCCAGAGGTAAATGGTACATTCAACGGATGGTGCGGTAACTGTACACCAATGACCGATGCTAACGCCGATGGTATTTGGGAAGTAACAGTAGCACTGCTTCCTGGTACTTATGAGTACAAATTCTCAGCAGATGGATGGGGAAGCCAAGAAACTTTGACACCTGGTTCGTCTTGTACAGTAACAAACTTCGGTTACACCAACCGCTCATTAACAGTTGGAACTACCCCACAAGTATTGAACGTAGTTTGTTGGGGATCTTGCAGTGCCTGCTTAGTAGGAACTCCTGGTTGTACCAATTCAGCTGCTGTAAACTATAACCCTTCTGCTACGTTAGATAACGGAAGTTGTTTATTCGCAACCCAATTCAATGTTGACATGAACTGTGCAGGTGTGGCATTCACGAATGTTTATGTTACAGGTCCATGGTGTGGTTGGTGCGGCGCAGATACTTACAATATCTTAACTGACGCAAATGCAGATGGTATCTATACAGTGACTGTAAACCTTGCTGCTGGAAACGTAGAATACAAATACATGGTAGACAACTGGGCTTCTCAAGAGAACTTGGTTGACGATATGCAAAACGGCGGATCATGTGCACCAGTTACCGATTATTTCAACTATGCAAACCGCCAAAGTCCAACAGGTCAAGTGAAAAACGACGTATACGGAAGATGTTCGGCATGTCCAGTATTGGGATGTACAAACGCTACTGCTTGTAATTACAATCCACTTGCTAACCAAGACAACGGAACATGTGTTCTTCCTACCGCCTATTATGCAGATGCTGACAACGACGGCTATGGAGCTACTACAGCAACATTGTTATGTGCTCCAACAGCTGGTTATGTTACAAACAACACAGACTGTGACGATAATACAGTGACCACAAACAGCGCAGCTACAGAAATTTGTAACAACGGAATTGACGACAACTGTAGCGGTGTTGCAGACGAAGGTTGTGCTCCTGGTGAAAATCCGTACAGCGCAATTACAACGCAAACATCTACATGGCCTGCATGTGCAGCTGTAAGCGGAACACTCGCTGGTGCTTCAGCCTCATCTACTGCTCAGAGTGTTTGTATCACAGGTGAAGACAAGTGGCACCAATTCGTTGCAACTTCTGAAGGAGTTAGCATTGTGGTCAATTCTACTTCAAACGATATCTTAATTGAATTGCAATCGGCTTCTGGAACACTTATTACTCAAGAAAATGCCGTTGCAGGTATAGGGAATGAAATCTTAAACTATGCTGGTCTCACAGCTGGTCAAGTATACCGAATCGGTGTAAGAAACTATGACAGTTCATTAGGTAGTGGCACCTATTCAATTTGCGTGAAGTCATTGAAGCGCGGCGGTTGTGCTTATGGTGCTGGACCATACTCGTTGTGTCAATATTTCAAAGCGATTTACGCTGGTGGAACAGGATCATCCTACACCTTCACCTTCACAGGTCTTACAGGACCTGCTGCTGGAAACACCTATGTTCGCACGCAAAACACAGATATCTGTGTATTGAGCAATGTGACTCCATTGATGCCTTATGGTTCAACTTACAATTTGTTAATCACCAACAACTACGCTATCGCTGATGGTTCAGGTGCTATTGAAACAATTGCAGTTCCAGCTTTGAGCACATGCGCAGTAGCTACTGTTGCGGAACCGGTAACTACCTTGAGATCAACAGATCGTTGCACTGCTGGTCCGAAGTTCAGAGGCGCAGTAGTTGCGTCACTTCCTTGGGTATGTGGTGTTTCAAACTGGAGATGGAGATTCCAAGAAGTTGATTTAGGTGGAAATCCAGTTGGACTTCCAATTGAAATCAATCGCAACGCAGCTTCAAATTACTTAACCTTATCTACCGTAGCTCAATTGCAAAATGGAAAGACCTATGCTGTTCAAACAGCCCCTGTATTTACCTACACAGGTAGTAACTACAACTGGGGACCTGCATTTAACATGTGCATCATTGGCTCTGCTGGTATGATTGCGGATGATTCTCAGGATGCTGCACAAGGTTCAACAAAAGATGCTTTACAAGTAATTGCGCAAGAAATGGAATTAAGTGTTTATCCAAATCCGTCAAACGGTACAAACATCCAATTAATCCTTTCTGGCGTTAAGACAGAAGTGGTAGATGTTCAAATTATTGACGCAATGGGTAAACAAGTTTGGTCGAACAGATTCAATTCACTTGAATTAAACAACACAACCATTGCTTTCGATCAGGCTTTATCTCAAGGACTTTATTTCGTTCAGATTGTTTCAAACAACGAGACGATCTCTCAACGCTTTTTGGTTAGAAAGTAAGTTAGTTCTGTAGTTTAGATGAGAGAGGGAGCTTCGGCTCCCTTTCTTTTTTTGATTTGCCTTTTTGTAAAACAAACAATTAGTCTATATTAGCACCACTTAAAATCAAACTTATGTTTAAAAAATTACTTGCTCTTCTTATCATTTCAATGGGAATGTTCAGTAGTGCATTGGCTTTCAACGTCACCTTTTCGGTAGACTTGAATGGCAGTGGGCTATCTAACGCTTCTCTGAACGGTACATTTAACGGATGGTGCGGATACTGCGCACCAATGTCAGATGCCAATGCTGACGGAATTTGGGAAATTACTATCCCATTGAACGCTGGAACTTACGAATACAAATTCACCGCAAACTCTGGCGGGAATTGGGAAAACTTGACACCAGGTTCTTCTTGTACTATCACAACAGGCGGATTTACAAACCGCGCATTGACGGTATCGGCTGACGCAACGTTGCCTACTGCTTGTTTCGCTTCATGCCTTGCATGTAATCAAGCGCCACCTTCATACCCTATCACACTCAGTGTAGATATGAATTCAGTGACTGGGTTCACTACTCCTACTGTAAACGGTAGCTTCAACGGCTGGAACGGTGTTGCAAATCCTTTGACAGACGCAAATGGCGACGGTATTTGGGAAACAACGTTAAACCTTCAAGCTGGTAACTACGAATACAAATTCGCTTACGACAACTGGGCAGGACAAGAAAACCTAACCCCAGGTTCATCATGCACAATGACTACTGGTCCATACACAAACCGTACGTTGGTTGTGTCAGGAGCAACCACTGTGGGTACTGTTTGCTGGGGAAGCTGCACTGCCTGTAATGTGCAACCGCCATCTTACAACGTAACATTCCAAGTGGATATGCAAAACGTTACAGGATTTACAACTCCAGAAGTAAACGGAACATTCAACGGATGGTGTGGAAACTGCAATGCCATGACCGATGCGAATGCTGATGGCATTTGGGAAGTGACTGTATCTATTCCTGGTGGAAACTACGAATACAAATTCGCTTACGATTCATGGGCAGGTCAAGAAAACTTGACGCCAGGTTCTTCTTGTACAATGACTACAGGTGGATTCACAAACCGCACTTTAAATCTTACAGCAAACACTACTCTACCTGTTGTTTGTTGGGAAAGCTGCGCTGCTTGCACTGTAAACTCTACTCCGGGCTGTACAGACATGAGCGCTGTAAACTACAATCCTGCAGCAGGTACTAACGACGGTTCTTGCTTGTACGCAACCACCTTCAACGTAGACATGAACTGTACGGATCCTTTCACCAATGTATACATTACTGGTCCATGGTGCGGATGGTGCGGTGCTGACACTTACAACCTACTTACAGACGCTAACGCAGACGGTATCTACAGTGTTTCTGTAAACCTTGCTGCTGGTAACGTTGAATACAAGTACATGGTTGACAATTGGGCTTCTCAAGAGAACCTTGTAGACGATGTTCAAAACGGTGGCACTTGTGCACCTATCACTGATGGTGTGAACTACGCTAACAGACAAATTGTAGTGGGTACAACAACCAACGATACTTACGGAAAATGTTCTTCTTGTAGCGGAGTAGTTACTGACCCTTGCGACATCTTAACTGTTGCTTTCGACGATGCAGGTTCTTTATCTTCATGGACTGCTTTAGCCGATGCTACACTTCCAGAAGCAAGCATGTCTTGGGATGCTACAGGTGCATTGCGCATTAGCGGATCAAACACTTCTACTGCGATCGGAAAAGCATACATCTTCCAATACTTAAACAACACAGTTAACTACAACGGAAACACTACAGTTCAACTTGAATTCGACGTTAAATCTGTTGGAGCCCTTGTTGGAACAGCTTTACACCTTCAAACTGAATTCCCAGGTACTGGTGTGACCAATACTTTCGATATTCAAAACGCTGGTATCAACGAAAACACATGGACACACTACTCGTACACATTTAACGGTGTAACTGCAGCGTCTTTATTCCGCATGCACTTCAACATGGCGGCAGGTGCTTTCTTAGGTGCAGGTGGAACACTTCTTATCGACAACATCGAATTGAACTGCTACACTCCGGTGACTATCCCTGGTTGTACAGATCCTACAGCTTTGAACTACAACGCTGCTGCTACTGAAGACGACGGTTCTTGTACTTACCCAGTAACTTACAACGTAACGTTCCAAGTAGATATGCAGAACGTTACAGGTTTCACTACTCCTGAAGTAAATGGTTCGTTCAACAATTGGTGCGGTGGTTGTGCCCCAATGACCGATGCTAACGGTGATAACATTTGGGAAATCACTATTCCACTTTCTGGTGGTTCATACGAATACAAATTCGCTTACGATTCATGGGCTGGACAAGAAAACTTGACTGCAGGTAGTTCATGTACAGTTACTACTGGTCCTTATACCAACCGTGTATTGAATGTAAACTCTGATGTAACACTTCCAGTTGTTTGTTGGGCAAGCTGCACAAGCTGTATTCAATCTCCTGTTACTTACAACGTAACATTCCAAGTTGATATGCAAAACGTAACTGGATTTACAACTCCAGAAGTAAACGGTACATTCAACAACTGGTGTGGCGGTTGCTTCACTATGACTGATGCAAACGGAGATAACATCTGGGAAGCAACAACACAATTGGCTGCTGGTAACTATGAATTCAAATTCGCTTACGATTCTTGGGCTGGTTCAGAACAATTAAATGCTGGTGATCCTTGCACAATTACTACTGGCGGTTTCACAAACCGTGCTTTAGTTGTATCTGCAGATGCAGTTCTTCCAGTAGTTTGTTGGGCAAGCTGCTCTGATTGCGGAAGCGTTGCTACTCCAGTAAACGTTACTTTCCAAGTAGATATGCAATACGCGTCAGCTCTTGGTTTCACTACTCCTGAAGTAAACGGTACATTCAACAACTGGTGTGGCGGTTGCGCTCCAATGGCTGACCCAGACGGTAACCAAATTTGGGAAATCACTATTCCATTGGTTCCTGGAACTTACGAATACAAATTCGCTTATGATTCATGGGCTGGACAAGAAGCTTTAGTAGATGGTTCAACTTGTACCATCACAACAGGTGGATTCACTAACCGTGTTATCACTGTTATTGATGCTGAAACACTTCCTGCAGTATGTTGGGAAAGCTGCGAATTGTGTCCAGATTTCGTTAATGAAAATTCTAACACACTTTCAGTTTATCCAAACCCATCGAACGGAAACATTCGTATCAACAGCAACTTAGCGCTTCCTTACAACATCGAAGTATTCGACCTTTCTGGAAGAAAAGTTCAAGACATGAAAGTGTTCCAATCTAACACTGACATCAATTTGGAAAACCTTTCAAAAGGTGCTTACCAAATCAGAGTGTCTAACAACTACAATAGCGTTCGCGAGACCGTTATTATTCAATAATGAAAATCAAATTATTCTTGTTCGTCTTTGCGTGTGGCTTCGGCCACGCGCAAGGGCAAACATGGAATCTCATCTGGTCCGATGAGTTCAATGGAACCACCATTGACAACACTAAATGGACACATGAATTAGGGACAGGCGATTGGGGTTGGGGAAACAACGAACTTCAATACTACACTGCCAGCACCAACAACAGTTTCGCAAGTAACGGCGAACTTCACATCCTCGCCAAAGAGCAAGTCATTAATACGAGCAACTACTCTTCCGCTCGTATAATTACAAAAGACAAATTTTCTTTTCAATATGGAAAGGTAGAAGGCCGATTGAAGGCCCCTGCAGGACAAGGTCTTTGGCCTGCCTTCTGGATGCTCGGACAAAACATTGGCTCCGTTAGTTGGCCGCAATGTGGTGAGATTGACATCATGGAACACGTGAACAACAACGCCTACATTAATGGCACCGTTCACTACAACAACAATGGACATGTATACCAAGGTGGACAATACTATACCAATGTTGAAGAATACCACGTGTATTCAATCATTTGGAATCCGACCTCTATTCGTTTTTATGTAGATGGAAATATCTACTACACGAAAAACATTTTAAACAACGTAGCTGGAACCGAGGAATTTCACAACGAATTTTTCTTCATCCTGAACGTTGCAGTTGGTGGAAACTGGCCTGGAAGTCCAAATGCCAGCACAACCTTCCCCGCTGAAATGACCGTCGATTACATTCGCGTATACCAACAAAACACCGTTGGCGTTGAAGAAGAAACCACTCAAGAAATCAATTGCTATCCGAATCCGGCAAACAACGTATTCAACGTTGAGAACCCTTTTCTTTCTCCCACATTCACTTGTAAGATTTTCGCTTTAGACGGAAGACTTATTTACTCTGAATCTTCTCAAGATCGCACCACCCACATCCCTTGCTCAGACTGGACCAACGGCATGTACTTCGTAGAATGCACAAATCCTCAAGGTCAGTCTTTAAAAAAGCTTT
>Ga0315899_10004727_pt1 | contig 14695 bp, 13 predicted proteins | sample LakEriMetagenome_2_FD_203518 | JGI IMG/M metagenome (GOLD analysis project Ga0315899, IMG submission 203518) | Freshwater fungal communities from buoy surface, Lake Erie, Ohio, United States - Buoy 4 MA112 | ecosystem: Environmental > Aquatic > Freshwater > Lake | place: USA: Lake Erie, Ohio... | reverse complement strand
GAATTTGGGATGGATGGGGATGCAAGATCGTACTACCATCGGCCCGACGGAGGGCAATAACAATAAATGCCCCCTTACTGCGGACTTCCATTTCCATGATGGTGCGTCCCATGGCCGGCGAATCTAACAGCACAATTAATTCATCCATTTGCACATCAATATTGGCTAATAAATCATTTAAAAAACCCCGTTCATCGGGACGATTAATAAAATCCCGTCGATTAACATGGGTAATCAAATCCGCCATTTGAATGGCCCCAACGGTTAAGGGCAAAATGACTTGATCCGCCCCCGCTAAGCGCAATTTTCGTTCTGTTTCCGGTACTTCTCCCCTGGCTAAGATCAAAAGCTGGGGATTGAGTTCCCGCGCCGTCAGGGTGATAAAGACATTGGTGGCATCCTCCGGCAAAACTGTCGCCAAGGTATTAGCCCGCATAATGCCCAAGGCTTGCAATTGTTCTTCCCGCGTTGCATCGCCACAATGGGCCAAATAACCTAATTCCTGGGCGATCGCCACCTGTTGGAGTTGATGATCAATAATGCCAAAGGCTAGGCCGGACTCTTGGAGTTGTTTCGCCAAAACCTGTCCCATACGCCCAAAACCACAAATAATCGTGTGATTACTTAAATTGGCCATTTGTCGCTGCCGTTGTTGACTATCCAAAGCGCGATGAATTTCCCCTTCCGTCACCATTTGCACAAAGGCCCCCACAATGTAAACCGCTGAGGTTGTCCCGGCCAAAATCACCAAAATGGTAAAGATCCGCTCTGGGGGAGTGGTCAAAGGTCGCACTTCTCCGTAGCCCACCCCAAAAATGGTGATGATCACCATATATACCGCTTCCAGGGTCGTCCAACCAAAGTAGATGTAACCTAAAGTTGCGAGAACAAAGGTGACGACAAAAAAGAGAACGCCGATTTTTAGCCGTTGGTTAGATGCTTGCATCCCATAAAAACCCCCAACACAGCAGTTTAACCGGATTGCCATAAACCACTGTTACTGTTGACACCAAATCGGCGATCGCCGAAAACTATTTGAAACCCCGAACTAACCCATGACCTTCGATCCCGTAGCCCTACCGCCCCTCACCAAAACGACCTTCTGGGCAATTATTCACCAGGAAATTAGCGACGCAGTGGTTAACCAATTACTGGCCCATTACCTCGGCTATCGTTTCGATCACGCCACCCAATCGTGGGATTTATCGCAGGTGGAAAGCAGTTGGGCCGCAGAGTACCCCGAACCGCCGGATTTCATTGCCAATCGTCCCCCGACGGTGAAACTGACCCGTTCCATTCCCAAAGAAAATAAACAATTACTCAAAGAGTGGCTAGGTTTTGAAGGTTACAAACTAGGGGAATTTACCCCCACCCATACCCGGCGAGCCACAGCGGTGAATTGGCTGTTGAGTTATCTGGCCAGTCACAATTTGCCATTGGTTTAGGGGAAATTTTTCTTCCTCTTTTTCTCCATTGACAATGATTTTAGTTCTTGGGGAATGCCATATTAAAGTTTATTAAATACCGTAATCAGATACCCAGGGGTCTAGTTTAAATTCTTCTCGCAAAAAATCAATAAAGCAGCGGATTTTAGCGGGATAAAAACGACTGCGACGATAGACGGCATAAATAGGAAAGGGCGGCGGTTGATAGTCTTGTAAAATAACCTTGAGATCCCCTCGATAAATTTCTTCCCCAAACATCCACACCGGGGCGATCGCAATTCCCAATCCCGATAAAACAGCCGCTCTTACCGCCACCGAACTTCCGGTTTGTAAGTGACCATTGACTTGCACTTTGATTAAGCCTTCTTGACCTTGAAAATGCCATTCGTTCACGGGAGATGACCGCGTATAACTAATACAATGATGGTGCGATAACTCATCGGGAATTTCGGGTTCTTTGACCTGTTGGAAATAACTAAAGCTGCCAACCGTAATGCGTCGAGTTAACCCCAGGCGATCGCCAATTAAAGACGTATCTTGATGTTCACCAACGCGAATAAAAAGATCCAACCCTTCTTCAATTAGATCCCCCATATAATCTGTCATAACCAAGTCAATTTTAATATCAGGATAACGACGGATAAAAGCCTTCAAACGGGGAACAATTTGCATTTCTCCAAAAAGCACAGAACACCCCAAACGTAAAATACCTGTCACCTTTTCTTTGCCAACTAAATTGGCTTCCGCTTCGGCAACGGTTTCTAAAATTTGCTGACAATACTGATAATAATGTCTGCCTTTCTCCGTCAAACTTAGGTTAGTTGTCGAGCGAGTGATTAATTGTACCCCTAGGTGTTTCTCTAGAGCGGCGATTTGTTTGCTAATGGTCGGTTGCGTTGTTTGCTGTTCCCTTGCCACTGCCGAAAAACTATTCATTTTGATCGCCCGAACAAAACTTTGCATACAAGTAAGACGATCCATCACCGCACCTATTCCAATTTGGCATATTGCATATTCTATTTTGCCTGCTTCCCATCCCAAAAGAAATAGGCAATGATGATTTTGTCAACAATTCCTATTCCTTAAACATTCCATGCTAAACCTCAAATCCCTTAGTCCTTGGCTGGCTCCCCTTGCTCTAGCGAGTGTGATGACGGTAGGAGATATCGCCATTCAGGGTCTGTTACTCCAAACCCACCAGGCGGCGATCGCGGCTCCTGCGTTATCCGGTCAAGAACAAATTGAACTGATTACCATGAGTAAGGAAAAAATCGGTAGTGGTGATCAATTACGACGCTTTTTTTACGGTGATTTAGAACCCTTGGCTGTTCAACCAGGCGGTGCAGGTATGGTAGTCAATCTATACAACAAAAAGAACGATGTTACTTTTGCCTATTGTGCCACCTATGATGTGGTCGTGGCGGTGAAAAGTGGCAAGGTCAAAGCCTTTCCTTCCGATGAAGTCAAATAAGTCAATAATGACTACCATAGTGTTAACTTGATTGCGTGCGAACTCAATGGCTAGTCATCTACCGAGAAGATAGGGAAGGAGTTTCGGCCCCGGTTATCCAGCCTACAGTATCAGTCATTGTCCAATCTCAAGGTGCGACGGCTTATAAACCCTGACAAAATATACTTAATGCCCATTCTTACTTTGTTAATTTAATGGGTATTAGTTTAACTGGATATGATAGTTTATAGCCTTAAGCTATTCCTAGGAGAATTGTGAATTTACAAATTGAACTGTATAAATTTCATCAAGAGTCTTTGAGAAAACCCCCCCCGGAAAGGACTGCTGTTTTTTCCGCTTTCATTAAAAATTTGAAGGACGAGTTTAGCAATCGAAGATCCTTGCGAATAGGTGATGTTGCTCCTGATTTTACTTTGCCTAATACCCAGGGGGAAGTAATTACCCTATCTGAACAACTTAAAAAAGGCCCGGTCTTACTCAAATTTTTTCGGGGTTATTGGTGTCCCTATTGTGGTTTAGAATTGCGGGCTTATCAAAAAGTAGTTAATCAAATTCAAGCCTTGGGAGGAACAATTCTCGGTATTTCTCCCCAAACCCTAACGGCTTCGCGGAAAACCATGGAACGTCATGATTTGACTCTCGGTTCAGTAACGCTATTGGTAGCGTCATTAGTCTTGGAAAATCCCAAATATAGAGTATAAGTTCAGCTTATTACCCTACAGGTAGTGGGGACTTTAAAAAATAGACGCTACCTGTGAAAAATGAGCGAACCGTCAGTTAAGACTCCCCCAGCACCATCCCAAGCCCCAGATGCGATGGTGGTTTTCGGGAGATCGGACGGCGATCGTCGCAGCTACAAACAGTGGGAAGAAGACAATGTTGCTCCCCAAGTGGTCTTTGAAATTCTCTCAGCAAGCAATAGCGCCAGTGAAATGCTTAGAAAGCAAAAGTTTGATCGGCAGCATGGCGTATTAGAAATGTTCTTCTACCATCCTGAATCTTACGAGTTTTTGGGAATGGTGCGATCGGTATATAACGCTCCTTTTTTCACAAAAAGCTTTCTTTCCCCTAAATAATTTGCATACTTAAATCCAACCAAGGCGATCGGGTAATCGGGGCGCTGCTGGAAATATAGTCAACTCCTGTGGCGGCAATACTGGGCAGGGTTTCAATGGTCACATTGCCTGACGCTTCAATGCGAATGAGGGGGTTGGCTTGGCGAATCAGTTTCACGGCGCTGGCCATGTCTTCTAAGCCCATATTGTCAAGCATGATGATGTCCACCGAGGCGGCGATCGCCGTTTGCACTTCGGTTAAATTGCTGGTTTCCACTTCAATGGTGAGGGGATAGGGGATATTTTGACGCACTGTGCGAACTGCATTGGTAATGCCCCCGGCGGCTTGAATATGATTGTCTTTGATCATTACCGCGTCATCGAGTCCCAGGCGATGATTAATGGCCCCGCCCACTCGACTGGCATATTTTTCCAGCAATCTCAAACCAGGAATCGTTTTACGGGTATCAACAAACTGGGCAGGAAAAGCGGCGGGCGCGAAGCGTGCCTTTGGCATCGCCTGAACATAGGCTTGGGTCAGGGTTGCAATGCCACTCAGACGCATGGCCAAATTTAATGCCACCCGTTCCCCCGTTAATAAATTGCCTAAATCCCCGGTGATTTCAGCTACCACCGTGCCCGCTTGAACAGTTTGCCCTTCATTTTCTAAGCCCTGAAATTGACAGGTTGGATCAAGTAACTGAAATACCCTCGCGGCGATCGGTAAACCGGCGATCACCCCAGTTTGTTTGCTCACCCAGCGAGCTTTGCCTACTTGGGTTAACCCCAAAGCCTGGGTAGACCAATCTCCCCGGCCAATGTCCTCCGCCAACCACTGTTGAAGTAGGGGATCAATAATCAGCCAGGGGGGTAAAACAGTCATAATTCAATAGCTAAGGTACTAATATTTAGGTACTTTTAGGGGTAAAGCTTTTAATCTTTGTCAGGGGATTGATAGAGGGCGATCGCCATTTTCGATCAGTATAAATATCCGAAAAATTACGATCCATTGCAAGATCTTAAAACTCTGTCACTCGATTACAAATACAAATATCGTCTATTCCATGACATTTGGATGCTTAATTTAATTTTCTTTGTAGGATCTCGCCTTTACTCGTGGGCTTGGGTGAAGACGAAGCAGGGCGCGGGGCAACGCTTGAAGGAATGGATGTGGCATTGACTGAAATTTGTTGAATACGCCATCGACCCTCGCTTAATGAAAAAATCAGATCAAATTCAATCCGAATCCCTTCAGTGGGGAAGTAACCCTGGAGTTGCATATAACCATTTTGATCAATGACTGGCTTTTTGGTAAAAACAGGTTCATAAAGCGTCACGGCACCAATATCAAGGTTCAATGCCCTAAATTGACTAAATTGGGTCGCTAGCTCTTGGTCGGTATTGACGCGCTGAAATTCTAAACTGCCTAAATCGCGCAAAACTGAAAAATTTCCCGTCAAATTCGCTTGGTTGAACGCCACAATCGTTGACCGCACCAGGGAATCCACCATTTGGCGGTCATTATCATTCGTAATGGCTGGCCCCGGCTTAACTTGGGCGATCAGGGGCATCGGTGTCAATGTAAGGGAGACAAGGGCGATTGCCACCCCACAGACATTCAACCAGAATAGGTTTTTCATAATGGACGGTGGTTTATACTGACTCAGCAGCCGGTAACACAGTGAACACAATAGAAAATAGTCGCATCACAATAATAATGGTGATCGCCGATTAGTCCTGTAACCGATAGGCGATCGCCAATTAGTTTAACAAAGGTGACTAGCGTTCACTAAAAACTAAAGCCAAATCCAGCCCGTCCCCCTAGGGTTCCTTGGTTAAAGCCCACCCCTAAACCACCAGTGAAGTAGACTTGTAGCTTTTCAGCCTTATGGTCCCCTTCCTTATATTCACTGTCTTCGGGGTCTACTGTTTTGCCAGTCAACTCTTTAATAGGAGTCAAACGCACGATCGCACTCATGCCAAAGGCATTTTGTCCGCCAAAAGTCCCCCAGTTCATATTAATTCCGACTCGTTCATAGTCGTCCAATGGCGCAACCCCGGAAATTGCCATTGCCATCGCAATTCCTTCCTGGTTATCGGTGATGCGATCATCCAAATTATCAACCCGGCCACTTAAGTTATCAATCCGTTCATTCGCTTGATTAAGCCCAGAACCCAACTGATCCACTCGGTTATTGGTTTGATCCAGTCCAGCGCCCAACTGATCCACTCGGTTATTGGTTTGGTTTAAACCACCATCAAGATTATTCAGTCGTTGATCGGTTTGGTTAAATTGATCATCAATGCGGGCGAAATTTTGAAAAACAGCCCCGCCATCCGTTGCCAAATTACCAGACTGATCCGAAGTCACAATTTGAATTGTTCCGTCTTCGAGATTACCTTGTTGCTGGAACAAACTTGTCGCCGAAGTAATCCCCGGAGCCGTGTAAGTATTAGCAGAAGTCCCCAACACAAACTGATTATCTCGGGTTGTCGTTGCCCCCGCACCGATCGCCGTGCTGTTGGTAAAGCTAGCCGAAGATCCTTGACCAACCGCAGTACCAAAAGAACCGTTGACCAATGCTCCGACCCCTAACGCCGTTCCTTGGGCTCCATTAACCTGAGAACCTTGACCAATGGCTGTCGTGTTTACCCCCGTCGCAATGGAGGATTGACCGATCACCGTGCTGTTGGGTCCCAGGGCTTGGGCTGCTTGACCCACTGCCGTACCATTTTGACTCACAGCAGCGGCATTTTGACCAAACGCAGCACTATTTAATCCTGATGAAATAGCCGCTTGACCCGTTGCGGTGCTACTCAATCCCGTAGCTTGGGCTGCTTGACCCGTTGCGGTGCTACTCAATCCCGTAGCTTGGGATGCTTGACCCGTCGCCGTGCTACTCAATCCCGTAGCTTGGGATGCTTGACCCGTCGCTGTGCTACTTTCCCCTGATGCAATAGCCGCTTGACCGGTAGCCGTGCTATTCAATCCTGTTGCCGTCGCCGTGGTTCCCGTTGCGGTGCTGCTCACTCCAGTCGCTTGGGATGCTTGACCCGTAGCCGTGCTGTTTGCCCCTGATGAAGTAGAGCCAAAACCCGTTGCCGTACTACTTTCCCCCGTTGATCTGGAGTTAGTACCAGTGGCAGTGCTATTGATCCCGGATGCCAGAGATTGTGAACCAGTAGCAGTCCCTCCCGTACTTGATGCCTCAGAGAAAGCGCCTGTTGCCGTACTAAGATCGCCATTCGCCAAAGATAGAGCCCCTGTCGCCGTACTATTCAGCCCTAGGGACTGTGCCAAGGACCCCGTTGCCGTACTATTCGTGCTTGATGCGTTTGCGCTTGACCCTGTGGCGGTACTTCCCAAATCTCCAGTAGCCGTTGCACTAAACCCTGTTGCAGTGCTTGCAGTTCCTGATGCCAAGGAACCATTGCCAACGGCAGTCCCGAAGGATCTTGATGCACTAGCCCCAACTCCACAGGCGAGGCTGTTAGCTATTCCTGTTCCTAATGAAGGTAAAGGACTGCCTGCTGCCGGAGTTGGAGCGCCGCCTGTGGCACAGGCATCAGCAAGGGCACGGTCACTAGATGCGGTTACAAAACCAAAAACAAGAATGCCAAGTAAGGCTGGATAAAAAGGAAGATTTCTCATTGTTTTAGAAGAGTTAAAGTGCCATGGAATATTAATTATCAGATATTAAGGAGTAAGGCTTTAATTTTTCAAAAGAAAAAAGAATAAATTAACTAAAATATGAGCTAAATTGGTGCGTATTGACGCATTTTAGTCGTTGTCATGTATGTCACTCACCATTATCCAAAGAGCGCTATCAACAAATCTGAAGCCCCCCACCCCAAATAGCTATTTTGATAGATGATGAAAGTAGCTATACTTATCGAGGCCTAATTATACTGTATACAGATTCGGTAAAGTCGCTATATTTTACAAATAGTTACGTCTAAGAAAGAAGCAAGTCCGATCATAATCAGCTAGGATGACAATATTTTGATAGAGGCATAGGACATACATTGGAAAATCAAGGGAGTGTTTGAGGGGCAAAAAACTTGACTGTTCGATATCGAACTATCGCAATATACTAAATATACTGTATATTCAAGTTCTGTCAAGAGACTCAGTGCTCTTAGTTCGGTAACGCTGTCGGTAGCGTCATCAGTCTTGAAAAACTCCAGATATAGAGTATAACGTCAGCTTATGCCCCTACAGGCAGTGGGGACTTGAAAAAATAGACGCTACCTGTAAAAAATGAGCGAACCGTCAGTCAGTGGCAATCTAATGGTTAGATTGCGCTAAATAGTATTTTTATAGACGCTTTACACAGACCTTAAATAAATCTTTTGCGTTTTTTATATTACTAATTATCTTTCTGCAAGTATATCTGCTGCGGCTTGGTGTAGTAAGAAGTGACGATAAACCAAGTCCATTATATTGGTGGCATAGCCTCCGCCAATAACACAGGCTATGGGAAAGCCCCCGGCCCAACATTCACCCAGTACCATTCTTTCTCGGCGATATAGTCCCCGGTCTGTGAGGGCAAGTTTCCCTAGGCGATCGCCGACATGGGTATCAACACCAGCATCATACAGTACTAAGTCGGGTTGCACCTGGGATAATAAACCCGGTAGATAATCCGCCAAAATTTGTAAATAACCATCATCATCCAAACCTTCTGGCAGAGACACATCCCAATCACTTTTTTGTTTTCGGTGGGGAAAATTAACTTCACAATGCATAGAAAAGGTATAAACAGACGGATCGTCTTGAAAAATCAAAGCAGTACCATCTCCCTGATGAACATCTAAATCTATGATTAAGATTTTTTGGGCTAAACCCTGGTGTTGAATGGCCCTAGCGGCGATCGCCAAATCATTAAAAATACAAAAACCAGAACCGTGATCGGGATAAGCATGGTGAGTCCCCCCCGCCGTATTACAAGCGATGCAGTGTTTTAAAGCCAGTTGTGCCGTTAGGATTGTGCCCCCTACGGCAATTTGGGTTCGTCGGGCTAAGGCGGCGCTCCAGGGTAGGCCAATACGACGCATGGCCTTCGCATCGAGGGTTCCCTGACAATAACCCTGGACATAGTCGGGGGTGTGAACTAATTGTATGGTTTCAGTCGAAGGAAATTGGGGAGTCTGGAAGGATAAACCAACGGCTAGGTTTGTTTGCTGCAATCGCTCAAACAGTAAGCGAAATTTAGCCATCGGAAAACGGTGTCCCACAGGCATGGGCGCAACATAGTCGGGATGGTAAACAACAGGAAGCTTCATAAAAAGTCACAGCACAATCAACGCACTGAAAAAGCACCCACGATTAAAGCAGAACTGGGTGAATCTTTAGCTAGTATCAATCCCGTTTCATGGCGCGGGCTATATCCCGATCATCCTGGCGACGTTTGAGGGTTTCTCGTTTATCGTGGAGCTTTTTACCCTTGCCTAGCCCCAGCGAAACCTTAACCCAACTGCCTTTGAGATACATTTTCAGCGGCACCAGGGTCAAACCTTTTTGCTCAACTTGGCCAATTAATTTACGAATTTCCCAATTGTGCATCAACAATCGACGCTGGCGGCGGGGTTCGTGGTTAAAAAATTGACTGCTTTTCTCGTAGGGGGAAATATGGACATTCATCAGCCACACTTCTCCATCTCGTAGCGTGGCGAATCCATCCCGCAAGTTGACTTTGCCGGCACGAATGGATTTAACTTCCGTCCCTTGGAGTTCGATGCCGACTTCGTATGTTTCTAAAATTTCATACAGGAAGCGGGCTTGACGGTTGTCGCTAATAATTTTGATGCGGTCTTTTTCGTTAGCCATAGGTTATCTAGAATAACATTCCCGTTAGCGTGGATTTGATTAAAATGGCGACGGTGGAGGGATTGGTAAAAAGGGAGCTAACAAAGCGGTACCCTGGTCACGTTAGAATCTAAGATTGTTCTCCACTCCCCTTTCCCATGCAAAGACTGCGTTGGCTACTGTTATTAATTCTGTTACTGGTGATTGGTGCAGGGTTGGTGTTATACCGACTACCTCTGCAATTGGGTCTCGATTTGCGGGGAGGAGCCCAGTTAACCATTGAAGTGCAACCGACTGAAGAGATCAAGACCATTACCAATAAAAGTTTAATTGCGGTCAAAACGGTGATTGAAAATCGGGTCAATGCGTTGGGGGTGTCGGAACCTTTCGTGCAAACGGCGGGGGAGGATAAGGTAATTGTGCAATTGCCGGGGGTGACAGATCCGGGGCAGGCAGAAAGAATTTTGGGCGGCACGGCTCAGTTAGCGTTCCAACAACAAAAGCCGGGAACTGAGGGAGAATTTCAGGCGGAATACAGCATTAAACGTCAAATCGATACGGAGATTGCGGGATTACGGAAAGCGGGCAGTACCCCGGATAATCTGGCCCAAATTCAAACCCTCCTCGGCGATCGCCAAGCCTCGAACCAGGCCTTGTTAAAACTGTTTGAACCAGTGGGGTTAACGGGAAAAATGTTGTCGGATGCCCGACCCACGCCCAATCAATCGGGTACGGGCTGGGAAGTGGCGTTGCGTTTTGATGAAGAAGGGGGCAACAAGTTTGCGGCATTGACCCAAGCGGTGGCGGGAACGGGGCGGAGTTTGGGGATTTTTCTAGATGACAACCTAATTAGTGCGCCTGTGGTGGGGGTGGAATTTGCCAAGACGGGCATTACCGGCGGCTCAGCGGTGATTACGGGCAATTTTGATATTGAGACGGCGACGGATTTGGCGGTGCAGTTGCGGGGCGGTTCATTACCCTTTCCCGTTAAAGTGGTCGAGAACCGTACCGTTGGGGCCACCTTGGGTCAAGATAGTATTCGCAGTAGTATTATTGCCGGGTTAGTCGGTCTGATATTGGTGCTGATTTTTATGGGCATTTATTACCGCTTACCGGGGATTGTGGCGGATATTTCCCTAATTATTTACGCGCTGTTATGTCTAGCGGCCTTCTCGTTGGTGGGTGTAACCCTTACCCTGCCGGGGATTGCGGGCTTTATTCTGAGTATTGGGATGGCGGTGGACGCTAATGTGTTGATTTTTGAACGTACCCGTGAAGAATTGCGGGCGGGGAATACCCTGTATCGTTCGGTGGAATCGGGCTTCTATCGGGCTTTTTCCAGTATTTTGGACAGTAATGTCACCACCTTAATTGCCTGTGCCGCCCTATTTTTCTTGGGTTCTGGCTTGGTTAAAGGTTTTGCCCTAACCTTGGCGATCGGGGTAATGGTGAGTATGTTTACCGCCTTAACCTGTAGCCGTACCCTACTGTTATTAATCGTGCTGGGTTTACCCAAAGTTCGTCAAAATCCGGGTTTATTCTGTCCCAACATTCCGGCCACAGTTAAGCCATAGCCCTCTCTTTACGTTTTTACCTTTTCTGTTCACCTTGTCTGATCAACCCCTATGAAACTTGATTTGTTTAAGTGGGAAAAACCTACCTGGGTAATTTCTAGTCTGCTGACGGTGGTGGGATTTGTCGCCATGATTCTGGCTTGGACACAGTTCAATGCTCCCTTTAAGCCGGGCCTAGATTTCGTGGGGGGAACCCGTTTACAGTTGACTTTAGCTTGTGCCAAGGATCAAAGCTGCCCTAACCCCATCGATGTATCCCAGGTACGAGACCTGTTATCCGCAGAAGGCTTGGGCAATAGCAGTGTACAAATATTGGAAAATTATTCCCTCTCTGTTCGTGCCCAAACGTTAGATGTGGAACAACGGGAGACTTTGCAAAAAGCGTTAAGTGACAACATCGGTAAATTTGACGCTGAAACGATCCAAATTGATACGGTGGGGCCGACGGTGGGTAAGGAATTATTCCGGTCGGGGGTGTTGGCGGTGTTGCTGTCCTTGTTGGGCATTGTGGTTTATTTGGCTTTCCGTTTCCAATGGGATTATGCGTTTTTTGCGGTTGTGGCCCTGATCCATGATGTGTTGATCACGATGGGATTTTTTGCGATCTTGGGATTAGTGTCAGGGGTGGAAGCCGATAGTTTATTTTTGGTGGCATTGCTAACGATTATCGGTTTTTCGGTGAATGATACGGTGGTTATTTATGACCGCATTCGAGAAACCCTAGAAAGACATCCCGATTGGACAGTCAACCATGTGGTTGATGATGCGGCCAATCAAACCTTAACGCGGTCAATTAATACGTCATTAACGGCAACGTTGCCCTTGACTGCCATCTTTTTCTTTGGGGGGGAAACTCTCAAATTTTTTGCCTTGGCGTTGATTGTTGGTTTTGTGTCGGGAGCTTATTCCAGTATTTTCATTGCTACTACCCTCTGGGCTTGGTGGCGAAATCGCCATCCGGGCCGTCGGGAGCCAAAAGCGGTTGCCGAGGTTTAAAGTTCCGTATTCAGTTGTGTTGATTTTTTAAAATATTTTTATATTTTTGAGTTTGTTTTTACGATGACCACCCTCACCCCAATGATTCCTATCAATTTCCCGCTAACGGCGATCGTGGGCCAAGAGGCGATCAAGTTGGCGCTAATGTTAGGGGCGATCGATCCAGGTTTGGGGGGTATTGTCATCGCGGGACGACGGGGAACGGCCAAGTCGGTGATGGCGCGGGCGATTCATACCCTGTTGCCACCGATAGAGATTTTAAAAGGTAATCGCTATCAATGTGACCCCAAAGATCCCAGCAATTGGGATGATGAAACCCTAGAGCTATTGGGTAATGCCTCGACTTCAACCTTAGAAACGGAAATTATCCCCGCTCCCTTTATTCAAATTCCCTTGGGGGTTACGGAAGATCGTTTATTAGGGTCGGTGGATGTGGAAAAATCTGTTAGGCAGGGGGAAGCGGTTTTTCAGCCCGGATTATTGGCCCAAGCCCATCGGGGGGTGCTGTACATTGATGAACTGAATTTACTAGATGATCAGATTGCCAATCAGTTATTAACCGTTTTAACCGAAGGTCGCAACCAAATCGAGCGCGAAGGGATTAGTTTTCAGCATCCCTGTCAGCCGTTATTAATTGCCACCTATAACCCCGAAGAAGGACCATTGCGGCGGCATTTATTGGATCGGATTGCGATCGCCTTATCAGCGGACGGGATATTGGGCTTAGATCAACGGGTGGCGGCGGTGGATCAGGTGTTGGCCTATTCCAACTCTCCCCAAAGTTTTATTGATCAATATGATGCCGAACTAGATGACCTCAAAACCACGATTATTTTGGCGCGGGAATGGCTCAAGGAAGTACGACTCAGCACTGAACAGGTGAGTTATCTCGTCGAAGAAGCTATCCGGGGGGGATTACAGGGGCATCGGGGGGAATTATTTGCCATTCGGGTTGCTAAGGCGATCGCCGCCCTCGATGGACGCAGTGATGCCCTCGCTGATGATTTACGCCAAGCGGTGGAATTAGTGATTGTGCCCCGCAGTGTCCTGATGGATAATCCCCTACCTCCAGAACAATCGCCACCGCCGCCACCGCCCCAAAATCAGGATCAAGGCGAAGACGATCAAGAGGATCAGCAAGAAGATAAAGACGACGACCAAGATAATGAACCCGAAGCCGAGCAAGATCCCCCCAGCGTTCCTGAAGAATTTATGTTTGATCCCGAAGGGGTCAGCCTCGATCCGACGGTGTTGGCCTTTGCCCAAATGGCTCAAAAACAAGGTAAATCCGGCAGTCGTTCTGTGATTATTTCCGATGACCGAGGACGGTATTTAAAACCCATTCTGCCCAAAGGAAAAGTCAAACGCATTGCCGTGGATGCTACCCTACGCGCCGCCTCCCCCTATCAAAAATCTCGCCGTTTACGTAATCCAGACCGCAAAGTAATTGTCGAACAAGCCGATATTCGCGGTAAAAAATTAGTCCGCAAAGCCGGGGCATTAATTATCTTTTTGGTAGACGCATCGGGATCAATGGCCTTAAATCGGATGCAGGCCGCGAAAGGAGCCGTGCTGCAACTGTTGACAGAAGCCTATGAAAACCGTGATCAAGTGTCGCTCATTCCCTTCCAAGGGGAAAATGCCGAAGTGTTATTGCCGCCGACCCGTTCCATTGCCATGGCCAAAAAACGCCTAGAAACCCTACCCTGTGGCGGTGGTTCTCCCCTTTCCCATGGCCTAATGCAAGCGGTGAATGTGGGGGTGAATGCCAAACGATCCGGGGACATTGGCCAAGTGGTGATTGTGGCGATTACCGATGGTCGGGGTAATATTCCTCTGGCCCGTTCCCTGGGTGATCCCCCCGTGGAGGGAGAAAAGCCTGATATTAAAGCGGAATTATTAGAGATTGCGGCTAAAATTCGGGGGCTGGGAATGCAATTATTGGTGATTAACACTGAGAAAAAATTTGTTTCTACGGGATTCGGCAAAGAACTCGCCGCTAAAGCCGGAGGCAAATATTACCAACTTCCCAAAGCTACCGATCAGGGTATTGCAGCCATGACCCGTCAGGCGATCGCCGACATGCAATAAATAATTACCCATCACAATATCTTTGCCAATAATTCGCCAGTAAAAGGGAAAAGATTGGCGTTTTTCAAGGGGCTTTTCGGGAATGGCAATTCTCACCTTGAAATATTTGGACTCAAGCAAGTGCCTCGACCAATACCTTCGCCAAACTAGAGGGTGGTTTCGGCAGCAGGAATGGGATGTATAGCGCCTAAATTAGCCACACGGGTCAAGATGGATGTCAATAAAATAGGGTTAGGCTTTTGCGGAAGCAATTT
>Ga0315899_10004726_pt1 | contig 14696 bp, 16 predicted proteins | sample LakEriMetagenome_2_FD_203518 | JGI IMG/M metagenome (GOLD analysis project Ga0315899, IMG submission 203518) | Freshwater fungal communities from buoy surface, Lake Erie, Ohio, United States - Buoy 4 MA112 | ecosystem: Environmental > Aquatic > Freshwater > Lake | place: USA: Lake Erie, Ohio... | reverse complement strand
CCAGTGGATTCTGGATCCAATCTTGGGAATTTCTGACTTAAAAACCTCAGATGACATAGCGTTCGTGCCGGGTAACACCCCATTCGTTAAGGTGTTAAATCAAGTGAATGATGGCACCTTTAAGGTTGCCTTTTTCCTTTTTCCAATTCCGATGTCTGCCGTGAAAAAGGTAGCAGATCACGGGATGTATATGCCGCCAAAGTCTACGTGGGTTGAACCGAAATTACGGAGTGGCTTAACCATAATGGACATTCATGATTAAAGATCAACTTGAACAAATCACCGCTTCCTTAGGAACGAATACGACCCTCGTTGCGGTATCAAAAACACATCCGATTGAACGCATCATGGAAGCTTATGAGGCAGGTCAACGGGACTTTGGGGAAAATAAAGTCCAAGATTTAGTAGACAAGTACGAAGCACTTCCAAAGGATATCCGTTGGCACATGATTGGACATTTACAAAGCAATAAAGTTAAATACATTGCGCCCTTCGTTCACCTGATTCATGGGGTAGACAGCTTCAGGCTCTTGCAAGAAATCAATAAACACGGACAAAAAAACGGGCGGCGGATTTCTTGTTTATTACAGTTTCATATTGCCCAAGAAGACACGAAATTTGGCTTATCGCTGGACGAGGCTACCGCATTTCTATCAAGCCCTGAATACCAAACATTCAATCACGTACAACTATGCGGCGTCATGGGAATGGCTACATTCACAGAAAATACAGCGCAAATCAGAAGTGAATTCCAGTCTTTAAATGCAGTATTTCATGCGCTAAAATCTACGCATTTTAGTGCTGCAACGGAGTTTAAAGAAATCTCCATGGGCATGAGCGACGACTACTCGATTGCCATCGAAGAGGGAAGTACCTTGATACGGGTGGGAAGTAAAATATTTGGGAGGCGGTAATACCTCACTATTTCTTATCATAGACCAGCATACACTGCAGTTCCTCTGTAAAGTATTTACGTGCTACGGCATTAATTTCGTCGAGTGTAATGCCATTGATTTTACGAAAAGTATCTTCTAGCGAATCGATTCGGTTATATATAAGTAAGGTTTTTCCATTCGACATGGTGCGGGCGTTGTTACTCTCCCAACCAATAGACAATTGACTTAAAAATTGATACTTTGACTTTTTTAGTTGAATTGGGGTCATGCCCTTTTCTACCAACAAGCGAAGTTCCTTTTTAGCCAATTCAATCGACTTATCGATGTTCTTTTGTTCTGCAGATAGAAGGATGCCCCAAAACCCAGTATCTTCAAGCACCGCATAACTCGCCTCTACATGATATGCCAATCCATGTTTCTCCCGGATGACAATATTCAAACGGGCATTCATGGCGGGTCCACCCAAGAAATTAATCAAAATATTCATGGCCAAGCGGTCATCGCTGTGATACGATGGAGCAATACCACCAAGAATCGCATGGGATTGAAAATTAGATTCTTTCTTGCGAATGGTAAAGGGCTTAATCTCCGTGGGCGGAATCCATCCCAAGTTGGTTGCCTTAGGCGGCAGGTCTTTTAATTGATCTTCTATGAGTTCCACCAAGCGGTGCTTGGACTCTCTTCCTACGTAAGAAACCACCAAATTATCGGACGTGAAATTAGCCTGTATAAAGGTCAATAAATCCTCACGTTTAAACCCTTTAACCGATTTTTTTGTTCCTAAAATTGGATTGCCTAAGGGGTGTTCATTAAAAAAAATTCGATCAAACTCATCCATCAAGCGATCCAAGGGACTGTCTTTATAGGAATTAATTTCATCGATCACGACTTCCTTTTCTTTTTCAATTTCTTGAACGGGGAAATTCGAATTCACTACTAAATCCGACATGAGCTCAAATGCACGTTTCGTATATCGATTTAAAAATGTGGCATGCACGCAAATTTCTTCTTTAGCGGTGAACGCATTCAACTCCCCTCCTACTTCATCCAGGCGGGTAAGGATCCACATGGCCTTGCGCGTATGGGTTCCTTTAAAAATACAATGTTCTAAAAAGTGTGCAAGTCCGGGGTGTGTTGGCGGTTCACTACGACTACCCCCCTTAAAATAAAAAGCAAGGTGTCCGACTGCACTGTTTGAACGCACATAGGCCAAACGGATCCCGTTGCTTAGGGTTATAACTTCAGTAGGACTTTCTTTCATCTTATGGATTTAGGCGGCTAATCTGCCATGCATCTTCTGTTAACTTAAAACACACACGTTCATGCAAGCGTGATGGTTTACCTTGCCAAAACTCCAAATACGTAGGACGTAAAGCCATGCCTCCCCAATGCGGCGGACGGGGTATGTCTCCTTGAAATTGTTCATCAAGTATCCTATACCGTTGAGTGATTTCGTCCATTCCAACGAGGGGTTCCGATTGATGGGATGCCCAAGCACCCAATTGACTTTCTCGAGGGCGTGAAGCAAAATAGGCATCGCTTTCCGTTTCACTAATTTTATTCACTGTTCCTTCTATCCGAATCTGACGCTCAAGGCCAGGCCAGAAAAACAGTAAGGAAGCATTTGGATTTTGATTAAGATTTTTGCCTTTGTGCGACAAATAATTCGTGTAGAACACAAACTGTTGATCTAAAAGTCCTTTCAGGTAAACGACACGAGCACTTGGTTTCATAAATTCGTTTACCGTGGAAATCACCATGGCATTGGCTTCCTGTTCTCCGGAACTCACCGCTACATTGAACCACGATTCAAACGCCACAAAGGGATCAGTAAAAAGAAAGGACTCTTGATTTTTTGAAAAATCGGAATGATTGTCCCTCAGCTGATCCAATGGATTACTCATCGTCTCCCGAAAATTGATCGTCTAATTGACTGTCATCATCCGCGTCCTCATCCTGGTCATCTGCCGTCAATTCATCTTCGTCAATATCGCTACCGGATGCCGAAAAAACAACGCCTTTGTTACTTGTTGGTTCTATGAACTCTTCAGTTTTCTTTGCTTTTGCTGGGCTTGCCACCTCATCATCACGGTAAGGGAAAATCTCAACAATCGGAGAAGCAATAATAGAAATTACTTGATAGTCAATCATCAGGGTGGCCAAACTCTCTTCCATTCTCAGATAGGCTTCTTTGACATCGGGAGCGGAAACTAAAAAGTTTTGTGCCACTTTCTTTTTCTTTTCCCCTTCCTCATCATCTACCCCATAGGTAATTTTACATTTAAACCAATTGGCAGAATCCTCATATTGAAAAATATCTTGCAGATCGGTTCGAGTGATTCCTGTAACCATAAATTCTCCACGAATCATAGCGCTAAGTTCTTCATAAATCCGTGCCTCAGCATCGGTAAAGGTCATCGCAGCCAATAAATAAGGCTCATTAACACGCTTTAGAGATCCGTTCTCTAACTGTTTTGTATACTTAACTTTAACGGTAAACCAACTGTTCATTTTGATGTATTTTGTAGCCTACAAAAATACGTCAGATTTTCATCAAAAAAGCGCTGTGTTGAAAAGTAATTCCCAGAAAACTGAGCTTATTTTCCGAATCCAAAAGGCAATAAATCCTTCACGGTTTCGATGATCATGGTACGTTGATCTTGATTTACTAAAATTACGCGAATTGGAGTAGATTGTCGATTCTCAGATTCTAACATTACTTGACGGCAGCCCCCACACGGAGAAAGTAAATGATCCTCGGGCATGAGTTCACCTTGTGCCACCACGACAAGGGTATCAATGGTGATTCCTGGAAAATTGGCCCCTACATAATTCAAGGCCACTCGCTCTGCACACAAGCCCGAAGGGAACGCTATGTTCTCTTGATTACTGCCACAAATAACTGCTCCGGTTTCTAAGCGCACTGAGGCTCCGACTTTAAATCGACTGTATGGCGCATAGGCATTATCCATGGCCTTAAATGCTTCGTGAACAAGGGTGATATCCAAAGGAGAAAGTTCATTCCAATGCGCATGCATGCGATATTGAAATTGATATTGTTGGTTTGACATGGGTTTCAATACGAGGCATGTCGTTCAAAGTTACATTAGCAGAGCCTGTGCGTTATGATTTGATCCACTTTTTGCACAAAATGATGCGGCTTAAAAGTACGCCATTCCAATTCATCGAGCTCGCCCCCCATGGCGACATACGAATCGATTTGAATCCGCTGCAACTCCTTGGCCACATGGGGATGTATGTTTACCGCAGCGATCCATCCTTCTTCAATGTCCTCAAACCACTCCTCGTAATAGCAATCATCCGAATAATGGAAGTTCAACACGTTTTCAAAAATTAGCACAAAGCGTACAATTCCTTCCTCAATGAGTGGATTCAACACGTTGGATTTTAAGGTCATGATGTCGTTTTCAATCGCATCGTTCCATTCCCCAATAAATTCAATCACACACGCAGCTGCTTCATAATCAACATAGAGTATTTTCATGTACAAGGTCGTTGACCCAAAATCATCCCATTGCGGATGAATCAAGTAATTGTACACCCGATGCTGAAACTCAAATTCGCTATAAACCCTTCCGTAAAACGGAGACTTAGCATCTTCTGAGGCAATATATTCACCCCGCCAACGAAAGTATGGTTCTATGAAATGCATGGTGCAAAAGTAATTGCAATCTTTCTAAGTTAATCGTTCATGCCGAAATGATTACTTTTGTGACACCATGGGAAAAGATAAACTCGCGCGATTTGCAGCCATAAGAACTTTTGAAAACGTCCTGGAATATCAACGAAATCAAGACTTTCCAATGCGGGGCAATTGGCACCGAGACTTTTTTAACAATGAAAACCCACTGGTGTTAGAATTGGGATGTGGCAAGGGGGAATATTCCGTGGGATTAGCGAAAATGTATCCGAATAAAAACTTCATTGGATTGGATATTAAAGGAAATCGCATGTTCATTGGAGCCCGGGAAGCCCTAAAAGAAAAAATGACCAACGTTGGGTTCTTGCGCACCCGCATTGATTTCATTGAAGCACTGTTTGGTCCGAATGAAGTGGATGAAATCTGGTTAACCTTCTCTGATCCCCAACCCCAAAAACCTAAGAAACGTCTGAGTTCAGCTATGTTCATTGAACGATACCGGAAGTTTTTAAAACCAGGCGGGTTAGTACACATGAAAACTGACAACGACCTACTTTTTGAATTTACGATGGAGCAAATCGAAGAACACGGGTATCCTGTAGTCGATTGTCGGCCTGACCTCTACGCAACGCTCGCGACAGAAACAAATCCAACGCAGCGCGATATATTCAGCATTAAAACACACTATGAACAACTGTTTCACGCGAAAGGTCACGTGATAAAATATGTATGTTTCAAAATCAATTAAGCCATGGATGCCCTCCAGATTACCAATGGCATATATCAAGGATCTGCCAACCGTAAAAGCCTTTTCGATTTGGAGGTTCCCTCAAATTGGAATAAACAGGTAGTGATTTTTGTCCATGGATTTATGGGCTTCAAAGATTGGGGAGCATGGCATCTTGTTCAATCTTATTTTGTTTCGCATGGTTATGCCTTTGCCAAATTAAACCTCACACACAACGGAGGGACAAGCACCCAAGGCATTGACTTCCCAGATCCAGAAGCCTTTGCTCAAAACACCTATTCCTATGAGGTAGCAGATATCGGGTATTTCCGTACTCATATCGCTACACGTATTCAAGCTGAATCCACCTTTCTCATTGGGCATTCTCGCGGAGGAGGAGCTGTGATTTTACACGCCAAACAAACACAAACCGATAAGATAGCACTTTGGGCATCCATCTCAGATATTGGTGCTCGGTTTCCCAAAGGCAGTGAACTTGACCCATGGAAAAATAAGGGTACCCGTACAATCCTGAACGGACGTACGCGGCAGCAACTCCCGCAGAAATATACTCTTTATGAGGACTTTCAAAAAAATGAATCCCAACTCAACATCGAGGCGGCGGTAAAATCGATGAATACCCCGATACTCGTTATCCATGGAGACCAAGACCGTTCGGTGGAACTTACGGAAGGAGAAGCCCTTGCAGCCTGGAGCCAAACTACACTCGAAGTAATTTCGGGTACCGATCACGTCTTTGGAGCATGTCATCCGTGGACAAAAGATGAGTTACCAAAAGACCTTCTAGAGGTCTGTGAACGAACCTTGGACTTTTTTAAGCGATAAGTACCTTTTTTTCTTTTAAGAAAATCTACCTACATTTGTGCGGGGTAAGTCTTTTACGACCAGCTCCCTCTGAATCCTCCAGGACGGGAACGTAGCAAAGGTATGAGGTTGTAGCGGTGCGATAAAAGTAGCTTACCCCTCTTTTTTTTATGGACGTTAAGATATTAAAAGAATATAAAAACTCCAATTGCCAAAAAGCCCTAAAATTCTTGTGTCCTGAAGTCCTTATGTCCAAAAAGATATTAAGATATTAAGATATTGCGCACCCTTCGGTACGTCCTTCGGACTACTCAGGGTGCGTGCAAATAGCAAAAATTACGGTGGGCTTCAATCCTGAAAATCGAGCGTTTCGGTGATTATTGAATTTCTATGCGTGCGCCCTTCGACATAATTCGACCCTTCGATAAACTGAGGGGAGTCCAGCTTATCACGAGCTGCTGAGGTCACGCACTAGACGTATATTATTTATTTGAGTTAAAGCGGTCCCTGAGTAGTCCGAAGGACGTATCGAAGGGCCGCTTTCCAGGCACTTGAATCCCAAAGCCCTAAAGTCCAAATGACCAATTGTCTAAAAGTCTAAATATCATTGAGACTAATTTTTCATTACCTTTAAACTATGAAATGGATAGCAATTATCAGTCTGGCGTTAATGGTCAGTTGTTCAAAAAGCACCTCATGTACCTCTGCAATCAAAGGCACTTTTAAGAATCGTACCGGTTTAGACGGTTGTGGATGGGTGATTGAAGCGAACGGGAAAACCTTTGAGCCCGTCAATTTAGGTGCGTTTGACAGCAGTTTGTTGGTCGAAAATCAAAAAATATTTTTTAACTACAATTCATTTTCGGGAGGATCAATTTGCATGGTGGGTGAAACCATTCAATTAACTTGCGTTGAAAAGCGATAACAACATATAAACAGACTGATGAAATTATTTCTTTACAGCAGCTTAATGGTCTTTTCCATCGCATCTTGCCAAACTAAGGAATCCGCTGAACCTACAAAAACAAGTGAAAAAACCGAGGTAAACGAACCCATATCTTGGATCATTCCCACAGGAAAAACCATTGAAACGCGGTTTAACACACCCGAAGGATTTACGCGAACTGCAATGGATGGCAATTCATTTGGATTATATTTAAGAAATCTACCGCTTAAAGCCGATGGTGCAGAAGTTTTGGAATTCGATGGAACGGTCAAGTCTAATTACCAAACCTACCTGGCGGTGGTAGATCTTCCGATCGGTAAAAAAGACTTGCATCAATGCGCGGATGCCGTTATGCGACTTCGAGCTGATTACCTCTTTAGTCAATCAAGATTCAATGAGATTTCGTTTCGACAAGCTAGTGGCAAAACCCTTTCCTATAGCGCATGGTTAGGTGGCAAAACAGCAGATAAAACCAATCTTTGGACGTATTTGGAAACGGTGTTTAATACCGCAAACACCACTTCTTTAAATCAACAGTTAACCACTAAACCCGTTGAATCACTTGAAATAGGTGACGTATTTATTACAGGACCGCCGCCGGGCCACCCTTTCGGCCATGCCATCATTGTAGTGGATAAATGCATCGATAACACAGGTAAAGTTAAATTCATGTTAGCCCAAAGCTTTATGCCAGCACAAGAAATTCAAATCTTAGATAATCCCACAACTCCAGGTTGTCCATGGTACGACCTTGATTTCGGTCAGAACTTAGACACCCCGGAATGGGATTTCACACCCAATCAATTAAAATCGTTCGAATGAAAAAAATGTTCTTTGTTTTAAGTGTTTCTGCCCTATTCATTTTGAGTTCCTGTAAAAAAGGCGGATGCATTGAACACGACAAATGGGCTTGCGAGTTAATTGATATTAACCCAAACTATTACGATCCAGTATGTGATTGCGAGGGAAATACCTACCAAAATGAAGCGGTGATTCAATGCATGGAGGGCAAAACAAGGTATAAAAAAGGAACATGTAAATAGTGTTATCCTCGCGCTAGAATCCTTACCTTTGCAGCAATGAAGATTTCTGCTTCGATATACAGCGATTCACGCAACGAATTAGCGCAAACCATTAGTGCCTTGGATGCACACCAAGTGGATCTTTTTCATGTAGATTGCAACGATGATTTAAGCGTTTTTGATGACATCATCGCGCTCAGAAAAATGAGTAATATCCCTGTGGATCTACACATCATTACGCCTACCCCATCTAAATACTACCAACGCTTGCTCGAAGTTCCGGTGGAATACGTTACTTTCCAATTGGAACCCTTGGAAGAACCTTTAATTTGGCCAAGTGAGTTAACCGCCGCCAAAGGTGTAGCCATTACCACTCCTACCTCGGTAGATGCCTTTGATACTCACAGTTCCTGCGATTTCATTCTGATCATGGCCACCGTACCCGGACAATCCGGAGGTGTATTTGATAAAGAGAATTTCAGAAAAATCAGAACCTTTAGAAAACGATACCCCAATAAATCCATTCATGTGGACGGTGGAGTCAATGGAGAAGTTTCCTTCATCCTAAGAAACATGGGAGTCAGTACCGCTGTTTCCGGTTCGTATTTATTCAAAGGCCCCAGCATTGGTCATGCCTTAATGAATTTAACCGCTCGCAACCACGCTTCTACCTATCAAATTGCAGATTTCATGATCCCTTTAGAAGAATGTCCTGTGGTGCATAATGCGACCTGCTCAACAGAATCCATTCTTGAAGTGATCGAATCTGGTAGCTTAGGGTTTTGTTTGGTGATCGATGAACAAGACGTCTTAGTGGGAATTGTGTCAAGTGCCGACATTCGTAAAGCACTGTTAAATCACTTAAAAAACAATCAAGCCATTACCCCGGCATCCCTTGTTAATCGGCATCCCTTAACCATATCTGCTAAGCAATCGGTTATCGATTTATTACAGGTGTTAAAACGCACACCCTTCCCCGTGATGTACTTACCGGTTGTGAATGAACAACTCCAAGCCGTAGGTATCATTAATTTTGTAAACCTGATAAAAGGTGAATTATGATTATAAAACTAAAATCAACCCTAAGCGGAGCTCATGCCGAACAACTTGCAGCAGCTCACAAAGCTTTTCATATTTTCGATGGCGCACATACCTTGATTACGAGCTCCTCCATGAAAGAGGTTCCTGCGGGATTGGTTGAACATACGGACGCATCGTGGGTTTTCCCAAATGATATGCAATTAGCGAGCAGAGGATATAACCCAGAAACGCGCACGATCAATTTCGGCGCTACCACGATTGGAGGGCAAACCAAGCATACTGTACTCATCGGAGGTCCGTGTTCGGTAGAATCTGAAGAACAAATTGAAAGTGCAGCACAGTTATTAAAATTCCTGGGGTTAAATACCCTTCGGGGAGGTGCGTATAAGCCTCGGACAAGTCCCTATTCATTTCAAGGCATGGGATTAGATGGACTAAAACTGTTAGCAAAAATGCGCGAAAAACATGGACTAACCGTGATTACGGAAGCGCGAGATGCTACACACATTGATGAAATTATTGAACATACCGACATCATTCAGATTGGAGCTAAAGCCATGTATGACCAAGGAATCTTGAGAGCCTGTGCTAAAATAAAAAAGCCAGTATTGATTAAACGCGGGTTTGGAACTACCTTACAAGAATTAGTTCAAGCTGCCGAGTTCGTGTTGTCTGGTGGAAATCAAGACGTCATGGTTTGCGAACGAGGCATTAGAACCTTTGAAACGGGAACACGCTTTACCTTAGATTTATGTGGCGTGGCGTGGTTAAAAGAACATACCAATCTTCCAGTGATTTTAGATCCTTCTCACGCGATGGGGTATGCGTATGGTGTAGCTCCCTTGGCAAAAGCATGTGTTGCCATGGGAATTGATGGCTTACTGATTGAAACACATCCGAACCCTAAAGTTGCCAAATCCGATGCCTCTCAGCAATTGACCTACGAAGCGTTTGAACAATTGTATCATGAATTAAAACCTGTAGCTGCGGCGGTTGGCTATAAAATCGTATGATGTATCTAGAACAAAATATTAAAGGCTTGTGCGCCAAACACGGAATGCACTACAATGATTTCTTGGCGGATTTAGAAGTGGATGAAGTCAAAGAATTAACCTTGTACGACCTAGAAGCGATTGCGGATGAATACAGCCTTGATCTCATGTCGCTTTTATTTAAACCCTTATTTCATGCCGAACACATTGCGAAGAAATTAAAAGACATCAAACTTCTAATTTTAGATGTTGATGGGGTAATGACCGATGGCGGTATGTATTGGACGGAATCTGGAGACCAAATGAAAAAGTTCAATACCAAAGACGGCTTGGGAATCCTTGGTCTCACCAAAAAAGGATTTAAGGTTGGAATCATTTCCTCTGGATTCACGCAAATTATGGTGCAAAAGCGCGCTGAATTATTGGGAATTACTCATTGTTATGTCGGGCAAGAGCCTAAGCTTGAAATATTAAATGCTTGGTGTGAAGCCCTTAACATTGACCTTCAACAGGTCGCAATCATTGGAGATGACCTCAATGATTTAGCCGTAATGAACAAAGTAGGTTTGGCGGCGTGTCCGTCGGATGCCGTGAATGAAGTAAAATCTGCGTGCTCAATTATTTTATCTTCTAAAGGTGGAGAGGGCTGTGTTAGAGAATTTATAGACGCTTACTTGCAAAAATCAGAGAGATGAACCCTATACGCATTGGAGTAATTAAAGAAGGTAAAGTACCCCCTGATTTCAGAACACCCTTGACACCTCATCAGTGTAAGGTACTCAAAACCATGTATCCCCAGACCGAAGTAGTTGTGCAATCCAGCCCGATTCGCACCTTTTCTGATCAAGAATACAGGGACCAAGGGATTGCGGTCGTAGATCACTTGCACGATTGTGACATAATCCTTGGAGTTAAAGAGGTTCCAATTCCAGCCTTGATTCCGAACAAAACGTTTTTGTTCTTTTCCCATACGATCAAAAAACAACCCTACAACCGCGAATTACTGCAATCTATTCTGGATCAAAAGATTCGGCTTATCGATTACGAGGTGATCAAAGATAAATACCGTACGCGCTTAATTGGCTTTGGTCGTTATGCTGGAATTGTTGGATGCTATAACGGATTTCTGACTTATGGATTAAAGCATGGCACCTATTCCTTAAAACCGGCACATGAATGCCATGATCGAAAGGAAGTAGAAGAAGAATTGAAAAAGGTGGTTCTTCCTAATAATTTCAGGTGTTTGGTAACTGGTTTTGGTCGTGTTGGACATGGAGCCAAAGAAATCATCGATTTATTGCCCATTAAGGAAGTTAGTCCGGAAGAATACCTAACGCAAACATTCAACGAACCTGTTTACTGTCAATTGGAGGCTGCAGATTATTACCGCAACCAGGCGGGTGGTTTTGACAAGGCTGCATTTTATGCAAATCCGGGGGATTATTCATCGATATTATCTCAATACGCCGCGAGTTCCGACATGTATATCCCGTGCCATTATTGGGATAACAAAGCCCCGGCTTTACTGACTCAGCAAGACTTTATCCAACACAATCGGTTAAAAGTCGTTGCAGACATTTCGTGTGACATTGCTGGCCCAATCGCATGTACGATACGTCCCTCAAAAATCGGTAATTCCATTTATGGATGGAATCCGAATACCAACGAAGAATGTGATTTTAGCTTACCGGAAGCCGTGGCAGTCATGGCGGTAGACAATTTACCGTGTGAGCTTCCAAAAGATGCTTCGGAAGACTTTGGCAGTGAATTATTGAAGCATGTTTTTCCACGCTTGCTTGGAGAGGATCCTGATCAAATTATTTACCGGGCATCAGAGACGACCTTCGAGGGCACCTTGAATGAGCCGTTTTTATATTTAAGCGATTACCTAGCAGGTTAGAAGGAGTTTAGGATAGATTACAATCCATGAACCAAGGTTGTTATTTAGAGTTTATAAAGAACACAGGAGTCATTCTAACTCTAGCGTGTGATTACGTAGGCTCAGGTTGTTTCATATCCAAGGGCTGCAACCTCTGATTTAAGAATTTTAATACATTCAAGTAAACATAAACACATCAAACAATCTTTCCTAATCGGTGTTTTGCAGTTGTGCCGAAACGAACCTCTATTAACGACGTATGGGAATTATCCGATTTAAACGATCTCAACCTCATCGTAACGGATAAACGCGTGGCTAAACGGGCCAACGCAAAGAAGGAACGACGAAACCGGCATTACGTCAAGGTATTAATCAAGTCCCAAGTGAATAATAACGATTTAGAAGCTTAGATGCTTCGTTTGTAATGCGTATGATAAAAATTGCTTTTGACCCGATTTATGCGCACCCCCTGCCTGAAAACCATCGGTTTCCGATGCTCAAGTATGAACTGATTCCACAGCAATTACTGCATGAAGGCACCTGCACTTCTGATCATTTTTTTAAGCCAAGCCCATGCGAAGCTTCTGTGATATTGAGCACCCACGACGAGGCATATTATTACCGATTGATAGCACAACAATTAAGTCCTTCTGAACAACGAAAAATCGGATTTCCGCAATCCCCTGAACTGGTGAACCGTGAACTGGTCATTACCCAAGGAACCATTGACATTGCCCTGCATGCATTAGAGCATGGCGCAGGATTGAACATCGCAGGAGGTACTCACCATGCCTTCGCCGAACGCGGTGAGGGGTTTTGCTTGTTGAACGATATGGCCATTGCAGCTAACTATTTATTGAAGAACCACTATTGTCGAAAAATTTTAATCATTGATCTCGATGTGCATCAAGGGAACGGCACCGCCAAGTTGATGGAAAATAATCCGCAGGTGTTCACCTTTAGCATGCATGGAAGAACCAATTATCCCTTTCACAAGGAACAATCCGACCTCGACGTGGAACTTGAAAATGGCACTACTGGGGAGACCTACTTAGCCCTTTTAGCTGAAAATCTTCCAAAAATTATTGAGTCGTTTCAACCCGACTTCGCTTTTTACTTGGCAGGGGTTGATATCTTAAATACCGATAAGTTCGGAAGGCTTGATGTGAGCTTAGCGGATTGTAAGAAACGGGATGAATTTGTATTCAAAACCTTAAAGAACCTAGAAATTCCGGTGGCTGTTGCCTTGGGGGGTGGGTATTCCCCAGATGTTAATGACATCGTGGAAGCGCATTGCAATACCTTTCGATTGGCCGTGGATTTGTTTGATTGAAATTTATTGAATCGAATATTACTCATTATTTTACAGTTGGCGGTCAGGACCAATCCATAAAGACGTACATTCACCAACGTATCACTGAACGTCTTTACCCACTAATTTTTACAACAGATGATGAAATTTATAAATCAAACGGCAAGGATAAAAATTAATCTTACGGTTAATTAATCGCTGTCCTAATATTACCCCAACTTGGCAAAAAAAAGCTGAACAAAAAAAGTAAAATAACTTAATTAGATATTGAATCAAGCTCTTCCCGAGGATTTTCGGTACAGGGTAGCCATTAGCACCACATGCGGAAAACTGAGTGCGGCCAGAAATATAAACACTTGACCCCAGGTGATAGACGCATAATAGGTGTTGAGTCCAAACAGGACCACTGCACCGAGCGTGAAGGGCAAGGCGTTTAGCCACAGTCTAAGGTCCGATTTGAGGCTCATTGCTTTGATTTTCTTCCATCCATGAAGGCTGTGCTGGAAAATAAAGAACAGGGCAAAGGCGGGAATCAATGGGAGTGCGGACAACAAGTATACGGATAGTACACTACTAACTATCGCTCCCTTTCTAAGACACCCCATGAAAAACACCCCTCCAAGTAGAATCCAGGCATAAGCCATCGAGGCACTTGGAACCGAATCCAAGGGAATAGAGACCTTCATTTCTCGCAGTACCTGAACCGTCTCAGGTGCGTGACTCACCAGTATCCCGCCAAGTACATAGCATCCCCACAACAAGGACTTCCATGACTTTCCGAGATTCCAATGCGCCAAATCTGCTTCACCAAAATGCCACATGGAATAGCCGAGAAAAGAAAGTAGCCCGATCCAAGGACTGATGTAAAATAATCCGAGGATCAGCGCACCAAGCGCTACATAGACAAACACATAGCCCAGCATGTTCCACCTGTAAGGTTGGCGGAGTGCATGCAGATGATCTAAGGCCCCATGAGGGATTCCAAGCACCAAGAATCCGATCGCTAATGCCCAATATCCGATGTGCATTACATCAAGGGTCTGGAGCAGCAGCAGCAGTATGGTGGCTACGAGCAGCGGAGATAAAAGCCTCGGACATCGCCAAACGGCATCTTTAAGTGCAGCCCTAATAAACAAACCAAAGGGCAAACTCCTTAGGATTTGAAGATCTTCCGACACCGTACTTCGCTCGTCCAAAAACTTAAATACCGAGTTTGCTGAATTCCGTTTAAACAGTTGAGTAAAAATCAAACTGCCTTTCCCCGGTTGATCGCGAAGCAATTGCAACAATAACCGATCATAGTAAGAAAAGCGGGTTTTTGTTCGCGGGTTGAGTGTGGCTTGTCCTTTCATTTCACGCACCACCTGTTGCGCATAACTCAGGGAACGTTCGAAG
>Ga0315899_10004724_pt1 | contig 14699 bp, 20 predicted proteins | sample LakEriMetagenome_2_FD_203518 | JGI IMG/M metagenome (GOLD analysis project Ga0315899, IMG submission 203518) | Freshwater fungal communities from buoy surface, Lake Erie, Ohio, United States - Buoy 4 MA112 | ecosystem: Environmental > Aquatic > Freshwater > Lake | place: USA: Lake Erie, Ohio... | reverse complement strand
TATCTAAACAAGATAAGAGTAATAAGGAAATCAGTATGATGAAAGATGACCCTTATAAGTTTCCTGGGTCTATTGTTGATTTTAGAGGTCCTAATTGGACAGTTGTTAAGATTGAAACACCAAAAGACGCAAATGAAATGGCTGAATTTAAAAATGCGGCTTGTCATTTCGGTGGGTATTATGATACTTCTAATGAATACGATGAAACAAATTGGTGTACGTCTAAAGTTGATGGTAGTTACTTTGCTCATTATATTAAAGATGGTCCACTTTATGTAATTTTACCAAACGAGGCGACAGAATTTGGTAAGAAAACAGGATTACCTAAAGAGAGATACCAATTCCACTTCCAAAGCAATCAGTTTATGGATAGAAGAGATAGACAAGTTGATTTGGTCGGAATGTTAAATGGACGTTTAAGTGAACTTAAAGGATATTTTAAACCACAGTTTGCAACAAATTTAGTTAAACAGAATTCTAAGAAAGTTGAAATAAAGTATCCAGGTAATGAAGCAGGTAAATTTGTTGCGTTATATGGGTTTGAGGAACTTTTCAATAGTTTACCTGAAACAATTGAACACTTACTTATTGAAAATTCTGGAAAAGAAAATATTTCTTTTGACGTTCCTAATACTATTGGAAGGTTCGTTAATTTACACGCATTGTTATTAGACAATTTTGTTAAAACAATACCTAGTGATGTTTGTAATTGTAAATCTTTACATTTATTAGCATTACCTAATAACCCTAAATTAGAATCGTTACCTGAGTGTTTGAGCGGATTAGATAATTTAGCATTTATCAATTTGGAGAATAGTAACCCTAACATTGTAATTCCTGATAGACTTAAATCAAGAATGGAAGACCAATCAGGAGGATACTATTTCTTAAATGATATTTGATATTTGTAACTTTTTTTATCTATATTTGTTTCTAAATTGGCTATTATGAAAAATGTTGATGCGGAAATATATTTAAATAATCTAATAGGTTTTTTTGAAAAGAACCCAAATGATTTGATTGACCTCATCGGAGAAATGAGAAAGGAAACTTTCTACGAAAAATTAAGAAAAACTGTATACGAAAATGCTGATAAGGGTGAGGAATTACAACTCACCCAAAAGCAACTTATTGATATTGTCGTTGGAATGTACGACGATGTTACCAAGAAGGGAGAAAAAATAGAAATTCAAGTCCCAGTTATCAAAACAAATTACGGAATTATTTGGTTGAATTAGAATTTTGACTTATCTTTGTAGTCATAATTAAAACACCAAATAATATGATAAACCTACAAGACCTTAAACAAACAGTTCCAGCACTTTTTCAAACAGAAAAACTTTCAAAATTGTCTGAACGTTACACAATGGTTCCAACTATTGATGTAGTTGACAAGTTTATTCAAAATGGTTGGGAAGTTAGCTCAGCAAAACAAGTTGGTAGAACAGCTTTTGCTAAACATCAAGTTCGTCTTCGTAATTCAGAGTTACCACAAGTAGGGGACTCATTGTTGGAAGCAGTTATCACAAATTCACATAACGGTGCCTCCACTCTTCAAATCGGAGCGGGACTATATCGTTTGGTTTGTTCTAATGGTTTAACAGTTCCGGTGTCAACATTCGGAGACATGAGACAAACACACTTGAATTTGAGTATGAGTGATGTTGAGTTGATTACTGAGCAGTTCGTATTGAACACTCCAAAAATCCAAAAGTCGGTTGACCGTATGATGGAGGTCAGAATGGACATGGATAAGAAAGTTGACTTCGTATCTAAAGCAGTTGGAATCCGTTGGAAGAACACTGAAGACATTTCATCTCTAACCTTGGAGACAATCATTGACCCACTTCGCGACGGAGACAGAGAAGACAACTTATGGAATACCTTCAATGTAGTTCAAGAAAAGTTAATCCGTGGAGGGTTCATCAAACAACAAGGTCGTAATGTTAGAACTGTAAAGGGTATCAATTCCTTAAACATGGACAACATGATTAACACTAAACTTTGGGAACTTGCTGAAACATATTGCTAATGGAGAACTTGTTTAAATTAGTCAATCAAAAATTTTATGTCGGACATTATCTCCCCTACAATCAGGTAGGGGAGACCGAAGGTATCTTTGATGACGATGAGTCATTATTTAGATTACGCAGAACAAGTCCTAAAGAGCATTTTGATGGTAAACATTTTATTTACACATTTGAGAAATCTGTAAATGCTGATGAGGAAGAATTTAAGAAAAATTATGGTAATCCGTTATGTGAGGTAACTCTTTATAGAAGCACTTTTGTCGTTGAGGAGAACGATGATAAGATTTCTATGAAAACTTTCTACATTGGTAAACACAGGAAGGTTGGTGAGGTGTTTTTCAGAGTTAGTAGTAAATTAAATTACATTACCTACAATAAGAAAACTAAAATAATTACTGTTGGTAAAAATAATGAATACCTTAAAAAAAGAGGTAAGGGTAAATCTAATGTTGCTAGACGAAATTCATTTCCAGTCGCTTTGACTACTGATTTATATTATTCATTTATGAATGGTAATCAGGATAAGGAAACATATTCAAAAAGTATTATTGAAGGTATTAATCTGTTTTTAAATAAAATAGGTGCTGAGAAAATTGGTGAATTATCTGAATTATCGGTTTCATTGTTTGGATGTGTGTTAGAAAAACAAGGGGTTAAAAAACCTGACAACTGGAAAGGGTTTTACAATGTGTTCCCAAAGCCAACCAAAAAAGATTATGTTAAAAATGGATTGAAGATGGTTGATACATATATGAAAATTCATAATATCACTTCAGAAAAAATTAAGAAAGTTTTACATAAAGTTCAAAATCCTTGTTTTAAAAGTATTGAAAATTTGATTAGTGCGTTTGGTAGGGATTTTATTTTACAGAGACCTGAGGAAGAATTGTGTATTGTTTTTAATTCTAAAGGTAATGAAACACCATTCGCACCAATTGTTAGTAACCTAAATAATTTTAAGAAAAGAGATTTACAGAATTGTTATCAGATTTATTTGTTTATCAAAAAAAATGTAGATTTTGTTTCACATACTTTTTATGACCACATTAGTTTTTTCAATACTATATCAAGATATGAACCTGTTAGGTGGAACTCAAAAACTATGAAAGAGTTTAATGCCGAACACGTATTATGGTCAGATAAAGTTGATTTCTATACAAAAGGGAAATACTCACGACAATATTCTGAGGACTTTGTAAGTTATGTTTCAAGACCCATCGCAACCAAAAATAATGGAGTATTCATACCAGTTGTTTTACAGACAAGTGAGCAGTATGTTGATGAGTCGGTTAATCAGTCTAATTGTGTTAGAACATACCAAGACAAAGCTTCTTCATTAATTATATCACTTCGTAAGGAGAACGGTGATAGAGCTTCAATTGAGTACAAACCAACTTTGGGTAAGTTTGGTATGAATGAAAATCAACCAGTACATTTCAAACGAGTTCAGACACTTGGAAGATTTAATTATTCATTAGATGAAACATGGCATGATGCTATTTTTGATTTGGATGTTAGGTTAAAAACTGTAACTCTTAAAATGTGGGGGAATCCTTCGGCACAATTTATTACAGGTTATAAATCACAGGAAAGGGGATTAACATTTGATGATAATGGTAAATTATATTGGGATAATCTTCACAAAGATGAGGACATGGACTATCTTCCTTTTTACGACGAACCTGAATTTTAATGGAAAATACAAAATCACCATACTTTAAAGTTGAAGATGAATTTATAAAAAAATATGGATTTCTATCTAATATAGAATATAAAGATATTCATGAATTAACACCTGAAAAAATTCAAAATAAGGGAGAGTTAATATTTATTAAATCAATGGGTGATAAAAAGAATGAATACATTTCGGATATAATTGTCAAAATAAAAGATGCGTTATATATCTACCTATCATCAACTGACATGGATAAGAATTATAAAATGAAATTATTCTTTGAACCTAAATTTTTAGGTCAAGCTAAATTATTTTTAAAAACAATAAAATGAAAACATTAGTATTATATACAATGAATGGGTGTCCACATTGTGTTGAATTAAAGAAATTATTAAATAATGAAAGTATTAAATTCGTTGAAAGGGACATTGATGAAAATAAAGAAGAATATGATTTATTTGTAAAATTAACTGAAAGTGAATTTGTACCTGCATTTATGCTTTGTGGTGATGATTATAAGGATACTGAATTTTTTGTACCTGATAAAAGTTTTAAAAATATTTTTGAAGCTGTTGATTTAATAAAAAAAAGAATACTATAATATGAATACGATTAACTCAAATGAAATTATTGAAAAAATTAAAAATAATGAATCATTCATTGTTAAATTTTACGCAACTTGGTGTGGTCCATGTAAAGCACTAAGTGAAGAATTTAAAAAAATTGACACTAAGGTACCTGTTTATGAGTTTGACGTTGAGAGTGACGTTGAATTCTCTAAAAATATGGGAGTTAGAAGTGTACCAGTTTTAAAATTCTTCAAAGAAGGTAAAAATACTCAAACAAAAGTTGGTTTAATATCAGGAAATGAAATATCTTTGATGACTGAAGAATATATCATTAAATGAAAGAATTAAGTTTTAAAAGAGAAGGGGTGGTTAACACCCCTTTAACATATTGGCAAATTGATAAACGGTATACAATTGCGATATACCAAGGGGGTAGGGGTGCTCGTCCTGATTTAGATTTCATTGTTAAGTATAAAGAGGAAGGTAAACGATTAAGAACTCCATCCCATACTCATTGGATTGTGGATTTGATTGCTAAATCTCAATACGATAAAAACAGAGTCAAATCATATGTTGAGGACATGATTAAGATGTATGATGAGTGTGAACCTTTTAAAAGTGTTGAGGAACGAGATAACTATAAGTTACAATGTCCGACAAAATATTGGATAAACCACATCATGATTGAAGATAAAGGTTATTACCCGCTACAAGTTTTGACTGCGTTTATTGAGTTATTTTCTAAATGTGAAAAACAAACACCAGATGCTTTCATGTTTAGAAATCTTCTGGTGTTAGTCAAAGAATATTGTGAAGGTAGAAAGGATTTTTATCAAATCGTAGGATACTCTAAGAGAGTTTAAAAAACGTCTAACATTAAGTTATCTTTTTCTGATGACCAATTATAGGAATCTAAATTACTGATTTCTGAAATTTTACTATCAAACTCTACTAAATTGAAATCAAAATTATCTAAGATAATTGATAAAAGTTTATTATCATTATAGTATGAGTCAGTTTTGATTGAAACTAATGAGTATGTGTTCTCACTTTGATTATATTCAAACCAAAAGTTTATTCTTGAGATTTTAAAATTTGAACGGCATAAATCAAAAATCATTTTACAATAGTAATAAATTAGTCTACCTAAGTTTTTAGACCTGTTATATTGAAATTCTGATAACAATATATTGTTATCTAATGGAACATAAACTTTTTCAGGGTCAATTTCAATCTCAACTACTTTATCTAAACTTGGTTTAACACCATATTCTATTAGGTCAATTGTGTTGAAATTTATATTTTTGTATTCTTTATTGTTTTCACAAATCTTATTGAAACAATCCTTTAGATTAATAACATCTGAGGAAACCGTTTCACCTTTAATTACAAAGAAATTTTGAAAATCAACTACAGTTATGATTGAGTCTGATGATAATCTGTTATTTATTTCTTCAGACAATAAATTAATAAACTTTTTTCTATTCATAAAACAATTATATGAATAATGAATTGTAGTTTAAATATTAATTTAATAAAAATTTATTTCAACCTCGTCATTGAAACATTTTAAAAGTTCTGACTCATCAGGATGGACATCTAATTTTGGAGGGGTAAAAGGTTTGTTTATACCAAACTTTGTTAAGAAGTAAAGTATGTCAGTATAATATCTAAATAAACCATTAATTTGATTAATTTTTAAATTAAAATCATCCATATTATCTAAAAGTTTTTTAATGGAATTATAAATACAATTTGTTGAATCGTATTTTATTATATTAATTGTACCAAACTTAGTTAATTTTTTTTCACTTATAAAATTTTTGTTATCAACCACCGTACCTATTAGAGGTTCCCACATTTTATTATATTGTTCATCTTGAACTAATTTAATATAACAACTTTCATATGTTGAAATTAATTCTTTTTTAACGCTTAATAGTTCACTATCTAACAGGTTTTTTAAAGAGTTAGACACACTATCTTTATCCAATGAAAAATCTGATAAAACAGATTTCTTTATTAATTGGATATTATCTTTATCTAGTTTTTCATAAATGTCAAAAGTTTCATCAAAATCATAGTTAGAGTAATGGTTTGATAAAAGTATGTCCGAGATATCCGTATAAGAATAATCTGATGGGGTGGAAAAAAGTCTAGACACCTTACTGAAATCTATTGTATAATAAAATTTGTCATCATTCTCAATAACATCAAGTAAGTCATTATCAATTATTTGCCATATAAAGTCAGGATTGAATTTATACATCATTTGGTAAAATTTTGATTTATAATCTGAAATACCGTAAGAAAATGGGTCTACGTATGGTTGTAAATTATTTTTCTCAATCCAATCAATAAATTTATCAATACCTCCAAAAAATTTATCAATATAGTATGATGAATCGTCATCATTAACTATTTTTTGGACCATTATTATAAATTTTTCTTTATTATTCTTCATAATTAAAAATACTCTCCAATATTACCATTAACACAACTGTTAAGCTTTCTATGGTCTGGATATTCGTCTAATCTTGGAACTCTTAATAATTCACGTGCTCCATCATCTATTAAATCGGAGAGTAATCTATCGTAACTACCAAAATATTCAATTGTATCACAATAACCACCTTCACAATTTTTGTTTTCTTCTAACCATTCTGAAACTACTTCATATATACATTTTGTTGCTTTGTATCTCGTTCCGTAAAATGTCTTCTCAACTCTATTACTATCTTTATCCCAAACTTGTTTATTATATGAGTATTCATCCCTTTGGGTGTCATCAATTACAAAACCAACTAGTTCGGACATTAAACTATCATACCATTCGTCACTTAATATTCCCGAATAACAATTTGAATACAGACTATATAAATCACGGCTAACATCATCTAATTCCTTATTAATTAGGTATTCAATAGTGTCATCATCATCAAGTATACGAGAGATAACCTCATCGGTTAATTCAACATCATCACGACCTTGTTCCTGAGCAATTTCCTCAAGTAATTCGGTATCGGTACCAATTGTTTTAATATCTTTGAGGTCTAATGTTATTCTTTCCTTAACTAATTGTTTATTTTCATTTGTTAACTCATCATATACATCTCTATAAACATTATCAGTAACATCCCAAAAATCCATATTGTATTCACCACTTAAAATATCTTCAATACCTGTTCTACTTATTTCACTGCGATAATTTGTCTCAAAAAAACCTGCAAGGTCACTAGTTGATGTGTCAAAATAATAATCATCTCCAATTTTTGTAACGTCTGAAAGAAGTTTATCAACTATAGTCCAAATAAAAGATTTATCATTTTGATAGAATAAATAAAATAATTGATTTTGATAATCGTCCCAGTCCATTGAGAATGGGTCAATATAATTAAGAAGATTATTCTTACTTAATAACATTAAAAATTTATCTAAACCACCTACCGCACTCTCAATAAACGTCAAATCAATATCACCATTTTGAAATTTATTTAATATCATTAATAATTTTTTTTGAGTGTTATTTAAGATAGGTTCGTCTGATTCATCTATTCTACTAATAGATTCATCACTATGACCTACACTATTATAATCAACACAATTTTTTGATAATGGTACTAAATCTAAGGTAGGGTGTTTGACATATATTTTATCATTACTTAAAGAAACTTTTGTTGGAAACCCTATTAAATCTTTAAAATATTTACGACAATAAAACTCAGGTTTGTCCGATAAAAAATCTTTTATATAAATTATATCACCATCTTTTAATTCCATAATTATAAATACTAAAAAGGGGATTTAAAATCCCCTTTTGATAAATTTTGTTAGTTAGTAAACTAGAATGGGTTATTTACCACAACCACATCCACCACCGTTGTTGTTACCGCCACCGTTTTTCATAATCTTAATTTTTTTATTTTTTATTTTTTTTATAATATAAATCAAGAGTCTTTTTAATTGATTCTTGAATCGTTTGGTTTGTTATATTCTTATTTAGTTTTAACTGATTATTATTATTTTCAGTTTGTCCATTTCTATTTTTACATCCGCATCCCATAGTATTAAAATATATTAATAAATATCTATAATAAAGAAAATACTATATTGAACTAATATTTATTATCAAATGAATAAAAAAATATTAAACATTATTAAGGACATAATTTTAGAAAATGATAGTAATGATGTCGTCATTTCACCTGAAGAATATGTGGAATTATTAAAATATGTGTCGTATTCAGGTAAATTAATTAATAATTTAAAAAAATATCGCGGTAAAAATATTATCATATCCGGTAGTTTGAATTTAAGTGGAACACCCTTAAAAGATTTGGGTAAAATTACAGTTAATGGTAGTGTTGATGCGAATTACAGTCAGCTAAGAACTAAACAAGGAGTTATTGCTAATTACATATCATATTATAATACACCTCTTAAAAAACAAGAAATCTATCAAGAATTCCAAAGAAGAAAGGAGATTCAAAATGATAGAAGAGAAGAAGGTTATTTTGAAGAAAGGGAAAATTTATCTGATGTTGATAAATGTACATTAGCATTATTTAATTTTTTAATATCAACTGTATATGAAGAGAAAACACCTGAAGATAGACAAAGATTAGAGGACCTTTACGCTGAAAAAGAAAGAAGAGAACAAATAGAGAAAGAGACTGAAGATGATGAGAATCTAACAGCACTTAGAGAGATTGACGCCGAAATAGAAGAAATTGAAGGTCGTATTGACATTTATGATATTATCTACGAAGGTAAACATTATTTCTTACATTCATTCAAAGTACTAGAACACCATGGTGAAAGTCGTGCAACATGGGCGGTTGGTGATGAATATTATACTGAAAAAACGGCATATCAAACAGTTGAAAACTTAATTGACGATGTTGGACTGGAAGGTTTTAGAAGTGGTTTTGTTGAGAATCATATTGATGAGGAAGAACTGAAAGATTATTTTAGAGAAAGTGATGAAAATTATGTTAGAGAAAATTTAGAAGATTTCTTTGATGAAGATGATTTTGAATATTCTGACCCAGAAGTACAACAAAGAATTGATGAGATTACTGAAATGTTGGAAGATTCTGAAAATTTATCACAAGAACAATATGACGAATTAAATGAAGAATTGGATGAGTTAAAAGATAGTGATAAAACTATACCTGAAAATTTGATTGATGAAAAGGTTGAAAGTTTATTGGAAGATAAAACTTATGACGCTGCCGGAACAATTAGAGACTACGGTCTAGATATGCAAGACTTTATTGATATGGACGCTTTAATTAAAGATGTTGTTGATACTGACGGATATGGAACTACAATTAATTCATACGATGGCACAGAAGATACTGTTGAGTTTGATAACGAAACATACTATATTTTCCAAATAGATGGTTAATATGGAAAAAACCAAAGAAAAAAAATATAAGAAAAAGTCTAATTTTAAACTTAGTTCAGACTGGATTATCCAAGAACCTATAGATTATGAACATAAGTATTATGTTTTAATGGATTTCATTAAATATTGTGATGAAAAAATAGACAAGTTTGAATTGTATCCATTGATGACTGAAATATCATTACACTTGGCTAATATACAGTCAATAGGGAGTGAATTAAAATATATTACAGTTGACAAAAATTTCAAAAACCCTGACGATGAAGTTTTATTATCTGAATTGAAATTTAAAAGCATACCAAATTTTACAGAATCTGAATTTAAAGAGTTTAATAAAATAATTGAACTTTCCTCATCCAAATTCATGCAATACTTTAACATTGTTAAGGCTGTATGGAACATGGTTTATGAAACAATATCAATTAAAATAAATGACTCTAACTTTAACATACCCTACAATAAAGGATTTTTTTATTCAATTAAAGATGACCAAGTTAATTTATGGTCTTATGATATAAAAAATGAAGGTAATGTTCTAATGGAGTCACAGATGAATATCAGTAAAATATTTTGTGGTAGTAAAGACAATTTAGATTTATACCTTGACCAATCAAAACCAATATTTGAGTTAATCTATACTAATGATTTTGATATGAAATCAAGTTTACTGCCGATTTTCAAAAGAAAAGTTTTAAGTTATTTAATACAGAGTAAAAAAATTGATTCAATGAAAAATATTAATTAATTTTGTTAAATGGGATTTAACAAGAGAATAGTTGGACCGGAACAAATTAAAGGTATTGAGAAAGATTTAACCACAATTATCAGGTATTTAAATTCTGATTGTTTAATATTTGTCAATAATGAAGTAGAACAAAAATTTAAAGAATATGAGAAAAAATATGTCCCCAACAGAATTAATGTTATCTAAACTTGAAAGCCCAATTCATATTTCGTATATTTCTGAATATATATTGCGTTTACCACTGAATGAGACTAAAACTAGAATTGAATCATTAATTGAAAGTGGTATGATAGAAGAAAGTAAATATGGAAAAGAATATTATGTCAGAACAAACAGAAATGGTTAATCACCCAAGTCATTATGGGGGAGAGTCAAACCCATATGAGGCGATTAAAGTAATTGACGCTTGGGATTTAGGATTTTGTCTTGGTAATACTGTGAAGTATATTTCAAGAGCTGGTAAGAAAGGTACCGACAAAGAATTACAGGACCTTAAAAAGGCTCTTTGGTATTTACAACATCACATTGAAACATTAGAGAAGAAATGATAGAGAATTATATTAACACCGTAATAAACGGTGATTGTGTTGAGGTAATGAAAGAATTACCTGAGGGGAGTATTGATTTGATTGTTACATCACCACCATATGGTGTTAACATTGCTTATGATGTCCATGATGATGATATGGAGATTAGTGAGTATTTGGAATTCACTCGTAAATGGTTGACCGAAGCCTATAAGGTGTTGAAAGATGATGGTAGGATTGCTTTGAATATTCCTTATGAGATTAATAGACAAGCGAAGGGTGGTAGAATTTTCTTTGTATCTGAAGTTTATCAGGTTATGAAGGAGATTGGATTCAAGTTCTTTGGTGTTGTTGACTTGGAGGAAGATAGTCCACATAGAAGTAAGACAACCGCTTGGGGTTCTTGGATGAGTCCATCATCACCGTATATCTATAACCCAAAGGAATGTATTATCCTTGCATATAAGAAGGTTCACATTAAGAAAGTTAAGGGAGAGCCACAATGGAAAGGGGAACCTACCATAACGGAGGAAGGTAAGACCAAGATTGTTTATCAGGAAGAAGATAAGAAAGACTTTATGGAGTTGGTATTCGGTCAGTGGAAGTATTTGAATGACTCAAGACCAATGACAAAGGCGACTTTCAGTATGGATATCCCAACCAAGGCAATCAAGATTCTATCATATAAAAATGATATTGTCCTTGACCCCTTCAATGGAAGTGGAACAAGTTGTGTGGCGGCAGAAATTTTGGATAGAAGATGGATTGGAATTGAATTATCACCAAATTACGCTGAGATTGCAAGACAACGAATACAGGGTTTTGTTGACCAAAAGAAACAACAAAAGTTAGAATTTGAAAACGGGGGTCAATAACCTCCGTTTTTTAATTTAAGATATATTTATTATAAAAAAGACATGGAGCAGGTTATTATTGAATTATTAACGATACAAAATCAATTTAGGATTTTTCATTGGCAAACTAAATCATTTGCAAGACACAGCGCCTTTGGTGGGATATACGAAACTTTGGATGATTTGATTGATAAGTTTGTTGAGGTTTGTATGGGTAAACATGGTAGACCGGATTTTGAAGGTGGTATTAGTGTTATACTATCAGATTTGAAAGAATTGAATCCTGTGGAATTTTGTGAGTTGGCAATTGATTTCTTGGTTGAATTGAGTAATCAGTACGATTCATCTAAAGATTCTGATTTACTTAACATCAGAGATGAGATAATGGGGGAGATTAATAAATTAAAATATTTGTTAACTTTAAAATGACAAAAGTAAAATTTATCACAAAATCCGATTTTACAAAGGAGAAGAGTATTAATGAATTAAAAGTTCTTTGGCCTAAACTAACCTTAGAGGAGAAAGAATTCGTTTTTGAATGTTTGATATTCTTAAATCCTGACAGTAAGAAAATATTAAGTGAAGCCAAATGGTATAACACCATTGGAGATGTCGTTGGTATTTTTGACCCTACAGGTATTGTAGATTTAATTAATGGAATATCTTATTTTAAACAAGGTGATAAATTTTTCGGTATATTGTCTTTGATATCTGCGATTCCATATCTCGGTGATATGATTGCAAAACCATTACTATTAGGTAAAGTTGGTAAGGGTGCTATGGGGGCGTTTAAAGCTGCTACATTGGCTAAGGACGCAACTAAGATGGCTCAAATTGCAACTAAGGAAGGTGGCGCTTTAGGTAAATTAGTTACCGAGGCTCCGAGTTGGGGTTCTAAATTATTAGGTATGTTGGAGAAGGCTAAGAATATTCCATTGGTTGGTAGTTTGTTTAGATTAATTGAACAATGGGTTGTATTATTTAAAGGTGCAAGTGCTGAAGTTAAAGTTGGTTCTAAAATTGCCGGTAAGGCTGAAGGTCTGGCGGCTAAAGAAGCTGGTGAGATTGGTAAAGTATTAAGTAATAAAGCCGGAAGACATTTTAGAGATTACGGAATTGAAAACTTCAGTAAGGCTACTAAGTTCTTTAAAAAATTAGGATGGTGGAGAAATCCACAACTATCAATATTAATTGGTAAGACTAAAGCTTGGGCCTCATTTTTGGATTATTTGAATTTAGGAAATTTTGTAGGACCTGAGGAATTAGCAAATAGTATGGGAGAAGAAAAGGTTAGTGAAGAATTTGATAAGTTTGCAGAAACAAAAGAAGGACAAGAATCTTGGAATGAAGATTTTAAAAAGATTGAATCAAATAGTGAAGAAAAACAGACTGTGAATAGAAATGATGAAAATGAACCAAAAAATTCAATTGACCCGTTAGGTATTTTAATGAATTCGGTTAGTTTAATATAACAATTTTATTTTTAAACCTAAATCTATTTCATTTTTTTTACAAAACCCCGAAGGAACTTCAAGAACGTATTTCCCACGAGAACAAAATCTTTCACATTCTTCATTTTCACATGGTTGACAGTCCTCAAAAATATCAATTATTCTAAATTTTTCATCTATGAATATGATATCCAAAGGTATGACACAATCATTCATCCAAAAACATGTGTAATCTTTTTTTAATATAAAAAACATACCTCCAAAATTGGAAAACACTCTATTTGACATACCCTTTTGAATTTCATTAGGTGACTTTGCGATTCTAACAGGGATGGTTATGTCTCCAATTTTTATTTCCATAATGATAAATATTTTTTTTTTGAAAAAAATCAAATATTTATTTGATACTACCAATTTCTTGCCGTAAGTTTGTAAAAGATTTGACACTTATAGGTGATGAAAGATACTCGGTAGTCAAATTGAAAAAAAAGTTCTTAATTTATTTGACAGATTAAAAAAAATGTCGTAAGTTTGTAAAGAATTTGAGATTAAGGTTCACGAAGTGGTAAAACGATGAAAGTTTCCAAATCTCAAAAAAAGTTCACAAATAACTTGACAAATAGAAATAAATGTCGTAAATTTGTAAAACAATTCGGAAATGTCCGAAACGTTCTTTGAAAAAATAGATTATCCATTCTCTGAGTAAGTCGTATTCCCGCCTTCGGGTGACGAATATGAACACTGAAAAGAGATAAACGATAATGGGCCGTGTATGGTCCTTAAATAAACTACGAAAGTAGGATAAAGTGGTCTCCCCCGTGTTGAGGAGGCTGCGGTTTGAAACCCCGTAAGGGGTAGAGAACTCAAGTACACAAGTGGGATATCACCAAACCTTTAGTACCGAGGATGACTTCGTAGGGAAAATGGAAGGGTGACCTGGTAAAGTAGATTATCAGGTTGAGTTCGGAAGAACAACAAGAATAACCCATAGGAATCAAGTAAAAAATGTGATTATCCAATTACACTATTGCGGGTTCCAATACGATAGAGGACTTAAAACCGAAAGGTAAGATAGAGAACGAGTGGTGTCGCTACTATCCTTAAAGACGACCTACCAAGGTATCTTTATGAAGTAATCTTGAAATATGGAGGTGGGGACACTTCACGGAGTAGTTTAGTATTCTGTCGCCCAAAAGGAGACGGAGCTTACGGTGGACCACTACTCTGACACATCTACGACACAAAACTAATGGATTCCAAAATTATCCAATAATTAAAAAATACATTAAGGAAAAGTGTCCATCAGGTTTAGGTGAAAGGTCACTACATAGTAATGAGCCGTTCATTGCACAGAAAGACCCCAAGTCCGACTGTAGTTTTACGAAAAACCTTTAATCCCGCAAGGACGAACTGGGGTGGCAACCTCGGAAAGAGTTGA
>Ga0315899_10004723_pt1 | contig 14701 bp, 8 predicted proteins | sample LakEriMetagenome_2_FD_203518 | JGI IMG/M metagenome (GOLD analysis project Ga0315899, IMG submission 203518) | Freshwater fungal communities from buoy surface, Lake Erie, Ohio, United States - Buoy 4 MA112 | ecosystem: Environmental > Aquatic > Freshwater > Lake | place: USA: Lake Erie, Ohio... | reverse complement strand
CGCAATCGCCGCCGTTAACGTCGTCTTGCCATGATCCACATGGCCTATCGTGCCCACATTCACGTGCGGTTTGTTCCGCTCAAACTTGCCTTTTGCCATAATTATTTTCCTTCAAAAAGAACGAGGTGCTTTGTTGGTTACTGCCCTCAACTGGCAGCATCTTTATTACTTTGACTTTGTGCTAATGATGGCTTCTGTAACGTTTTTCGGCGCTTCAGAGTAGTGCTTGAATTCCATCGAATACGTTGCCCGACCCTGTGTTGCAGAACGTAATGATGTTGAATAACCAAACATCTCAGACAAAGGAACTTCAGCACGGATAATCTTGCCGCCCCCGCCTGGTATTTCATCCATTCCCTGAACCATGCCGCGGCGTGATGACAAATCACCCATCACAGTACCTGCATAGTCTTCAGGAGTTTCAACTTCAACCGCCATCATAGGCTCAAGGAGAACCGGGCTAGCTTTGCGGCATCCATCTTTAAAAGCCATAGATGCAGCCATACGGAAGGCATTTTCGTTGGAGTCAACATCGTGATACGAACCAAAAAACAGCGTGACCTTCACATCAACCACTGGATAACCTGCCAATACACCAGCTGTCAGGGTCTCTACTACACCCTTCTCGACGGCAGGAATATATTCTCGCGGAACCACACCGCCTTTAATAGCGTCAATAAATTCAAAACCTTTACCGGGTTCTTGCGGTTCGAGTTTAAGAACCACGTGACCATACTGACCACGGCCGCCTGATTGTTTAACGAATTTACCTTCTATTTCTTCACATACCTTGCGTATGGTTTCGCGATAGGCGACTTGAGGTTTACCTACAGTAGCTTCAACACTAAACTCACGACGCATACGGTCAACAATAATTTCTAGGTGCAGTTCTCCCATACCCGAAATAATGGTTTGGCCTGATTCTTCATCAGTTTTTACGCGGAATGAAGGGTCCTCTTGGGCCAAACGATTAAGTGCCAAGCCCATCTTTTCCTGGTCAGCCTTGGTCTTAGGCTCAACCGCCTGAGAAATCACCGGCTCTGGGAATATCATGCGCTCGAGCGTAATCACTGCAGCCGGGTCACACAAAGTGTCACCAGTCGTTGCTTCTTTCAAGCCAACGGCCGCAGCAATGTCACCCGCGCGAACTTCTTTAATTTCTTCACGCTGATTAGCGTGCATTTGCAGAATACGGCCGAGACGCTCTTTTTTGCCCTTGATGGCGTTATAAATCGTATCGCCAGAATTAACCGTGCCCGAATAAACTCGGAAGAAAATAAGCTGACCAACAAACGGATCCGTCATGATCTTGAAGGCGAGAGCTGAAAATTTCTCGTTGTCTTCAGCCTTACGTGATACTGGCTGGTCATTGTCATCAATACCGTTTACAGGCGGAATATCATTAGGCGCGGGCAAATACTCAATGACCGCATCAAGCATCGCCTGTACACCTTTATTTTTGAACGCCGTGCCACACATCATGGGCACAATCTCGCCCGCAATTGTGCGCTGGCGAATGGCTAATTTGATTTCCTCTTCAGACAAATCACCTTCTTCAAGGTACTTGTTCATTAGTTCTTCGTTAGCCTCGGCAGCTGCCTCAACCATTTTTTCGCGCCACTCATTTGCCAATTCGACGAGGTCTGCAGGGATGTCACGGTAGTCAAATTTCATTCCCTGAGATGCCTCATCCCAAAAAATTGCTTTCATTTTGACCAAATCAACAACGCCTTCAAACTGATCTTCAGCACCGATCGGCACCTGAATAGGAATAGGATTTGCCTTGAGGCGTGTGCGCATCTGTTCGTAAACTTTGAAGAAGTTGGCACCTGTACGGTCCATCTTGTTCACGAATGCTAAACGCGGCACTTTGTATTTATTTGCCTGGCGCCAAACGGTTTCAGACTGTGGCTGCACACCACCTACCGCGCAGTAAACCATGCAAGCGCCATCAAGTACGCGCATGGAACGCTCGACTTCAATCGTGAAGTCTACGTGACCAGGGGTATCGATAATGTTGATGTGATGCTCAGGAAAGTTGTTTGCCATACCTTTCCAGAAGCACGTTGTAGCAGCAGAGGTGATAGTGATACCACGCTCTTGCTCTTGCTCCATCCAGTCCATGGTCGCTGCGCCATCATGCACTTCACCGATTTTATGGTTCACACCTGTGTAGAACAAAATACGTTCGGTCGTGGTGGTTTTACCTGCGTCAATGTGAGCGGAAATACCGATGTTGCGATAACGCTCAATGGGTGTCTTGCGAGCCATAAATAAATCCTAATATCTCTAAATAAACAAAACCGAGTACAGCTGTGGTCAGCGCACCCGGCTTTCAGTCTGCAAGAAGTTTAGCCAGTGGCCGCGCTTCGTCGATTAGAAGCGGAAATGCGAGAATGCCTTATTAGCCTCAGCCATACGGTGCACTTCATCACGTTTTTTCATCGCACCGCCGCGGCCTTCTGCTGCTTCCAGTAACTCACCCGCGAGGCGTTGAGGCATAGATTTCTCGCTACGCTTGTTGGCTGCCTCACGGAGCCAGCGCATGGAGAGTGCCATACGGCGAACCGGACGAACCTCAACTGGTACTTGGTAGTTGGCACCGCCAACTCGACGAGATTTGACCTCAACCATAGGCTTACAGTTTCCGATAGCTGCAGCAAATATTTCGAGCGGATCTTTTCCAGACTTAGTTTGGATGTGCTCGAAGGCACCGTAAATGATATTTTCGGCGACTGATTTTTTACCTGACAACATCAAAACGTTCACAAATTTGGCGACATCAACATTACCGAACTTCGGATCAGGCAGGATGTCTCTCTTGGGGACTTCGCGACGACGTGGCATTACATTTCCTTTCGCTCTTCTTCAGTTGGCATTAGCCTAAGCTAACTACCCCGGACGACTCTACTAATCGCCCACTTACTCGACCATGCTGGCCTTATCAATCTGCGGCATATGCCGCAGATACTTTTTCTAACCTTCAGTCAGATTACTTAGCAGCAGCTTTACCGCGCTTAGCACCGTATTTGGAACGTGATTGCTTACGGTCCTTAACACCTTGCGTATCAAGAGCGCCGCGAACCATGTGGTAACGAACACCTGGAAGATCTTTCACACGACCACCGCGTATAAGTACGACGCTGTGCTCTTGCAGGTTGTGTCCCTCGCCACCAATGTAAGAGATGACCTCAAAACCATTGGTTAGACGCACTTTGGCGACTTTACGTAAAGCTGAGTTAGGTTTTTTTGGCGTTGTGGTGTAAACGCGGGTGCACACTCCGCGCTTTTGCGGGCTATTTTGAAGTGCAGGTGATTTGCTTTTCACGCGCAGTGTGGTGCGCGGCTTGCGAATCAGTTGGCTAATGGTTGGCATCGGTCTAAGTCAACAAAAATACGGCAATAACAAAACCCCTAGAAATGCGGGGACGGTAATCACTAGAGCAGGCCGTAAACGGATCTCCAGTGGAGCATGCATAGGGAAAGCGATGCAGGGACTGCAAAACAGACCAAAGAACGCTTAAGCCCGAGCGAGCTTAAATTCGAGAACTCGCGAGTATAAACGCCGAAAGAAACCTAGTCAACACAGCAAGAGGCATCCTCAGATAACGACGGTCAGAATCTCTTACTATTATAAAAATAAAAAAACAGCCCCAGAAGCCCGAGGCTGCTTTCTTTTTTGCAACTAATTAAGCTTCGTCGCCCTGTTCTCCGGAAGTTGTAGCTTCGACTTCCTGAAGAGCCCTGGCTGCCTCGGCCTGAAGCATGGCAGTACGCTCTTCCGCTTCCCAGCTTTCTTTGTCCTTGCGAGCACGATGAAACGCTAATCCCGTGCCGGCAGGTATCAAACGACCAACAATCACGTTTTCCTTCAGACCGCGCAGACCGTCTTTTTTGCCCATGATGGCTGCTTCTGTAAGGACTCGCGTTGTTTCCTGGAAAGAAGCCGCGGAAATAAAGGAGTCCGTAGACAGGGATGCTTTCGTTATGCCCAACAAAACGTTTTCGTAGCTAGCAGGACGTTTGTTATCCGCAATTATGCGATCGTTTTCGTCGAACAGCTCCGAACGCTCAACCTGTTCACCAGGAATATAGTTGGTATCACCAGCATCAACCACCTGAACACGACGCAGCATCTGACGAACAATAACTTCGATGTGCTTGTCGTTAATCTTTACACCCTGCAAGCGGTAAACGTCCTGAACTTCATCAACGATGTAACGTGCAAGTGCCTCGATGCCTAACAAGCGAAGAATATCCTGCGGGTCCGCAGGGCCGTCAACAATCATTTCACCCTTGTTCACCACTTGGCCATCATGCACCAAAACTTGCTTGTCTTTAGTGATTAAGAACTCATGTTTCAGGCCATCCATGTCGGTAATCTCAAGACGTTGCTTACCTTTGGTCTCTTTGCCGAATGCAACAGTACCCGTTACCTCTGCAAGCATACCCGCATCCTTAGGTGACCTTGCTTCAAACAATTCTGCCACGCGCGGCAAACCGCCCGTAATATCGCGAGTCTTTTGAGATTCAGTTGGGATACGCGCGAGCACTTCGCCTACAGATACTTGTTGACCGTCTTTTACAGTAATCAGTGCGCCGACCTGGAAGCCAATCGTCACAGCGTGCTCAGTACCAGCTATTTTTACTTCCTGACCCTGTTCATTCAACAGTTTTACTTGAGGACGCAATGCACGTGCCGTCGTGGTACCGCGTCGCTTGGCATCGATTACTACCAATGTTGACAGACCTGTCACTTCATCGATCTGCTTGGCAACCGTTGAACCTTCTTCAACGTTTTCAAACTTAACGGTACCAGCATATTCAGTAATAATCGGACGTGTTAACGGATCCCACGTTGCAAGAGGCGTTCCGGCTTTGATAGTTTGTCCATCTTTGACTATCAATGTGGCGCCGTAAGGAACCTTGTGACGTTCACGTTCACGACCGTGATCATCAGTAATCAGCACTTCACCCGAGCGGGAGATGACAATTTGATCGCCTTTGCCATTCGTTACATAACGCATGGTGGCAGTAAAACGTATATTTCCGTTCGACTTAGCTTCAACAGAAGAAGCAACTGCTGCACGCGAAGCTGCACCGCCAATGTGGAAGGTACGCATAGTGAGCTGAGTTCCTGGCTCACCAATCGACTGAGCTGCGATAACACCCACAGCTTCGCCAGAATTAACCATAGAGCCGCGACCCAGGTCACGGCCGTAGCACATAGCGCATAGACCGTAACGGGTATCGCAGGTTAATGGGGTGCGGACTTTTACTTCATCGATGCCGAGGCGTTCGATTTCTTCGACCATGTCTTCATCAAGCAAGGTACCAGCATCGTACAAAGTTGCTTGAGTATCGGGATTAACGACTTCATTTGCCGTTACACGACCAAGAATACGGTCACGCAATGCTTCAATTACTTCACCGCCCTCAACCAGGGCCTTCATTGCAGCGCCATTGGATGTGCCGCAATCATCTTCGATAACCACCAGATCCTGTGTCACATCAACTAATCGGCGAGTCAGGTAACCAGAGTTGGCTGTCTTCAGCGCGGTATCAGCCAGGCCTTTACGTGCGCCGTGGGTTGAAATGAAGTACTGCAGAACATTCAAGCCTTCGCGGAAATTCGCTGTGATTGGTGTCTCAATGATCGAGCCATCCGGCTTGGCCATCAATCCACGCATACCTGCTAGCTGACGAATCTGGGCCGCTGAACCACGCGCACCCGAGTCTGCCATCATGTAAATCGCATTAAAGGATTCTTGCACGCCCTTAGTACCATCACGCCTGATGACGTCTTCTACTTTAAGCTGCTCCATCATGGCTTTGCCGACTTCATCGCCTGCCTTGCCCCAGATATCGACCACTTTGTTGTAGCGCTCACCTGCAGTAACCAGACCAGATGAGTATTGCTGCTCGATTTGCTTAACTTCTTGTTCGGCAGCCGCAATCAGCGTTGCTTTTTGTGGCGGCACCAGCATGTCATCAACGCAGATAGAAATACCTGCGCGTGTCGCCAGGCGGAAACCTGATTGCATCAACTGATCCGCGAATACAGCTGTCGCACGTAATCCGCACTTACGGAAAGAGATGTTGATGAGTTTCGAGATCTCTTTTTTCTTCAGTGCGCGGTTGATAACGACGAACGGCAATCCCTTAGGAAGAATCTCCGACAAAATCGCACGACCCACGGTAGTTTCATACCGGGTTACAGTTCGCACAAATTCACCTGTAGTGGCATCTTTTGGATACTCTGCAATACGAACAGTAACTCGGCTCGAGAGCTCAACTTCTTTGTTATCGTATGCACGTATGGCCTCAGAAACATCTGAGAACATCATACCTTCACCCTTACCATTAATCTTCTCGCGGGAGGCATAGTAAAGACCTAGCACGATATCCTGCGACGGAACAATAGATGGCTCACCGTTGGATGGGAACAAAATATTGTTTGAAGCAAGCATCAGCGTGCGGGCTTCCATTTGCGCTTCGATAGACAACGGCACGTGCACGGCCATCTGGTCACCGTCGAAGTCAGCGTTAAACGCAGCGCAAACGAGTGGGTGGAGCTGAATAGCTTTACCTTCGATCAAAACTGGCTCGAATGCCTGGATACCTAAACGGTGCAGCGTCGGCGCACGGTTAAGCATGACCGGGTGTTCGCGAATAACGTCTTCCAAGATATCCCAAACGACAGGCTCTTGAATCTCGACCAATTTCTTCGCAGCTTTGATTGTGGTCGCCAGACCCATCAACTCTAATTTGTTGAAGATGAACGGCTTGAATAATTCGAGGGCCATCAGTTTGGGTAAACCGCACTGATGAAGTTTTAACTGCGGACCTACCACGATGACTGATCGTCCTGAATAGTCAACGCGCTTGCCCAGCAAGTTTTGACGGAAACGACCGCCCTTGCCTTTAATCATTTCTGCGAGTGACTTCAGCGGACGCTTGTTAGCACCCGTCATGGCTTTACCACGACGCCCGTTATCTAACAATGAGTCAACCGCTTCTTGCAACATGCGCTTTTCATTGCGTGTAATTATTTCCGGAGCGCGGAGTTCCATTAAGCGCTTCAGACGATTATTGCGGTTGATAACGCGACGGTACAAATCGTTCAGATCGGAAGTCGCAAAACGACCACCATCCAACGGCACCAATGGACGCAATTCTGGCGGCAGCACCGGCAGAACTTCCATGATCATCCAGTCAGGCTTAATACCGGAACGCTGGAAGGCCTCCAGCACTTTTAAGCGTTTTGCATATTTTTTGATCTTGGCTTCGGACTTCGACTCACGCAAGTCGGTACGCAACTGCTCTGCTTCGCGATCAATATCGATCGTACGCAGCAATTCGCGTATGCCTTCTGCACCCATATGAGCAATGAAGTCGTCGCCAAACTCTTCGTATTTAGCAGCGTAATCATCTTCCGACATGATCTGGCATTTTTTCAGCGGAGTCATGCCAGGATCGGTAACAACGTAGGCTTCGAAATACAACACGCGTTCGATATCGCGCAATGTCATATCGAGCACCATACCTAAACGCGAAGGCAAGGACTTCAGGAACCAGATGTGCGCAACTGGCGAAGCCAACTCTATGTGACCCATGCGCTCACGTCGCACCTTGGCCAGAGTAACTTCAACACCACACTTCTCGCAAATGACGCCGCGATGCTTTAGTCGTTTGTATTTTCCGCACAAGCACTCATAATCTTTGATAGGGCCAAAGATCTTTGCGCAAAATAAGCCATCGCGTTCTGGCTTGAATGTACGGTAGTTAATAGTCTCAGGCTTTTTGACTTCGCCATAAGACCACGAACGTATTTTTTCAGGAGATGCCAACCCAATTTTGATGGCATCGAATTGTTCATTTTGCTGAACTTGCTTGAATAGATCGAGCAGTGCTTTCATGTATCACTCCAAAGTGGCGTGAAAAAATAATCTTTGCAACACCCCCTCCTCACGAGAGGGGGCGGCAGAACCTAGTCGCGTTCCAGATCGATATCGATACCCAACGAACGGATTTCTTTCACCAACACGTTGAAAGATTCCGGCATACCAGCATCAATTACGTGATCGCCCTTAACCAGGTTTTCATAGACCTTGGTTCGACCGTTCACGTCATCTGATTTAACAGTCAACATTTCTTGCAAGACGTAGGAAGCACCGTAAGCCTCGAGTGCCCACACTTCCATCTCACCAAAACGCTGTCCACCAAACTGTGCTTTACCGCCCAATGGCTGCTGAGTCACCAATGAGTAAGGACCGGTGGAACGCGCATGCATCTTGTCATCAACCAAATGGTGCAATTTAAGCACGTGCATGTAACCAACGGTTACCGAACGCTCAAAAGCCTCGCCGGTGCGACCGTCATACATCGTGACTTGATTCTTAGAAGGTGTCATGCCAAGTTTCTTGGCTACGTCGTCAGGATAAGCCAGCTCCAACATGCGCTGAATTTCAGTTTCATGCGCGCCGTCAAACACCGGCGTTGCAAACGGAACGCCTTCTTTTAAATTCTCGCTCAGCTCATAAATTTCAGCGTCAGAGAATTTATCCAGATCTTCTGTACGACCAGATTCGTTATAAATCTGTTTCAGGAAAGTGCGCACCTCAGCCGCTTTAGTTTGCGCCTTAAGCATTTCACCGATACGTAAGCCAAGCCCCTTAGCAGCCCAGCCCAAGTGCACCTCAAGAACTTGTCCAACGTTCATACGCGAAGGCACGCCCAAAGGATTGAGTACGATATCGGCAGGTGTGCCATCAGCCATATACGGCATGTCTTCCACTGGGACGATCCGAGAAACTACACCCTTGTTACCGTGGCGTCCGGCCATCTTGTCACCAGGCTGCAAACGACGCTTAACAGCCAGATATACCTTGACCATTTTTTGCACGCCAGGAGGCAACTCATCACCCTGAGTGAGTTTTTTACGCTTTTCCTCGAAGGCGAGATCGAATTGATGACGCTTTTCAGCTATGGATTCTTTGATGGCCTCGAGTGCAGCGGCTGCATCATCATCGGCTGGACGTATGTCAAACCAATGATATTTTTCAAGATCCTGGAGATATTCTTTGGTGATTGCAACGCCTTTGACGAGCTTCTTAGGCCCACCGTTGACAACCTTACCAATGAGCATTTTCTCCAAACGCTGGAAGGCATCGCCTTCAACGATACGCAACTGGTCATTTAAATCAAGGCGATAGCGCTTGAGTTCATCGTCAATAATTTGCTGAGCACGTTTGTCACGTTGTATGCCTTCGCGCGTAAAGACCTGAACATCAATAACCGTACCCACCATTCCGGAGGGAACACGCAGTGATGTATCTTTAACGTCAGAAGCTTTTTCACCAAAAATTGCACGTAACAATTTTTCTTCTGGGGTGAGCTGAGTTTCGCCCTTCGGTGTGACCTTACCAACGAGTACATCACCTGCTTCTACTTCCGCACCGATATACACAATGCCGGACTCATCCAAACGTGCCAATTGGTTTTCAGCGAGATTAGAAATATCGCGTGTGATTTCCTCAGGGCCCAGTTTGGTATCCCGAGCCACTACCGAAAGTTCTTCGATGTGGATGGAGGTATAGCGGTCATCTGCAACCACCTTCTCGGAAATCAAAATCGAATCTTCAAAGTTATAACCATTCCATGGCATAAAAGCCACGAGCATGTTTTGGCCCAAAGCGAGTTCGCCAAGGTCAGTCGATGCACCATCGGCAATCACGTCAAAGCGTGCGACGCGGTCGCCTACTTTTGCGATCGGCCGTTGGTTGATGTTGGTATTTTGGTTCGAGCGTGTGTACTTAATCAGGTTGTAGATGTCGACACCAACTTCACCAGCTTGCGCTTCGTCGTCATTTACACGAATCACGATACGGCCAGCATCAACATAATCGACTAAACCGCCACGCAAAGCCTGAACGGTGGTTCCCGAGTCAACGGCAACGGTTCGTTCAACGCCAGTTCCTACAAATGCTTTTTCTGGACGTAAGCAAGGCACCGCCTGGCGTTGCATGTTGGCTCCCATCAGCGCACGGTTTGCATCATCGTGTTCCAGGAACGGAATCAACGATGCAGCAACCGAAACAATCTGACCCGGTGCAACGTCCATGTACTGCACGCGCTCAGGAGAAACAAGTATGGTTTCGCCTGCCTCACGCGCAGAGACTAACTCATCCGACAGACTGCCTTTGGGGTCGATAGACGCATTAGCCTGAGCAATGATGTAGCGACCTTCTTCAATCGCAGATAAATAATCAATCTGATCGGAAACCTTACCGTCTATAACCTTACGGTAAGGCGTTTCCAGAAAACCGTATTCATTCAAACGTGCGTACAACGCAAGCGAGTTAATCAGTCCAATGTTTGGACCTTCCGGTGTTTCGATCGGGCATACGCGGCCGTAGTGGGTCGGATGCACGTCACGCACTTCAAATCCTGCACGCTCACGTGTCAGACCGCCAGGTCCAAGTGCGGAAACACGACGCTTGTGCGTGATTTCCGACAATGGATTCGTCTGATCCATAAACTGCGAAAGTTGCGATGAACCGAAGAACTCACGAATGGCAGCGGAGATCGGCTTGGAGTTAATCAGATCATGAGGCATCAGATTGTCCGCCTCCGCTTGACCCAGGCGTTCTTTGACAGCGCGCTCTACTCGCACTAAACCTGCACGGAACTGGTTCTCAGCAAGCTCACCTACGCAACGTACACGACGGTTACCTAAGTGATCAATATCATCGACCTCGCCACGACCATTGCGTAACTCGACCAAAATCTTGATGACTGCCAGTATGTCTTCATTCGACAGCGTCATCAAACCAGTCAACTCATCGCGACCTACGCGGCGATTGAATTTCATCCGTCCAACTGCGGATAAATCGTAACGGTCTTCGCTGTAGAACAGGCCATTGAAAAGCGCCTCAACAGATTCTTCCGTGGGCGGTTCTCCCGGGCGCATCATGCGGTAAATAGCGATACGCGCGGCCATTTGTTCGGTCGTATCATCTGCACGCAGCGTTTGCGAGATGTATCCACCCTGATCTAAATCGTTGGTGTACAACGTTTGAATATGCGTGATATTAGATTCACGCAAACGCGCCAACAGTTCTTCGGTCAATTCATCGTTTGCACTACAAATGACTTCGCCGGTTTCAGGATCTATGACGTTCGTGGCCAAGACTCGGCCAGTCAAATAATCTTCAGGCACGGATATGTGTTTAATGCCTGCTGCATCTACATCGCGCACATGCTTAGCATTAATACGTTTGTCTTTGGCAACAATGACTTTGCCTGCTTTGTCTGAAATATCAAAACGTGCAACCTCACCACGCAAACGCTCAGCGACAAATTCCATCTCTGCGCCTTCAGAACGAAGAGTGAAATTATCAAAAACAAAGAAGTTAGCAAGAATTTGCTCGGAGGACATCCCAATAGCTTTGAGCAAAATCGTTACAGGCATCTTACGGCGACGGTCGACACGGAAATACAAAATGTCTTTTGGGTCGAATTCGAAATCGAGCCACGAACCACGGTAAGGAATAATTCTCGCCGAAAATAAAAGTTTTCCGGACGAATGGGTCTTACCACGGTCGTGTTCAAAAAACACGCCGGGCGAGCGATGTAACTGCGACACGATCACACGCTCAGTACCATTGATCACAAAAGAACCATTGACCGTCATGAGTGGCAATTCACCCATGTAGACCTCTTGCTCTTTCATTTCTTTGACAACAGGCTTGGTCGGTGATTCTTTGTCTAAGATCACCAAACGAACCTTTGCACGCAATGGCGAAGCGTACGTTAGGCCACGCTGCTGGCATTCCTTCACATCGAAGGGAGGATCACCCAGTATGTAAGACAAAAACTCAAGACGAGCAAAACCATTGTGCGAGACGATGGGAAAGATCGAGTTGAAAGCTGACTGCAAACCCTCGCTTTTGCGAGTGCTTGGTACAGTGTCCGCTTGCAAAAAATCTGTATACGACTCGAGCTGAGTAGCAAGCAAATAAGGAACATCGTGAACGTTTGCGCGTTTTGCAAAAGATTTGCGAATGCGCTTCTTCTCAGTAAATGAGTAGTGCATGAACACTCCGTGAGTGACAGGAAGGATAGAGAATTCAGGATTCGGTAATGGTTTTAGTCATCACCGCGGAACCCTCAAGTCTTTGCCCTTTTGATGCGATCAATACTGACGATAAATGCCAACTGCATTCTCGTCGCTAATTCAGAAATAAAACAGCGACAGAGTCAGCGCGAAACCCTGCCCTAAGACAGGGGTCCGCGGATTGACTCTGGCGCATCTGGCGCTTAATCAAGATTTACTTGAGTTCTGCCTTGGCACCAGCTTCTTCAAGTTTCTTCTTCGCTGCCTCGGCATCAGCCTTAGGCACCGCTTCTTTCACAGGCTTAGGAGCACCATCAACTAAGTCTTTCGCTTCTTTCAAGCCTAAGCCTGTAATTTCACGAACTGCCTTAATGACACCAACCTTATTGGCACCAACTTCTGTCAGGGTTACGGTGAACTCTGTTTGCTCTTCAACTGCCGCGGCAGCGCCACCGCCAGCTGGGCCAGCGACAGCCATAGCCGCTGCTGACACGCCAAATTTTTCTTCAAATGCTTTAACCAGGTCATTGAGGTCCATCACGGACATGTGACCAACGGCTTCTATGATGTCGTCTTTAGTAATTGCCATTTAAAACTCCTAAATTTTCGGTAAATGCTTGAGTGGTCCAGGGAAACTGAATATGCCAACCGTAAAACGGTTAAGCAGCTTCGGCTTCCTTCTTCGCGGCGACAGCAGCCAATACGCGGGCAAATCCAGAGACAGGTGCCAACATAACGCCCAACAACTGCGCAATCAGGACTTCCTTGCTCGGGATACTTGCCAACGCAGTGACGCCAGCTTTATCTAGGTGACTACCTGCAAAATTGCCTGCTTTGATGACCAATTTGTCGTTGCTTTTTGCAAAGTCGTTGACGACTTTGGCTGCGGCAACCGCATCGTCCGAGATTGCATAAATCAGAGGACCAGTCATTTCAGAGACAAGACTAGAAAACTGCGTTCCTTCCACAGCACGACGAGCAAGCGTATTTTTCAACACCCGCAAGTAAACACCGCTAGAACGAGCTTTCGCACGCAGATCCGTCAAGGGACCAACCTCAATGCCACGATATTCAGCCAGTACGACCGTCTGCGCCGATGAAATCCTGGCGGAGACTTCCGCTACAACAGCCTTTTTGTCATTTAGATTGAGACTCACGTTCAACCTCCAAAAGTGATGATCGACAATTGCACAGCCGGGTGGCTGCCTGCCTCACATCGTTTCGAACACGGCGTCCGAAGTCAGGAGTTCTTTCTCACATGTAATGACTTACATATGACTGAGAGACTGCAAAACTTGTCCGGGCTCGCCATCTGCGTTGGGAGCTTAGGAATTTCTTCCCTTACCTATTAACCCTATTCGCGCTCTATTGCGACATCAGGCCCAACGGTCTTTGATTGCCTGAAGTGAGAACTACACACACTTCAGCCCAAAGAACTGCCCCGCATTCACACCAACGCGGGGGCTTAATTTTTTACATCAAGCAGACAAAGTCGCCTGGTCTACCCGAACACCACCACCCATGGTCGAGGACAGCGAAACCTTGCGCAAATAAACACCTTTGCTTGTTGCTGGCTTGGCTTTGTTTAAAGCATCAAGCAACGCCAAAAGGTTGGATTTCAAATCAGCATCGGCAAACGACTTACGGCCTATGGTAGCGTGCACAATACCGGCTTTGTCAGTACGGTATTGAACCTGACCGGCCTTCGCATTCTTCACTGCCGTAGCAACGTCTGGCGTAACAGTACCGACCTTAGGGTTAGGCATTAAACCACGTGGGCCCAGCACCTGACCCAACGTACCAACGATACGCATCGTGTCTGGAGATGCAATTACGATATCAAAAGGCATATTACCCGCCTTAATTGATTCGGCTAGGTCTTCCATACCAACGATGTCTGCACCGGCTGCCTTAGCTTGCTCAGCTTTCTCGCCTGAAGCAAAGACGGCTACGCGCATCGTTTTACCTGTGCCGGCGGGCAATACAACTGAGCCACGCACAACTTGGTCGGATTTCTTTGCATCAACGCCCAGCTGTATTGCCACATCGATGGATTCATTAAATTTTGCTGTTGCCAATTCTTTGATCAACGCAATGGCGTTGTCGAAAGGATAGGGCTTAGTGCGATCAACTTTAGCCTTGATGGCCTTTGCGCGCTTGGATAACTTAGCCATTACAGACCCTCCACTGTGATACCCATGGAACGAGCAGACCCGGCGATAGTACGAACAGCCGCTTCCATGTCGGCTGCCGTGAGATCCGGCTTCTTCTGCGTTGCAATTTCCTCTGCTTGCTGGCGAGTAATCTTGCCCACTTTGTCTGAGTGCGGTTTAGCCGAACCCTTTTGAATGCCAGCCGCTTTTTTAATCAAAATAGTTGCCGGTGGGGTCTTCATCACAAATGTGAAAGACTTGTCGGCGAATGCAGTGATGACGACTGGTATAGGCAAGCCAGGCTCTAGACCTTGTGTCTGAGCGTTAAACGCCTTACAAAATTCCATGATGTTCAGACCGCGCTGACCCAGCGCCGGTCCGATAGGGGGAGATGGATTTGCTTTACCAGCTGGAACTTGCAGCTTGATAA
>Ga0315899_10004720_pt1 | contig 14705 bp, 11 predicted proteins | sample LakEriMetagenome_2_FD_203518 | JGI IMG/M metagenome (GOLD analysis project Ga0315899, IMG submission 203518) | Freshwater fungal communities from buoy surface, Lake Erie, Ohio, United States - Buoy 4 MA112 | ecosystem: Environmental > Aquatic > Freshwater > Lake | place: USA: Lake Erie, Ohio... | reverse complement strand
GGGTGCGATAGCCTTGCTGCTCTCACTAAATCCATCGCTATCACGCGATGAAATAGCTTCTGTACTTCGCGCATCGGCCAGACCTTTCCCGCCTATGAGTACTTGTGTAATGCGAGCTAATCAGGGTGTGTGTGGTGCAGGTTTGCTTGATGTGTACGCAGCACTGATGACGATAGCACCCGTAATTCATCTAACCAATGTGGATCAGGTAGTCGCACCTGGCGCTATTGTTATGCTGGATGCTGCAGCATTTTCTCCCGGCGGTAGCGAGGTACTTAGTTATGCCTGGCAGGCGTCAGCTTCCAACAAAATTCCTGTTGTTATATCGGGTGCTGATACGGCCCATGCCAGTTTTGTCGCGCCAGCCACTGGGGTGTATCAGTTTTTAGTGGTTGTAAAAGACAGCAGTGGTTCAATCAGTAATGCCAGCGCCAGCGTACGGGTTAACAACGCTCCGCAAGTACACACGGTGTCGTCTCGTCAGGTTCGTGCAGGAGGCGCACTAACAATCAAGCTGCAGGCTCTGGACATCGATGGTGACAAGCCTGTGTTTCATGCGCTTTCATTGCCAGACGGAGCAAGCTTAACTGCCGCGGGCATTTTTACCTGGCCCCATGCTTCACCAGTAGGGTTGCACACGATCAGCGTAGCTGCCAGCGATAACTATGTGTCGAGTTCTCCACTGAATTTTACGGTTGAGGTGGTGCAAGGCAGTCTGGCAAAAGCCACTGCCAACACTATCAGCGGTTCAGGCGGCGGCGGTTCGATGGAGGTGGAGTGGTTAATTGCCATGGCTGGGCTACTGATCATTAGTAAGCGCCAACGTCTGCGCTTGGATTAACTATATTTCGTTACACTTTTCCGTGGGTATTGGTAATCGTCCGCGACTAAATATTTTCATAGCATTGTTTACCTTGATGCTGTGTATATCGTTATTATCAGTGTACCCAAAATTTTTGCCGCTGCTGATGTGGAATCGCGAGGCAATTACTGCAGGGGAGTGGTGGCGTTTGTTTAGTGCGCACATCGTTCATTTGGATAGTAGCCATTTGCAGCTTAATCTGATCGGGCTGGTGTTAATCGTAGTGAGCTTGTGTCAGAGCATGACATTGTGGGAATTGATCACCTTATTGGTGACGTGCGCATGCGGCACAAGTTATTTATTGTTGTATTTACAACCGAATTTACACTGGTATGTGGGTCTGTCTGGCGTGCTGCATGGCGTGTGGGCTGCAGCTGCCGCACTGTGCTGGATGGATTTGCAAAAACGCGTGGCAATGTGTGCTTGGTTTGTATTAATAGTGAAACTAATTTTTTCTAATCACGAAATAACAGATATGCCTGTGGTGTCTGATGCGCATGTGTATGGCGCTGCATCAGGCTTGGCTTGGGCTTGCTTGTGGTGGCTTGGTGAGCGCAAATCAATTTTCGATTAAAATACGCGCAGTCAAGGAGCGTTGCGACAGATTTCACTCTGCCAGGCTTGACGTTCACACAGCAACTGCGCTCACGTTACTTTTTTTCTAACGAAAGGAGGGCGTGATGAGCGCCGTATTAAAATCCGCGAGTACCCTCGACTACCACGTAGCAGATCTCAGCCTAGCTGAGTGGGGTAACAAAGAAATCCGCATTGCAGAAACCGAAATGCCAGGACTAATAGCGATTCGTGAAGAGTTTGCCTCTGCACAGCCGCTAAAAGGTGCGCGTATCACGGGTTCGTTGCACATGACGATACAGACAGCTGTACTGATACAAACACTCGAGGCTCTGGGTGCCAAAGTTCGCTGGGCTTCATGCAACATTTATTCAACTCAAGACCATGCCGCTGCTGCAATCGCTGCCAGTGGCACGCCAGTATTTGCCTACAAAGGCGAAACACTGGATGAGTATTGGGACTACACCCATCGTATATTTGAGTGGACTGATGGTGGATACACCAACATGATCCTCGATGATGGTGGTGATGCCACACTGCTTTTACATCTGGGCACACGTGCAGAGAGTGACATCAGTGTTTTAGATAATCCAGATTCTGAAGAATCTGTTTGCTTGTTTAACTCGATCAAGAAAAAACTCGCAACTGACAAAACCTGGTACTCAACACGCTTGGCACAAATCAAGGGCGTAACCGAAGAGACCACGACCGGCGTGCATCGTTTGTATCAGATGCATAAAGAAGGCAAATTGGCTTTCCCAGCAATTAACGTTAATGATTCCGTCACCAAATCGAAATTCGACAACCTTTACGGTTGCCGTGAATCGCTGGTTGATGCCATCAAACGTGCTACTGATGTCATGATCGCAGGTAAGGTTGCTGTGGTTGCTGGTTATGGCGACGTAGGTAAAGGTTCGGCACAGGCACTACGTGCATTGTCAGCTCAAGTGTGGGTTACAGAGATTGATCCGATTTGTGCGTTACAAGCAGCGATGGAAGGCTATCGTGTGGTAACCATGGATTACGCAGCAGAACATGCTGACATCTTTGTTACAGCTACAGGTAACTATCATGTGATTACTATTGAACACATGAAGAAGATGAAAGATCAGGCCATCGTTTGTAATATTGGGCACTTTGACAATGAGATTGAAGTTGTCGCACTCAAGCAATACGAGTGGGAAAATATCAAGCCTCAGGTTGATCACGTGATTTTCCCGAATGGCAAACGTATCATTTTGCTAGCTGAAGGTCGTCTGGTAAATCTGGGTTGCGGTACTGGCCATCCTTCATATGTGATGAGCTCGTCCTTTGCAAATCAGACGATTGCGCAGATGGAGTTGTTTATGCACACGAAAAACTATCCTATAGGCGTTTACACGTTGCCTAAGCACTTGGATGAAAAAGTCGCGCGTCTGCAACTGAAAACACTCAATGCTCAGTTGAGTGAGTTGAGTCATGAGCAAGCCGCCTATATCGGCGTCAAGCCAGAGGGCCCATTCAAGCCTGAGCATTACCGTTATTGATAACCTGATTGTTTTTGGGTCATCGACTCGGTTTTGTGGGATATAACAAACTCCGCCTGTTACTTAGTAACAGGCGGGTTTGCCCTTAACCCGCATTAATTAATCCTTCAGATCATGCGGCTGCTTTTATTGTGGCTAATTAACACGCTGGCATTGTTCACCATTCCGCTACTGGTGGAGACGGTGCATATCGACAGTTTTTCCACGGCGTTGGTGGCATCGCTCGTACTTGGGCTAGTGAACACCTTGGTACGCCCCATTCTTTTTATCCTTACTTTGCCAGTCACATTTCTCACATTAGGATTATTTATTTTTGTGATTAATGGCCTGATGTTTTGGGCTGTGGCTGATTTTGTCAAAGGTTTTCAAGTGGATAATTTTGGATCTGCGATGTTGGGAGCCCTCACCTACAGCGTCGTTTCATGGGTTTTATCTACGCTACTTATTCGAGATTAAATGATCGTGCCAACTATAGATTCTAGTCAGCATTTCAGCGTCGAATTTTTTCCGCCGAAAACAGTAGAAGGTGCAGACAAACTACGCGCCACACGTCAATCATTAGCACAACTAAAGCCTGAGTATTTTTCGGTAACTTTTGGCGCTGGCGGTTCTACCCAAGCCGGTACACGCGATACGGTTTTTGAAATTCAAAAAGAGGGTTACGTTGCTGCGCCGCATATCTCTTGCATAGGTCGGTCGCGAACGGACTTGCGTGAAATTTTATCGGAATACAAATCATCAGGGATACGCCGACTAATTGCTTTGCGTGGTGATCTACCTAGTGGATTTGGCGGCTCATCAGGCGACTTTAGTCATGCCAATGAATTGATAGAATTTATTCGTGCCGAAAGCGGTGACTGGTTTCATATTGAAACGGCCGCTTATCCTGAGATGCACCCGCAGGCAAAGTCACCACACGATGATTTACAAAATTTCGCGCGCAAAGTAAAAGCAGGTGCCAACTCTGCTATCACCCAGTATTTTTATAATGCAGATGCGTATTTCCGGTTTGTAGACGATGCACAAAAAATCGGTGCTGATGTACCTGTGGTCGCGGGCATCATGCCCATTACTAATTACACTCAACTCATGCGTTTTTCTGAAATGTGTGGTGCAGAAATACCTCGCTGGGTACGCCTTAAGTTAGCCAGCTTTGGTGATGACAGTGCATCCATCCGTGCCTTTGGTTTGGATGTCGTCACCTCGCTGTGTCAGCGTTTACTTGACGGTGGTGCACCCGGCCTGCATTTTTATTCACTTAATCAGGCAGGGCCTACGCTCGCGATTTGTCAGCAACTTCGATATTGAGGTAACCCAGTTGCGTCACTGTGTAGCAGTGGTTATGCATGTTGTTGGTTAGTCAGTAATGATGTAGTCCAGTGCAATGTCGTGGGCTTCAGTAGCGAACTGCCTGCGGGTCACTGCATAAGCTATTCCTACTGCTGTGGGCCTTGGCGATTGAGCCAGCGTGCGATCAAAATAACCGCCGCCATAGCCTAATCGAAACCCTTCATCATTGAATCCCAGGCAGGGGGCGAGTACGACTTCAGGTTGAATAATCTGTTCGTGCAGCGCGGGTGCCATCGTTCCGCTGGCATCGCGCTTTAACGATTCGCCAGGTAGCCAGCGAACGTAGATCAGTGGTTGATTTTTTTCTACCACCACAGGCATGGCGAGAGTGATGCCGCGTGAGTCCAGGCTTTCATACAGAGATAAAAGTTCGGGCTCGCCCGACATGGCTATGTAAGCGCCTAGCGATGCCGGCTGATACTTGGTGAGCCAGTCGGACAGTCGCTGCAAAATACGTGCATCAGCCTGCGACTTTTCTAGCTCACTCATGCTGCGACGGGCAGCAATCAGCTGCTGGCGTAATTCCACTTTATTTATCGGGGTTTGCATCACGAAAATAGCCGCTTTCGTTCCTATGGTTAGAAGAACTGCATGGTATTCTAAGAGATATAAATGAATGACACCAATTGCTGTTATGTCCCTTCACTTTTTACAGATTTTTTACTAGTAACTCATACATGAAAATTTCGGATGTTTCGATAACGCTTGCGCTATATCGTTTTTTTGCGGCTACTAGATCTCATCTTCTTGTGGCCTTGCTGGTCATTATATTGACGCCATTTGCGCAGGGTGCAGGCCATATCAAGCGCGCCATGTTGGTGGGAGGCGGCGCAGATGCTGATTTCATCATGTTGCGTGATGCTTCTGCCCGCGGAGATATGGGCGAATCCGGCCGACTAGCTGCTCGTTTAACGGACTATCCGATTCAATCATATGTAGAGTATTACCGTTTATATCCGCGGCTGGTATCGACGCCCGAGGGCGAAATTCGCAATTACCTCAATCGTTATGACGGTACAGCCATTGCCGATCGTTTGCGAAATGACTGGCTGCTGATTTTAGGACGTGCACGAGACTGGCGATTATTTGACGAGCAATACCCGCTGTTCGTTTTGAATGATGATTTACAGGTCAAGTGCTACGCACTTTCATCGCGTATTGCCAAAGGCGAGAATGTCGTCAAAGCAGCGCGTGAGTTACTGGTTCAACCCAAGGGCTACGGCGAAGCCTGTGTCGATTTAATTCATCGGCTGTATCAGGATAAACAATTCAGTGATGCCGATATGTGGCGTCAAATTCGTCTGGCAGCAGAATATGGTGCCAGTACTATCGCACGACGCATTGCCTATTTCATTGATGTCAGTGAGCGTCAAATCCTGCCCGCCATTGAAAAACCTTCTGCTGTACTTGAGCGGGGTGCAGCTGGTTCGCAGGCTGTACGCGAATTATTCATCATCGCTTTAGGTCGGGTTGCAAAAGATAATCTAGACAAAGCTGAACGCGCGCTGCATAAATCATTATTCCGATTGAGTCATGAAGAGCAGTCTCAGGTTTGGGCGCAATTAGCTTTACCTGCCTCGATTGCGCTTTCAAAAGATGCAGTAAATTTTTGGCGTAAGACATGGGATGCCACTTTGTCACCGGACGGCTATCAGTGGCGTGCCCGCGCAGCATTGCGTGATGGTGACTGGGGTATGGTGGCGCGTGCTATCGACAGCATGCCGCGCGAGCTACAGAAAGACGCTGCATGGATATATTGGCGTGGCCGAGCACATCTTGCACAGAATCACACAGACGATGCACAAAAATTATTTCTGACTATCGCAAGCCAGCATACTTTTTATGGACTCTTAGCCGCTGAGGAATTGGGCCAAAAACTTATCGTACCTCCTAGGCCTCAGGTACCGACGTCAGAAGAAATGTCTGAAGCGATGGCAAATAATGGTTTTCGCAACTCATTAAAATTCCTAGACCTTGAGTTACGCTTTGAAGGAAACCGCGAATGGAATTGGCAGTTACGTAAACTTAGCGAACGTCAATTATTAGCGGCGGGAGAATTTGCTCGTCAGAGTGGTGTCCTAGACCGTATGGTCACCACAGCTGACAGAGCCAAGGTGGAATTAGATTTCACCCAACGCTATCCTTCGCCGCATGACGACATCATGCAAACAGCGATACAGCCGCTGGGTTTGGACAAAGCATGGGTGTATGGGTTAATTCGTCAAGAGTCGCGTTTTGTAAAAGCAGCGCGTTCTAGCGTTGGTGCTTCAGGTTTAATGCAAATCATGCCGGCAACGGCAAACTATGTGGCTCGTAAAATAGGCATGGCAGGTTTTTCATTGAGTAATTTAAACGATACGCGCACCAATATCACTCTTGGAACTCAGTATCTCAATATGGTGTTGAACAGTCTTGGCGGTTCACAAACGCTGGCAACAGCAGCATACAACGCTGGACCAAGTCGACCCCGACTTTGGAGGGCGACACTTGATAAGTCTATCGAAGGTGCAATTTTTGCAGAGACTATTCCGTTTTCAGAAACTCGCGGGTATGTGAAAAATGTACTTGCCAATGCGACGTGCTATTCAGCCATGTTTGACACCAAGTCGCCGTCGCTGAAATCACGTTTAGGCATCGTATCGCCGCGCGATGCCATGCTCAATGAAATTACTGATTTACCGTGAGATAGGACAGATGCGACACGAATCTATTATTGTTATCGGCGGTAGCGGATTTATAGGCTCTCATGTAGTTGCGCAGCTCGTTGCTTCGGGTCGTCGCGTTATTGTGCCTACGCGCAGATCGGCGCGTGCTCGCCACTTGCTGGTTTTGCCGACCGTGCAATTGGTTGAAATGGATGTCTTTGATCCTCTAGCGTTAAATCGCCAGGTTGGACGTGCTGATGCAGTGATTAATTTGGTAGGCGTGCTGCATTCGTCGCCTGGAAACCCCTGGGGTCCGGCGTTTGAGCGTGCGCATGTGGAATTACCTCGCCGCATAATCGCAGCGTGTCAGAGCCAGGGCATCAAGCGCTGTCTTCATATGAGTGCATTAGGTGCAGACGAGCATGGCCCATCCATGTATCAGCGCTCGAAAGCCATGGGTGAAAAAATTATGTTTGAGGCGACTGGCCTTGAAGTCACCTCCTTTTGTCCATCGGTAGTGTTTGGTCCGGAAGATAATTTTCTAAATATGTTTGCCAAGCTGCAGTCGCTACTACCAGTTTTGGCTTTGGGCGGCATAAGTGCAAAATTCCAACCGGTGTTTGTTGGCGATGTTGCAAAGGCCTTTGTGCAAGCACTTGATCAACCTAAGACCATAGGCCAGACCTATGAATTAGTCGGCCCGCATGTCTACACCATGAAAGAATTACTACATCTGACAGGTACTTACAGTGGACACGCTCGTCCAGTTATAGGTCTGCCAGACAAACTCGCTCGTATGCAAGCCTTCATGCTGGAGCATTTGCCTGGCGGCCCATTAATGAGTCGTGACAATCTTGATTCTATGAAGGTCGATAACGTCGCGACCGGGCGTTACTCAGCACCTCCGGAATGGAACCCTACGCCACTCGAAGCGGTGGCGCCTAGTTATCTAGCGCGTGATTGATACGAATGGCGCCGACCTTCAAGACGTATGTGGTAGGCGGAGCAGTTCGTGATGCGCTGATGGGTTTGCCTGTCAAGGATAGGGACTACGTTGTTGTTGGCGCCACGCCAGAGCAAATGAAGGCAACCGGGTTTGTCCCCGTTGGTAAAGATTTTCCGGTTTTTTTACACCCCTCTACACACGAAGAATATGCGCTTGCGCGTACGGAGCGTAAAACAGCTCCCGGTTACGCAGGCTTTGCATTTCATGCCGCACCGGATGTCACGCTAGAACAAGATTTACAGCGACGTGATCTCACCATCAATGCTATCGCACAAGATCACGATGGCACTTTGATCGATCCATGTGGTGGGCAAGCCGATATAAAAAATAAACTATTTCGGCATGTATCACCTGCATTTGCAGAAGACCCGGTGCGTATATTGCGTATTGCCCGTTTTGCTGCGCGATTTACAAAATTTACTGTTGCTCCAGAAACAGCAGTCCTCATGCGCAACATGGTTGAATCGGGCGAAGTCGATGCACTAGTACAGGAGCGAGTATGGCAAGAGCTGGCGCGCGGCTTAATGGAGTCGCTGCCTTCTCGCATGTTTGATGTATTGCATGAGTGTGGAGCCCTTAAACGACTAATACCCGAGCTTGATTTATTAATTACAACGAGCTCATTAAATATACTGAGTAAGCTGGATGCAGTGGCTCAGTCAGGCGCATCATTACCGATGCGATTTTCAGTGATTACGCATCATTTGTCTGGCGAGCATTTGGTCGATGATGTGTGCAGTCGATTAAAACTTCCTAACGACGTTAAAGAACTTGCTGTATTAGCGGCACGCGAGCGTGAGGCTATCCTCAGGGCAGATGCGATGCCCGCAATAGAGATAGTAAAACTGCTCGAGCGTTGTGATGCATTACGTAAGCCCGAACGGTTTTTGGATTTACTCAGGCTTAATGAATTAATTTACCAACATAGACACAGCGAAAATAAATTTCATCCAATGGATGTTTTGCACAACTCTCTAAAGGCTGCCAAATCTATCGATGCAGGAAAGATTGCTGCGTTGGTTTCAGCTAATCATCCACAAAATCCCGCCCAGCATATTGCTGCTGCAGTGCATGAAGCCAGAGTGCTCGCAGTACAAAATCAGTTGGATGGTATGAGTGCAAATAAAAAAATGGATCCGATGGGTTGATCGGATCCGAAACACGTCTACGGAGGAGGACGTGGCGGTGTGATCATGCGATCACAGCGGTGGAAAAATTACACTCATCAGTTTTAGTCAATTAAAATGACTTGATGAAATTAGCTATGTTCTCAGCGCGGAGCACGATCACGCATAGGCATTTTCATTTCATCTTCAGTCAGCTTGCCGTCTTTGTTGGTATCTAACTTATCAAAATCGCGTGACAGGCGTTTCATATGAGCTGACTCTACTTCTGCCCGACTTAACGCACCGTCGCCATCTTTATCTGCGTTTTTCCAGTGTTCGCGCATACGTTCACGCATACCTTCGCGAAATTCATGGTGCATAGTTTTCTGATGCGCAAGCATTTCTTCTTTTGAAATAAAACCATCTTTGTTGGTGTCGATTTCACTGAACATACTATCGGCACCGACACGCGCTTCATCGCGACTTATACGACCGTCATTATTTTTATCAAACTTGGAAAAAGTCGAGGGTGTTGTGGAGCCGTGCATTTCACCACCTTCGTGATGATCGGCAAGCGCTAACCCGCTAAATGCAAGTCCAGCCAGCATTGTTGAAATTACTCGGGTGTGTTTCATGATGTCCTCGCAGTCATAGTCAGAGTCATCATTGTGATAGATGCGCTCCGTATGTAAACGAGGATTTACCCCTTGTTACAGATCTGTCAGGAGGTGTAAGGCATAGGCGAAGAACGATTTACATCAATAGCCGTAGGCGTGTAGCAAAAATTGCTGAAAGGCGTCTGCCGGTGTACTGATTTCTCTTTCTGGATTCCAAAGCGCGCCGACTTCCATGGGAGGCACCAGATCAAGTATGGGGCGGGCTTCTATGCGTTTACCTTCGAGTGACCAAGGGCGAAACACCATATCTGACAACACTGTGATGCCAAAGCCATGCGCCACCAGCCCTCGCACGGCTTCTATTGAGGTCGTACGAAATACTATGTTGGGTTTAATGCGGCGTGATTTCCAATAACCCAGCGTAGATAGTTCGGCTTCATCGGTTGTGACCATAATGTAAGGATGTTGCGCAATGTCCTTGAATGAGGGCGATGCAATTTTGGCTAAGGCATGGCCGGGTGCAACCCATAACTGCCGGCGTGAGCGTACGAGTACAGCGTGTGCAAAGCGCTCCAGCTTGTCTATGTTGGAAAGGATCGCGACGCCCAGATCGACTTCTTTGTTGAGTACTGCACGTTCAATCTCAGTTCTGTCCATATCGCGCAGATCAATGTCTACCTCGGGATAGCTGGCCCGAAAGCGTGCCAGCAGATCAGGAAGGAAATACCCAAGTACGGTGTAAGAAGCGGCCACACTGACTTTGCCGCGCAAGGCATTGGTGCGATAGCGCGGCTTGTGGGTTGCGTCTCGGACTGAATCCAGAATATGGCAGGCATGATGAAAGAAGTCCTGGCCATCAGCGGTCAGGGATACGCCTTGGGCCAGCCGCTCAAAGAGGCGCACGCCCAGTTCCTTTTCCAGCGCCAGCACGGCGTTGGTAATGGCAGACTGCGAGACGCTTTCGCTGGTGGCGGCCATGGAAAACTGGCCGTTGCGGGCAGCGGAGACGAAATAGCGCAGTTGGCGCAGGGTGACATTATTAAAGGCCATAGTATGGATACGGTATGCGTTTTTCAGATACGATGCTTGCGTATTTGTGATTTTACGATACCTAGGGGTCTGCCTATACTTCTGTTAGTACCTAGGTTCTCGACCTATGTAGGCGGGTAAGTCGGCATCGCACATTAGTCACGCAACACAGAAAAATTATTGGGGATAGTTATGAATGCACCATTGGACAGGCAGCAGGCACTGCAGCCAGACGCAATTTCCCTTGACGATAAATACACGCTCGATCGCGGTCGTGTTTTTCTAACTGGCACGCAAGCCATCATACGTTTGCCCATGATGCAGCGACAGCGTGATCTCGCGGCGGGCTTAAATACAGCGGGCTTCATCACGGGATATCGCGGATCACCATTGGGGTCGGTAGATCAAACAGCAGTTAAAGCGAAAAAATTTCTCGAAGCTCATCATGTTCGCTTTCAGCCAGGTGTGAATGAAGATTTAGCGGCTACATCTATTTGGGGTACGCAGCAGGTTAATTTATTTCCGGGTGCTAAGTATGATGGCGTGTTCTCCATCTGGTATGGCAAAGGGCCCGGCGTCGATCGCTCAGGTGATGTATTCAAGCATGCGGTAGGTGCAGGTACCGCACCTCGCGGCGGCGTGCTGGCATTGGCGGGCGATGATCACGCAGCCAAGTCATCGACGAACGCGCATCAAAGCGAGCACATATTTAAAGCCTGCGGCATTCCTGTTTTATATCCCTCATCAGTACAAGAATACTTAGACTATGGTTTGCATGGTTGGGCCATGAGCCGTTACACCGGATTATGGATAGGTATGAAATGCGTCACCGATGTCGTTGAATCTGGTGCAACGGTTGATATCGATGCCAATCGCGTGCAGATCGCGATGCCTGATGATTTTGATATGCCAGCGAGTGGGTTAAACATACGCTGGCCCGACGGCATACTAGAGCAAGAAGAGCGACTCGTTAATTACAAATGGTATGCAGCATTAGCCTATGCGCGCGCGAATAAACTCAACCGTGTGATTTGGGATAGCCCGAAGGCACGCTTTGGCATCATGACGGCAGGTAAGTCGTATCTTGATACCCGTCAGGCGTTGGAAGATTTAGGCATCGATGAAAACGTAGCGCGCGATATAGGATTGCGTTTGTACAAAGTAGGCATGACCTGGCCGCTCGAAGCAGAAGGTACGCGCCAGTTTGCAACCGGTCTGGAAGAAATTTTAGTTGTAGAAGAGAAGCGTCAGCTGCTGGAATATCAACTCAAAGAAGAGCTCTACAACTGGCGCAATGATGTGCGCCCTCGTGTAGTTGGTAAATTTGATGACACCGGCGAATGGAGTAATACACGTCGTAGCGGTCATGGTGAATGGCTGCTGCCGGGTACGTATGAATTAAACCCGACGCAAATTGCACGCGCCATCGCTTCGCGTATCTCTAAGTATTTTGCCGGACATCCGGTTGAGCAACGCGTACGTGAACGCATCGCGTATTTGGAATCGCGCGAGGCCATATTAAAAGTTAGCGTTACACCGAATGCGCAAAAAGATCGCACCCCGTATTTTTGCTCTGGTTGCCCACACAACACCTCAACACGCGTACCCGAAGGTAGTCGTGCATTAGCAGGCATAGGGTGCCACTACATGGCACTGTGGATGGATAGATCTACTTCAACCTTTACCCACATGGGTGCCGAAGGTACAACATGGATAGGTCATTCACCGTTCACTACGGAAGAGCATGTATTCGCCAACATCGGCGATGGTACTTACTATCACTCGGGTTTATTAGCCATACGGGCAGCGGCGGCAGCTAAGGTCAATATGACCTACAAGATTTTATTTAATGATGCCGTAGCGATGACGGGTGGACAGACACATGATGGACCTCTAGACCCACCAACCATTTCGCGCCAAGTGGCTGCCGAAGGAGTGCGGCCTATCGTGGTAGTGACAGATGAGCCGGATAAATACCCCTCTAACACTGACTGGGCGCCGGGCGTGACTGTGCGTCATCGCAGCGAGCTAGACGATGTTCAGCGCGAGCTGCGTGAAGTGAAAGGTGTGTCTGCCATTATTTATGATCAGACCTGCGCATCTGAGAAGCGTCGCCGCCGCAAGCGTAATACGTTCCCTGATCCGGCTAAGCGTGCAGTGATCAATGAAGCGGTGTGCGAAGGCTGCGGCGATTGCAGTGTGAAATCGAATTGCTTATCAGTGGAGCCACTGGAGACTGAATTTGGTCGTAAGCGCCAGATTAATCAATCGAGCTGCAACAAAGATTTTTCGTGCGTCACTGGCTTTTGCCCTAGCTTTGTGACTGTCGAAGGCGGTCAACTGAAAAAACCGAAAAAAGCGGCTGCAAAAAATGTAGGGGGCACAGCAGAATCAGCCTTGACGCGCGCGGCCGCTTTACCGTCACCAGTGTTGCCTACATTAGAGCAAGCCTATGGCGTACTAGTTACGGGTATAGGCGGCACTGGCGTAGTAACCGTGGGTCAGATTTTGGCCATGGCAGCGCACGTAGCAGGTAAGGCATGTAGCGTACTTGATATGAGTGGCCTGGCTCAAAAAGGCGGACCGGTAATGTCGCATGTTCGCCTGGCAGATCGGGATGATCAGATTCATTCCACACGCGTGGGTACAGGCGCTGCTGATTTGGTCGTGGGTTGCGATGTGATTGTTGCTGCTAGCAAGGATGCGATTGCTCGCATGGGTGAGGGCAGAACGCATGCTGTTATTAACACCACGTTGGCTCCTACGGCAGCCTTTGTTAAGAACCCTGATTGGGTTTATCCCGATAGTGATGCCGCCGACAATATACGTAAAGTCTGTGGTGAGACCGCAGTAGCGGCTATAGATGCAGGAAAAATTGCAACCGCCTTAATGGGAGATTCGATTGCAACCAACATGTTCATGCTGGGGTATGCATGGCAGCGTGGTTGGGTTCCTTTGTCTGAAGAGGCGCTTGTAAAAGCGATAGAGCTCAATGGTGTTTCTGTCGGCTTCAACCAGCAATCGTTCGCGTGGGGACGACTGGCTGCCCATGATATCGATGCGCTACAAAAAGAAATCAAGGTACTCGCCCCAGCGCAAGTAATTGAATTTAAGCGTGCACCGACACTCGATGATGTGATCAGTCGACGCGTAGATTTCCTGACTAGCTATCAAAACAAAGCCTATGCGAGTAGCTATCACCGCTTTGTTGAGCAAGTGCGTGCTGCTGAAAGTAAACTTACTCCACAGGGTCCCCACAAACTCACAGAAGCTGTAGCGCGTTACCTTTTTAAATTAATGGCCTATAAAGATGAGTATGAAGTCGCGCGTCTTCATAGCGACCCTGCATTCAAGAAGCGCATTGCTTCTATGTTCGAAGGTGATTACAGCATCAAATATCACCTTGCTCCTCCGCTGCTTTCTGCCAAAGATGCGCATGGGCATTTAATTAAGCGTGAGTTTGGTTCGTGGGTAGGCTGGGTATTTCCTGTGCTGGCTAAGTTACGCTTTTTGCGTGGAACGCGTTTGGATCTGTTGGGCTACACACAGGAGCGTAAGGGCGAGCGGGCACTCATTGAGCACTACCGCGAAACCATCACTAGTTTGCTGCCACAACTAACGGCAGAAAATATGTCGACGGTGGTAGCAATAGCTAGCGTGCCAGAGGACATACGTGGTTATGGTCACGTAAAAGAACGTCATCTGCACAATGCCAAAGAAAAAGAAGCTGAATTGCTGAAAAAACTTAAAACCAGTACGATCACCATACAAGAAATAGGTCGACACGCAGCGTAAGTTTTGAATGATTAGAAAAAAAGCCTCCATGCTGTTGCATGGAGGCTTTTTTTCTTGGGTGATGGTTGGTATTAACCGCCACGAGCGTTGCGTATTAATCCACGCTGTGGATCGTAGCCTGCAGCAGCAATCATATAAAACAAAATCGTTGCAACAAGAATCACAACTATGGATAGCGTAGCCATTTGGCCATAAA
>Ga0315899_10004719_pt1 | contig 14707 bp, 10 predicted proteins | sample LakEriMetagenome_2_FD_203518 | JGI IMG/M metagenome (GOLD analysis project Ga0315899, IMG submission 203518) | Freshwater fungal communities from buoy surface, Lake Erie, Ohio, United States - Buoy 4 MA112 | ecosystem: Environmental > Aquatic > Freshwater > Lake | place: USA: Lake Erie, Ohio... | reverse complement strand
AGCCGCGCGCGCGCGACGCTGGCAACAAGATCACGGCCAGTGCACATGGCATGGGATCGGGAGGCTCAGCCGTCGACGCCATGGTGATAGGATGTCTGGGCGTGGAGCGCCGTGCGGAGCGCTTTTTGAGTGTGTGTGTTTATTAGAGAGAAGGTGTGTTTATTACTGCAGGACCTATTACAAAGCTGTTGGGAGTATGCTGATAAATAAAAATTCCACGAACCGGACGAACGAAGCATGGCCTCTCCATGCTGTTCGGCGCCTTGAAGCTCGCTCTCCTGGCAGCCAAAGCCGCCGGTTGTGCCTTCTTGCCGCTGCAGCACATTCGTCACACACCGCGCCGCTCAGTCGGCTGCGCTGCGCGTCCGTGGCGGGTGGGGCCGCAGGGGGCCTCCCCCAGAATGGCTGCCGCACCGGTCAACACCATCGCGACCATGAGCAGCGTCGACTGGGACGATCGCATCGGCCTCCAGCGCAAGTGGCCAAACGCCGACAAGGGCTGGAAGGTAGAAGTCGAGTGGAAACAGACGCCCTTTGGTGCAGGCGTGTTCGCCGCGCAGGATATCGAGCCCGAGACGGTGCTGCGCGTCGGCAAAAACGGCATGAACCTCATGCAATTCCGCAGCGTCGACGACATTGAGGTCTTCTGCAGAGGTGCCCAAGGCAGCGCCACAGATGCCGAATATCGGGCGCGCGTAGGCTACGTTTCAGACTACCTTTGGGGCTTCGATCCGAACGCAGACGCCCAGGGCTACGAAGTCGTGAGGCAAGAGAACTCTTGCCCGCTCGCGCCCCGCTTCTTCGGCATGTGGATCCCTGGGAACGGGCTGAATCACAGGCTGGAGCCAAACACCGTGTACCGGCCGGCGGCAGGCGGCACAGATGAGGGCATTAATCTCGTGGCCCTCTGTCCCATCAAGCGCGGGGAGGAGTTGTTCGACGACTACAGGAGGCACGGGAGAGCCCCGGACTGGCTCCTCGCGTTCGCCCGAGACTACAAGATCTCGCTGAATTTTGCGGAATGCAACGACTTTGTCGTCGCGCCTCCCAGCGGCGGGGACAGCTAGCCTAAACCCTGCAAGGAGGGTGCAGGAAGAAGAGGGTGCTCAGTCATCATGTGAAAAGAAATTCATGTGATTCTGTGTTTTATTGAAGGCCCGACAGTTTTTGGTCCTCTTCCTCCTCATGGCGTCGCATGGTCGCGCTCAGCGTCAACCTCGTTTCCTGCTTTTGCCTGGAGTACAATGCCGCGCCGCGTGTGCGCTGTGTGCAGTGCGGACTTTGCCTGTCCCGCGAGCTTTCTGGGGAAGGCCCCGAAGTGCAGCGGCTGTCAGCGCGCCATGCCCCCTCCAGCGCGCCCACGCTGTGTGCTCCTCCTCCTCCTCCTCTTCCTCTTTCGCTTCCTCCTCCTCCTCCTCCTCCTCAGACAGCCTCGATTTTTCGCAGGCAGTGATTGCCCCAGTCTGCCACCTGTGCAACAAAAATCCGCCACAAAAATCCGCATAAGTGTACCGCGTTAGAGCACGCGCGCGCGAGAGAGAGAGAGCGCGCGCGCGCGCGCCACCTACACAATCCCATCGTGCATGTGTGTGTGTGTGTGTGCGTGTGTGTGTGTGTCTGAGTGTGTGTGTGGGTCGTACATAGATGTCGCCAGCAGCATCAACTGCAACATCTTGTGGCGAGTTGAACGACGCCTGAGAGGGGGGGGGAGAGATACAGGGCGAGAGGGCGAGGAGGGGCAAATATGCGGGAGAGGAATGAAAGAAAAACGGTGGATACAACACACCACAGAACGGTGGATACAACACACCACAGAGGGGGGTGGGGGGGAGGCCACCTTCGGAGCCAAGAGACACAGACATGGACTCAGGAGCCAAGAGAACACAGACATAGACCAAGAGGTCACAGACATGGACTCAGACTCAGATGCAGACTCAGAAAAAGACAGAGACACCGACACAGAAACAGACACAAAGGACAGACACAGACACAGACAGAGATATACCACAGAAGGGTCCATCCTGCCAAAGGGAAAAGGGGTTCGCTTTAGGTTTAGGATTAGGATTAGGTACTGGTTTAGGTGTAGGTACACGTAGGTACACGTAGGTACACGTAGGTACACACCAAAGAGGACGGACCATCCTGGCAGCCGAGAGAAGAGGAGACAAAACGGTAGTATTTCGATTCAATCACGTCGTCGACGAGAACTAAACCCCCGACACCGATGGTAGCGCAGTCTCCACCCGCAGTCATTTTGCGGATACAGTGATTGCCGAAGTCAGCGATGAAGAGCTGGTTGCCTCGCGCGTCCCACGCCTGTTCAGGGTTTGGTTTAGGGTTCAGTGTTTAGGGTTTTAGTTTTATGTGATTGCCAAAGTCAGCGATAAGAGCTGGCGCACAAGTGTCACAGTATCATACATAGTGTCACAACATCATACATAGTGTCACATCATCATACATAGATAAAGAACTGGTTTCAACGCGCGTCCCACGCCTCTTCAAAAGTAGTTCTCGAATGTCAAGTGGCCTATGAAATGTCCTCTGTAAAGGCACTATAAAGAGTACTTTTGGTGAGGAGGAGGAAGCCTTATATCAAGGCACTATAGAGAGCACTTTTGGGAACGTGTGCCAGCCCAGCGGGCGAAAAGAGCTGCGCCAGCTGCCCGCGCCCATCTAGCAAAAAAACAAAAATTCCTGAAAAGTCAGCGCTTTAGTATACTTTCTAGGTAAAGTCACTTTGTAATGACTTTTCAGAATTTCTACCTAGGAGGCCCCGCTGGTTACTGCCCAGACACACAACCGAAGAGCCGTCTGGCTGTATGCGACGGATTCGGTGTGCCCCCCACTCACTCACATAAAGACAGTTCTGGCCGTCTACGGCACAGCCAATCGGCGTCTTCAGCTGCCCTTCGAAGGACGTATCCACCGCCAATGTGTCGCCTATATGTATGTATATGTATGTACGTATGTATGTGTATATATATGTACACACTTGCATACGGTTACGTGTGTGTGTGTGTGTGTATACATATAGATATAGATATACATATACATACACCCACACCCACACTCACATACACACACACACACACATGCATACATACATACATACATACATACATGCATGCATGCATACATACATGCATACATGCATGCATACATGCATGCATACATGCATGCATACATACATACATAGCGTGCATGCATACATGCATACTACATACATACATACCGTTGAGTCTGCGCACAGCGTCATTGCCCGCATCTGTGACAAAAAAAGTGCCATCCGTGGCACAGGTGATGCCGAAGGGACGTTTGAATAAGGCCTGCCCGGCTTCCCCCTCTCTGAACCCTGATTCTCCCCGCGCAGAACCGCAGACGATTTTGACGAAGCCCTGGCCCCTCTCACAGGTGATTGAGCGGATGCAGTGGTTTTCTCGGTCCACCACGTACATCTTGCCATCTTTGCCACAGGCGATCCCTCCGGGTTCATTGAATTGGGCATCGCGGCCCCGCCCATCCCGCAGCCCTGCCTTGCGTGGCCGGCCTGCAATTGTTTCCATATCGTCCTCTTTGCCAAGCGGGGGCTTTTCGTCGGATCCCGGAAGCCGCCTAACGCAGTGGTTTTGTCTGTCGGAGATCCAGATGCCGTCGTGATTGTCGAGTGCGACGCCCGACGGGCAGTTCATCTTGCATAGCTGGCGGGGGCCGTCCTGGTGCCCCGGGAGCCCGCAGCCAGCGATGGAGCACACAAGGTACTCGTAGCGCGCCACCGGATCCACCATGCCCGCGGGAGGAGGGTAAGGAAAACTGTTGGAATGTACCTGGCAGGTGGCTCCGTCGCCGCGCACCTGGCAGGTGGCTCCGTCACCGCGCCCAACCGCTGGCCAGCGTCTCACTGGTGCATCTGCCTCGCTCTTCGCGCGCCCAAATTCTCTTTTTTTCTTTGCACTATTTGCGGCGGCGGCGGCAGAGTATTGGAGACAACAGAAGGAAGTGTGGAACCCCTTCACCATGCCGGCAAGGCCTGCCGGGCTGCTGGTACGTGTGCTGTGTGCGCCTGCACATGCCTGGCCCTGCGGCCGCCAGGGCGGGCGCATCCTCTGTGCCCTCTCCGCTCACTGACGACATTTTGTCACCTTCACCGCCCCCCGCAGCGGGACACTGCGAACCCGCACGGCTCTGCTCGGTTTAGCCGGGACTCGGGGCCGGCGGGCAAGCATCGCAGCCTCGCCGAGTCGGTCCTCTCTGGGCGATCCACGGCGCCGCGCGCCGGGTCGGGCGCGCTGGAGGGCGAAGTGCTCAGGCTGGAGCGCCACAATGTCTCGCTCATGCGCGCCCTTGCGCGCGAAGAGGAGTGCCGGTACGTTCGCACGCGTGCGCCGCCACGGGCGTGGAGACGCGCAGCGCGACACGATGTGCTTTCCTGCGCGCTAGCTCTCAGGTCGCCTGACGGGCGCGGCATCCGACGTGCGCAGGCACGAGCTCGAGCAGATTCTGTGGCACTGCGACACGGCAGACAAGGCGAGCGAAACGCCACGGATGCACAATGTGCTGGTCAACAGCAAGGTGCAGATCCTCGAAGATCGCAATAGGAGCCTCAAGCACGAGCTGGAGCGCACGCAGATGCTCGAGGAGGCGGCACGCCGGAAGCTGGCCGAGGCGATGGGGCAAAACACGACCGCACCGTTCTCGTACCAAGGCTTGGGTTCAGGGTCCTCGAAGAGAGCAGAAGCCGACACGTAACCTCCCCCGCTTGCCCCAGCGTGGTGCCATTGCCCATTCTCGCCGAAATAAGAGGACAGGAATTAGATGTGACCCTCGATGTGTTTGTGCAGGCAAGAAAAGAGCGTGATACTCTCCGAGTTGAAGGCGGTGAAGCAGGACTTTGAGGAGTGGAAGCTGCACGAGCAGACTGTAAAGATGAGTATGCAGGGGCTGGTGACCAAATTTCAGAATCGATGCACCTACCTGCAAGCAGAAATATTGGAGAAGGGCAAAGACGCAGGCGGGAAAGCAGCGCAGTCGCCAAGCATGTGGCAGGAAGAAAAACGCTCGCTGGTGAACCACAACAGGGTCGTGAAGGCTCAGATGCAGGAGCGCATCGACAGGCTGACTGGTCTGCTCGTGGCGGAGCGCAAAGCGCGCCAAAACGCCTACGATGCAAATGTGAAGGCCATGAAGAAACTTGAGCAATTGGCCATTTCGGATCGTAATCCCAAAGGTGTGGCACTGCAGATGGATCAATACATTGCGGATATCCACCAGGAAATGGAGGGGCTGCGGGACACGGTCATTTTGCTGCAGAACGACAACGCGGAGCTTGTCAACGAGCGCAATCATCTCCGGGGACAGCGCCAGCAGATGGTGCTGTCACACGCAAAGGGGCTGAAGGAGCAGGAGCGTGTGTTTTTGATGGACGTAAAATCCAAAAACCTCGAGATCGAGCGCCTGCAAGCACAGATGCGGGATTTGACGGCCGAGAAGAGCAAGCTCAAGGCCGCTGCCGAGCAGGCGACTGGGCGCGGCGGAGACTGGAAGGCCGTGTTGGAGAAGGATGTCGAAAGCTTGACCAAACGTCTGAATGAAAGCATGAGGTGGCAGGGAATAAGCGACGACACCATCCTATCGCTTCAGTCGCGCCTCGACGCTGCAGGCAGCGGCAGTTCAGTGGATCTGGCGCAGCAGCTCTCTGACGCTCAGGGTCTGGTGATGGATCTCGAGAACAAAATCGCGATCCAGAGTGAGCTGCTCGATAAAGAGCGCAAAAAGGTGACGGATCTCGAATCTGCAATGTATGATCTCACCCTTTCGACCAAGACCCTCCACGTGTTCATGGACAGGGACGTTGGCTCCAAGGAGGAGGCGCTCAAGTGGCACGAGAAAGATCAAGCGCGCATTGAAGAGCTGGAGGCTAAGCTTAGTGTCTTGAACGGAAGTATGAACCACGTGGAGAAAGACCTCGGGAACGCTTTGGTGTCTACTCGGGCTCTCGAAGAGCAGCACAGGATGGCAGTACGAGACCTGGAGCAAGAGATCGAGTTGCTGCGCAGGCGCTGCGCAGAGAAGGATTCCCGCTCCTCTGTTGTGGTACACAGGGGTAATGCGAATGCGCTCATTGAGCTTCAGTCGGCAATGGAGAGCGCCAGTGAGCGATCGCTGTATTTTGAATCGAGGGAGGCTATGCTGGTGCAAGACAAGAAATATCTGCAAAACCAATTGGACCTGCTGATGGAGGAGAAAATGGGTTTGGAGAAAGCGCAGGAGCTGCTGCTGCGCGAAAATGCGCACTTGAAGAAGAGTCAACAGGAAACGAATGGCCTGCGTAAGCACGAGAAGGAAGCAGAAAAGGACCGGCGACTGCAGGAGGCGACTCGCAAAATCGACCTGTTGGAGGTGAAGCTTAAGGAGGCAGAAGCCGACAACGAGAAAAAGCACCGTGATCTCAACACGCTACGGGACCGCCTGTTGCTACTCGATCGCATGAAGCAGAACACGGACAAGAGCCTAGAACAAGAGCGAGCAAACGGCATGAACGTTGCTATTCTGAGCGACATGTTGAAGGAGTGTGAACACACAAACCGCAATTTGGAAGCGCAGCTCAAGCTGGCCAACGATGAGCTTCAGCAGGCGCGCACTGCACTGAGCAGCACATGTATGGAGCTGCGCGAGGCCAATGTGGCAAAGTGCAAGGCAGAAGAAGTGGGAAATGAGTTGAAGAAAGAAAACTCAAGCCTTGGCCTGGAGCTCTTCAAGTCGCGCAAAGAGGCCCGCGAGCATGGCGAAGAAGCGCACAAAGTGCAGAGGCGCAACAAAGACTTGGAGCGCGAGAACGAGGAGTTGCAAAAACTAGTGAACCACATGGTCATTCAGTCGACACAGCACGAAGGTGAAACACTAGCAGCGGAGAACGCCAAATTAGCCAAGCACGTGGCGAAAATTGAGGCTGAACTAAACTCTCTCAAAAAGGATTACCACGAGAAGGTGCTGATTCTCGAGGATGCACAATTGGCGTTGGAGCAGGCAGAGAGTGCTCGCAAGTTTTCGCATGCGAAGCTCGCGGAGATGGAGGCCACCACCAAAGGCATGGCTCAATTCTTCCGAGAATGCAAGGACAAGATTGAGACTGAGCTCAAGCAGACAGAGAATCAGAGCGTGCAGTCCAACGAAAAACTCTCCGACATGACCAAAAAGCAGCAGGCGCTGGCTAGCGCCCACCACAAGGACATGGCTGCTATCGAGGAGTTGCGCGCAAGCGCGCGCAAGCTTGAGTTTGACTATGAGGTGAATTCTGAACAACTGGAACAGACCTCCCAGCGGCTTGCTGATGCGCTGGACCGCAACTCATCGCTTCAAGTCGCGATTATGAAGTTGGAGGATGAGAACAAGGCGTTATCTGCGGACTTGGAAAGGTGCGAATTGCAGCTCAACGAGGCCCTGCGCATCCAAGAGGAGCTCGAAAAGAACATTGAAGAGGAGAAGGTGGGCAGTATTGGAAGCACGAACATTGCATGGCAAAAGCTCGAGAAGGTGGCAGGCGAGAAAGCGGCGGCTGACAGGGAGATCGAAGCGCTCAAGTTGGAGCTTGAGCAATCTCTTGAGATCCAAGAGAAAGTGCAGCTCTTGGCACGCGAATCCGAGCGAGTGTGGGCGCAGAATTGCCGCGAAATGGAGGGCCGTCTGGAGAAGTTGGAAAAAGAGCGCCGCGAACTACGTGGTGCCATTGACGAGACCAAGGACGCCAAACGAGAGGATGACGACACCATCGACGCGATCGCCACCGAACTTCAAAACTGCCGCAAGCACGCGCGTGACATGGAGTTGCAGAAGGAGTCTGTGGTCCTCGAAATGAAAGATTTCATCGAGTTGTCGAAGCGGCTGACAGAAGAGGTAGACGAGGTGAAGCGCCAGTGCGACTTCCGTGACATCAAGATCGATCAGCTCGTCTTGGAGCTGGATGAAAAGGAGGATGATCTCATTAAGGTCCGCGCCTCATTCAAGTCGATGGGAGAGGTGGCCCAGAATCAGCAGGCGCAAATCACTCTGCTGCAAGCAGAGCGGGAGAAGGACATGGAGCGTCTGCGAGAGTTGGCGGATGAGGAGTTGATGGAGGCAAATCAGCAGATCGGCGAGCTGAAGCGCGAGCTGCAGATGCTTCACAGGCAGGTCCAGTCCTCGCTCTCGTCCAAGTCGAACGAGCAAGAACATGCGCTAATGACAGCAAGAATGGCGCAAGAGGAGTACGAGGAGCTGAAACTCCACACGGAAGATAAAATCAGGAGCGCTGTGAAACAATTGGAAGTGGAGCAGCTTGCAAAGTTGCAGCTCGAGTATTGTGTGGCTGAGCTTGAGGTGCAGTTGGCCAAAGAGAAGGCCGACTATCATGCTGCGCTAAGCGATCAGACGCGCCATGCGCAGGATGAGCTGACAAAGGAGCAGGAGCATCATCACCAGGCCTTGGATATGCTGCAAGTGTACCAAATCAAGCAAAAGCAACTCATGTCGTCACAGCGTCGCACGGTTTACAACGTTGTGGATCAACGCACTCGACGAACTCTGACACGCTACTTCGATAAGTGGGCGCTGCAGAAGAATGCTATTAACGCTATGGACGCCAGCATGGGTATTTGGATCAGACGCTGGTCAGATCGCGAGGGTGTCCGTTCTTTCTGCTCATGGGCTAGCTTCACAATGCACCGGCAACATTTGCGGTATTTAGCCGGCGAGGCGAGGAAGCGACATGGGCGGCGTGTCAAGAGTTGGGCCTTCCGCTCGTGGATCTTTGGAATCGAAAACGAGAAATATGTGGAACATGGCGTCATCGCCATGTTTGACAGGAATGAAACACGACTCAAGACGACGTGCATCCGGGCCTGGTCTCACCAGTCTGGCTCCCTGTCGCGTGCCCGGACTCTGTTGCGATGGGCAACCACGCGAGCGGAGTTTTACCTCAAGTCCGTAGCTTTTCACGCACTGGCCACGAACGCATACACGGAGCTCAACAAACAGACCGTCGACGACGCTAGGCAGAATTACACGGAGATGACAGAAAAGTGTGTCAAAGAGGTGCAGGCGGCGAATGCACTTGCGAGCCAGGTGCTGTCAAAGCAATGTGTTGTCGTCTACACTGCTGCAAACAGAATGGAGCGCGCCCAAAAGCGTCGATTGTGCAGCACGGTGTGGAAGCATTGGCTGTCAAACACAAAGAACACGAAGAGGTTAGGTATTGTTGCGGCTGCGGTGGTCTACAGAAGCAAATTTCGAAAGAAGCAGAACCACATGAAACACTGGCTCTTCGTAGCCAAGGCGTCCGTCAGGTTGTGGCTAGAGGGCGAGAGCGCGGTGCAAAAACTCCACTACAAGCGTCGACACCAGGTGCTGGAGTGCTTCAAGGCCCACTTACGGCAGGGCAAGGTGGAGCGGCGGCTGCTCGCGCACGTTGCATGGGCGCAAAATCGCAAGAGGAAGCTTGATGGTCTCGATGCTTTTGCTGGGCAGCTCATCAAGAAGAACATCAAGACGCACGTGGACACGGTCGAGGATGACGCTAAACGAAAGGTCGAACGCATTACACACGAGAGCAAAATGCGGGAGGAGAAGGCGAATCGCCAAGTTGCGCAAATCGATCGCGAGCTCAGTGCCAAGGTCGAGTCCAGTGAGCGGCGGGCTTCCGCCGCGGAGCACGAACTGAAAAAGACCCGTCAGATGCTGAGCGACACGCAGACGCAGTTGAGGTTGCTGGAGCAGTCAATGGGGGATACGCAGGGTGACATGATGGAGCAACTCAAAACTCTGCAGCATGAGCGTCAATTTGCTGACAACCAATACCAGGACACGGCTGAGGAGCTGCGGCAAAAAGAGGTGGAGCTGGCGCGTGTTGAGTCCATGCTCGCGCAAACGGTTGCGGATGGTAAGCGTCATACTGAGCTTTATGAGCAGTCACAAGGAAAGATTCACGAGCTGACGTTAGAGGTCGAGGACCTGAAAGGCAAGCTCAAGGCGCGGGAGATTGAGATGAAATCTGAGAAGGTTGACATGGAAATGATGTTTGATAAACAGCTTGCTAAGGCAAAGTCGGACCACTTAGAGCTAGAAGAAGAGATTGCTCGACTCAAAGACAAGATTTCGCTGCTGCAAGAGGGCCTCAAGGCCGCCGGCGAGGCGACGGGCAATGCTAGTGGCAAACTTGTCAATCAAGTCGACGAGCTCAAGCGAAAGTGCACTGCACTCCAGGACGAGTTGAACAAAGCGAAAGAGGCAGCCACCGGTAAGGGTACTGTCTCGCTGCGTTTGCTGAAAGCGGCTTATGCCGCTGCAAACAACTCGTACCTGCTAAGAGGCTCATACTGCAAGGCTCGTGCTTTTCATGGCTGGAAGCGCCTAAAGTACCACCGCAAAGCAGCCCCGTATTTGATTCGCTACCACCGCGGGATTGGAAGACAATCGAAAATGGCTGTCCAAAATACATGGCGAAACTGGTGTTATGAAGTGAAGAGGATGAAGAATGCGCGTGGGTGTGCCTTGGCGGCGCACAAGCAAAAGCAAGACGAGATCGTCGATGTGTGCTGGTCGGCATTTATGGGCTTGTTGAACGAAAGGAAGATGCGCAACGACTACTCCAAGGCCTGGCGTTCAACCTTTGACGCAATGGAGGTTGAGAAGCATGGCTCCATGCAATTATCGTCGGACATGGAAAACCTGCGTCTGTCGCTTGGTAAGCTATTCCAAATCATCGTGTATGTGTGTGGCTGTGATTGTGGTGTGTGTGTGTGTGCGCGCGCGCGCGTGCGTGCGTGCGTGCGTGCGTGCGTGCGTGCGTGCGTGCGTGCGTGCGAGCGAGCGTGCGTGCGCATGCGTGCGTGCGTGTATAGGTTTTGCGTTGAGCACATGAGCGTCGGCAGAGAGCTAATTCTTAACAATGTTGGCAGCGCAAGAGCAAGAGGCCCGCACCGTCGCAGAACATCAGCTGGAGCAGAGTTTGGAGCTTGGCGAAACTCTCCAGCTCCGTCTCCTCGAGACGGAGGCAGAGCTGAGAAAGGTCAAACAACAAAAGGACATCCCCATGATGGTGAGATGCTCTGCTTTTCAAAGATCCAGATGCCAATGAACGGTCTGCAAGCTGTAGTTTCTGTTTTCGAACCGCTGACTTTTGTTGAGGGCGTTCAGGCGCACGAAGACCTTCAACGGTACAAGGCAGACTGCGAACGAAGGCTTCAGCTGTCTGAACTCAAGGCAGCAGAGGCCAGGGTATGTATATGATGTGCCTAGTCATGTGGCAGATGCCAGTCGAACCTCTGGACTAATTTATAGTGTAAGGAGTTCTTGAAAGGAAGTTATGTGTATTGCGTGGCTGTAGTGTAACACGTGTTGCTATTCGGTTGACAGGCTGAGGTAGACGCGCTGAAGGATAAAGCTCATGAGTTAGACTACAAGCGACTGGAACGCGACAATATTCTGAAGGACATCGACGATTTGACGGATGCGAACCAGGGCTTAAAACGTGCACTCGATGAGGCACAACAAGAGGTTTGTCCCTCCTATTGCGCACCCCTGCGCAATAATAACCATGTATCGGACAAAGTCGATAGGGCCACGCCGGCAGCGCCGGCCCTCTTGATTCTGCATTAAACTTATCGCATTCACCCCACTGATGCATGAGACTTGGCAGGTGCGTGATATGCAAGAGGAGGTGCGTGGGCTCCGTCAGGAATTAGAACAGCAAGAAGAATTGAAGCAACGTCTTGAGTACGCGCAGGTTTGATATTTTCTTGTTGCGCCACCTGCGCTTCTCCCACCACTTACAGGGGCGTTTGCCATTTAGTGGCCCATTTTCTATCTATTTCTGCCATTCTCTTTGTGTTTTTGCTAAACTGCATACTTGGGTTTGTTTGGGCGAGGACAGTCAGAGGCGGAAGAACTGAAGAAGGAGGTGGAGGAAGAAGCAGCGCAGCGTGAACTGAGTGAATACCAGCTCGAGAAACTACGAGTGCAAGTGCTGGGCATGAGAACCAGTCATTGATCTTTTGACTTGCCTAATTGCAATGCATTAAGGATGACATCATGATGCGCTGTCGGGGTGTACTAGGCTTTCGCAACAAAGATGCCCAATTTGCAAAACAAGGGAACGCCATCGCGAAAATGGGCTTGTGCAAGGATTGCACGATTTTTTTCACATTTGCCAACGACTTTCTGCTGTCGGTGATACAATGTCGATTGACAGCAACAAACTGAGTAGCGACTGCGTGAGCACCCTAATTTTCCTTCAGACCGAGCCTCACCAAAACACACACACACACAACACACACACACACACAACACACACACACACATTCATGAGGTATGTCGAGAAGTGATGCCGTTTACTCTGAAAATCGTGAGCTGGAAAAACAAAGTTCTGAATCCTTTTTTCCATTGTTGTCATTAATTAGTCATCCCCATAGGGATGGCTCTCCAGCCCTGAAATCCTCCTCTTACCCCCAGAGTCGTACTCCTCACTTCATGGACTCCGGTGCCCAAATCCTTGTACTCGTCAGTAAGCCTAGATCCCTGTCTGCGAGCTACAGGCACCATGTAATTAAACACCCCAGGCAAAGAGGTAGCCTAAACTAAATTAAACAGAGCGGAGCGTAAATCCTTCAAACCCTTGGACGAAGACCCGTAGACCCGTGACCTCGAGACATACCCACAATGTAAACAAGCACCACCGCCCAGAGGTCTCACCCCATAGAATCCAACGCCTAAAACAATACGCGTAAGTCCAAGTAACCAAGAATTAAAAAGAGCCCAAATCATGGTCTTCCTCGTCTTCGGGCTCGCGCTGGGGCGGGGGAGGGGGCATGGGCACGGGCACGATCTTCGGCAAGGGCGCCTTGGGCCCCTGCTGGGGCTCCTCGTCCTCACTGTCGGAGTCGAACTGAACCGCAGGCTCCTGCAGAACTCTCACACGTCAGTGCCCTGCGCTGATTGACTCTGCGGAATTCGCGTGCCAAGTCAGTCACTATCATCATCATCATCTAGTTAAAGTAGTCCTTGGTTGTGTCATGATGATGATTTCCTTTATTTGTTCTTGCAGAAACAAAAAATAGGAGCCCATAGCAGCCACCAATTACTTAACAGTGAGACACTGAGTACAACTACATTTCATTGTTTTATAAGTACATACAGTACAGCCACTCGGTACAGACGATACAAGATCTGTGGAGAAGTCGATCCCCAGACATTTGTACATAGTTTGGTGTTCAGGTTTGAGGGTCAGAATTACGGTAGGCTCAGGGGTAGGTTTGTTTACACACACACACACACATACACACGCATACACAAAATACACACACACCACGGGGCACGGCGCCCCTGTGCCCGCACACGGGGCACGGCGCCTTGTGCCCGCACGTCTACGGGCAACGTCCAGGGTGCGAGGGTCTGCATGTGCATTCTCACGGCCGCTCGCAGCGTCATGCATGCGGATACCCTCGTCAGACATAAATGTATGCACGCGGACACACGCGCTGTCGCGCAAACTCACCGCTCTCCACTCGGCCGCAGCCAGTTGTTTGGTCGAGGGCGGCGCCATATCTGCCATGAATCGCATGCCAGCGAACACGCCATCGGGAACAACCACGCCGTACTCAACGCCATTGTACTCAAAGTGAACGAGGTCGCCTGGCTGTGCGCCGTCGGACACGATTACTTGTACCTGTTGGGCCATCTTTGCCTGCGCTGCACCCATCTTTGCCTGCGCTGCACCATCGCTGTCATCAGGCCCCGCAAGGGATCCAAGGGGAAGGCGGTTGCAAAGGGGAGTCCAAGGCAGAGAGAGAGGGTGAGTCGGAACTGAGAGGAGAGCAGGAGGCAGGAATCGCACGCGCGAGGGTGGGTCACGTGGCTCGCCCAGGCGATTTAGACGAATTTGAGACAACTTTTAACGGTTAAATTTTTTTTGGAGGGCGCGTGCGCGCAACGGGGCGCTCAATGCACCTATACCTCAGACATACACAATGACTCCAACCCCTATCCTTCCTCTCTCATGCCGGGTTCCAGAGACGTACGTGCACGTCTCGCACCGAACTGCGTTCACTAGTGTGTGGCGGTCAGCCTAGTCCACACAAGCCTCGGCTCGTCGTATCTCATAGCACATGTCCTCCACTATCCTCCTCCCCCCACGAGCACAGCTTTGTATTAGGTACTGCAGTAATAAACAAACTGCCGCCGAAAAAGAGCAAAGTCGGACTGGCGGCTGCCAAGGCAGCAGCGTTGCGGGTCAACCTCAATGTCCAAGGCTGTAGCATAGTCGCACCCCCAATGTACGCTCCCTCTCGCACTCCCCTTGCTCCCCCTCCTTCTTTCACACAATCTCCCTACCCCCCGCGTTCGCGAGTGCGTGATGAGCGGACTCATCCACACAGGCCTCGGCTCGTCGTCTCTCATAGCACATGTCCTCCACTCTCCTCCTCCCCCCCCGCGAACAGCTTTGTAATAGGTCCTGCAGTAATAAACACACACGCCGAAGTAGAGCAGCTAAAAACGGAGAAGCAGCAGCTGCAGCAGCTTCTCCAGGATACACAGCAAGCAGCAGCCAACACTAATCATCAGACTAAGCAGGAGGCTGCCCTGTGGTAAATTATAAGGGGGAATTGGGGGTTTAGGTGGCGAAGTTTTGTAAGATGTCCTCATGGGGACCGCTCAGCTTTTTATTATTGGAATTGCTATG
>Ga0315899_10004713_pt1 | contig 14716 bp, 16 predicted proteins | sample LakEriMetagenome_2_FD_203518 | JGI IMG/M metagenome (GOLD analysis project Ga0315899, IMG submission 203518) | Freshwater fungal communities from buoy surface, Lake Erie, Ohio, United States - Buoy 4 MA112 | ecosystem: Environmental > Aquatic > Freshwater > Lake | place: USA: Lake Erie, Ohio... | reverse complement strand
CAGTTTTTCAACAACGATAATTAGTCCATTTTTTTTAAGAGCAAAGTTTTCTAGGGCCTTTTCCTCGGTAAGCCCATTATTTAAACTGGTCGCGCTTTGTTCATCTTGGTTACTGGAATAGACAATGTGAATAGGGGCTTCAGCATATTTGGCATATTTGGGCTGTTTAACCAGTTCGTTAAAATGTTGGGTAATAGCTTGTTTATAGGCGATTGCTGCTTTAATCGAATACACAGCAAGCATCGCCTTGGCAGAACCCCAAATCTTAGGATAGACATCTTTTACTAAGAGGTCAGCAATATATTCCGCGATCGCATTAATTCGTTCCCGATTTTCATAAATTTGCTTTTTATCAACGTCTTTATAGTCTGGTTGTTTAAATCCTTCTAACTTGTTATTAGGAAGGTCAAACAGCATTTTGGAGGCAACAGGGACAAGATTTTCGATGGGGTTGTGAATAAATTCATCATCAATGGCTTCTTGCATGGTATAGGAATCAAAGGGAACCCAAAGTTTTTCATTTTCGGCATAACCGCTAAATTCCCCAAAACGTGCCAGGGTGTGATCGTCAGGGGTGGCGGTGAAACCAATAATCAAGTTTTTCTTGGTGCGGTTTTGATTGTATTGACGTTGGGTATCAAAGGGAGTTTGCAACTCATCGAAAATATTGACCATTTCTTCATGCTGATCGCCACTATTGGAACGGTGAATCTCGTCAATTAAAAAAACAATGCGGAGTTTGGCTAACTTTTCGAGGGTGTCTGAATCTAGAATATCTCTGACTGCACCAAATTTTTGTAGGTTAACAATCACTAAACGAGTATTAGATTTAAGAGCTTCTTGAAAAGTCTTTTTATTATTGGCTTCAATATACATTTTATTGTCAATGTTCATATTCAACATTTTGGAGTCAATCTGACTACGGAGTTGGAGGCGATCAACTACAATCATGATTTTGTCGTAAACATATTGACCATTACGGCGCAGGTCTTTTAGTTGTAATGCTGTCCAACCAATAATATTGGATTTACCAAAACCTGCCGCATATTGAAGCAGGAGAGAATAGACATTTTTATTGTTAGCGTATGCCTTGCGCTTTTCAATTAGTTCGGCTCGTTTAGCGGGGGAAATATGGGCGAGTTGGCGTTCTAATTGATGGATAAAGTAGTCATCTTCACTTTCATGGTCTAAAAATTCATCAATTTTGGCGAGAATTTTGTCAGTGCCAAATTTTTGTTTGGGGCGGGGGGAAATCAGTTGCCCTTTTTCATCTTTGAGTTCTTTTCTATTATTAATCACATAAACATCTCTTTCGATAAAATTGTAGTAGAGAATTTCTTTTTCAATAAAGCTTTTACCATAGTGATAACTAAAGAGTTCTTTAAGTTTATCTTTTTTATCAATATTGGAATTTAGAAGGGGATAAGTCTTAAATACTTTAATCGCTTTCTTTTCGTATTCTTCCCGATCAAATCTTCCTTCGCGGCAAGTTGTCAGAATTTCATCAAAAAAGTCAGAAATAGTTCTAATAACGTAGGTTTCAGCTATATCAGTGCTAGTTATATGAATCGCTTTTTCAAAGATTTTCAGGAAGTCTTTGCGGTAGTGGTCTTTCTCTTTATCGCTGAGTTGGGTATTTTGATCGAAAATTTCGTAATAAACTCGGACAGCTTCAAAGTAATCTTTAATGACTTTTCCTCGTCCATTTTTACGGGCTGTTTGGTTAGTAAAATTAGATTTTAGTTCGCTATAGCCTAAATAAATTCCATTGATAAAAAGAGAAATATCGGGACGGAATGAGAATATTTTTTCACCTTGATATTGATATTTGTAGGTAAATTCTTGGACAACGGAAAATATATTTTGAGTAAATAGTTTATCATCATGAATTACGCTGTCATCAGTATAAAAAAGATGAAGCTTAATGCCTTGTAGGGTGACAGATTTATTGGCATTAATAAATAGGGCCATATTACGGCTACTGGCGATCCGTTCTTGAATGAGTTCAATTAAATCTTGTAGTAATTTTTGGGCATTGCCACTATATTTTTTAAGGAGAATTTCGTAGGGTTTTTGATTTAGTTCGGTGGTAGAAATAAAAGCTTCTAAATCTTCTTCGATAATTAGAGAATTAGTGACGATGTTTGCTTTAACTTCTTGATAGCCTAATTGATCCCGAAAAAAGGGGATTATAAATTTGTCTTGTAGATGAGTTTCGAGCATAGTTGTATAATGAAGTTAGACTAAGTTTCGACAATCAAGAAAAATGCTCACGATAGAAACCATTATAAATGAATTAGATTCAGTACCAGAACCTTTATTAGCTGAGGTGCTTGATTTTATTCGATCTGTTAAAGATAAGAGTGTGACATTCTCTAATCCGTCTAGTTCTCCCCGTATAGCAGGCTTACATGAGGGACAAGTTTGGATGAGTGACGATTTTAATGATCCTTTGCCCGATGAGTTTTGGTTAGGCGATGATCAATGAAGATTTTGATTGATACTCATGTTTTTATTTGGTGGACGGGTGATGTTAAAAAACTCTCATCACGGGTTTACGATTTGCTAGTTGATCCCAATACAGATGTAATGTTAAGTATTGTCAGTATTTGGGAAATGCAAATAAAATTTTCTTTGGGTAAATTACAACTGAAGATAAGTTTATCGCAGTTAGTAGATGATGAGGTTAAGGCTAATCGAATTGAGTTATTGCCTCTCTCTCTTTCTCATATTTATGCTCTCCATAGTCTTCCCCTTCACCATCGTGATCCGTTTGATCGGATGTTAATTGCTCAATCTATGAATACAGATTTACAAATTGTTAGTGTTGACGAAAAGTTTGATTTTTATGGCGTAAGTCGAATTTGGTAGTTATTCAATGACTTTTATTTTGCCTGTAACAACATCGTTAATTAGGGTTTTGCGGAGTTCTTTTAATTTTTCAATCTGGGCGTTAATGATTTGAATAATTTGATCTATTTGGGCGGTTTTAGTGTCGAGATAATCGGCGATCGCTTTTTGTTCTTGGGAAGTAGGTAAGAATAAACGGTATTCTAGAGTTTCAGAAACCTTAATACTAGATTGATTTGCTGTACCACGAGCAATTATATCTAAATGCTGTCGAAAAGATTTAGATATTAAATTATAGTAAAGAAATTTGTTATCTATTTCTTTTTTATTAATTCTAAGAATTACAGTGTTTTGATTTAATAGAGAGCCTGCTATTTTTTTATCAATACGTGCTAACTGTCCGACAGCAGAATCAATAATATTAGGCTGACTACCTACAGTGCTAATAACAATGTCATTATCTTTTAAAAGAACATTTTTATAAGACTCAATCCTTGATGAATTAATAAAGCTAGTAGATTCAAGAATGCGATATTGCTTAATGTCAGTTGCTTTTACTATTGGTGTTCCAAAATCAATAAACTCATCACTCTTGAAAGCATATCCCTTTGTATAGGTATATATATCTTTCAATCGTCTTTTTCCCCAATGATCAGGAACTTCCCCGATCCACTCAATTCCACTATTTTTCATCGGCACAGACTTATCAAGTCCACGAGTTACGGTTTCATTAATCAAAGATTGTTTAAGGTTGCTGTGTAGTTTTGCTTTCTGGGAAAGTAGGTCAATTTTGCGATCAATCTGCGCTGTTTTGGTGTCGAGGTAGTGGGCGATCGCTTTTTGTTCAGAGAATGGGGGAACTGGTAGTAATAACCGCTTTATCCTATCAACTGCCAATCCTGGTTGAGCAGCCGATAAAGAGTATTGATTTAGGTTCAAAACCCTAAGTATTTCTCCATACCATTTAATATTAATCAAGCTTTTTAAATAAACGACAACAGCGTGTTCTGTTGCCCAAAATTTGCCAGATGCGTAATTTATATTTCCACATAAAGCACCTTGACGGCCTATAAGAATATAATCTCCTTCATTGGTATATCTTGAAAAGTATCCTCGTAAGCCGTTGCCACCATAAACGGGATATTTTTCTATCTCTTCAATTTGCTCTGATGTAACATTATTTCCACTTTGAAGAAAAGATAAGTCTTTAATTCTCTTTACTTGCCAATGCTCAGGCACATTACCCAACCACTCAACCCCACTATCTTTATATAATGGATAATTGTTAATTGACAATTGATAATTATTCATTCTTGAAATAGACCCTATGAAGACAATAAATTAATAAAATCAGTTGCTTTGGCGATCACAATCTTTTCATAAACGCATCAGACCTCATAAACCACATTATCAATAAAATCTTCGCGTTCATCCTCAGTCATGGTATCCCAATCAAAACCACGCTCTTGAGCCGCAATTTTTACCTTGTCCTCACCATATCTGGATAAAGACTCCCATTGTCCCCATTGTTGCAACAACAAAAAACGAAAAATTTCTGTCTGTTGTTCAATTGGCAACTGTCTGACAATTTCCACAACCTGATCATTGCTAAGGGTCAACATCGGCATAACTAATCCTCTATGACAAATCAATCATTAAACTTTTAGTTTTTCTTAAAGACAACCTTTAATCTGAAATCTCAATTTTCAATCTCAAAAGAACGCTTAACACAAGCATAAACTCCTTGCCAATCTCGTTCAGACAATTTTCCAACATAAATAAAATTAGCTGAAGGCGGTAACGTCGCAATAAAACAACGAAAAACCGACACAACCCTTAATTTTGCCTCTTGCCAATCTAGTAGAACATAATCCGTCACCCCTAAATATCCCGTCTTACTGGTAAGCAATCCAACAATAATATCAGGACGATTAGCATGATAAAGTGCAGAAGACAAAACCACAGCAGGACGGCGTTTGATACCATTCACCCCAGGAAAATCAACCGCCACCACATCACCAGCATTGAAATTCATTAAATTAACTCCTCATCATCGGGATAAAATGTTGCTGCATATTGCAATGAAAAAGTAGATAAGTCTGAAATATCCTCCTCCGTCCAGGTATCACTATCATCAATCGTCACCCCATTTTGCTGTACCAAATTATTGAGAATTAAAGTCGCCAATTTTAATCGCTCTGAAGCAGGTAAAGCCTGAATCACTTGATTATAAATTTCATCAATTGTCGTTAACATCGTGTGACCTCCATACCCAATCAGTTTCAGATTTTTTCATAATTATCAATCACCCATTATCAATTGTCAATTATCAATTAATACTATATCCTCATAAATCTGTTCAATCTGACAGGTGAAATTAACACTTTTTAGTTCGACCATATCCCCTACTTGATAATTAATAATCCGCCAATCACCTGTTTCAGTTTTACGAAATAGTTCGATCTCGATCGCGTCCACACTGACTAAGACATATTCTTGCAAACTAGGATTACGGCGGTACATTTTGAACTTGTTGCCGCGTTCGCGTAGCGTCTCCGAAGGAGAACCATAGGCTTCCGTACTAGGCGATAAAACCTCAACGATTAGACAAGGATAGCTGACGTATTGGGCTGTAGTCCTATCCCGATCATCACAGGTCACACTGATATCAGGATAGACGTACTTTGTCGCACCTACAATACTGACTCGACAATCAGAATTAAGGGTTTTACAGCCACTTCCTCGCAGATAAGCTTTAAGTAGAGCAAGAAAGTTTCCCGCAATCTCCCCATGAGCGATCGTGCCACCACTCATCGCATAAACTTCACTATCGATGTAGTCATGACGTTCTAACTGTTGTTCCTCCCAGGCGAAGTATTCTTCTGGAGTGAACTTCGGAAAATGCTCTTTTAAGGCAACCATATAAAACCTCCCAATATTTACTCAAATTTTATAACAATAGTCCCTGCTCTAGCCTCCCCAACTCCTGATCAAGAGAAGCAATATCTCCTAGAATATCCCCAACAGATCGTAACTTGTCAGGTTTGTAAAACACCTTATTGAAATTAATCTCTACCCCCACCACATTTTCTAAATACTCAAACGGCTTCGTAATATATTTGGCCATAAAAGCCGCGATCGCTGCCTTATTTTTAAGCTCATCTCGGTGAAAAGGAATAATTTCATAATCCTTTTGATAATCGGGCGTTAACTCCACCGTAACTTCAATCCGTTCTCCTTGAGATTTAGTCGCCTTTTTGAGAGCCACTTTAATTACAAATTTACCGCACCCTAACGATTCTTGCTTCCCTAAAACTTCCTTAATTAACGTTTCCTTATCAGCATCAAAACGATATAACGCCTTCTCCGTTGTTATTACTAAGGGCTGTTATTTATAATCCAAGGAATCAATAAAAGGCTTAATATCCTGCTCAAACCGTTCTGCTAAGGAGCTAAACTTTTGGGGATCATAGCTTGTAATCACAAATTCAGTTAACGTTCTTTCTCCATTTTCCAACTTAACAGGCGATAACTTAAGACTGCTTTTTCCTTCCTTTAAATGACTCGCAAAACTCTTACCCTCGTCATCAACATTTGTGAGTATAATTGCTTGCTTATTAAAATAGAAAAATTCCTTATCGAATACCCGCGCATACTCATTATCTTGAAATTTTGCCAAGGTTTCGACCACCTCCAAACGACTAATTTGGTCTATCTCTTTTCGTTTCGATCCCTTATTTTTCTTCAACGGCTTAAACTTCTCACTCGCATTAATTAGCATCACCCGATCTTGATATTCTGGCGATTTATTTTTATTCAAAACCCAAAGATAAGTGTAAATGCCCGTATTAAAAAACTCATCCGTTGGTAACTGGATCACCGCTTCTACAATATCGGTGTCTAACATCCACTTACGAATATTACTTTCTGCTGATCCTGCATCCCCACTAAACAACGTTGAACCATTGTGAACCACTACCCCCATACCCTTCACAGCAAGTTTCGAGATGAGGTGCTGCATAAACAATAATTGACCATCAGAAATTGACGGTAAATATTGAAAACGCTGGGTTTTATCGTTAGCAATATCTTTTTGATAACCCTTCCAACTGACTCCATAGGGCGGATTCGCAATCACCACATCGAACCCATGATCATCAAATTTATCATCAACTAACGTATTGCCATGCTCAATCTTAGAGTCTGTCCGAAAACGACTTTCGATCTTCGCTAGGGCATACAACGCATCATTCCAATCTTGGCCAAAGGTCTGAGTCATTCGATCTACCTTGGCGTTAATGCGATCCTCTACTCCAAACAATAGATTGCCGCCACCACAGGTACAGTCATAAATTTTTAGAAGCTTGTCCGAGTCGTCAATTTTGGATGCAATAATTTCTGCAATTAGCCCAATTACATCATCAGGCGTATATTGTTCCCCTGCCGTCTCTGCCGAAATATCTGCCCAACGGCGTTTGATATGTTCCTCTAGGGTCGTAATTTCTGAATTATTAAAGGGCTTTAGGTCAATACTACTCCATTCTTTCGTATAGCCCAACAAAACCTTTTTCGCCTTGAGCTTGGTAATGACTCCCTTGATGTCTAAAAATTTTTCTCCCTCCGTTGCATCAACTCCTAACAAATCTTTAGTTTCTGCATCAAAACCCCGTAAATATGCCTCAAAATCTATCTCAAAGGCTTTATCATTTTGGCAAATATCCTTTAATGTTTGGTTTTTTTCAAAAATATAAACGTTATAGCCCTGTCCTTTATCCTGAATAAGCTCGATCAAGTCTTCTTGGGAAATATCGGTTAAAGCTTCTACACCGATTTCTGTCTTCATTTCATCAAACATTCTCACCAGGCGACTTTCAATCATCACCAGGGCAAAAAAGGGCATCATGTAGGATGGCCATTCAGACTCTTTAATGCCACAACCCCTTAATAAATCGGCGGTAGCCCAAATCGTTGATTCATATTGAAGAATATTATTAGTGGACATGAAGTGTTTATTTGCTTAACGGTAGAAAAACTAAATCGGGATCTTGTATGGCGATCATCTAATTATTACTTTCCAACCGAGCCAGCGTTTTCTCCAACCGACTCACCCGCTCCACAGATTTTTACTGCCTGACGGAATGTTAACGCAGAATAAGTTCAGAAGTGGCAAAGCCTTCACAAATTGTGATAATCACCCAAAACATCATTGATCGAGATTTTTTCACATATTTTGGGTCAAGGATTAACGCCGATCGCCAATTAATCACATTAGACAAAAGGGAGCGAATTGAACAAACGACTTAATGCCCTTTGGCGATCGCCCAGAGATCTGTCAGAGATCCGTTAGGCGGTGTGCCAGGGTTAAAATAATGATCTTTAAACATTGAACAACATTGAAAAAGACCCATTAACTACCATGAAAAGCGAAGAACAAATTCGGCGAGACCGCATTGAAGATGAAATCATCGTTGATTGTTACGACGAATACGAGCAAATGGCGGGCTGGTATTGCTACTTAGAAGATAACCTCACCTTTCCCTTTACCGCTAAATCCCAGTCTTCTAAAGCGAAAAAATCAACCAAAACCAAACCATTAACCGTAGTAGGGATGGCGGATCAGGGCGATTGTGAAAGGGATATGTTGGTCATGGTGGCCTTAGATGAAGATGACCTTGAAGATCAGATTCCCGTTGCCTTAGCCAAAATTGAAGCAATCAAAGCCGATGAAGCAACCAAAGAGGCGATCGCCGATTGGCATTATTGGGTAGATGGGCACTAAAATTATTTAGCGGGATTATGATTGCAAGGCTAAAAAGGCGATACTAGCTAAAGCGCAAGCTGTAAAAAATCCCTTTTTAGCTAAATAATAGGGGCGGGAAATTAATACATTAAACAGAAAAATATCGAGAAAAACCCGACTGTAGTTGAGATAATAATTGAGAATATAAAAGCTAGCAACGGACAACAAGCCTAAATAGAGCCAGCTTGCATAACCTGTGATTAAAAAAACATCCGTAACAGCAGCATTGACAGTATAAATTGATCGCCCCATTGTCCAGATTAATAACCCGAACCCGGCGCCTAGTAGTAACCACAAATAAGCTTCATAGAGATTACTACTGGTCAAACCATTGCTGATTAACCCTTGAAACTTTTCAAAAATTCCCACCAAGGGCCAACCAAAATTTCCGCTGCCACTGCCTCCCGGTAACTGTCGCCACTGAATATAACCCAACCAACCCATTAACGGTAAAAGACTCAAACCCAAAGGGGCGATCGCCGACCATTGTTTGCGCTGTAATTGAGCCAACAGCACCGCCAGCCAAAGCACCAACAGAGTTTCCCTCGTTAATAAGCCCCCGGCTAAACATCCCGCCATCACCCAAAGACGCTGTTTTTGCAGACCCAGAATTGCCCCTAGTCCCCAAACACTGGCTAACAAATCCGCCGTGGATAAAGACAAAATCATCCAGATCCCCGGAATGGCTAACACCCCCAGGGCGTTAAAGCGGGAGGTGTGGGGAGATAACAATAAACCAATCAACCCCGTACAAACGGCGATCGCCCCCAGATTAATCGCCACCAATGCCCAGGGAATCCAATCAGGGTTGCCCAAGCCCAAGCCATAGCCCAGCAAGGGATAGAAAATGCGGCGGTAACGGTAGGCAGGGTGATCCAACGCCGCCACCGTGTCAGGATTCGTTAGCCCAGGATCAAGGGCAATGCTCAAAAATTGTTGGCCATCGTAGCCCAATTCCCCTTGAAAAATCAGGGTTTTGTCCGGCTCCAGTAAGGGGGACAGCGGCAATTCGGAACCAATGCGAAAAAATCCCGTTATGTTGCCGTCGAGTTTACCCCAATAGAGATAACCAAAAATGGCGATCGCCACCACCAGGGCAATCCCCACCGACAAATACCAATCTTTCCCGACTGTTGGCTCAATCGAGTTCTCTTCCATAGCAACCCAATGCTTAATTCTGGGCAGGAGTCAAAATAATACGACGTTGGTTGGGGTTTTGACGAGGACTCAATTCCTCCATAATTTTGCGGCTTTGGCCGGGATCAAAACTACGATTAAAATCGCTGCGGAGTTGCTTGACCCGTTGTTGCGTTTCCTCCACCTGCATAGAAATTTCGTCTAATTTTTCCGATTGAATCTGTTGGTAGGGAATGAGGCGAAAAACCGCAACCCCTGACACCAAGAGCAAAACAGCATTTAGTCCCAACTTGAAACAAATCTCGGACATTAGCCACTGGTGCTCTGGTTGAAATTTCTGGGACGGACGGGGGCGATTGCGTTGACGGGAACGACGAGCCGGTCTGCTTTTAAGGGTTTGAGCGGTCATGATCAATGATCTATTGCCTAGGAGTGAAGAACGAGAACGGCAGTCATCATGCCAGAAACAGATTGCCTAAATCAATAGGGCGCAACGAATTACGCCCTAACGATGTTCTTGACTCCTGTGACAGGAGGGTTATTTATAAAGTTCCGTAGAAAGACGGAAAGCCATTAAAGCGGGAAGTAAGGCAATAACGAGGGCTGCTAAAACTTGAGTATCAGATAAGGCCATGGGCATTTACTCCTGATGAATAGGTCAATAAAAAAGAGAATTAACAACACTTTGCAATATTTGGGTCAATTTCGGAAACAACTTGTTACAAGTCTTTAAAAAAATCACCATTCCGCAAACGGCGATCTCGGAGAGATCCGCTACGGGGTGCGCCGACAAAGCATTAATCCAATTTATAAGGTCGAGGGATCGACGCCCAATTTTCGCAACTTAGCAAAGGCAAGATCCCGTTGCTGTTGAGCCTGATCCCGTTCCGCAAAAATAACCTCTGGATCTTTAAACGGTTCGCCATTGGGATAAAAAAGCGCTAAACCGTCGGCAAACATTTCAAAACGCACGCCGAGCAGTGGCGATATCCAGGGAAAACTGAGTGGGGTAACAGGATCAACGAACAATCCAGCGGTATTGAAGGGTGTTGTCGGCCATGGGTTTGCCGTCGGAGTCGGGATATAAAAACGCAGAGTCGAGGGGGGGAAGGGAGGTTTGAACCATGAAGCAATACCAAACGCGACTTTAATTTTAGCGAATCAAAAGTTAACTGCGAATCACGGTAAACGTTTCCCTAAGCCGAACTCGCCGAGATATCCAGCCAATAATTCGCCTAGAATATGGCTTGATCATTGTTTTTAACTTTCCCCATGCCCTTGTCATTGCCGCCGCTGTTACTAAATTTGAGTTGGTTAACCCCCAGCCACGGTATTATTGCTGCCTATTTACTCGGTTTTGCCTGTATCCATAGTGGTTTGGCGGCGTTGCGCCCCTGGGGAGAAAGCAAAATTGGGGCGCGGGGTTATCGAGTCTTGTTTGCGCTGGTGAGTATTCCTTTGGCCACAGGGCTGATTATTTATTTTTTCAATCATCGTTATGATGGCTTACAACTTTGGCAGGTGAAGTTAGTGCCGGGGGTTAAGCCTTTGGTGTGGGCGTTGTCGGCATTGTCATTCTTTTTTCTGTTTCCTGCGACTTTTAATTTGCTCGAAATTGCGGCGATTCAAAAGCCCGAAATTCACCTCTACGAAACAGGAATTATTCGCATTTGTCGCCACCCCCAAATGGTGGGTCAGGTGATGTGGTGCCTTGCCCATACGCTCTGGTTGGGGACGACGTTTACCTTGGTGACGAGTGTGGGGTTAATTGCCCATCATGGTTTTGCGGTGTGGCATGGCGATCGCCGTTGGCAGCAGAAATATGGGGATGCGTTTTTAAAGGTCAAAGAACGCACGTCAATCATTCCTTTTTTGGCCATTTGGGACGGACGACAAACCTTTGTTTGGCAAGAATTTTTGAAACCCGCCTATGTCGGCGTCACGGGCTTTATTGCTTTGTTATGGTGGGGCCATCCGTGGTTAATGAAAATGACGGGTCGGGTGTTTTGGTGACTTTGAAATAATCCATGTTAAAAACCGTTGAAATATCGGTGCAGGGATCGGTGCAGGGGGTCGGATTTCGGCCGTTTGTGTATCGCTTGGCGACCCAGATGGGCATTAACGGCTGGGTGAACAATACTGCGACTGGAGCTACGGTGATGATTACGGGGTCTGATGAGGCGATCGCCGTTTTTATTCAACGCTTAGAAACTGAATTGCCTTCCCCCGGTCAGATCACGCAGTTAAGTGTTATCGACGTAGCCTTAGAATGTTTTGATGATTTTCAAATTCGAGCTAGTAGCGACGGTGAAAAAACAACGACCATTTTGCCGGATCTTGCCCCTTGCCCCGCTTGTTTAGCCGAATTATTTGACCCTGGCGATCGCCGTTATCGTTACCCCTTTATTAACTGCACCCATTGCGGCCCCCGCTACAGCATCATTCAAGTCCTGCCCTACGATCGCCCAAATACCACCATGCAAAGGTTTGTGATGTGTGCAGACTGTCAGCGGGAATATAACAATCCGACGGATCGCCGTTTCCATGCCCAACCCAATGCCTGTCCCCGTTGTGGGCCGAGTTTGGCCTTTTGGGATCGTGCCGGAAATTGTTTGGCGGAACATCACGATGCGTTACAGATGGTGATCGATGGTTTAAAGTCCGGCAAAATTTTAGCCATTAAAGGGATTGGCGGTTTTCATTTATGTTGTGATGGCACCAATTTTAACGCAGTACAAACTTTGCGAAATCGTAAATATCGACCCGCTAAACCTTTGGCGGTAATGTATCCGAATTGTGATCAAATTAAGCAAGATTGTAAATTATCAATCAGCGAATTAAATTTACTAAAGTCTGCCGCCGCACCCATTGTTTTATTACGTCAAAAAAAATCATTAAGCTTAGCCCCCAATATCGCCCCCGCCAATCCAGAAATTGGGATAATGCTGCCCTCAACACCGTTACATTATCTCCTTTTAGATTTATTTAAAAAACCCCTTGTTGCCACCAGTGGAAATTTAGCCGGGGAACCGATTTGCATTGACAATCAAGAAGCCTTAACCCGATTAAATCAAATTGCTGATGGCTTTCTTGTCCATGATCGCCCGATTGTGTGCGAAGTTGATGATTCCGTGGTGCGAATTGTTCAGGAAAAGCCCCTCTTTTTACGGCGATCGCGGGGTTATGCTCCCTTACCGATTACCTTATCCGAATCAACGTCAAAATCCTTATTAGCCGTGGGGGGATATTTCAAAAATACGGTGGCAATCATCAAAAATAATCAAGCCTATGTGAGTCAACATATTGGAGATTTAGATTCACAAAAAAGTTATCAAGCATTTCAAGAAACAATTGAACATTTAAGCAATTTATATGACTTTAAACCCGACACTATTATTTGTGATCTCCATCCCGATTACCTCAGTCACCAATATGCTAACCAGCAAAATTTACCCGTTGAGTTGGTTCAACATCATTATGCCCATGTCCTAGCGGTGATGGCGGAAAATCAATTACCTTGCCCTATTTTAGGAGTTGCTTGGGATGGTACAGGCTATGGCTTAGATGGCACTATTTGGGGCGGCGAATTTCTACGCATTACCGATCAAACTTGGCAACGAGTCGCCCATGTTCGTCCCTTTCCCTTAATCGGCAATCAACAGGCAATCCAAGATCCCCGCCGTATTGCCCTGGCACTGTTGTGGGAAACCTTTGGCGAACAGGTGCCGGATTATTTCATAAACCAATTTCAGTCCTTAAATTTACCATTATTAAAACAGCTTTGGCAACGACAAACATCGCCGCTGACCTCTAGTGTGGGACGCCTATTTGATGGAATTTCAGCCCTATTAAACCTTGTTCAAATCGTTAGCTTTGAAGGTCAAGCGGCGATCGCCGTAGAAGCCCAAGTTATCGATCAAAACAATTACTCAACCTATCCTTATGATTTAGAGATGATCGACAATAAAACAATTATTGATTGGCGACCTATGATCCTGGTGATCGCCATGGAATTATCAACAAAAACAAGGACTATTGTCAGCATTTCCAGTCAATTTCATCACACCTTAATTAATATTTTAATTAATATTGCCCAGCAAAAAAACCTAGATAATATTGTCTTAAGTGGCGGCTGTTTTCAAAATCGATATTTATTAGACCAAGCGATTGTTCAATTAAGGCAAGCTGGCTTAAAGCCTATTTGGCCAACCCAGTTTCCTCCCAATGATGGTGGTCTCTGCTTAGGTCAATTATTAGCGAAAATTTATCCCCGTAAATATCAAATCTGAATAAAATACCCTGTTAAGCAATGTATATTTACTTACTGATTAAAGTATGTGAATATACAAAAAATCAGTGTTATTCGTCAAAATAAATATGGCTTTACTCTTAACCATACACCAACTTGTTTGCAGATTTAATAGAGAATGCTGTAGAATTTAGTTTTATCCTACTCATTCAAATACCAATAAATTTATTGTCTTTTTTATAAACTGTTGACTATGGTTGACCCCGTTCCCCTATCAATTATTACTGTTACCCATAATCATCGTCAATATATTGAGCGATATATGCAGGCTTTATTACCAGAATGCCAAAAATTGGGAGCAGAGGTAATTATGGTTGATAATCGCTCAGATGATGATAGTGCTTATTTGATTAATCAATATCCTCAAGTCAAATTACATATTAATCAAAAAAGACGAGGTTTTAGTGCTAATAATAATTACGGCATGGCAATGGCAACAGGTCAATATCTCTTGCTACTAAATCCCGACACTGAAGTCAAACAAGACGCATTAAAAAATCTAATTGACTTTATGGAAAAAAATCCCGATGTCGGCTTGTGTGGGGCACAACTATTATTTCCCGATGGTACCATTCAACCGTCCCCGCGTCGATTTCCCACCTTCGGATCGACGATCGCCA
>Ga0315899_10004711_pt1 | contig 14717 bp, 6 predicted proteins | sample LakEriMetagenome_2_FD_203518 | JGI IMG/M metagenome (GOLD analysis project Ga0315899, IMG submission 203518) | Freshwater fungal communities from buoy surface, Lake Erie, Ohio, United States - Buoy 4 MA112 | ecosystem: Environmental > Aquatic > Freshwater > Lake | place: USA: Lake Erie, Ohio... | reverse complement strand
CAAGTGCGGAAAGACAGCGTCGCCGATGGCAGTAGCGTGGGTGGACAGAGCTGGCGTGGTCTATTTTGGGATTTCGAGGAGGAAGGGTCAGTGCCTGACATTCCGTCGTCCAAAGCCGAGAGGATTAAAAACCGCGCCAGGAAGATTCCTAAGGTGTGTGTGTGTGTGTGTGTGTGTGTGTGTGTGTGTGTGTGTGTACATATGCATATGAAACACGCTATATGTATATTCATAACACACACACACACACACACACACACACACACACACACACACACACACACACATGCAGGGGCTTGTGTGGGTACCACATGGAAGCGGCTGTCTCACCATTACCCACGTCATTACCCACGTCTCAGAGCTCGAAGGATGGCTGGGGGTGGGGGGCGAGGAGAAGGAGGATGAGGAGAAGGAAGGGGAGAGTTGCCATTCTGTACGCATAGAAGAGTACCGGGGTGGGTTTGTCAAGGGAGTGAGGAGTGGGTTTGGAGTGGTGGAGTATGGCAATGGGCAGACATTTCGCGGGACCTGGCGTCATGATCAGGCTCAAGTAGGTCTTCATACCGTAGGTGCCGCGTACGGGAGAGAGCACAGAGGAGAAGGAGGAGGAGAAGGGGCAGGTGGTGGTGCGGGCGGGGAAGGGGGGGGAGTTTGTGGGGGGCGCACGGGGATGTTTGCTGGGGATATGCGGGGGGCGACGCGATACGGGATGTTGTCGCTGCAGGAGCTCAAGTTTGAGGAATTCAACCAGCTCAGCAAGCTCTTTCCTGAATCTGCCCTGGGAGGTATTCTGCATGGGCGCTTTGACATGGGGTGTGATCATGCTGGTAATTTCTGGCTGCGCACCTTCAGCAACTCCTTCCAGCACGGCGAGGCTCAGGAACCCGGAGGAGGAGGAGGAGGAGGAGGAGCAGGAGCAGGAGCAGGAGCAGGAGCAGGGGGAGGTGAAGGAGGGGCGAGACGCGAGAGAGACGAGATGTGGTTGGATCAGGTAGCGGAGCATGAGGCGCGGACGGATGATGAGGACTGTGACGAGAAACTTCAAAAAGGGCGAAGAGAAGAACTCATTTCCTATGGGTTTGAGGAAGGGGACTCCGAGATCTATATTCGAAAGAAGGGGGGTTTTGCCTCCTTCGGGGCCGTTGAGACAAATGAAGCTCAAAAGTCAGCGGCCGAGACAGTAACCGGCGGCTGTTTTGGGATCAAAGATGGCGACGAGGCCGACGCTCTCTCCTCAGCCACCCAAAACAGTTCCTCTGCAGCTTTCAGCCCCGGCGCGTGTGTACACACACACACACACACACACAAACACACACACTCGTCGGATGGAGCCGAGACTTCAAAGATTCCCAACGTGGTACTTATGGAGGGCATGACCCTGTCTAAGGCAGAGGGCAGCAAAGAACCTTATGACGGGATCAACGGGCGATATGAGCTTTCTGAACAGATGCTCAACTTTCGGCCTGTGTACGTCAAGGAGACTGGGCGAGTAGCAATGTGGTGGGCAAATGTAGACGGGCAACTCAGCTGGGTCGTCGGACAGGCAGACCAAGTAGGGTCCGACTCCATCTGGGCGAGCATTCTGCAAAGTCAGTTGCCTAGTAGATTTACTCTGTAAAGTTAGGGTGTACTTTCGTGCTGACTTTTGAGAGTTTTGCCTTGTAAGGTTAGGGTGTACTGTCGTGCTGACGTTTGAGAGTTTTGCCTTGTATAGGCGTATGGTGCGTCTCAGCATTTGAGCCCCGATAGCGTCCAAGGGCCCTGGCTGGTCTACTCCTATTTGCTGCAGGGCTACGAGGAGCAGCACCAAGTACACGTACGAGGATATGGAGCCACACAAACTCCCTTCCTTCCGGCTCCACGCACACCTCTCTGGACTACACCCACGATGACCGATAGCCTCCCCGACGACTTAAAGGCAATCCTCCGCCAGGTCTTCGACGCGGCCGACGCTAATGGCAACGGCTCCATCGATGCCAAGGAGCTGAAGATCATCATCGAGAATTTGGAGGGCGTTGAAACCACGAATGAGCAGGTCCAGAAGGAGATGGTCGCCCTGGGCTTGGGCAGCGACGGCACCATCACCTTCGACGAGATGTGCACAGTCATTGCGGGCGCAATACCACCACAAAACCCCGCTGAGAGTCACAGGTCTCCCACGGAGTGGGCATTGGGGGATCAGATCACAAGGCCTACACAGTCGCAAACTCAGAGACGCCCTGGGTCGAGTTTGTCCGGGCACAGTGGCCAGTTCGTAGGTCGAGGCCCGTCACCTCCCAGTGTGCGTGCTTCAAGCGAGTCTGCACAGGAAATCAACCCGTCTATTCTTGCAGCAGAGCGTGAAAGCACTCCGCCTGAAACTGCATCGCCTTCTGAGGCATTGGCAATATCGACCCCGGCGCCGCCCCTGCGCCCACCCTCATTCTCGCGTCCCAGATCAGGCAACTCCGGGGTATTCTCGCGCCCCGGCCCCGGCAAGAGCAAAATCAGACCGGGCAGCGCAGTGAGGATAGCCGAGCTCTCCAAGATCCTTGCCGATGGCATTGCCAGCACCTCGCCACGTGCCACCAGTAGTCGCCAGTTGGATAGGAGCTTAAGTGAAGTCATCACGCTGCCTGAGAGCCCGGGAAGGCAGCGTGCGCGACAGGCGCACGAGCTGGAGAGAGTGCGGCAGCTGCGGCAGGACGCGCTTGATCGTGAGCAGCGTCGGCTGCGCGAACTCGAGACGGGCTGGCTCAAGGCAGACCACACACACTTCGCCCATTCACACCACATCCAGCACAAACACTCCTCACAGCATCACCACCCTGTTTCCAAGCCTCTGCAGGAGTACGCCATCGAGCAGCGCGAGAAAATGATAGCAAGCTACTCAAAGGCCGCCACCAGGGCATTCAAAATGGCGGACAAGGCCGCCCAGGCGTCCGCACGAGCCGAAATCTGCGCGCTGCACGCCTTTTCCAGAGGCAGCAAGAGTGAAGGCAACGGGGGTTCGTTATCCTGGACAACAGGAGCCACATGCGACGTGCCGTCGTTCCCGGTCAACGGTCAGAGCTCGCATATCCATGTGAGCGTGAGTGCCGTATGCAATCTTCCGAGACATGATCCGTCTGGGACAGACTTTGGCAAGATGTGGCCTCAGCCCGTTGTCAAAGCTAGGCTCGAGGCGATGACGTTTGACACGCTGGAGATGGAGGAGGCAGCATGCGACGTGACCTCGTGGCTCTCGCCCGCAGCCTCGGCAGACATTCTGGGGAATGTCAACTGGGACGTGAGCAATGGAGTGGTCGTGCGAAATCCATTTTTGACCAGTTTGGGACAAGGGAGTGAGGCAGTCGCCTTGCTTCGCTGCAAAGTTCTGTCCTGCCAAGAGGTGCAATCGAGGAATCCGGAAGCGTCAACCGATGTACACCAGGCAACGGAAGTCATTGGAGAATGTGTCATTGACATCTCGACGTCCATTAGTGTCGGGGAGACCCGCGTGTTGTCGCGAGCGCTGGTGTCCCGCAGCGCGCATGCACGTCACTCTTTTTCTTTCTCCCCACAGGCAGTGATCAAAGCCGTGCGCAGTCTTGTACATATCTGCTTCCTGGATCGGATTGGGGATGTGCAGCACGCTATAGAACGTGAGCTAGAGGAGCGAGAAGCCCGGGAGAAACAAGATGATGAGGAGCTTGGGCGCCGCTGGCAGCAAGCCTATAGAACAAAGGACCTGGAAGATGAAGAGCAGGCGAGAAGCCCTCTCTCGCAACCCCATTCGCCTGTTTCACCCCAGAGAGGGAATGTGGCCTCATCAGCTGGCCAGACATCCTTTTCAAGTGTAAGATCTTTCAGATCTGGAGTGTCATTGCTGCAGGCCCTGGGCTTTGTGCGGAAGGATCCTGAAATCGAGGCTCGCCAGCTTACCTTCAAGCTTTCACAACAGCGTAAACGCTCCATGGCAGCTGCAGAGGCGGCGGCAGCAGCGGAGGAGGCCCATTTGCAGGCGCTGGCTGACGCACGGGCCGAGGCCAGGAAGGCGTCCAGGCTCGCTGCGGAAGAGAAGTGGGCGCGAGTGCTGTCTGCAGCGCATGATGCGGCATTGTCCGCGTGCCTGCTGATGCTCTGGCGAGGAGTTGTTCAGCTCAAACGCTCCAAGCTGCTTGCGAGCGGATGCCAGGTATATGAGGACTTGTGGGCCAGTGAGCCACATTGCTCAGACCAGTTGCTGCAAGCTCAGCGCCGATTGCTTCTTGCTCGTCACGCCCTGGCCCAGGTGTCTCGTGCACACCCTCGAGTCAAAGCCCAGGAAATGGTGCAATCAGAGACGCAGGCTTTGGCTACTCCGCCGCCGTCGCCACCCTCGGGCCAGGGACACCGTCGTAAGCATCCAAGAGCGGAGATGGCGGAGGTCGGTGCAGACGGTCGGGAGGAAGAGCGAAGGGCCCGACGCGAAGTGGCGCAGGCGGAGTCAGCATGCTCGGAGGCGGAGGCGAGGCTACTTTCTGCGCGCCAGCGCGGAGGCTCGAGCTCGCACACGTGTGATTTTGCGGGCACGCGGATCACGGTGCATTTGAAGGGACTAGCGCCTGCAGACGCCAAGGTGGAACAGCCGAGCATTGAGGACAATGGCAAGCTGACAGATGTGGAGGAGAACAAACTCAGGAGAGACCGCGTGGTGCCCCTGGGCCTGGGAATGCTCGACGTCACAGTCAGCTTTCCCGCGGTGCTGTGGAGGCAGCCACACTTTTTGCCTGCAGACGCTCTTCGAGGACCTTGGTGCGTTGATGGAGCAAATGGTGTAGGTGTGCGCCTCAAGGTTTCCATTCTCTCAGCAGTACATCTCCCGCAAATGGACAACCTCGGCAAAATCGATGCATACGTGAAACTCTTGTACGCACAACAAGAACACGCCACCTCCGTGCAGGCCTCCTCCTATACACCAGTCTGGAACGAAACCTTCGCCTTTGATATTCCAAGTATATACTGCGCCCGCGATTTGCAAATAGCCCTTATGGACCATGACCGTGTAGGAGCGCACGAACTCGTCGGCAGTGCAACAATATCCAGTGTAACCCTGCTTGATCGCGTGCTTGGTCACGTGGCTGCCATTGGCGGTGGGCGGGGAGGAGGTAGTGGTGGAGGAGGAGACGATGGTGACGTGGGTGACATAGGTGACGGACTATCAAGCTTGAGACTTACTGTCCTGCGTGCACGGAACCTTCTTGCTGCTGATCGTGGTGGTACTAGCGACCCCTATGTGAGAATTCATGTAGGAGAGGCTGTCAAAGAGTACAAAAGGACAAAGGTGGTAAAGAAGACGCTGAACCCGGAATTTGACGAAACGTTTGATATCCAGCTTTCTGGGTCGCAGCGACGAGCACTTTTAACATTACAGTGCTTCGACTACGATATGATCGGCTCTGATGATCTTTTGGGCATAGGACGTATTGCACTCGACACGCTTGTCTTCGAGAAAGAGTACACCCACTGGCTCAAATTGGAGGGCGAAGACGAAAACAATGAAGGAGAGGTTGAAGTGCGATACATGCTCCTGCCTGATTTGGGCGTCGAAGACGTATGTTTGTTTCGGGAAGGACAACAGGTCGTGGGCAAAGATGATGAGTGCGCGACGCTTCGTCTGCGCATCAATATAGAACTTCTTCCCGTCAAAAGGAGCGATGAGGGTCTGGAAGAATGCCGAGGGGTTAGTGTTGAGGGTGTCGCGCGGCAGAACCATGAGCGCGCGGTCGAGGGGGAGCGGGAGCTTGCAGATCGTGCGAGAGGAGAAAAAATCCGGCCAACCCCCCTGATGATGAGGGCTTTTGGGATCCGCGTTCGCGACTTGGCTGCCACTCCTTTCCTGCCGCAACCGGGTGGATCGGTAGAGTTCAGCGGATATGCAGGTGCCTTGCGCATGTCTAAGCCCCTTCCGCTCATTGGCAGTTTTGAAAAAAATAGTGTCTATTGCATATGTAACATATATCAAAAAAATATTTCCGAGTCTGCACAGAGGAATCAAACACTCATAACAACCCATAGTTCACTCGAGATTTGTCAAAATTATCAGTTCCCCGTAACCTGTTCCTTTAAAATTAGGATTGAACCTGAAGCAATTAGAGATGGGGGAGTAATTGGGAACAAGGTTCTCCAAGTACTTCCCCAACTATACCTAATCGCTTTAGTCCCCGTCTCTCAGTCCTGCCAACATATTCCCACATATTTACCCCCGCACAACACAAACACAACAGGCAAAGACAAATGGCTGGAGGAGCGCATTTTCATTCGAGGTGTGCCTTTACATGAGCATGAGCACATCTCTATATCCGCAACATTGGGCCCTCCCGATATTTCTGCGCAGGCAGCACATGGTTTCTGCATCGCCAAGTCGCAGCCCTGCCAGACAACAACTAATCCAACGAGCTTCCCGACGTTGTCGACGGGGCCTTTTGCCCTCGGCTCAGGCGTCGGTGGCGAGCCTGACAGTCAAGGGTCGCTTGTCCTGTTGTCAGACTATTCCTTGGTGACAATCCAGGCAACTATAGAGTATGCTTCATACGTGCATAGCGAGCTGAAGCGTGACCACATTGACGGGTGTGCCTCGATCAAGGGGCCTAAAGTTCAGGTGTGCCTGGAGCAGCTGCCTGCAATGAGCACAGATTCGCGGGGTGGCGTTAGAAGAGGTGGAGGAGATATCGGCCAGATACATCCCCAAATAATCTACACCACTGCGGCTGCAGACTGTGTGACGCACCCAAACTGGGGCGAGAAGTGCTCGATAGCTCTGTCGTGGGGTGTGTGCAAACGTGCGGCTCTGCGCTTTCGTCTACTGCCAGACAAACCAGGCACGCACCACGACTGGCACTTGGGTGAGGTGCAGGTGTTGCTCAGCAACATCCCGCACGAGGAGCCCTGGAACGTGACGCAGCATCTGCAGCCCCACATATCTGCAGAGATTGATAAAGCCTGTGGGCACCTACATGTCCGCTTTGTTATCAAGCCGCACCTCGCTTCGTCTCACGGCCGCTTCTTTCTCTCCACGCGGTGGTCCCCGAGCATGAGCGTGCAAAGACCGGCAGACCTACAGGTACCGAACGCTTCCAGGTTGGACGTTTCTTGGTATGGCGCGGGACAACGCATGATTGACGGGAACCTTAAAGTGTGGGCGGCGAGGCCGGTCAAGGAACAGTCTGGCACGTTGAAAGAAGAAGAAAAGGACGACATGGGATTGGATGTGAAGAGCAGCAACTCATCAATGGGTTTTGGATTCGGCACCAGAGAAAGGGAAGGAAAGGCCCAGCCGTGGAGCATTACGGTGCATGAGCTTGTGGGCGTCTTGCCTGAGCGAGTAAAAGGAAGCAGGTATCAGGTTGTTTTCTTCTCTGGCTTAGACGGAAGTTTTCTGGGTTCCACACGCAGCTGGAGCTCACCCGGAGGCGTTTGGCAGCATGAAGGTGGCAGGCACGTGGAACTCAAGGGTCTTCAAGACACCAAAGTTCCAATTGTGGCTAAGATCTTGTCTGAAGCAAGCCTTTCGAGGGAAAGGAACAGATCACTGTTGGTGGCGGTGAAGGCTGCGCGCGGGCTAACAGCCATGGATGTTGGAGGTACCAGTGATCCCTACGTGACTTTGAGCGTCGGATGCGGCCAGCGCAAAGACAAACGTGCGCAGAGCAAGGTTGTCTCGAAATGTCTGAATCCAGAATTTGACGAGCATCTGCAGGTGTGGCTGTCGGACAGGGAGGTCGCAGTGGAGAATTTGCTAGTGTCAGTATGGGACAAGGACCTGCTCAGTTCTGATGATCTAATTGGCCAAATCTCCATTCCTCTCCTTACTCTCTCCGAGCCTGAGTCACCAACTGCGCAAGCCACGTGGCACACGCTTTGTGACACCTCGGGCTCGAGCGCAGGAGAGGTTCTTCTAGAATTCGAGTTGGCGCCTCCTGTGCAACCAGCGCCGCTTGCCCTGAAGGCAACACCCCGCGAGCCGCGTCTGAACCTAGTTGTGTACTTGGTACAAGCTCGGGGACTTCTCGCTGCCGATATTGGAGGAACGAGCGACCCGTACGCCACTTTAGAGCTCACGTGCGACTATCTGGAAAAACTTGGCGATTCGTCAGCAGATCATGGACGCAGAGGGCCTCGGAATCTCCTTGAATCCCCTGGAAAGCACTCTCAAAAGTACTATATGTAGCGACTTTTGTATAGTAAAGTACTAGGGCCCTGAGTTTTCACAATCTGCACACCGCCTGCCTGCTGAGGCTCCTTGTCGTTCTTCTTCTCTTTCACACAGAGAAGAAGAACGACAAGGAGCCTCAGCAGGCGAAAAGTTGTGTCAAGAAGGCTACTCTTGCGCCATCATGGCACGAGAGCTTTTGTTTCAGTCTCCCAGAGGCCTTTTCTGCGATTCGGGAAGCTCCCGTGCAGGTTAGCAGCAAAGGGACATGGCTGACGGTGCACGTGTTTGATCACGATCAATTTAGCAAAGATGACTCGCTCGGACTCGTGCGCATTCGCCTGGAGGACATATTTCCGGAGCTTCACAGCAGTGCCCTAGCGTGCTCGTCCTCGCCCGAATTCCTCCAGGACGACTGGTTTGATTTGCAGCCCTCCAAGAAGGGCAGCAAGAACAAAGCCCTGGGGCAGGTTCATCTTCACCTCGCCATCACCGTTGCTTCGAAGCCGAACTTTGGCGATGCAGACAATGAGAGCGAGGTAGCCAGTATCCTGATAGGGCTGGACGAGCTGCCATTTCCTGCGCAGTGCTATGGCGCTCTGCCCCGTGTGAAGCTCTCGACAAGCTCGGCGCCTGCCTCCCCAGATGCCTTTCAAGTGTCTAGGGAAAGCAAAGTGGCCAGTCCCAGTGCCATTGGCGTTGATCAGGAGCAGAGCAGAACTGCTCCGTCAAGCGAGATTCAGTCACATGGTGGAGGGGCTCGGCGATGTTTTACGGGAGAGTTTGCAGGTGTGTGTCAATTGACGCCCCTGCATGCGCCCCTGAAATTGGTGGCCGTGGTAGAGGAGGCAAAGGGCCTGATTTCTGCAGATAGAAATGGGTTTAGTGACCCCTATGTCGTTTTGTCACTTCTGGATCGGCTTGGGACGGAGATTCAGTCATGTCAGACCCGGGTCATCTTCAAAAACCTAAACCCAATCTGGCAAGAGGCGCTCACGCTGCCTGTCACTGATCTGCACGGCGAGCTGCGGGTCCAAGTGTTCGACAGCGACAGGGGGGGGATCCTCAACTCTGACGACCTGATCGCGCAGTACAACATACCGCTCGCGTCTCTGGACGAGCAAGGGATGCCTTTGCTTCGGACGCACGTCCCTGCGCACGGGGTCAGGAAGTCCAAGGCTCACCAGGGCCCCAAGGTCCTGGTGAAGCCCCCTGTGGAGCATAAGCGAGGGCGTATGCGGATGCTCCATGAGAAATTCGACTCACGCGCCAACAAAATCAAGGCTTTCATTCTCGATCCCCTCGCTGACTCTCCTGCGCTACTGCATGAGGAGCGTGCAGCACTTAACTCGCCTGTAAAACTAATCAGTGAACAAGAACAAGCCCCCCTTGTCTCTTGCGCACTCCCAACTTCAATGGCAGTGAATGTTCACAAGGCTCATGGGGACTGGGAGAAGCAGACGGCAAGAATGGAGCTGCTCCGCATGTTCGGCCGCTCGCTTCATTTGCAAGAAGACCAAGTTTCCACAGCACATCATGGGCATCATCACTGGGGCGTTCACGACGCGCCCATGCATGAGCGGGAATTAGAGGTTATCGTATTGAGGGGACTGCACCTGCCCAAAATGGACCTGGTGGGTACTGTAGATGCGTATTGCATTTTGCATTATCGGGGCCAACAGCACAAGACCAAGGTCCAGAGCAACACCTACAATCCTGAATGGGGCGAAATCTTCACCTTTGTCGTCAGCTTGGTCACGAACAGGACCCCCGGCAGCAGTAGCAAGCAAGGGCATCACAGGCTATCCAGCGCTGACAACCTCATTCTCCGAGTCTTTGACCGCGACCTTTTGGGCAAGGACGAAAAGGTCGGCGACGCCATAGTATCCGGCCAGCGTCTGTCGGAGATTTGCCAAGTAGACTCCGGCTCCAGCGTCGAAATAAATGTGCCGATTCTCAAGCGTAAACCAAAGACGCAGAGTGCGCCAATCGTCGGCAATGATGGCATGGAGTCGAAGCTTTCTCTCAAGATCCGCCTCCGCCCCGCCCGCCAATATCCAGCGGCCCTCTTCAAAGAGTATCCCCTCGACAACGTCAGTGCGTCTAGCGAACGAGAAGCAGGGTTGCTGCGCATGGCACTAGTTCTGGCCCCCACCGCACAAGGGGGGCTGATCTGCAGCCCTCCTCACTCGAGGGGACCCGGGATAGGCGCACAAAGAGGCAAAGGCGGTAAGGGAGACACGAAGAGCGGCATTGCCATGCGAGTAACGGTGTTCGCGCCTGCTTCCACCTTCAGCTGCAAACTGTCGGGCGCTGATGAGAGCACACATGAGTCACTTACTCCAAATGGCTTCTCCACGCAGTCCTCACAGCCTGTGTCCCTCAAAGACACTTCCAGGGGCAACTCTCCGCTGCGCCTAATAAACCTCACCCCCGCAGGGCTTTCCACAATCCCACGGTGGATTCGAGACCCTGCGGGACAGGCGGAACAGACGCGGGGTCTCGGGTTGGTCCAAGTGCGCGCTGTTGGCGCTAGGAATTTTGCTCTTTGCCAGCTCGTCGCTCGGGTTTTCCAGGCGTCGAGCGGGCTTGCAGGCCAGGAGCTTGCGGAGGCTGTTGGCGACTGCCAAATGTTCCTGACAGTGCTGTCCAGTGGGGAAGCAAGCGCCACCAAGTTGCTGCGAGATGGTAAGGGTGGAAACGATGGTTGGCGATTTGACACACGGCCTCAGCCTGCCCGGCTCGGCCCTTGCTGGATGCAATCTGGATCGCTCGTCACCGACCTGTCAAGTGATAACCTCATACTACAAGTGTGGGCATGTCCCCCGCAGGGTGCCGTGCTTGACGTCAGGAAAGTTTTGGTGGCTCGCTCCACTGTCAACCTCAGCAGCATCAGCCCAAGAGGTGGCAACAACGGCGGCGGGTGCTTCGGCTGGTGGCCTCTAGAGAGCGTCTCTTCCAGTGACGCTGCACGGTCTGATGGGCACGAGCAGCACGCGCTGGTCAGCGTAATACAGGCGCGAGATCTTGTGAGCAAGAGACACGGCAACGCGCATCCCTTCATAGTGGTATCTGTGATAGTACCAGGTGACAAGAAGTCCACTGTCATTCGCCGCCGGACGGCCTACTGTAAGACCAAAGGCAGCGACAACCCGATTTTCGATGCAGACTTCGCCTTTGAGAGCATTCCATCCTTGCGCCAGCACTCGTTCCTTGCTGAAAAGCTCACTGAATCTGTGCAACCTGCCGCCCTGGGCAACACACCAAAAGCTGATGCTGCTGTTGAACACGAGGGGTGGGATGGTTCTCAAAGGAGGCTGGGAAGCGAAGGCGTTTTGCTGGTACAAGTGTTCGATGCCGCAACTACCTTCAAGTCAAAGACCTTCCTCGGGCAAGCCCTCGTCCCCTTGAGCGCGGCAGACGGCAAAAGCGCCTGGTATCGACTGCACGGACGCGGGCGCGAGAAAGATGCGCTCAAGCCACGCAGGCGTCCTCATGTCGCCGATGAGGCACTCGGTGCCATCGAGCTGAGCGTTAAGCTCACGGACAGAGGTTGGCTTCAGCCGCACGTGCTCATGGGTCTACGCCCCTTACATGCCGCACGGCCTGTCTTACGAGCCCCCCCACCAGAGATTAAGGAGGAGGCAGCACTGCGTGGGGAGCGGCTCCTCAACGTCACCGTAGTCTCTGCCTCAAATCTGGCTGCCGCAGATGTCGGGGGCACGAGCGACCCCTACGTCATTATGTCTCTCAACTCGTCACCGTCTAAGCCTTTCTTCACCTCCGGCGTCAAACAGGCTACCTTGTGTCCGGTGTGGGACGAGTCCTCATGGTCGTATGTCCCAAGAATGCCTGCTGACGCCACGCTTCATGTCAAGGTCATGGACAACGACAAGTTTGGCAAGCACGATCTGCTTGGGCAAGTTGACATTCCCCTCAACACCCTGCAGTCTGGCAAACGCTACGATCGCTGGTGCAAAATCGATGGGTACAAGAGCAGCACGGGCATGCTCTCTGTTGCACTTCGACGAGCAAGGGGACTTCCCGGTATACGCACGCAGCGGGAGAGGGCAGGAGATTGGGAACAAAGACAGCAGGCGCAGAAAGAGATATATTTAAAATTAGTGAGGTGTGTGAAGGTTTTTGTACTTGCACATGCAGAAAGTGATGACATACAGAGTTTTGACTGCATAGTCCCGCAAGGCACGGCGTAGGGTTTGTGTTGCCTCATTGGTTAAACCCGTTACGCACGCGCGCGCGCACACACACAAACACACACACACATACACACACGATGCGTGCTACAGCCATGGACCGCAATGGAAAATCAGATCCGTACTGTGTGTTGCGCCTCGTCAATGAGCACGGTGACTCATATCCACGGGGCACGCGGGACCTGCTGCAAAAAAACGCCCACGGAGGCGGTGGAATGTTTCTCCCATGGCAAAGTGACGGAGTGCAAACTCGGGTGATATCCTCTGATCTCAACCCAATTTGGGAAGATTCCTTTCTTCTTGAGGTGCCCAGCCAGAGCGCAATTCTGGAAATAACTTGCTACGATCACGATTTGATCGGGCGAAATGATCTCCTCGGCACAGCTCTGATCCCGGTGGCGTCTCTTGCGCCTGACACCGCGGATCAACGTTGGGTTGACTTGCAAGTTCCAGAGGGGCTGATGCCACGAAACACGCTCTTGATAAAGGGCGGAAAGGTGGAGGCCGGAACTTTGCTAATTGAGACCTGCTTCTCTCCCACCTCTGCTGACTGCTGTCCAGACGGCTCCCTTCGTCTATGTCTTCAGATCTTGGACAAGGAGCAGTTGGGTGTGCCCGTGGATGGCCCTTCGGCTCTCGAAAAGGCCTTTGTACGCCATTCCAGTGCCGCCGCTGTCTCACAGTTCAATCAGGTCGAAGATGCAATCAAAGAGCGTCTGGGTAAGGCATCTATGGAGCACTCGACTAGTAAAGCAATGACTGACACCCTGCTTCAAAACGAGTCGTATCTTGCGTGGGCAGCGAGGGCGGCAAACAACTTTGCGCACGTCTCCTAGGCTTCACTTTCGTTTTGTGAATAAAGCCTCCATTTACTCACGCAACACAGCAACGCGCAACAGATGACAAGCTTAATCTATGCGAAAACACGCAATTGGCCTATCTCACATTTTTCTGCACGAGAGCGTTGTCTGGAGAGAAGAAGGCTCCCTGTGGGGACGTGCGGGGAACGGGAAGAAAGGATGGCAAAGTCTGCTGGCTGTGATCAGTGAAGCCATTCAAGACATTGCCATCGCCTGAAGGAGGGTTGGAGCGCTGTTGAAACCGATGTTCAGCGTCACAACGCGTCTCTAGTGTATCAAGCAAGTTATGTGTCTTGAGAAAAGCCAACATTTCCATTTGCTCGGCCTTGCGCGTCTTATCTTCCCGCGCTTCGTCGTCGTCGGCTGCGTCTTGAGCTGACCTGAAATTGAATTCAACCTCCATAGCAGGTGATAACATCAGCCCAAACGAAAACTCTTCTGGCATCTTTTCCTTCGCGCATGACGCAGCTGCGACTTGAGGGGAATTTCGAGCCTCATGTGCAGCAGCTGGAGTGAGAGCGTCCTCAATGTCGTGATGATGTTGTTGAAGAGCGGTGTGGTCCTGTTCTGGGCTGTGGTCCGTATGGTACGCGCCGTCTTCGACTGAGAACGACAGCGAGGAAAAACAATCTTCTGCCAAGAACGTGTTTTTGAAGTCTTCGCTCACTGGCGGCGACAAGACGAGCACATACATTTGGGTTAAAGGACTAGAGGACAGAAGATGGTATCTTGCTTGCTCATGCTCACGTAGACCAGCATTCACAATCACTTACCAGGATTGATCACGGATGTGTGGAGTGCACGCGGAACGAATTCATCATTGGCAAGAGACTCTGTTGGCCAGCTTGACAGCCTTTGATTTGAATTGATCTTCTGAGCAAGACGCTGACTGAGGCGCTGGATTATGGCAAGATGGACTTCTTCTCGTTCCTGCAACATGCTGCGCCGTCAGTGCACAACTCGCGAGTTGTGCGCGGGCGAAGGGGGGATATCACCTTTATGGCAGTTTGGATTTCAGACTCGCGTGCTTGCATCATCAACACAAGCTTCGCCTGAAGGATTTTGTTTTCTTCCGCCAGCTTGTTCGCATTAGCATCCTCTGCAAACAACAGCTTCGATCTCGGAGGATTTATAATCCTACCGTTCACACCCACAGGCAAATCCATGAGCGAGCGTTGTGCGCAGACAGCACACCCGTGGTTGGATTCGAGAGCATCGACCTGCAATTTTGCAAGCAGAGCCAAAATTCATCATTTCCTATACAAGGCTTCCGGCCCTGGGAGTGTGTGCTGGCACGCCAAGGGTGGGTGGATGCACAAGGGCACCTTTTCAGCGAGAGCTGCCATTCGTGTTTCTAATAGAGCGTGGCCCCTTTTCTCCTCCTCGCACTCGAGGAGGAGGGAGACCCGATGTCGTTCGCTGATTTCAAGCCGCTCCTGCGAAACCACGTCGTCAGAAGCAGTAAGTTTCTCTACCGCAGGCGTTTGCAAA
>Ga0315899_10004710_pt1 | contig 14717 bp, 15 predicted proteins | sample LakEriMetagenome_2_FD_203518 | JGI IMG/M metagenome (GOLD analysis project Ga0315899, IMG submission 203518) | Freshwater fungal communities from buoy surface, Lake Erie, Ohio, United States - Buoy 4 MA112 | ecosystem: Environmental > Aquatic > Freshwater > Lake | place: USA: Lake Erie, Ohio... | reverse complement strand
TCCTTTTTTCAATATATTCCGTTGAGGCGCTGAGAGAGCGCTTCACCCAAACATCATTCAGTCTCTCAGCAGACGGTCTGTCTTGTCTCTCTCTGGGGGCCCCACTTCGGTTGGTAAATATTCCGGGGCCCTACTTTTTCCTGGACGAAAACTGCAAAATTACAGAACCCGTTCATTTCTGGACATGGGCTTTTGCGTGCATTTTGTACCACGTTTCGACACATCAGATTCATTGCCAGAACCTGAATTGCCACAGATTTTTGCCATCCGTGCTTGACAATTTGTAGGATGTCAAAAAGCACAGAACACGGAAAAAAGTGTGTCTCTTTCAACGCTTCTTTCACCCCTTTATGTCAATTTTTCCGAGGTTTCCGACTTTTCCGACTTTCTAATTTTTATATGGAGTTCCAAAGAAAGACCCGGATCGGCTGTTATACAGGAGAGAAAAGCGCAAGGAGGCACCGGATAGACTGCGTGCCCATGTGGTACCCGCTCGGCAAGCCGTCCGGGCCGGGCATGTTCCACCTCCTCAAGGGCGCCTACGGTGAGTTCGCCACGCCCGTCTCCATCCTCTCTGACCACGCCCTCGCTCATCATCGCAGCGCCCAGCATCGCGTCGAGCAGCCCCGCTAATCCTGTTCCATGCTCGAAGCCGATAGCAAGAACACCAGCCGCAGCCACCTGCTGCCGCGCTCGGCCTGTCCCGCAGCGAGCTTGAGCGCCAGCGTTGCTTCCCACCCCTCCGGGGCCCCGTGGCGCCATCCGCTGATTGACTTGCGGCGCTCTGTCCGCAAATCCGCGCAGGACAAAACAAGCTCTGCAAGCAACGCAGTCACCCCGGGGAGGAGCAGGGCTGGCAGCGCGGATCTTGCGCATCCATCGGCTACTTGCAGAAGATCAAGGGTTCGCTCGGGGCGCCAGAGTACTTGAAGCGCGGCGAGCGTATGCAGGCGTATTGACGGGGCCCCTTTAGCCCCGTTCCCAGCAGCGGACGGGCCGAGTCGTGGTCGCCACAGACCATGGAGGCGGATGCCCCCCCGCGTCGCTGAAGAGCTGTCGGGAAGAAAATGGAAGCGCGCATCACGGCGTTGGCGCTGCCGCACAACATGGCATTGCGACAAGAGTGCCCAGCGGCCGCTGGGGAGGGGCACGTGAGTACGATGAGCCGTAGCAAGCGCATGGAGAAGTGCGAACGCTGCGGAGGTATGACGGCTGTCCGGATCGCGCTGCCCTGTGGGCGGCTGGTCACAATGTGCATTCCATGCTCGTCCTTGTTTGCGCGCTTTCTGAACAAGAGGATCCGAGAGCTCGCACGTCGGGCCGCTTCGGCGTCGCCTTCAGACACGCTGGGTAGTATCTGGAAGAACGGAGACTCTATTACTCGGGCCACAGCGAGGGACTCGCTGCAAGCGCACTCGGACCGCGTCTCGACTGACCGCTTGTCGCCTGACCGCCTCTCCGGGCGGCGAGTCAATAAAGGGCGTGTGCGTGTCCTGGACCAGCTGCGCGGAGACCTATCGACGAGCGACATTTTGCATCAAGTTTCTCGTGTGACCCGGGTTTGGCCCAGCTTCGCCGCGTTGGCGCCCGGTTGGGCTGGCGCTACCTGGGGCAGCGGACAGGAGCCCACTGCCGCGGTCGCAGTGGAGTTGCCCGAGGTGAGGGTGGGAGGGCAGGGTGCGGGGTGGGAGGCGAAAGGCAAACCTGCGCATGTCTCTGGTGTGCATGTCTCCAGGGTGCCAACGTCTGTGATGGCGCCTTTGATTGCCATAGGAGGACCCTCCCAGCGAGGGAGCGCCGCGCCTCGCGGAAGAGGGCAGGCTGCGTCTGCATCTGCATTCCCCGAAATCCACCCCCCGCTGGTAACTTGCAGTTCGGCGAACATGAACGCGTCGAGGGCTTCGCTTACGGCAAGCCCTGCGCGGACAAAGCGGAACCGTGCACCAATCTAAGCATGTGGGCGGGAACGATGTGGGCTCTCCGATGTCGGAACGATGTGGGCTCTCCGAGTCGGTGAGCCCGCATCTGACTCGGAGAGCCCGCATCTTTTCTGTATCACTTGCCACTCCATGATGGCGTGTCTCGTGTGCGCATGCTCGCAAGTTCGTATGTGTGTGTGTGTGTGATACACACACACACACACACACACACACACAGACAGCATGCAAGTTCTCGCTCACCCGACCTTCACTCTGTCACACTGTGGCATAACTCAAAAACAAAATGACACACACACACACACTCACTCACTCACTCACTCACTCACTCACTCACTCACTCACACATGGTGAAAGCATCACGGCAGCAGGGCGGCGCGTGCTCTCAGCTCGTGCACACCAACCCACTATGTTTGTGCACAACACCCCTCCTACCTCTCCTCTCTCACTTTTGAATGCAATTGTTTACTCAGACTATGCAGACGCCCGAGGAAAGGCTTTTTATCACACTCTTGTCACCGCTTTGTCCGCTGCGCCCCCTCCGTCTCAGATCATGACAGGGACGCGTCTTCTCTATTCGAGATTTTGCGTAAAGGCCAAGTCAGCAGCAGCGCCTACTGTTAAGATGATAATTAGTGTCAACAGAGACCTGCTTAGTGTCAAAAGAGACTTGATAATTAGTGTCAAAAGAGTCCTAAGCCAAGTCAGCAGCAGCGCCTACTGTTAAGATGATAATTAGTGTCAACAGAGACCTGCTTAGTGTCAAAAGAGACTTGATAATTAGTGTCAAAAGAGTCCTAAGCCAAGTCAGCAGCAGCGCCTACTGTTATGATGCCCTAGCGAACTGAGGTTCCTCTGTACTAGGTCTCTTTTGCCTCTGTACTAGGTCTCTTTTGCTAGGTCTCTTTTGCAGCGCCTACTGTTATGATGCCCTAGCGAACTGAGGTTCCTCTGGCGTTCCTTCGATTTTCCTCACTCACTGAACTCGGTGATTCTGAGGGTCCCCTGACCTTTCTCTCGGAGCCTGACACCCGTTTAGGAATATCGTTCCGAATCCCTCTCTCAACCTTCCTCTGCGTTTCCTTGGGGTTTCTTGGGATCAGCAGTGTGGTTTCGCCGGTCGCTTCCGCCAAAGTAAACGGGCCAAGTTGAAAAAGTTGCAAGGAAGCTGGCTGCGGAGCTTTCTGGCTGCGGAGCTTTTGTGACCATTAATTATGGTGCGGTTGCCAAAGAGCCGTCCTTTGGGAACCGCACTCGGGGCTGGAAATCAACCGATTCCTCCTATCCGGAATCCCTCTGCGCCAGTACACGCGCAGGCATGACACACGTCCGTTCAAAAGGGGTTTAATCTGAACGTAACGCGGTGCCGCTCACCTTGAGCGACGCTCCTGAAATCGGAGTCCCTCGTGCACCAAAAAAGACAATGGAAAGAAAGAGAATTTCTCTAGAAAGGCTTCTATCCGGAAAAAACACGCTGATTTCTCTTTTAAGGTCCCGAGATGCCCTTAAACCCTTGCCTTAGGCAATTTAGCCGCTGAGAATCGCTAATCACCGCTGGGCAAGCTCAGGGGAAGCAGCCTGTTTTCAATCCAAGACCGCAAGGCATGGTTCCACGAGGCACTTGTGCCAATGCCTGTGTCCAGTGGCCGGACTTTGCTTCACACAAAGTTGGAACAGCGCCGAAACATTTGGAAATGGAGAGGGGAAGAGGGGGGCTGGGTGAGGCTCTTTGGACATTACACAAGATCATCGTCGCAGATAACGTGTCGGAAGTCAGGGAGAAACGAGATGCTGCGCTTCGGTGCCTCGCAAAGTTTGACCCCGCCCAGAGCAGTTCGGGCCTCGAGCAGGCGTTTGCGCAGCGCTGCTTTCGGAGTCTTGCTCGCGGTTGCCGCGCCAGCACTGGACTGCGTGTTCTCTTTGCCGTCCGGCGCGCTGCCCCCCAGGCTGGGCTCAAGCTGCACGGTAAATGAAAGCACCTGTGCAGGGTGAGCTCGATGATCTGGGGCAGCACGTGCGCTTCCGTAACTTGGACGCTCGTAGAGAACCGGCATCACTGGCGCACAGGGTTTATGGGCAGCTTCTGCCGCGGCAACTTGAATTTCAAGTGCCCGGTTGTGTGCGTCCATGTCGGCCAGCACATTGTCTACACGGTCTGCACATTAATACGCGAGATTAGATGTTTGCCCGCGGGACAGATGCACGCCACGATGCGAATACCTGAAAGTGCAGCCTGTGCGGCCAGCGCTTTGACCAATTGCGCTTGGAGGTCATCCCTGCATACATTGCCGGCTGCCAGCTCTGCCTCCAGGTCCACAATTGCCTTGCTGTGGGCGGCAGCCTCTGCAGACGCATCGGCCTGTTGCTGCTGCGCGAAGCAAATCTGCTGCTCTGCTTGCGTCAGGCGGGTCCGGGCGTTGCTGAGTTCGTCCATGAGGTGCTCCGTTTGCACGGACTGCTCGTGTGCATGCAAAAGTGCCGACTGGCCCTCGTCTGTCGCGATCCAGAGCTGCTGCACAAGGGACTTGGCAAGTGTTGAAGCTTGTGCAAGCGCCAGTAGTTGTTTGTGAGTAAGCATCCGCTCACTCAGACTCTTCTCCTCCAACGTCGCCACTTGCTGCTTTAAGCGTCCTCGCTCTTCCAAGAGCTGGTCGGCATGCTGGTTGTGGCGCCGTGAAACGTCAGTCAGAACGGGCACGGCGTCAAGAAACAAACTGTAAGATGTGTGAATTGCGAAGAGCACGAGGAGGGCGAGGGACTGTCACCAACTGGCTGGTCCGGTGCGCGTCGCAGAAGCGGTCGCGTTCCGCCGCCACTGTCTGCACCTCCTCCCGTAAGCCCACGACATCTCCACGCAGCTGCCGATTCTCCGACCTGACGGCCCGCCGGTCCTCGAGCGCCTGCACCGGCCCACCAATCATTCAGGCACCGGAGGGCCCAAGGCGGCGGCGCGCACGAGCAAGCACTAAGAGACGGCACCTGGACAAGTTGCAGGCGGCGACGGTTCACGTGGCCGCAAAGCGGCACCATGGAGCTCTCCCTCTCGCTGCGCGCAGCGACGGCTTTGTCCTCTGCCAGAGCCGCCATCGCCTGCGGCCCCGTCCCATCAGCACGCGCACGCTCACGTTTGCAACGCGCAGCCTGTTCGCTCTTGTCGCTCTGCCAGCAAGGACAGCGAGACCTGAAGCGCCGACAGGCCATGCGCATGCGTGCCGCGCGCCGTGCTCGTCGCGCCCTCCCACGCGCTGGCCGTGTGCTCGGCCAGGCGCGTCAGCGTGCGGAGCTTGCACAGCACGTCGCCCGGCGGCGAGGCCGCCTTTCTCCCCGCGGCATGTGGGGGTGGCGCCGGTCTCAACTTTCCCTCCGTTCCCTCGCCTGACTGCCGCACTGGTGCCATCCCTGTGTTCGTGCCAAGTCACTGAGACCGTTATGACCGACGGTCATACAATCAGTACACGGTGTGAAATACGGCCTTGCAACGTTGTAACTGAAAAATACGGGCTTTCAACGTTGTAACGGGAAATAGTTAGAACCGAAAACAAATGATTTAGGGACAGCATTGCGACTTGTGTCTCTTTCTTCACGGTACTGAAAATAGCAGTAATAATTGGGTCGTCAGAGGCGGAGAGCTCCACACGGTGTGGGAGGATTCGATCTGCCGGCGCCCGTGGTCGCGGCAGCCAGGCTCCTCACCGCCCGCCGCCAGCGCCCTAGCAGCCATGGGCTCCTTGTTCAGCAGCCTGGCAACGCCCACGTCGCCGGCGCTGCCGGCGCCGCGGCGCACGTCCCAAGCCATGGTCAAAAAGTGGCTCAAAAATCAGGTCGTGTGTGGAGATGTTTCGGTCAACAAGTGCTACGCCGACAACACCCTCTTCAAGGTGGATGCCGAAGGATGCTACCACCTCGAAAAGGATGCCGAAGAAAATGAGATAGGAGCTTTTATATCCGGTGAACACTTTGCGTACAATGCGCGCGTGCTCTTCAGGGAGAAAATCCGAGAGAAGGCTGGCGCCCCCGTGGCCGGGAAGGCGTACGCGCGGTGGAAAGCGCCGAGCGCCAAACGCGGGAAAGACGCGCAGCAAGCCTACGAAGACTTTTTGCGGGGCCTCGAGGTCGCCGGCATGCAGGAGACCCTGGACACGACGTCCAGCACTATCACGCCAATGTCAGACAACGAGAGGCGCGAAATCCTTGAGACACTGATGGGACAGGAAATTTTCCCTGGGGGGCCGGTGGTGAAGAAGACGGACCTCGGTACCAAAAAAGACCTTCGGGACCTCGCCCGGTGGGAGCGCTTCGTCGCCTTGAGGCGCGACGCTACGCTGCGCAAGAAGTGGTACACCGATCTGCATGCTCGCGCAACCTCAATGGTCTCTGTTGGCGAAAAGAACCCTAAAAAACATCTCAAGCCGCTGATCCGGGCTAATACCTTTAAATTTCTCATGCGCCCGGCCGAGGTGGACTTCGATCCGCTCCGGTTCTTGTTGATGCTAATCTCGATCTTCACCTTCGGATACGCTTGCTACACTCAGATCATCAGTATCGTGAAGCTGTGCCCTGGGCCGTTCATGTGCCCATCGAGTGGCGTGTGGAAGCACAGGCCTGTCCTTGCCCCGCCAGTCGCGTTCAGGAAGACCTCTGGCTTCACGACGACCAGCGATAACTACTACCGTGAGCTCGAGCCCACCTGCGTGTTCGGGCAAGCTGGGTGCGCAAAGCCGGGCTACAAGATGGAGTGGCCCTATCTCCAGACGTCGAACTCGACTGGAGAATTTCCGACAGGACTCAAAAATTTCTGCAAAGCAAAGGTGGCTGGCACCGATGGATACGTGTTTGATTACATTTCAAGCACGATAAGAACCGAGTACTGGCAGTGCACACTGGGAAGCTTGCCCTTCATGGAGGCCGGGACCCCGTTCCACTTTGACCCGGACTGGTACGATTTAGCTCACAAGGCGACCATCGCATGCATGGAGGAGCAGTTCCCTAAGACGGACCGTAAGACCTGGGAGGCGAGCATCGCATCTTTTGACATTGCCGAGATCGAACTGTGCTTCCTCAACAGTCCGCTCTTCAGTGCATATGAAAACGGCGGCAAATGCAACTGCAAGACCGACAAAGCAGAGTTCATGATCGGAGGGGAAGGTACATATGGTAGTAATACACACACAATGTATGTATGCATGCATGTATGCATGTATGTATACCTATGTATGTATGTACGCGTGTGTGTGTCTGTGTGTGTGTGTGCTTCTATTATATATCAGGGTTCCTCAACGACGAAAACATCAACACACATAATCGTTACGGCTGCTTTTTTGACTCTCCATCGGCACCCAAGAGCGTCGAGCTTGAGTATTCAGCATGTGCCGCTACCCCTGCGCCTAGCGTCACGGTAGGCGCTGCCTCGAAAGCCAAGTACAGGTCCGAGACACTGCGCATTGCCAATCTTCCGCTCGGTCAATATGTCAGCAAGACTAGGGCAATCGCGCCCTCTTTGCAGGCCTCGAGGAAGACAGCTCTTCTGCTCTTCTTTCTTTTCAAGGAGGGTGGTCCTCTCGTTGCCGCTGTCGGCGCTTTTGCGTTAGCGGTTTTTTCCACTATTTTGGCAATCGTGTTGGCTCCCATCATCCGGATTGTCGCTTCCTTCCAGAGAGGTCCAGCAAAAGCGCAATTCATCGCGTCCATGTGGAACCTGTTCGAGGATACTATGGCAGAGATTTTGAATGTGATCTGGCCCCTGTCCGTTGGCATGTCGGTCTCGTTTCGAGTCTGGGAGTTGTCGAGGAAGTTGATGTTTAGCTCTCAGTGCAACGCTTCGATAATCAAGGATGGCGTCAATAAAGTGACCGGAGTTCTTAACATCATGTTCAATTTGGTGGTGCTGATCTTCTCCGATGCCAATTTCACAGATCAGGGAATCTTATGGATATCGATTATTTTGTCAGTTTTTAACTTGGTGATCCAGATTCTGGTGGAGAAGGAGAAGCAGAAGTTCATCACCTCCCTATTTAAGGATATCAACGAGAATCGGTTGCACAAATTCGAGCTGGCGCTGGGTATTACAAAGTGTCTTGAGGACTTTCTGGAGGACGACGTCCAGTTCAATTTCGTTCAGCAGCTTACCGGCAATGAACGTGTCCGCCCAAGTGTGCTCGACGAATACGAAGCGCTTGGAGAGGAAGAATTCAACAAAAAGTACGAGATGTATAACCAAGAGGAGGAGTGGAGGTTTAGCAACGGAAAGCACAGGCACTATATTTGTGGAGAGCTGCAGGACCCAGGCGACGAAACTATTTTCCCCTTTTACCCCCTTCTGCCCCAAGATCTCGCAGACAAGTTTGGCGACGACGGCAAATACGAGTTTGCAACCAAGCCAAAGGCTCAAAAAATGGCAGGAGTGACCTCCTCAGCCGTCTATGCTGGGCCCACATCTGTAGTGACGGGGCCCGCAACTGTAGTGACCATGCAGCAGTATCCCCCGACGGCGCAATGGGGGGGGGCTGGAGGGGGCTTTGATCAGATGCAAGGGGGCTTTGGTCAGATGCAAGGTGAAGGGTTTAGGTGGTAAGAAAGTGGAGGTTTCCCCCCCCTCGTTTTCTGTGGTGCGTTTCCCCTCTCGGATAGTACAGAGGGGGCGCGTCACTGTAGAGGCTGAGAGGCACTGGAGAGACGTACGCGCAAGAGCGCGATAGTGGGCGGGGATTGAGGTGCGGAGGAAAGTTAGAGTGTGCGCTTGCACAAGGGGGGGGGTGCGAGACGGGATTTACCAGAACAGGAAAGCTAACGTGCGGTTGGAAGTTGTTGCACATCTCACACAATCGCTGCTTCGGTCTCAGGACCTGGCGTTTTTTTGCGAATAGCCTATTCTGAAAATTATGGACGCCTCGATGCACACACCATACCTGTGCTAAAGGGTGGGGTAGAATCAAACGCTGCGTTAAGTGCAAGTCAATTTCCTGAAATGAGATTTTACCCCAAAATCTCATTCTCGGAAATTGACCTTCAACTTAACGCAACGTTTGATTCTACCCCACCCTTTATCGACTCGCTGTAAACGTCTATCGTTCTCGCTCCATCTACTTCGGAGCACTCATGGCATTTGCGCAGGCTGTTGCGCTGTTGCGCTACGTGGCGCTCCTACCATTGCGCGTCGCCACGCCGCTGCACCTCGCGACGTGCCTCCCCTCGCCATGTCAACGACGTCGCTTAGTGAAGGTAGTGCTACTACAATAGTATAGTGAGCCTAGTCGGCTTCAGCGAGCTTGGTTTTGTAGGTGCCCTCGGCGAGTTCTTTCAATGGACGACATCCTCTCTCACTGCAACAGGCGAAAAACATTGCATGAGTCTACATTCATTATGCGCAAAGAAATCGTGTGTGAAAACGTAAAGTTACTCTAAGGCCCTCCTAAAGTTACCTCAAAGGTACCCTGAAGGCCCTCGAGATTGGGTCCATCCTGGTCCGGCATCACGCAAGGCAAAAGGATGGGGGTTGCACGCCGTGGGCCAAGTGTGTGTTGAGTATTTATTTTTAATGACACCGAGCCGAGCCCCTTACAGGACTCCTCTGGCGTGCGCCAAAAGGGCGACCTGATCGGACCCCCCCCCGTAGTCCCCCCTCCAGAATCCATCGCTGCCTAGGCGGCCTATACCGAGGCTCTATAATAGGTCCTGCAGTAATAAACACACACACACTCTATTGCCAGGTCGGCTCCGGCCCGAATTGTTTCCAGGCATTGGGATCCTCCCCGCCTGCAACAGAGTCCCATATTGTGAATAGGGGGACCCAATAGCCCCACTGGGACGGCCGCAGCGGAATGTCCCGGTGAAGGAGGGGAAGGGGGAGGGAGGAGAAACAGGCAGGAACATTTGCAGGATCATCAAGGGCAAGAGGGAGGGAGGAGAAACAGGCAGGGACAGGCACGCGCGTGGTAACCTTAAGGCTCGGCACTCTTTCCCGCTTCCTGACCTTAAGGCTCGGCACTCTTTTCCGCTTCCTGAACCACTGCATCTGGGCGTGGACCTGCTTTTGCGGTGGAACCCAAGACCTCCCTCCTCTGCTGCACGCGCCCGGTGTTGATGTCACGGCGCCATAGAGGCTCGAAGGCTTGTGAAACGTCTATCATGGAGGACGTTGTCGTCCACACCGTCATTGTTGTCCAGTGGTCGGCAGACTCTTACTAAAGCTCTCTCTCTCTCTCTCTCGGGAGTTCGGGTGTGGGCGGGCCCGTCGCAGTGGTGCGTCCGTGACAGCGGTTTCTTTGTGAGCCTGATCGGGGGGTTCCCGCCGTGATTCCCCGACTGAGTTGAGTATCCACACACATCGCCGGGAGCCCGCTCTGCCGCGGCGGGCAGTGCGTCTGGAGCGCCGTCGGCACAGCGCAGGTCGGAATGCGAGCACGCGGCGCAACGGGCCGCTGCACAGACCAGATCACGGCCGACGTTTCTTGCTATCGCGCTCGCGTCCAGCAGCACCATGACTGCTGCTGGCTGTGTGGAGCCGTCTCACCGCGCTCCTGCGCGAGAGCCGGCCGAGGCAGAGAGTATGGGACGCTCGGGTTGTTCGATCGTGGCGCCCTCGCACGGCAGCATGCTGGCGCTGACCGCACAGAGCGCGTCAGGAAGGACGCCAGCCGCGGCGACGAGGTTCCCGGTTGTTGAAGGCACTTGTAGAAGTGCCCCCACCGCAGCAGTAGCAATGTCGTCGGACTTTTTGAAGCTGCGCCTACGCGCCCCAGGAGCAGGAATTTTCGCGGTAACGCGACCTCAATGCCTACAAGACGATCCGCGACAGCCTCAAGGCGACCGGCCAGCTCGAAGTTCGCCCGCCCGTGCCCTCTATGATTTTGCGTTTGTGAGCGCGCACACGCTCGGCGCTCGCGAACCCTTTCCCAGGCCGCCGGTACGAACCCTTTGCCAGGCCGCCGAGCGGGCGCGCAAAGCTGTGCGCGCACCCGACCCCGACTAGGACCTGAGTGTTGGGTGGCCAGGCTGCGCGGGATAGGCTGGAGCAGAGGCTTGCCAAGGAAGCCGAGGGCGTCGACATCCTCGCCGAGGTGCGCTGCGGGTTAGGGGCTCGGGTTTAGGTTTTAGCGTTTATGGTTTGCAAAGCCCACGAACGCAACGCGATGCGTCTGGCGTAGATTTCTTGGCGGAAGCATGCCAACACTCACGGAGATGTTTGTTGCAACAGATCTCGGCGTCACGCGCTATGGCCCGTTTCCGAGGTCGCCATCCCGCCGTCATCCCCCCCTCCTCCCCTCCAACCGCAGCTCCGCAGCTCCTGGTCAACAAGCTGGATCTGTACACAAATGCAATGGATGGGCTTCCCGAAGGAACGAGACAGGAACGATTGGGCGGGAAACTGCCAACAGGTTAAACAAGCTCAAGTCCAAGCTCAAGTCCAAGCTCAGCAAACTTGCCTAGCTTTGTGTTTGGGCAAACGGCAATAAACTCCCTGGCGACACCGCAGTCGATCAAGGGATGCGAGCAGCAGCCTATCTGATCGAGAGCATCTATACATCGGGTGACCGTAAATCCGGTGGGTGGAAACAGAGTCACTACCTTTTATAAAAGGTAGTCATTCACTTCCCCATCAATCGTTTTCCCCATCATTCGTATCTGTGCGTCCTGCAGAGAAAGCCGAACTTGAGAAGATCCTCAGAGTCGAAACCTTCACCTCAGGCTGCAAGCATTGCACGCATGCGACCGCAGTTGTGTCATGCTCTATGCATCCTGCTCCTCCCCGAGCCGTCGCCGCACTCGTCCCCGCCCTTCAAGCGAAGTGCTCTCCATCTGCCCCCTCCATTTGCCCCCTCTGCCGGCCGCGCACGACGCCGCCCGTCCGTGAGCTGACACACCGCGAGCATTGCCGCCTGCTCTTGTTTCTGAGCGGTTGTATGATGCAAGAGGTGTGTGTGTGTGTGTGTGTGTGTGTGTAACTGGTTACTGGGCAACACCAACATATATGTATGTGTGTGTGTGTGTATGTGTTTGTGTGTGTGTGTTTGTGTGTGTTTTTGTGCGTGTGTGTGTGTATACATATATATAGAGGTGCAGCTTCCTCCCCTTGATCACCTGCCCCCGTCCTTGACTCCCTGCACGGCACCCCTGCGTCGCTGGCTGCATCCTGTCCGGTGTTTACCCTCCCCTGGCACCTCATCTTCAATCAGCATAGCTCGCGCGACCCTTGCTCGCAGGTTGACCTCTCTTGGCAGCCTGTTGTTTTCGAGATGGACTGTGCGACGCAGCCGTCGTTGCCCCATTGCAGGTTTCCCGGACATTGCAGCCTGGTGAGACCACGACACTGTCAGCGTACAATAAGCATTCACCATACCACAGAGCCGCGACATCGGCAGCATACAGTAAGATTAATTGGTTCGCCTTTTGCAACCTGTGGTGCTTGCCTTCGTCGGAACGCAGCTGGTCGGTCAACACAGCTGGTCAGTCGCTGCGGTATGCCTGCGGTTTGAATGGTGGTTTGTCGACGCTGCCATTGGACGCTGCTGGCTATACCGAGGTACAGATATTTCTGTAGTAATGATATTTTGCGCTATCGCGGCGGTTGCCCGCGCCGCGCGCATTCACACGCGCCTACTAGCACTTACTGGCAGAGAAAGAGCCCGGCTGTCCCAGCAAGTGAAAAACTTGCATGGCTGAATGCGATTGTGGGCTACTGCCACGTAGCGCGTGTACGGGCACAAGGTGATGGGCGCAACTCAGAAGTCGGAAGAAAGGATGGAGATCAGCAGTTTATCTTTGCAGAGCACTGCGCGGCCCGCCGAGCCGCGCAGGCACGGCTTCGGGTGGCCGGAGCAAGATGACCGAGTGGGGGGAGGCTGGCCTGCGTATCCACACTCAGCGCCCGGTAACATCTCTCGCATCCCTGAGCCCGACCGAGCTTGTGAACCTTGTCGTGAGCACCCTGGTGTGCCGCCATAGCAGTATGATACTTGCGCCACGCCACTAAGAAAGGCATGTTCGCCAACAGCAAACAGTACGCATGTGGGCACGCGCGCCAATGCAGCGCACTTGAGTCCAAATCCCCTGGTCCATCATGCCAGCCCGGTCGTCAGGAAACGGCCCGGGTTCTGGAAAAACCCAAATCCTCTACTCGCCTCCGAGAACTCTTTTGTCCTTGACTCAGAGGAGTCAACTAGGTGTGCGTGTGCATGCTTGCCTCTTGACACTGTTGGCGTTAACCTGGCCTAGTTGCCAGGTCGTACTACGCGGAGACCCGTGCCTGATGGCCCTGTGTGCTTCTGCGTGAACGTGTGTCTTCTTGTGCGCGCGTTTGACGGTGAACGTGTGTCGTCGTGTGCTTTCTTAACATGTTAATCAGAACTTCCCACCAAGAATGGTTGGCTCGCATCAAGACGAGACTTGTTGTCATGGAGGAGCTTGCGAGCAAGGGGGTCGGAGAAACCAGCGGTCGGAAAGGAAGAAAACAACAGAGAGCGAGAGAGCTACAGCGAGACGAGGACTTGTCGATTCGTATCCCGACTGCGCCTGACGAAAATGACATTTTTGTGCAAGCGTCCTTGATGCTCGTGGATAATCAATCGGGCGAGAATAATCAAGTGGGCGACAGGGAAATCCCACCATCTGGCATTGCCAGTGGCAAACGGAGTCTTGGGCTAGGACCGATTGCATATAGCAGACCGGCATCTGACATCCTGCCAGCTCACTCAGACGAGACGCTGACCAGGCTGGAAATGCGGGCTGGCCAGCTCGAGAAGCTGACAAGTCTGGAAATGCGGGCACTGGAGCAAGAGGTGCAGGATATGCGCGAGCATAACAATAACCTTCTATGGGAGCTGGAGTCGGAGCGCAAGGAGTGCAAAAGGCTGCAAAAGAGTATCAAAGGGCTGCAGAACGAAATTGAGCAGCTCCGAGGGCAGCTGGGGGTCTCCTTGGAGCAGGCGGACACTGGAAGCGCGCGTATTGCTAAACTTCAACTGGAGAAGGACAACGCCTTTGAAGCTCTCAAGAAGAACTTCATGCAAAAGATCGTCAATCGCCTTATGCGAAAATCGTTAGTCCAGGTGTTTGACACGTGGCTCCAGCAGAGCAAAGACACCAGGCGGATGCGAGCCATTTGCACGCGATTATTGCTGCAAATGTTCAACCGCACCATGAGTCGTGTCTTTCTCGGGTGGATGGACAGCGTGGTGGATGGCAGGCAGATGAAGGCCAAGGCACTCAAGGTGCAGCGGCTGATGAGCCCGGCGCTGAGTCGTGTCTTTCTCAGGTGGATGGACAGCGTTATAGATGAGAGGCAGATGAAGGCCACAGCACTGAAGGTGGTTCAGCGGCTGATGAGGCTGGCGCTGGTGCAGGGCTTCGAGCGCTGGCGTGACAGCTGTGTGGAGGGCAAGCAGATGATGGCGAAGACACTCAAGGTGGTGCAGCGGCTGATGAACATGCAGAAAGTACGAGCTTGGGAACGATGGCTTATCAACACCCAAGAACAGAAGAGACTGCGTGCCGCGGGATTGAAGGTGGTGATGAAAATGGCGAATGCAACTCTTTCCCGCGCATATCACACCTGGTCGTTTGTCGTCTTTGACGAAAAACAGATGAAGGCCACAGCACTGAAGGTGGTTCAGCGGCTGATGAGGCTGGCGCTGGTGCAGGGCTTCGAGCGCTGGCGGGACAGCTGTGTGGAGGGCAAGCAGATGATGGCGAAGACACTCAAGGTGGTGCAGCGGCTGATGAACATGCAGAAAGTACGAGCTTGGGAACGATGGCTTATCAACACCCAAGAACAGAAGAGACTGC
>Ga0315899_10004709_pt1 | contig 14718 bp, 12 predicted proteins | sample LakEriMetagenome_2_FD_203518 | JGI IMG/M metagenome (GOLD analysis project Ga0315899, IMG submission 203518) | Freshwater fungal communities from buoy surface, Lake Erie, Ohio, United States - Buoy 4 MA112 | ecosystem: Environmental > Aquatic > Freshwater > Lake | place: USA: Lake Erie, Ohio... | reverse complement strand
CCGGTGTATTCTTCTTTTGATGAAATGTTGAAGAGTATTGAAGCCGATGTTATAAATGTGGTTACTCCTCACGCCCTTCATGCCGAACAAAGCATTGCTGCATTGAAAGCAGGATTTAATGTTTTGGTGGAAAAGCCGATGTCGCTTTCTGTTGAAGAAGCGAATCGCATGAACGAGACTGCCGCAGCTTGCGGAAAGAAATTATGGGTAGTGAAGCAGAACAGATTCAATGTTCCTGTTATCCTTGCCGAGCAAGCCATTCGTGAAGGATGGTTAGGGAAAATTTTCATGGTGAAATGTGACGTGTTGTGGAATCGTTACCAAGGATATTACGACGATTCTCCTTGGAGAGGAAAAATTGAAAAGGAAGGCGGGGCGCTTTTTACACAAGCCAGTCACTTCATTGATTTACTTATTTGGTGGTGTGGAAATGTGGTAAGCGTGAAAGCTAAGGCTGCAACTCAAAATCACAACATTGAAACTGAAGACAGCGGTGTTGCTGTTATGGAATTTGAAAACGGTGCGTTGGGATCTTTGGTTTGGACTACCTGTGTTTACGAAAAGAACTACGAAGGAAGTATTACCATTATTGGTGAAAAAGGAAGCATTAAAATTGGTGGTGCTTATTTGAATAAAATTGAATTTTGGAATGTTGAAGGACATGAATTAGACAGCAACATTGACTTCAACGACAAGCCAAATGCCTACGGAAAATACCAAGGCACTAGCAGCAATCACGATAAAGTCATTGCAGGTATTGTGAAGGAAATCCAAACCGGAATTGGTCAGAATGTAGAAGGCATTGAAGGCGTTCGAAGTGTAGATGCCATTGAAAAAATTTACGCGAACATTCTGCAATGAGCGAGATAAAAAAATACACAGCACAGATTCGTGATGTTCAATTCGGAGCAGGAGTTACTGTTGTTGAACCTGTTAATTTATACGAATGTGAAATTGGAAACGATGTGTTCGTTGGACCTTTTGTTGAAATTCAAAAAGGAGTAAAAATTGGCGACCGCACACGCATTCAAAGTCACACCTTCATTTGTGAACTGGTGACAATCGGATCTGATTGCTTCGTTGCACATGGAGTGATGTTCACCAACGATTTATTCAAAGACGGCGGCCCTTCAGGAAACGACAAATCGAAATGGTCTTCTACCGAAATTGGAAATCATGTTTCCATTGGATCAAATGTTACGCTTCTACCTGTTACTGTGTGCGATAATGTTGTGATTGGTGCAGGGGCTGTGGTTACAAAAAATATTACTGAACCGGGAGTTTACGTTGGTAATCCCGCAAAAAAAATACGTTAATGCATATTCCATTTGTAGATCTTAGAGCGCAATACTTATCCATTCAATCAGAAATGGATCAAGCCATTTCAAGCATTATTTCAAATACATCATTCATTGGTGGTCCAGCTGCTGATGCTTTCGAAAAAAGCTTCAACGACTTCATGGGAATGAAGCATACCATTGCATGTGCGAATGGAACCGACAGCTTGGAAATTCTCCTTGTGGCTATGGGCATTCAGCCAGGTGATGAGGTAATTGTACCGGCAATCAGTTGGATAAGCACAGCAGAGGCTGTGACAACAGCAAGAGGAGTTCCCGTATTTGTAGATGTTGATGAGCATTTTCTCATTGACATTTCGAAAATAGAAGAGCGCATTACACCACGCACCAAAGCAATCATCCCGGTTCACCTCTACGGAAACCCCGTTGACATGAATGCGCTAATGGCGATTGCGAACAAACACGGTCTCCTCGTTCTAGAAGACTGCGCGCAATCGCATGCTGCGACCATACACGGACAAAAAGCAGGAACCTTTGGACAAGCCGCAAGTTTTAGTTTTTACCCTGGTAAAAACTTAGGTGCCTACGGCGATGCGGGCGGTATGGTTACCAACCACGACGACATCGCGAAAATCGCCCGAGCAATCGCGAACCACGGACAAGAAGGAAAACACAACCACACCCGCGAAGGAAGAAACTCGCGCATGGACGGTATTCAAGCAGCAGTGCTCAATACAAAACTTCCACACCTTGAAACCTGGACAGAACGACGCAGAAAAAATGCGCAGTTGTATCATTCACTTCTGAATGAAAATGTCGTTAAACCCATCGAAAGAGAAGGCTTCCGTCACGTGTTTCATCTCTACGTCATTCAACACGAAGACCGCGACGGACTTATGACAAAACTGAAAGAAGTACAAATAGACACTGCTGTGCACTACCCTGTTCCATTGCCTTTGATGCCTTGCTACACTTCGCGCTTTCATCACACCGAAGCGGATTACCCTGTAGCCGCTCGCTTGGCAAAACGAATTTTGTCGTTGCCCATGTACGCCGAGTTAACTCCTGAACAAATTACGTACGTAGCCGAGCATGTAAATGCCAACTACTAAAAAACATATCATACTTGTCAATTACGACTTCCCTCCAAACAAAGGAATTGGAGGAAGAAGATGGGGAAAACTAGCCAAAGAATTCGCAGAACAAAATTGCATCGTTCATGTCGTTAAGGCAGAAGCGATAAGCGACACAGACAAATCCGTTTGGAGCGAAGAGGTAAACAGTAAGAATATTTACGTTCATTCACTACCGCGCGTTTACCCAAGCATTCTTCTCACCCAACCTAAGAATTTCCTCGAAAAACTCCAATACCGCAAAGCACTAAATTCTGTTAAAAAGAATTTCAAAGGAACCCCGTACGACATTAGTTTGGGCTGGGAAAAACATCTTGTCCCTAAACTAAACGAACTCGCGAAAAAACATCCAATTGAATGGATCTTCGCTACGGGTGCTCCTTGGGACATGCTTCGCGTGGTGGCTGAATGGAAAAAGGATAGACCTGAAATAAAGTATTGGGCAGACTTCCGCGATCCTTGGCTCAATGCCCGCAACTACGGCATGCCGTTTCTTAGTCCAGAAAAAAAGAAAGAAGAAGAGAACAAAGCGCAGTCCGTCCTTAAAAATGCAAACGTGCTTTCAGCACCGGCCATGCAAATTTTGGAACATTTTTCTTTGTTGAATCTATTGGATTCAACCAACAATAAATTCTTTCATCTAAAGCATTTTCATTCGGAACCGAAACTAACCGAACAATCATTCGGTTTTTCTTCAAGTGAAATAACTTTCGAATACGGAGGAGAAATTTACCTCGATACTGAGCCGTTTCTAGAGCAAATGGCATCGGATCTTACGAAACTTCGCGAGTTCGATCCCGCACTGTATGAAAGGTTAAACATCAATTTCCATTCAAACAGCTACGACAAAATACAATCGATTTTCAAGTATCATCCTTGCGTTCGCATCTCTGATTCTATCGGAAAAAAAATTGAAGACAGAATAGCTCAAGCGCATTGGTGCATCATTTTGTTAGCCGATCACAACAAAGATTTCTTCACCACGAAATTCTTCGAGTATCAAACATTGAGGACACCCTATTTGTATTTAGGTGCAAGCGGGCAGGTTCTTAAAAGCATTGAAGAAGAAAACCGAGGAACGACTTGGGAGAACTTCTTCCAATCGCTCATGAAAAACGACCCGTTGAACCCAAAAGAATTTAATCAAGTAGCCAATGAAAGCAATTCGCTTTCACACCGAGTAAGCGAGATGTTAGAACACATGAAATCATTTCAATAATTCATGAAAATTCTATTCTATTCTCCACACCCCACATTGTACTTCGATGCGCCTACCGGCTACGGGAGTCACATGCGCGGAATAGTTAATGGATTCAGAGAAGAGGGACACACTGTTGAAATTTTAGTTCTTGGTAATAAACCACAAGCAACAGATTCATCAACGCAATCGAATTCTTTCAAATCAATTTTAAAGAAAGTGCTCCCAAAAATGCTTTGGCGGACCTTGAAAGAAATTCAACAAATTCGATTCGATAAACATGCAGCGCATGAACTTCGTATTGCCATTCTAAAATTCAATCCAGATGTTGTTTACGAACGTTCCGCTTGGATGAGCAACGGTAGTGTTTATGTGCTAGAGTCATTGAGTCTAAAACATGTTGTTGAAATAAATGCTCCGTTCGAAGAAGAAGTGAAAGAATTTGAAAAGGCAAGTTCATTCATTTCCTTCCTAGGAAAAAAGAAATTAAAACAACTTTTGCAATCGGCCAATCTTGTTGCACCCATCACGAGTTCACTTCAAACATACCTCGTGGATCGCTATCAGTTGAATACCGCCAAGTGCATTGTGGTTCCCAACGCTATTGAAAAAAAAGAAATTCAAATCACGGATTCTCGCGTAGAAGAAATTCGAAAAACATTCGAGTTATCGGATAAAAATGTGATTGGATTTGTTGGATCTATATTTCCTTATCACGGCGTTGGTCGATTGATTCACGCTGTTTCCAAATTGAATAATTCCGAAGTTTCACTGCTCATTGTTGGCGATGGTTATTTGATTCCTGAATTGAAAGAACAAGCCCGTGTACTCGGTTTGAATTCACGTGTTCATTTTACCGGATCGGTTCCAAAAGAAGACGTCTACAATTACATCGCAGCGATGGATGTAGTTACTCTTCCGAACACCGAATGGTATTGCTCTCCTGTTAAATTGTTTGAATACGGTGCGCTTGGTAAAGTTGTTTTGGCCGTCAACGAAGCTGGAGTAAGTGACGTCATGACAGATACTGATGGAGTCTTGTTTGAGAACAATGAACGTGATTTTCAAGAAGCCTTGAACTTCACTATTTCCAATTTGAGTCAACTGAAAGAGAGGGCGAATGCCTTTCAACAAAAAATACTTTCGAACCACACGTGGGGCGCTAACGCAAGACAAATTCTTAATCAACTAAACGCTTTGAAATGAAAATTTGTCTTCTCACCGATGGCATTGCTCCATACGTCACTGGAGGAATGCAGCGACACAGCTTCAATTTATGCAATGAATTATTGAAGCACGGACATGAAGTCACCTTGGTTCATTGTGTTTATGAAAAAGCACCTCTTCCAAAAAAAGAAGATGTCAAAAAGCTTTTTGAAACATCTGAAAAGTTAACCGTATACACTCTTCGCTTTCCCCTCTCTAGCGGAATGCCGGGGCACTACATTAAAGAATCTTATCAATATTCATTTACTATTACCTCCTTGCTTAAAGAAGAACTTCCGTTGTTCGATTTGGTATACGTGAAAGGATTCAGCGGTTGGGATTTGTTACAACAAAAGAAAAAAGGGAAGATTAAGACCGGTCCAATCTTAGTGAATTTTCACGGACTGGAAATGTTCCAGGAACCCGCATCATTCGGCGAAAGACTGAAATCATATTTATTGAAATCGCCAGTTAAATGGAATTTAAATCAAGCCGATTATTGTATTTCCTACGGAGGAAAAATTACTTCTCTACTGAATCGTATTGGAATTCCTTCTTCCAAAATATTGGTAATTCCAGGAGCTGTAAGTAATGACACACTCCTTGAAAAAAAATCACTTCCAATTAACTACAAATTTCTCTTTGTTGGCCGATATGAGCGAAGAAAGGGCATTGAAGAATTAATGCAAGTGGTGACTTCAAAACCCGAAATGGAAATTTCATTTGTAGGTGCCATTCCTCCTTCCAAAAAAATAAAACGAGGCAATGTTCACTACTACGGAGATATTAAAGATGTGAAGGAGCTGAATAAAATATACGACCAACATACCTTCATTATTTCTCCTTCGCACTCAGAAGGAATGCCCAATGTTTTGTTAGAAGGAATGAGTCGCGGACTTATTCCAATAGCAACAAACGTAGGTTCGGTAAAAGAATTAATAAATAGCTCTAACGGTTTTCTTATTGAACCGAAAAACATATCTGCCATTCAAGAAACTGCTGAAAGAAGTTTGTCTTTGGAATTCTCTGAGCTAGAACTACTTTCAATGAACGCAATTCAAACAATAAAATCAAGTTTTACCTGGTCCCAAATAATCACGCAAACCATAGAAAAGTTTCAGCGCGTGATTGAAAATCCTTAAATTCACACCAAAGAATTTTTTGGTGAAGAAAGAGTATTTCAAAGGATTGGATAGTTTGCGTTTTTTCGCTGCTTTAGCGGTCTTCTTCACGCATGTCGAATTAATTAAAAAATTCACCGGTTTTGGCAGTCATTGGATAGATCCAGAAGAAAGAATTACCAAGTTTACTGTCTTTCAATCAGTGATGTCAAAAGAGATTGATCCTCTTTCGCCACTAATCGCTTATAGCAGTGCCTTGGGCGTGGTGTTCTTTTTCGTGCTAAGCGGATTCCTGATAACCTATTTACTTTTGAAAGAACGAGAAACAAACAACACCATTCAAATCGGAAAATTCTATTTACGCAGGGCTTTCCGCATTTGGCCCTTGTATTATCTCATCTTCATTCTTGGTTTTTTCGTTCTTCCCTACCTCGATTTTTTCGCGGTACCTGGACAAGATGTTTTCTTCCACCAGAACTTTTGGGGTAACCTTTTGCTTTACGCGTTCTTCATGCCGAACCTAGCCTTTTCCATCTACACCACCGCCGTTCCAAACATTGGTCAATCATGGTCCATTGGTGTTGAAGAGCAATTCTACCTCTTGTGGCCATTACTGATTCGCAAAAGCAAAAACGTGCTTAAATCTATTCTCTGGATTGCAGGTGTTATCATTGCTTTGAAAGGTGTTTTACTTCTTTCTTTCCCATTTATCAAACTAGAAGCGCTCGTTGTCTTTAAAAAGTTTTTAGCCATGTCTAAGCTGGAATGCATGGCACTGGGAGGATTGGGAGCATATATCCTTTTCAACAAAAAAGAAGAATTACTTCGAATCATCTACAAACCACTTTCACAAATTACAGCTGTTGCTATAATCCCAGCCCTGATTTATTTCATACCAACTGCGCTAGAAGATATTTTACATTTATTGTTTTCTATCTCATTCTTGGTGATCATTTTAAACGTTGCAGGAAATGGAAAAGCATTGTTGCGATTTGAAAATCGTGTTTTGCAATACCTCGGAAGAATATCATACGGGTTCTATATGTTTCATGTTATGTGTATCGTTTTCACGATTCATTTTCTCGATAAATACATTGGGCTTAACAACGATATCACTACTTCACAGCACATCTTGTTGTACGGCATTTCATTCTTACTTACAGTGGCCGTATCTTCGTTGAGTTATCATATTTTTGAAAAGGCGTTTATTCGTCTTAAAGACAAATACGCACAACCCAAACCAACAACCGAAATAGCCCGAGAAGATGTTTAGATGGTTTACTGTAATATCCATTTTCATTACCATCTTCATTTCGTCGTATGTCTTTTTCAAGGAGCCTTTCGAGGCTTATGTTAGTTACCTCGCATTCGTCATTTTCTTTCCGATATTCTTTACCAAGTTCGGTCTACCGCGTTGGCCTGTGCTGCTGTTCTTTCCTTTACTCATTTCTGGAATCGTATACGTAGCAGCTGGACAGAACACATCCACCATGTTCACGAAAATCTTTGTTGGATTCTTCGCCTCGGTTCTATTCTATCACTACGTAATTCAAGTCTTTGATTTCAAGTTGAAGGAACTGTTTAAATACTATATGGTGGGTTCATTGATTGTCTCTTTCATTGGACTTTTCCAATTGTTTTCTTATTTCGTTGGATTTACTCCTGGCTACAATTACAACTGGATATTCAATAAATGGAGTCTAACAGAGGGTGGTATTGGTCTTCGACTGAACTCTGTGTTCTCCGAACCTTCTTACTTCGCCGCGGTAATTAGTCCGGCATTCTTTGTTGCTCTTTACAACACCATTGCAAGAAAAACTTTGTTCCTCAAACGTTGGCATGGATTGATCATTATTCTGGCTTACCTCCTTACCTATTCCAGTTTAGGTATCATCGGAATATTCGTTGCCATTGTACTTTTCTTGCTGAATCTCGGCGTTGTAAAATACTCTATCATCTTCGTTCCACTGTTCATTTTCTCCTTCGACTACGCCTATAAAAACGTTCCTGAATTCACCTCACGTTGGGACGGAACGTTTACCATGTTCGAAACCAAGAACTACAAGAGTTACGACATTCATGGATCTAGTTTCGTATTGTACAACAACTATCAAATTGCACTTAAAAATTTCAAAGAACATCCTCTCTTTGGCACCGGACTCGGATCGCATCCCGTTGCTTTCGATAAATATTCACTCACCAATCTTACAGGTGCGGTAGATATTGAGTTCAATAAGATGGATGCAAACTCAATGGCTCTTCGACTCATGTCGGAGACAGGACTCTACGGGTTGTTCGTCATGTTCTTTATCTTGTTCAAGTGCTGGATATTCAAACAGCGTGCTGCTTCTGAAGAACATTGGGTCATGTCGAATGGAATAGCACTAATTATTATTCTATACCTCGCGAGACAAGGGCACTATTTCCTGAATGGATTTCCATTCTTCCTATGGATGTATTTCTACTTAGCGAAAGACAACAAAATTGAGCGTGCGCTGCAGGAAGAAGCCAAAGCCAAGTTAGAAGCTGCTGCATGAACATTCTAATTCTATACCGAGAATTGGCCGGTTACACGGTTGAATGCCTTAACAAGTTGGCCGCTCAACACAGGTTACTTTTGATTCATTATCCGATAAACAACGAAGCCCCTTTCAATTTTCAATTCAATTCTTCCATTCAGCTTGCAACGAAATCAGAGGTAACATTCCAGAATATTTCAGATTTCAATCCTGCGTTTGTTCTATGCAGCGGTTGGGGCGACAAGGAATATCTCGAATGGTTGAAAGAATTGAATAGGCCTACTGCACTTGCCTTTGACACAACATGGATATCATCTATGAAATTCATTGTTGGAAGTTTATATTTCAAGTTTAAATACAAAAAAAACTTTCAATACGCCTTTATTCCTGGAAAGGCACAAATGAAAACCGCAAGAAAATTGGGGTTTTCAAGTAAACAAACATTCAATGGTTTTTATACCTGCGAAGATACCTTTCGACTGAATCGAACTGCACTAAGACAAAGCAAAGAACTGTGGTGCGTAGCTAGATATATCCCTGTCAAAAACATAAACTTTCTTTGCGAAACATTTCTGTCCATTCCACCGAATGAACGTTCGGGATGGAAATTGAACATGGCAGGTACAGGAGAATTATTTTCCAAACGAATTGAAAGCGAAGACATCATTCATCACGGCTTCCTGCAGCCGAACGATCTAAGTAAAAAAATTGAAAACGCTTCAGCCTTTGTATTGCCAAGTCTATACGAACCGTGGGGAGTTGTGGTGCATGAGATGGCCTCATTGGGAAAACCTCTGCTACTTTCAAACGCCGTTGGGGCCAAGCTAGATTTGCTAGAAGACGGAATCAATGGATATTCGTTCGATCCTAACTCTTCTTCAGAATTGAAAAAGATTCTTATTAATCTATTTCAATCAAAAGAAGAAGAATTGCAATCCATGGGGAAAAGAAGTTCCGAAATGGCATCTGCATTTTCCTCAGATTACTGGGTAAGTCAATTCACTAAAATGCTAGAGCAATCATGTGCGGAATAAGTGCCATTATTCAATACAAGAGTGAACTTCCCATTCGGGAAGTGATTATGCGCATGAACAATAAAATGGCTCATCGCGGACCTGATGCCGATGGACATTTCGTTAATGAAAACATTGGACTCGGACATCGACGACTTTCCATTATCGACACCGAACAATCTGCGAATCAACCGATGCTTAATTCCAATAAAAATTGGGTGATTGCATTCAACGGAGAGATTTACAATTACGTTGAATTAAAAGCCACCGAGCTTCAAGATGTTCATTTTCAAACGGAAGGTGACACGGAAGTTATTCTCGAGCTTTTCGATAAATTCGGTCCTGATGCCATTTCTAAATTGAAAGGTATGTTCGCGTTTGTGCTTCATCACCTTCCAACCAACGAAACATATGTTGTTCGAGACAGATACGGGATGAAGCCTTTGTACTATTCCATTCAACAACAAGGATGCATAGTAGCCTCTGAATTAAGAGCACTTCTTGGTAGTAATCTTGTTCCAAGAAAACTCAATCGCGCAGCACTTGAAGAATACATTGAAACGCAAACCGTCTGTGCCCCTAACACATTGATTGAAAAAGTGCAGTTGCTGGAAGCAGGACACTATCTACATTTCAAACAAAATGAAATTTCGAAACACTGCTATTACCGTTTGTTAAGCGATACGAGCTACGAACTTTCTGATAAGAAATCAGCGCAAGAACTATTACGCACAACCATGAAAGAATCGGTTGAGCAGCACATGAGAGCAGATGTTCCTTTTGGCGCATTTTTAAGTGGTGGAATCGATTCAAGCTTATTGGTTGGATTAATGTCAGAAGTTCGAAGCGAAAAAATAAATACGTTTCAAATTTCTTTCGAAGAAGAGGCCTTCGACGAAAGGAAATACGCCCAACTTGTTGCTAAAAGATTCGGAACCAATCACCATGAGATTAATCTTAGCGCAAGCGAATTTTTAAAAGACATACCCTCAGCTATCGCTGCAATAGATTTTCCAAGTGGAGATGGACCGAACACATATGCGGTTTCGAAAGCCGCGAAAGAAGCAGGAATAACGGTAGCTCTTTCCGGATTAGGCGGAGATGAATTGTTCGCGGGTTACCCGGTATTTCAATACATGTCAAGCATTGAAAAATCATTCATTTTAAAACTCTCCTATCCGCTGAGAAAATCGGTTTCACTCCTACTCTCTGCCTTCAGCGCCAATCGTTCCGTTAGAAAAAAAGCTGAATTACTTGGACTGAAACAAGCGGATCTCGCGCATGCATTTCCGCTCGTTCGAAAAGTTTGGAACGCCAATGAATTGTTATCACGTAAAACCAAGCACTTCGAAATTGAGAAGAATTTCAAATTCATTTTTGAAAAAAACGCACCTCTTCTAAACCGTGTCTCTGCCGCTGAGATTGAATCATACATGCAACATGTTTTACTTCGCGACAGTGATCAAATGAGTATGGCCCACTCGCTTGAAATTCGTGTTCCCTTTCTCGATCACAAGGTGGTTGAACTAGCAACTCATCTTTCTAATGATTTGAAGTACCCCTCTTCACCGAAAAAATTTCTTACGGAAACTTTTGCCGATATTCTTCCAAATGAAGTCGTGAATCGTAAGAAAATGGGATTCACGCTGCCTTGGAGTGTTTGGATGAAAAACGAATTGAAAGAGTTTACTGAAATTGGATTTCAAGAATTGTATAATCAAGAAATCGTGAATGAGAAAGTTCTGAAAAACGCTTGGAATAAATTTTTAAACGGCAATGAAGAAAAGTCCTTCATTTCGTTTTGGCATTTATCGGTATTGGGACATTGGATGAAGAATAATCAAATTACTTTCGAACAATGAAAATATTGGTATTCACCGATTGGTTTTATCCGGGCTCACAAGCGGGAGGTCCCATTCAATCGTTGATATCGTTGATGAAATTCAGCCCAGATTCATTCTATGTCATAACGAGAAATACTGATTTAAACAGCACCATTCCTTATTCAACCATTGAATCAGATTCTTGGCAAAAGAGCTTTCAAGAGAACATTCACGTTTATTATCTGAATGAAAATTCATTGACCGAAAATTTCATCTTAAAAATTTATAACGAGCTCCAACCTGATCGCGTTTATTTGAACTCGATGTGGTCTCCGAAATTCACGCTCAATCCGTTAAGTGTCGGTAAGAAAATGGGGTGGTCTGAAAAAGTTCTTCTTGCTCCTAGAGGTATGTTAAAGCCAGCAGCCTTCAAACAAAAAGGATTCAAGAAAAAGCTTTTCTTATTGTATGCAAAAGCTAACAATACTTACGGAAAGATTTGTTGGCATGCCACCAGTGAAATTGAGTCTGAAGAAATTCTTCGGTTGTTTCCGAAAGCAAACATTCGCATTGCTCCTAACATTTCAAACTCGGCCATTACCGGGGTAAAAAAAGAACTTACATCACCCTTCAGAATTTTAACGTTAGGTAGAATTAGTCCAGAAAAAGGCTACTTCGAAGCCATCGAAGCCATTCGCAAATGGAATCCAGCACAGATTGTCCATTGGGATGTCGTTGGACTCAAAGAGAATGCTGAAGTCGTGAATACAATACTCGATGCCGCAAAAGATCTTCCTTCGGTAAAAATTGAAATGCACGGACATAAAAACCAAGTTGAGTTAAAGGCATATTTTGAAAACGCCCATCTCTTTTTCTTGCCTTCCCGGGGTGAAAATTACGGGCACGCCATAGCAGAAGCCCTTTGTAATGGGATTCCTGTTGTCATTTCAAATCAAACACCTTGGAAAAATCTTGAAGAATCCAATGCGGGAATATCATCTTCGCTCAATCCGATGGAACTTGCTCGATCACTCGATTTTTTTCTACGTTTAACCAAAGAAGAATATCAAAGTTGGACTGAAGGCGCCTTAAAATATGCATCGCAACACATAAACTCTCCCCAAACCCTCGCTTTGAATAATGCTCTATTCAGCTAATTCCCCTTACGAAGCACCTTGTGAAACACCTTACGAAGTATCTTGTAAAGTATCTTGCGAAGCATGTTGTGTAACACCTAGAATAATCGTTACTTTGCCTCACACAATCCCACAATGAACTTAGTTGTACTTTCTCGAAACGCAAAGCTTTATAGCACGAAGCGTCTGGTTGAAGCCGCTCAGAAAAGAGGTCACGAAATCCGCGTTATCGATCACTCGAAATGCGACTTAGTTATTGAAAAGAAAAAGCCGAAAGTGCTATATCGTGGTGAAGAAATCGTTGGCGTTAACGCTGTAATTCCACGTATTGGTGCATCTGTAACTTTCTATGGAACAGCAGTGGTTCGCCAGTTTGAAATGATGAACGTGTTCACCGCTGTGGAATCGCAAGCCTTGGTTCGTTCACGCGACAAACTGCGCAGTCTTCAGATTCTATCTCGTGCTGGCTTAGGTCTTCCAAAAACAGTATTCACAAATTATTCAAAAGATGTTGAACGTACCTTGAAGGAAGTAGGCGGAGCACCTGTTATCATTAAGCTTCTTGAAGGAACTCAAGGTTTAGGAGTTGTACTTGCTGAAAACAAAAAAGCTGCGGTTTCCGTTATCGAGGCATTCAACGGTTTGAAAGCTCGCGTGATTGTTCAAGAGTTTATTAAAGAATCTCGTGGGGAAGACATTCGTGCGTTCGTGGTAGATGGACACGTAGTAGGCGCTATGGTGCGCACAGCAAAGGAAGGTGAATTCAGAAGTAACCTTCATAGAGGTGGTTCAGCGAAAGTCATTGAGCTTACTCCGGAAGAAGAAATTGCTGCAATCAAAGCAGCAAACGCAATGAAGCTTGGTATTGCTGGTGTTGATATGCTTCGCAGCGACAGAGGTCCGTTGATTATTGAAGTAAACTCATCTCCAGGCCTGGAAGGAATTGAATCTGCAACAGGTGTCGATATTGCAGGACAAATCATTAAGTATATTGAAAAGAACGTGTAAATAGTTCTGCTTGTTTGTGAGCGCTTCGGTGTAAATTGCGGAAAAATTTTACCATGCGTTTCGGAACCAAAGCCATTCACGCGGGACAAGAGCCCGATCCAACAACAGGAGCCATTATGACTCCTATTTATCAGACTTCAACATACGTGCAAGAATCGCCAGGTGTGCACAAAGGCTATGCCTATGCACGTGGAAAGAATCCGACACGTGTTGCGCTAGAGCGTTGTTTGGCTGAATTGGAAAATGCAAAGCATGGCTTGTGTTTCTCAAGCGGAATGGGAGCTGCAGACGCAATCATTAAACTTCTTGTTCCTGGCGACGAAGTCATTGCAACAGACGATCTATACGGCGGAAGCTACCGCATGTTCACGAAAGTTTTTGCGAAATATGGAATCGTATTTCACTTCGTAGACATGCACGATTTCGACGCACTTGAAAGAACAGTCAACGCAAAGACAAAAATGTTGTGGGTGGAAACTCCGACCAACCCTATGATGAAAATCATAGACATTGAACGTTGCGTAGAATTTGCAAAAAAACACAATTTGATTTCTGTCATAGACAACACATTCGCTTCACCATACCTTCAAAATCCGTTAGACATGAATGCGGATATTGTTATGCACAGCGCTACAAAATATTTGAATGGACACAGTGATGTTGTGATGGGCGCTTTGTGCACTAACAACGACAACTTGTATGAGCAATTGGCTTTCATTGCGAATTCATGCGGAGCAACACCGGGTCCACAAGACAGCTTCTTGGTATTGCGTGGTTTGAAAACCTTGCATGTTCGTATGGAAAGACATTGCGCAAACGGAGTCGTTGTTGCAAACTTCTTGGCGAATCATCCAAAAGTTGAAAAAGTATATTGGCCTGGTTTCCCTTCACATCCAAATCATGAAGTTGCGAAAAAACAAATGCGTGATTTCGGTGGAATGATATCCTTCAGTTTGAAAGGTGATCGTTTTGAAGACGCTTCTATCCTAGCGCAAAACGTTCATGTATTCTCTTTAGCAGAATCTCTTGGTGGAGTTGAATCGTTGCTTGGACACCCGGCTTCAATGACACACGCTTCCATTCCCAAAGAGGAAAGAGAAAAAAGTGGAATTACCGATTCATTGTTGAGATTAAGCGTTGGAATTGAAGACGCAGAAGACTTGATTGAAGATTTAACAAATGCATTAAATGCAATCTAATATGAGCAAGAAAAACGTTGCCGTTGTTGGCGCTGGTTTAGTAGGAAGTTTATGGGCTGTTTAT